>Ga0163215_100840_pt1 | contig 31674 bp, 28 predicted proteins | sample SynspAceP_FD_185934 | JGI IMG/M metagenome (GOLD analysis project Ga0163215, IMG submission 185934) | Saline lake microbial communities from Ace Lake in Antarctica - Synechococcus sp. Ace-P (Hybrid Assembly) | ecosystem: Environmental > Aquatic > Non-marine Saline and Alkaline > Saline | place...
GCGGGCGATAAGAAGTACGAGATTCGTTGACATGGGTGTTTCCTGATTTCAATCTGCCAGGAGCCATAGCCGTTTTTGGGCTGCGCCAATAGATGAACAATCATGAACATATTGTTCACTTATTATGGCAATGAGTAGGGGAGCAGCCAGTCCGAGGCGGCTTGGTATTTGGTCTGTGCAATGCAACAGGTAGAACCATGTTCGAGTTGTCCTGTCTTCACTGAGTGTAAGGCTGGGACTTCTCATTCAGTCTGAATGTCGGGAACACGAAGACGCCATTGATGGCGCCACTGCCGTCATCGGAGAAGTCCGAGGATTCGCCGATGCACATTACCGGTACCTGGCTTCCATCCTTGTGAAGGATCGTTGTGGAGAAGCAGAACGAGGACGGGCTCATGGCTGCCACCTCGTAGAGTTCCAGCACATGCTGCCGGTATTGGGAATCGTAACACTGCATCAGATTGAACAGCCCGAAATCGCCATCTTCGGAAAGACCGTGATGGTGACGGGCGGCTGGGCCGAGGTGAAATACGCCAGTTGAAAGGTCGGCGGTCCAGCTCTCAATCTGGCAATAATGTGAGAGCAGATCGTGATCCGGCGCGATGAAGCCCTGCGGCTGCTCGTTGATCCCTGATATGCTGCCCGCTTTTGTAATTTTAAACAATTTCGGCCTCGGCAATACGTGATGAATCCATGCACCGGCTATTCCACGTCTGCCCAAGCTGCGCTTTTGGCGCTACTCGGCTCAACTATGAATAAAGCATTAACTGATCTGACCAATGATGAGAGGTCCGGAAATATCCGATGATCAACATGCCGCATCATTTGGACGTCATGCGGGTGCAGGCTTTCGCTGGCTATCAATTAGGTTCATTTAGTCACTTAATCAAACCTATCCTCTATATTCGGTTAATAGCAAATTCATTAACCATGTTTAGCGAATTTATTTTAGACATCAAACTTCGGTACGGTTCTAGCTCCCGGAATAACAAAAAAGGCGGTCAAAAGACCGCCTTGATTGTTTGCAGTACGGCCATGGCCGCTTTGCTATGATGCCGCCTGTGCCATTGCTTCAGGCCGTTTGCCGGCCTGAAGTTTTGTGGTGCATGGCGAAGCGTTGTGGTCGGTGGCAATAAGGCAGAAGCCTTATTACATCATGCCGCCCATTCCGCCCATGCCGCCCATGTCAGGCATGCCGCCGCCGCCGGAATCCTTCTTCGGGATTTCGGCAATCATGGCTTCCGTGGTGATCAGCAGCGAAGCAACCGAAGCTGCGTTCTGCAGAGCAGTGCGGACAACCTTGACTGGATCGACGATGCCCATGGCAATCATGTCGCCATATTCAGACGTCTGGGCGTTGTAACCCCAGTTTTCTTCGTCCTTTTCAAGGATCTTGCCAACCACGATCGAAGCTTCGTCGCCTGCGTTTTCAGCAATCTGGCGAACCAGCGACTGCAGGGCACGGCGAACGATGTTGATGCCGGCTTCCTGATCCTGATTTGCACCCTTTGAGGTGATCTTCACGGACGAACGCAGCAGCGCGGTGCCGCCGCCAGCAACGATGCCTTCCTGAACGGCAGCGCGGGTAGCATTGAGCGCATCGTCGACGCGGTCCTTGCGTTCCTTGACTTCCGTTTCAGTTGCACCACCGACGCGGATGATGGCAACGCCACCAGCCAGCTTGGCAAGGCGTTCCTGCAGCTTTTCCTTGTCGTAATCAGACGTGGTTTCTTCGATCTGAGCCTTGATCTGTGTGATCCGGCCTTCGATTTCAGTCTTCTTGCCAGCGCCATCAACGATGGTGGTGGTTTCCTTGGTGATCGACACCTTCTTGGCGCGGCCCAGCATTTCCAGGGTCACGTTTTCGAGCTTGATGCCGATGTCTTCGGAAATCACCTGACCGCCGGTCAGAATGGCGATGTCTTCGAGCATTGCCTTGCGGCGATCGCCGAAGCCAGGAGCCTTGACGGCAGCAATCTTCAGGCCGCCACGCAGCTTGTTGACCACGAGCGTAGCAAGAGCTTCGCCTTCAACGTCTTCCGAGATGATGAGCAGCGGCTTGGAAGTCTGCACAACAGCTTCGAGCACAGGCAGCATGGCCTGAAGGTTCGAAAGCTTCTTCTCATGGAGAAGGATGTAGACGTCTTCGAGTTCGGCCAGCATCTTGTCAGGGTTGGTCACGAAGTAAGGCGACAGGTAGCCGCGGTCGAACTGCATGCCTTCGACAACTTCGAGTTCGCTTTCAGCGGTCTTGGCTTCTTCGACGGTGATGACACCTTCGTTGCCGACCTTCTGCATGGCTTCGGCAATGTCCTTGCCGATCTGTGCTTCGCCGTTGGCGGAGATCGTTCCGACCTGTTCGACTTCAGCCGAGGTCTTGATCTTCTTGGCCTTCTTCTGAAGGTCTGCGATGACTTCAGTCACGGCCATATCGATGCCGCGCTTGAGGTCCATCGGGTTCATGCCGGCAGCAACAGCCTTGCCGCCTTCGCGGACGATTGCCTGGGCCAGCACGGTTGCCGTAGTGGTGCCGTCGCCGGCGATGTCGTTGGTCTTCGATGCGACTTCACGCACCATCTGGGCGCCCATGTTCTCGAACTTGTCTTCCAGTTCGATTTCCTTGGCGACGGTGACGCCGTCCTTGGTGATGCGCGGTGAGCCGAAGGACTTGTCGATGATGACGTTGCGGCCCTTGGGGCCCAGCGTTACCTTGACGGCATCAGCCAGAATGTCGACGCCACGGAGCATTTTCTCGCGAGCGTTACGACCGAATTTAACTTCTTTAGCAGCCATTTAACTTAACTCCCGGGCCTGAGGCCCATCGTGTTGAGGCAGGTTGGATTTGTTTGGGCAGAATTTCGGATTAACCGAGAACGCCCATGATGTCGCTTTCCTTCATGATCAGAAGGTCTTCGCCATCAAGCTTGATTTCGGTGCCGGACCATTTGCCGAAAAGCACGCGGTCGCCAGCCTTGACGTCGAGCGGCACAAGCTTGCCAGCTTCGTCGCGGATGCCGGAACCGATGGCGATGATTTCGCCTTCCTGCGGCTTTTCCTTGGCAGTATCAGGAATGATGATGCCACCCTTGGTTTTTTCTTCGGACTCAACACGACGGACGACAACGCGGTCGTGGAGCGGACGGAACGTGGTTTTTGCCATTGTCTATATTCCTTGATCGAATGACAGAAGCAACTGAGACCCCATTTGGGCCTCACGGAGATGAAGCTGGCACTCACCTCTGTCGAGTGCTAGCGAAGCCGAGATAAGAGTGCGCAGACCAAGAGTCAAGATATTGGAGAGTGTTCCAACCGGATGTTTTGCACCTGACCGCCATTTTTCGGGCTGGCTCTTGTAATCAGTGGCAAGCTGGGCGACATCGTTGGGCCGAAAGGAGCCGTTCGTCCATGGCCCGCAAAATTACCGATCTTGATCAGCTGACCGATAGCGCCGACATCCTGTTGTGCGATGTATGGGGCGTCATCCACAATGGCGTCAACCCCTTCCCATTGTCTGTAGAAGCACTCAAGGCCGCGCGGCAACGTGGCCAGACCGTTATCCTCATCACCAATTCGCCGCGCCCAGCGGCCGGCGTGATCCGCCAGTTCGAAACAATCGGCGTCGATCCGGAATGCTGGGATGACATCGTGACGTCCGGCGATGTAACCCGGCAGCTGGTAAAAGATGCGCCGCGCGCACTTTATTTCCTCGGCCCCGATCGCGATCTTGCGCTGGTCGAAGGGCTGGATGTTGATCTGGTCGAACCGGATGCGGCAGCGGCAGTCCTGTGCACTGGCCTTTTGGATGATGAAGTCGAGAGTGCGGAAGACTATCGCAGCCTGCTCGCCGGTTTCCGCGCTCGCGGGTTGCCTTTCATATGCGCCAATCCCGACCGTATGGTTGAGCGCGGCGATCGTCTGGTGCCGTGCGCCGGCGCCTTGGCTGACCTTTATGTCGAGCTCGGTGGTGAGACGCGGATTGCCGGCAAGCCGCATGCGCCAATCTACCGCGAAGCCATGGCCCGTGCGCTTGCCATTCGCGGCAACGCCGATCAGACGCGCACGCTGGCAATTGGTGATGGTGTCCACACTGATATTCGCGGCGCGCTGGATAATGGGATCGAGGCCATTTTCATAGCACGGGGAATACACGCCAACCAATATCTCAACGGACGGGTGACCGATGAGGCCCGTCTGCAGGCTTTCCTGGATGCAGAAGAAGTGGCACCAGCCTACTGGATGGAATGGCTTGCCTGACAACAACGGAAAAAGAAAAGAAATGGCGCGGCGATTTCATGATGCCGAGACCTTCGCAAACGAACTGACGGGCGGCGTTGTGGCGATCGGCAATTTTGACGGCGTGCATCGCGGTCATCAGGCTGTTCTGGCCCGCGCCACTGAAATTTCGCAGGCCGCAGGCGTTTCATCCATCGTGCTGAGCTTTGAGCCCCATCCGCGCACTGTGTTTCGCCCCGACCAGCCGGTCTTCCGTCTGACGCCGGCGCCGATGAAGGCGATGATTCTGGGGCAACTTGGCTTTGACGCAATTGTTGAGCAATCTTTTGACAAGGCGTTCTCGTCGCAAAGCGCCGAAGACTTCGTCACCAGGACCCTGTGTGGGCGGCTTGGCGTACATCATGTTGTCACCGGCTACGATTTTCACTTTGGCAAGGGACGCGAGGGCAACCCTGACTATCTGATGAGGGCTGGCGTCAGACATGGTTTCGGAGTCACTCTGATTGATCAGTTTCAGGACGAAAACGCCGAAACCGTCTCTTCGAGTCGCATCCGCGAGGCGCTGGCGACTGGCGATGTTGGCGAGGCAAACGGTTTGCTCGGCTATCGTTATGCGATCTCGAGCGAGGTGCTGCATGGCCAGAAACTCGGGCGCACATTGGGCTACCCGACGGCTAATATGGCGCTGCCGTCCGAAACAGCTCTGAAACCCGGTATCTATGCGGTTCGCTTCCGTCGTGCGGACGGAACGATTCATGATGGTGTGGCGAGTTTTGGCCGCCGGCCAACGGTTGCTGAAGACGGCGCAGCACTGCTGCTTGAAACATTCCTGTTCGATTTTTCCGGTGATCTCTATGGTGAGACGTGTACAGTTTCGTTTGTCTCGAGACTTCGCGGTGAGGAGAAATTTGATGGTTTGGATCAATTGGTGACGCAGATGAAGATAGACGAGGCTGAGGCCCGCGCCGTACTCGGGGCGCTGCAGCCTCTGTCGCCGCTGGACCAGGCAATTACATTTGGGCCTGCGGGATGATCGGCACAAAGACGCGTCGTATCCTGATAACCGGCGGAAACGCCGGTCTGGGCTTGGCGCTCGCTAAAAAGCTCGCCCGTCGCCACAAGCTTCTGCTTTCCGGGCGCAAATCTCAAAATGAAGTGGCAGGTAAACTGCCACACGGTGTCGGCTATGTTGTTGCTGATCAGGGCGACCCGAAAAAATCTGCCGTGGCACTCGCCCGGGGTGTCCGTGATTTCGGTTGGGACGGTCTCGACAACGCCGTCCTCAATGCCGGTACCGGTTTTGCAGCGATTGAGGGCGTGGACAGCACCGAGGCGATCCGCCAGAGTCTCGATGTGAACCTTCTGGCGACCATTTTGCAGGCACGCGCTTTGTACCCGTTGCTCAGGAAATCCAGGGGAACGCTGACATTCATTGGATCCGCGGCCCACACGGGCTCAGCCAGCATTCCGGCCTATGCGGCCTCCAAGGCCGGGTTGCACGGTTTGGCCCGGGCTCTCCGCTCCGAATGGAAAAATGAAGTCGCGGTTCAGATCCTGCACCCGGGGGCATCCAAGACCGAGATGCATGACAAGGCCGGGTATGATCCGGGCCTTATGCGCTCGTTATTTTTGGAGCCTGACGATGTCGCGGCAATGATGGCTGTGGCCATCGCCGGGAGGCGGTCGCCGGTCAGGCTGTCCTGGACGCGCTACTTCGGCGGCGGTGCGTTTATGGGGTGGCGGCTATGAGCAGCAAGAAGAAGCGCGCCCTGGTGACCGGTGGCAGCGCGGGGCTCGGTGCGGCCGTTGTCCGGAGGCTGCAGGCCAAAGGATTTGATGTTGTTGTGCTTGATCGCGATCACCCCCGGTCTGACAAAGCGCCGGTAGGCTTTGTTCAATGCGATCTGGCGAGCCGCACCCAGCTTGATGATGTTATGCCCGGATTGATCGCGGCGGGGCCATACAGTCTGGTGTTTCTCAATGCCGGGATTAATGCCACCGGAAAATTCGAGGATCTTGATGCGCAGGCGCATATTGATGTGCTGGATCAATACCGAAGCGCCAATGGTCATTGCTGCCCGGCTGCTTAAAGAGAGTGCATTCAAGCCCGGCGCGGCCATGGTGTTTGTATCTTCGCTATCGCATTTCACAGGGTATCCCGGTGCTGCCAGCTATGCGGCTTCCAAAGATGCCTTGGCAATTTACGCCAAAAGCATGCGCAAGTTTGCGAAATCCAAAGGTGTAAGCCTGACTGTTGCCTTCCCGGGGCCTATTCGCACCGACCATGCTGCGCGTCACGCGCCCAAAGGCGCTGATGCCAGCAAGCGCATGCAGCCGGATCAGGCGGCCAGTTTGATCCTGGCTGATGCATTTGCGGGTCGCAAAAAAGCAATCCCGGGCAGAGCCAATCGTGCCGTTGCTTTCCTCGGCAGGATAGCGCCCAGGCCGGTCACAGCACTGATGCGCCATATCATCTACGACAAACTGTCTTCTTAGACCAGAAACAGGCAGTTTGCGGATACGATGATTGCGCCATGTCTTGTCAAAGTTCGATACATCAGCCGCGATTTTCATGAGTAGTCGCCACTTGCCCAAATGCTGATCGGCACAATCAGTATCCTTATGCAGCGCAATGTTCTTTTCACGCGCCATAAAAACCAGTATGAACCCGTTCCATGACCACGGTCGTCTCGATCATAGGCTCTCCGCCGATACGAATTATGGACCCGGTTTCCCGCTGAGCAGAGCTCGCTGGAGACCGGGCATTTCGGCGTGATCTCGCGCCCACTTCCGAAGTTTCCGATACAATGTCCACCACGGGCCATCGGCCCAAAAGATTGTGACACCATGACCGATACCAACGACAAATTCGACTATTCCAAAACGCTCAATCTGCCCGAAACCGATTTCCCTATGCGCGGCGGTCTTCCCAAGATGGAACCCGAACTGGTGGCCCGCTGGCAGGAAATGCGGCTCTACGACAAGCTGCGTGCAACCTCCGCCGGACGCCCGAAATATGTGCTGCATGACGGCCCACCCTATGCCAACGGCAACATCCACATCGGCCACGCGCTCAACAAGATCCTGAAAGATGTGATCACTCGCTCGTTTCAGATGCGCGGGTTTGATTCCAACTACGTGCCGGGCTGGGATTGCCACGGCCTGCCGATTGAATGGAAGATCGAGGAAGAAAACTACCGCTCCAAGGGCAAGGAAAAGCCTAATCTGAAAGACCCTGCGGCGATGCTGGAATTCCGTCAGGAATGCCGCAATTGGGCGCAACACTGGGTCGACGTCCAGTCCGAGGAGTTCAAGCGCCTCGGCATCGAGGGTGATTTCGACAAGCCCTACAAGACCATGGATTTCCATGCCGAAGCCCGCATCGCCGGCGAACTGCTGAAGATCGCCAAGTCCGGTCAGCTCTACCGCGGCTCCAAGCCGATCATGTGGTCGGTTGTCGAGCGCACCGCGCTGGCCGAGGCCGAGGTCGAGTATCAGACCTATGAAAGCGATACGATCTGGGTAAAGTTCCCGGTAGCAACAGGTCCTGATGAGCTCAGCGGTGCTTCTGTTGTCATCTGGACGACCACCCCATGGACGATCCCGGGCAACCGAGCAGTCTCGTTCTCAACCCGTATCGGCTATGGCCTCTATGAGGTCACGGCAGCGGAGAATGACTTCGGTCCGCAGTCTGGCGAAAAACTGATCTTCGCTGATGCACTGGCGGAAGAGTGCTTCGCCAAGGCCAAGCTCGAATTCAAGCGGCTTTCTGATGTGAAGCAAAGCAATCTTGAGGGTATGGTCTGCGACCATCCGCTCAAAGGCCTCGGCGGCGGCTACGGCTTTGGCGTGCCATTGATCGCGGGCGATCACGTCACTGATGATGCCGGTACCGGCTTCGTCCACACAGCCCCCGGCCATGGTCGCGAAGACTTTGAAGCCTGGATGGACGCTGCCCGCGACATCGAAGCGCGAGGTATCTCGTCAGCGATCCCGTTCACCGTCGATGACGCCGGCTTCTACACCAAGGATGTTCCCGGTCTCGGACCGGATCGCGAAGGCGGAGCCGCCCGCGTGATCGATGACAAGGGCAAGAAGGGCGACGCCAACCAGTCGGTTATCACGGCCTTGATCGAGGCAGGCAATCTGTTCGCCCGTGGCCGTCTCAAGCATGATTATCCACATTCCTGGCGCTCCAAGAAACCGATCATCTTCCGCAACACGCCGCAATGGTTTGTCTATATGGACAAGGATTTCGGCGACGGCACGACGCTGCGTTCGCGTGCGCTCAAAGGCATCGAAGACACCCGTTTCGTACCTGCCGCCGGACAGAACCGTCTACGCGGCATGATCGAAGACCGTCCTGACTGGGTGCTGTCGCGTCAGCGCGCTTGGGGCGTGCCCATCTGTGTCTTTGCCGATGTAGATGGCAATGTGCTGTTGGACGAGGCTGTCGACGCCCGCATTCTCGAAGCTTTCGAGACAGAGGGCTCCGACGCCTGGTTTGCACAAGGCGCCCGCGAGCGGTTCCTCGGCGACAAGGCCAGCGATCCGAAATGGATCCAGGTCACCGACATTCTTGATGTCTGGTTTGATTCTGGCTGCACCCATGTGTTCACGCTGGAAGACCGCCCGGATCTCAAATGGCCGGCCGATGTCTATCTCGAAGGCTCGGACCAGCATCGCGGCTGGTTCCATTCCTCGCTGCTGGAAAGCTGCGCCACCCGTGGCCGTGCACCTTATGATGCTGTCATCACCCATGGCTTCACCATGGCCGAAGACGGCCGCAAGATGTCGAAATCACTCAATAATCAGGTGTTCCCGCAGGACATCATGAACAAATCCGGCGCCGATATCCTGCGCCTCTGGGTGATGAATACTGATTACTGGGAAGATCAGCGTCTCGGCAAGACGGTTATCCAGACCAATATCGATGCCTATCGCAAGCTCCGCAACTCGATCCGCTGGATGCTGGGCACGCTGTCGCATGATGCGGGCGAGGCCGTCGCGCCATCCGATATGCCCGAACTGGAACGGCTGATGCTGCATCGGCTTGCCGAGCTGGATACGCTGGTGCGCACCGGCTACGACAATTTCGATTTCAAGCGCATCTCCCGTGCGCTGACCGATTTTGCCAATATCGAACTCTCGGCGTTCTATTTCGATATCCGCAAGGACGCGCTCTATTGCGATGCGCAGTCGAGCCAGCGCCGCAAAGCCTCGCTGCAGATTATCCGCACCATCTTTGATTGCCTGGTGACATGGCTTGCTCCAATGCTGCCCTTCACCATGGAAGAGGCCTGGCTTTCCAAAAATCCGGACGCTGAGTCGGTTCATCTCGAACAGTTCCCTGACGTTCCGGCCGAGTGGCGTAACGATGCATTGGCTTCCAAGTGGAAAAAAATCCGCACCGTGCGCCGTGTTGTCACTGGTGCGCTGGAAATCGAGCGCCGTGAAAAGCGCATCGGCTCGTCGCTGGAAGCGGCTCCTGTCGTCTACATCACCGATCCGGCGCTGGTCGAGGCGGTCGGCGATAGCGACTTTGCTGAGATCTGCATCACCTCGGGCGTACAGATCGAGACTGTGCCCGGACCTGAAGATGCGTTTCGGATTGACGAGGTTGGTGCTGTCGCTGTTGTGCCTGTGCTTGCGGAAGGGGTGAAATGCGCCCGGTCCTGGCGGATCACCGACGACATCGGTTCCGACCCGGAATTCCCTGATGTCTCGGCGCGTGACGCTGCTGCCCTGCATGAACTTAAGGCGCTGGGGCGGTTGTGATTTTTCACCGGACCCCGGATATCCGGGGTCCGGTGGACATTAAAACGGGTTCAAGGGCAAAATTACCTGGGTCAATTGCCCTTGCTGTCCCAATCCGGTAAAACCCTGCCTGAAAAAGGCCGGATTGTACGGCGACAAGCTGTGTAAATTCCAAGTGACTGTCTGAGACGGGATCGTGTGCATGACAATGAAGACCGAGTACCGCGCTGGCGTGACGATAGGCGCAATCATTGCTGCAACCCTGATGTTGTCAGGTTGCCTTGGTCCGACCTATGGCACCGACAAGCCCTCGACCGTGCAATTGGTTGATGATCTTGGCAATATCGCATCACTCGGCCAGACCAAGAAGGGTGCGGGGATCGAATACAAGCCACGTCCCGCCATTGTGAAGCCAACTGATACGGCGAGCCTGCCGGCACCTCAGCAAAACCTGGCTGAGAACAACGCTGCCTGGGTGGAGTCACCTGAAGAAACGCGCGCCCGGCTGATTGCCACGGCAGATGCGAATTCTGACGGGACAGGATTCTCATCGCCGCTGGCAAAGCGGGTTTCATCGTCGTCCGGACCCGGTGTGACAACGGTAGGGCGTGCGGCTGATGGCCCGCCAACGGAGCGGGATACGGTTCGGAGTGAAAAGCAGCGTCAGGCCTACAAGGAAGCACGGAAAATTCAGCAGGGCGCATATACTGATCGCCGCCGGTATCTGTCGGACCCGCCGTTGACCTATCGCAAGCCGGCGGACTCCGCGCCAACTGGTGATCTGGGTGAGCCCGAGCGCGCCAAAGAACGGCGCCGGATTTCTGAAGCCAAGAAGGCAGGCACCGGCAAAAGAAGCTGGTGGCCCTGGTAATCGGAAGCAGCCACAACGTGTCGTTTCGACCGCATTTCCTGACCTGAAACAGGTCCCCGATTTTCTGGGGCCTGTTTCAGCGACGATCCATGAAAAACTCTTTGAGCAACCGCATGGCGTCGTTTGAGGCAATGTCGGGATAGACTTCTGGTTCATGGTGGCATGTGGGTTGATTGAAAAACCGTACACCGCTCGTTACGGCGCCGCCCTTTTCATCTTCGGCGCCAAAATAAAGTCGCCGCAATCTGGCAAACGAAATCGCCGCAGCACACATCGTGCAAGGCTCAAGCGTGACATAGAGATCGGCGTCGGTCAGCCTTTCGCTTCCAAGAGTGTCTGCGGCCTGCCTGATGGCGAGAATTTCCGCATGGGCCGTAACATCGTTGAGTTCACGGGTCCGGTTGCCTGCACGTGCCAGAACAACGCCGTTGCGTACAATCACCGCGCCCACCGGAACTTCGCCACGAGTGGCCGCCTCTCGCGCTTCCTCCAGTGCCAGATCCATATAGCCCTTGCTGATCATGAAATTCTCTCAGCGGTGAAGACCATTGACGAAACCCCTTAACCCGGCTCGCTCAACCTGATAGAGAGCGATCAACGCGCCATACCCAATGACAACAGAACAGATCTGTCGGAAGACGTATGCGCCAACCAAACATGTTATAGTGCTTTTGTGCTTCATAAAAAACGCAGAACGCGCTGTATAGGCAGGCAGACAACAAATGACAGAACAAGACAAGCCCAAACACGGTAAGCCGCTGTCCGTTAAAGCGAAACCGGAAACAACTGAAACCGCCACTGAAAGCGGCCGGATCGCAAAGATACTGGCGCGCGTCGGCGTAGCATCGCGCCGCGATGTCGAGCGCATGGTTGCCGAAGGCCGTATCAAGGTCAACGGCAAGATCCTCGAAAGTCCGGCCATCGTTGTTTCCATGTCCGACCGGATTGAGGTCGATAACGAGGTAATTGGCGGGATCGAGCGCACCCGGCTTTGGGTTTACAACAAGCCTACGGGCCTCGTGACGACCAACAAGGATCCCGAAGGCCGCGAAACCGTTTTCGACCGGATGCCCAAGCATTTGCCGCGTGTCCTCACCGTCGGCCGGCTTGATATCAACACCGAAGGCCTTTTGCTGCTGACCAATGATGGCGGGCTGGCCCGGACGCTGGAACTGCCGCAGACCGGTTGGCTGCGGCGTTACCGGGTTCGCGCCTATGGTGATATCGATCAGGCCAGGCTGGATGAACTGAAAGACGGAATTGCGGTCGAGGGCGTCCTCTACGGTGCCATTGAGGCCACTCTTGATCGCAAGCAGGGGCACAATGTCTGGATCACGATGGGATTGCGCGAAGGCAAGAACCGCGAGATCAAGAATGTGCTCGGTGCGCTCGGTCTCGACGTCAACCGTCTGATCCGGATTTCATTCGGGCCTTTCCAGCTTGGCGATATTCGCGAAGGCGAAGTTGTTGAGATCAAGAGCCGGACACTGCGCGAGCAGCTCGGTGAGCGCATGATCGAAGAATCAGGCGCCAATTTCGATGCGCCGCTGAGCGAACATCTTCCTACGCCGAAGCCTGAAGCCAAGCCCGCGGTAGCGGCTAAACCAGCGCAACGGGAATGGATCTCAGCTACGGAAAAAACCGAACGTGCACGGGCCAGGCTCGACACCAAGCCGGGGCGGCCGGAGCGGGACGGAAAACCGTTTGGCAAGGATCGTGACCGGGGACCGGACCGTGATCGCGGCGATCGCAAGCCGTTTGGTGCGTCGCGCGGCGAGAAACCAGGCACCGGCCGCAATGAGGAGCCCGGTGGCAAGCCCGCCAAGCGCAGCTTCGTGCAACGCAGCCGCGCTGCCAATGTGTGGATGGCGCCGGGAGCGCGCCCGGTCAACGAAAACAAGAAAGACGATGCGGAGCGGGGCGGCGAGCGGCCTGCGCGTAAACCTGCCCGTGCCGACCAGCGTGCCGATACACGCCGTGGCAGCTTCCCCAAGGGCCACTCCAAGGCTCGTCCCGCCGGCGAGGCTGATGAGGCCCGGCCAGCCCGGGACTTCAAAAAGCCCGGTGGCAAACCCGGCATGAAGCCTTTCGTCAAGCCAGGTGGCGGCAAATCGTTTGATGGTCCGTCAAAGGGGCCAGGAAAACAGACGGGTGGCAAGCCATCAGCAGACAACCGGACCGGCAAGCCGGCCTCCGGCAAGGGACGCGCACCCGGTGCGGATCGTCGGCGGTGAGTTTCGCGGCCGGGGTCTGGCCGCGCCAAAAACCAATGCCATCCGCCCCACCAGCGACCGGAGCCGCGAAAGCCTGTTCAATATTTTGAGCCATGCCTATCCTGAAGCGCTTGCCGGAACCCGTGTGCTTGACTTGTTTGCGGGCACCGGTGCCGTTGGAATTGAAGCGCTGTCACGGGGATGCCGGTCGGCGTTGTTTGTCGAAAGCGGCGTTGAGGGACGCGGGCTGATTCAGAAGAACATCGAGACCCTCGGACTGCAGGGCCGCGCGCGTCTGTTTCGCCGCGACGCCACCAAGCTTGGCGCATCCGGCACAATGGGACCTTTTGATCTGGTTTTTGCCGATCCGCCCTATGGCAAGCAATTGGGCGACAAGACACTGGCATCAGCGGCGAGAGGCGGTTGGATGAGTCCCGGCGCGCTTGTGGTGCTCGAAGAAGAAATTGCCGCTGATCCAGATCCGGGGCCGGGTTTTCAGCCTCTGGAGAGCCGCGCATTTGGTGCCACGGTGATGCGGTTCTTCCGCTATGATGCAGTGGCTTTGTCTGGCGATCAGGTGTTGGCAGCAGACACCACGGAAAGCAGCCTCGACGATGAATGACGTAAAAATCGCTTTACCTGACCAGCCAGCCAGTTCGTCCACTCCGACGGTGGCAATCGCCTTCGGCGGCGGCGGAGCACGCGGGATTGCCCATATCCATATCATAGAGACCCTTGATGCCATGGGGATCACACCCGTGGCAATTTCGGGGTCATCCATCGGAGCGATCATGGGCGCGTCGATGGCCTCGGGTTTATCCGGTGAGGAAATCCGTGCCCACACATTGGAGACCATCGGAAAACCGACAAACGCCTTTGGCCGCATATGGAAAGCGGCGCGGCCCCGGGGTGTCAAGGACGCCATGGAAGGCGGCCTTCGTCTTGGACAATTCAATGTTGAGCGAATCCTTGAGGCGTTTTTACCGGACACCGTGGCGCGAAAATTCGAAGATCTGAAAATTCCCACCAAAATTATGGTGACGGATTACTATGGCCATTGCGAAGTAGTTTGCACCGAGGGCGACTTGCGCCCCGCGATTGCTGCTTCGGCCGCGATACCGGCCGTCTACCGTCCAGTCATGATCGACAATAGGATCATGATCGACGGCGGCATTTTCAATCCGGTGCCCTTTGACCAGTTGGCCGGACTCGCCGATATTGTCATCGGTGTGGATGTGGTCGGCTTGCCATCCGGTATCCCGGGGCAGCCACCGTCAACTGTCGACATGATGTTCGGCGCCAGCCAATTGATGATGCAATCCATCATCGAAATGAAGCGCCAGGCGCATCCGCCGCAGCTTCTTCTCAGGCCCGAAGTTCACCAGTATCGCGTTCTGGATTTTCTCAAGGCCAAGGAGATCTTGGCTGATTCCGAGGGCGTCGCCGAGCAGCTCAAGCGCGATCTCGACGCAGCGTTCGCTTTCTTCAAGTAACGATTTACAATGTCGAGGCTTTGCCGCTTGTGAAGGCTGACTGCCCGGCGGGCGGTGGCCGTACCACAAGCTCGTCGGAGCCGCCGCCATCCCTGTCTTCAATTTTTGTAATGACCCGGAAGCATACGACGATGGAGGCAAGACCAAATATGACTGCGCCAAGACCGTAGCCGGCCAGCGCCCCCTGTGCACCGTACCAAAGCGATCCGAGCCAGACGAACGGGATCACCCCGAGAGTGGAACGGCTCCAGTTGAACACGGTCGAATAAAGCGCATAGCCGAGATTGTTGAATGCGGCATTGGCGACAAACAGCATGCCGTTGAAGATGAAGCTGCCGGCCACAAACAGGCAGAAGAAAACGATGACATCCCGTGCCTCGCCGGTTGCGCCGAAAAGATCGGCGATCTGATTGCGAAACAGCGCCAGCACCGCCCAGGTGACAATCGTGTATATCGTGATGAACAACAGACTGTCGCGCATCGTCGAGATCAGACGATCATACCGCTTCGCGCCGTAGTTCTGGCCGAGAATAGGGCCGACAGCGCCCGACAGCGCGAACAGCGCTCCAAAGGCCACCGGAATCAGGCGCCCGACCACGGCCCAGCCTGCGACTGCGGAATCGCCGTGCTGCGCCATAGTGATTGTCACGAAAGTATTGCCCACCGGAGTGGCGATCTGCGTCATCAGGGCAGGGAGTCCGATAGCTAGAAATGGCCGGATTTCGCGACTGATTATTTTTGTCGAGGGCATGGCGACAAGATTGTGCACCCTCAAAAGCGAATAGAGGCCGATACCGACCAGCGCAAAACGCGAAATCACGGTGGCGATGGCCGCACCATGAATGCCGAGATCGAAACCGAAAATGAACAGCGGGTCGAGCACAGCCGTGAGCGCACCTGCGCCCAGCGTCACATACATGGCCCGTTTGGCATCGCCGACAGCGCGCAGCAGCGCTGACAGGCACATCCCGATCCCCAGAATCGGCAATGAGGGCAGAACGATCTGCATGAATTCCGTTGCAAGATCCGCGGTTTTTCCTTTCGCGCCCAGCATCAGCACCAGCTCGCCCAGGAATGGGTAGGCCAGAGCCACGGTACTTGTCATGATGATGATCATGTAGGCGATCGATGCGCCGGCGATTTCGCGCGCCTCGCTCCGGTTTCCGCGTCCGAGTGCGCGTGCCGTTAGCGCGGTTGCCGCGATCGCCAAACCTATAGCGACAGAGGTGGAGAAAAACAGCAAGGTTCCGGCATAGCCAATCGCTGCTGCAAGTTCCTGTTGTCCAAGCAGCGAAATATAGAACAGGTTGAGAGCGTCGACGATAAACACGGAAACAAGCCCGATCGAGCCGGTGGCTGTCATGACCACGACATGCCGCATGGTCGAACCGGTAACGAACTTCGCCTGCTCGCTCTGTGCAGGTTGAGCGGCAGGTGGCCCAGCCGCCACAGGCTTGTCGCTACTCACGAGGCGCAGACTTGCGCAAGATCGGCGAGCCCCTTCCGGTCCTTTAACTCGGGCACTGCGCTGCAAAAATGGCAGGTCTTTTCAATGCCTCTGATCGGCAATGCATGCTGGACCGGCGTCATGATGTCTCTTTCTTTCAACCTGGCTGTCACGCGGGGTCAGACAGGGTGATATCGTCTTTAAGCGGTTTGTCGAGCCGCTCGGATTCGCGTTTGGGCTTGATCAGCGGTTCCGGCGTAACCGGGCGCGTATGCAATTTTTCCCGTCCGGCAAGAAGGCCTTCCACTGCCTGAATTGCAAGCCGTTCCTCATCGCGGTGACGCACATCCTGGCTGATAGCCTCCGCCTGATCTTCCGACGTCCCGAGCGCTTCAAGGGTCTTGCGGCCAAATAGCATTCCGGACTCGAATGTTTCCCGTGTCTCATAATCTACACCACGGGCACGCAGCGACAAGGTGTGGGTTCGGTCATAGGCGCGAGCGAAAATACGCGCAGTCGGGAAATCCGCTTGAATCATGTCGACAATCTTGTCGGTGATATCCAGCTTGTGAGTGCAGACGGCGACGATCTTGGCACGTTCGATGCCCGCAGCCACCAGCACGTCCTTGCGTGTTCCGTCGCCAAAATAGATCTTGAAGCCGAACTTCGAGGCCGACCGGATACGATCGGGCGATTGGTCAATGATGGTTACATCAGATCCGCCAGCAAGCAGGATTTGCGATGCGATTTGCCCGAAACGCGAAAACCCGACCATCAATACGTCGGAACCTGCGCCAGCAAAGTCTTCGTCCATATGCTCGTCTGTTGATTCGCGCATCAGCTGTTTTGCCAGCAACGCCGCCAGCGGTGTCAGCGCCATGGAGATGGTGACGATCGCCACCAGCAACGAGGCTGTCGATTGAGTAAAAACGCCCGCAGCCGCAGCCGCACTGAAAATGACGAAGCCGAACTCGCCGCCCTGTGGCAACAGGCCGGCGATCTGGATGCTGTTGTTGTGGCTCGAGCCGAAGGCCCGGCATGCGCCGTAAATCACCGAAGCCTTGATCATCATCAGCATCGGAACGGCAACCAGGATGAGGATGATATTGTCCGCGATCACCGCGAGATCGACCGACAGGCCGACCGCCATAAAGAACAGTCCGAGCAGGATGCCGCGGAAGGGCTCGATATCAGCCTCAAGTTCGTGCCTGTAGGAGGATTCAGCCAGCATCACACCGGCTATGAAGGCACCGAGCGCCATTGAAAGCCCTGCGAACTGCATGAGAGAACCGGAAGCCAGCACGACAAACAGCGCAGCTGCAATCATCGCTTCCTTGGCGCCGGTCCCCGCGATCAACTGGAACAAGGGATTAAGCAGATACCGGCCAGCAACCAGCAAAGCCAGGATCGCACCAACCGTGATCGCGATGTTGCTGAGAAGTGAACCGCCATTTTCAGCTGTTGACGGGGCAACCAGAGGGATCAGAGCCAGAATTGGGACGATTGCCAGGTCTTGAAACAGCAGGATCGAAAACGACTGCTGTCCGTAGCGGGTATTGAGCTCGCCGCGTTCCCCAAGGATCTGAATGCCGAATGCGGTTGATGACAGCGCCAGACCGAAACCGATCACAATTGCCGCCGCCCACGGCTGCCCGCCAAGCGCAACCGTTACGCCCACGAGCGCCAGTGCTGAAACGAGAACCTGCACCAGCCCAAGTCCGAAAATGTCGCGGCGCAATTGCCAAAGCCGTGATGGCTTGAGCTCCAGCCCGATGACAAACAGCAGCAAAACCACGCCGAGCTCGGCAAAATGCAGGATTCCTTCACCATCGGTAATGATCCGCAGCAGCGGGCCGATCACGATGCCTGCTGCGAGGTAGCCGAGAACGGTTCCCAGTCCTATTTTCTTGAACAGGGGCGCGGCAACAACCGCTCCGCACAGCAAGACAAGGGCTTGGGTATAGAGATTGGCTTCCACTGCGGCCATTCCTGACGCTCCATTGTCGTTTAAGGGCCGGCTTGGACCATGTTGGGCTTGATGCTTGACGGTCGGGACAATACATGAGAGCCAAGCGAAAGGCCAAAAAACATGAGTGATACACAACAATCCGAAGGCTTGCTGGCAACAGCCGAGCGTCTTATCGGGCGCGCTCGCGCCGCAGGGGCCGATCAGGCAGATGCGCTGGTGGTTCGCAGTCGTTCTCGATCGGCTTCAGTCCGTAACGGACAGGTCGAAAATACCGAATCTTCCGAATCCGATGATTTCAGTCTTCGCGTCTTTGTCGGACAGAAGGTGGCGACGGTTCAATCCGGTCAGGGGGCTGATGAAACGGCCCTTGCCGAACGTGCGGTGGCTATGGCCCGCGTTTCGCCCGAAGATCCGCATGCCTGCCTCGCCGATGCTGAAATGCTGGCCAAAACCTGGCCGGACCTTGATCTGTTTGATCCGACCGAGCCGTCTGCTGAAAGCATGATCGAGGCGGCTAAGGTGGCTGAGGCAGCTGCCTTGTCTGTCCCCGGAGTTGCAAGCTCGATCGGAGCCGGCGCGGGAGCCGGGTTGTTCGGCATGGTGTTGGCCACTTCGCACGGTTTTTCGGGCGCCTTTGAGCGCTCTGGTTTCTCCCGGTCCGTCAGCGTGATTGCCGGTGAGGGCGTCAAGATGGAACGCGATTACGATTTCGACAGCCGTGTTTTCTTTGCCGACCTTGATGATGCCGAGGTGATCGGCCGGAGTGCTGGCCAACGTGCCGCTGCCCGGGTCAATCCGCGCAAAGTCAAAACCGGCTCAAACGTCACCGTGGTTTTCGATCCGAGGGCGTCACGTGGCCTGATCGGTCATCTGGTTTCTGCCATCAATGGGGCGTCCGTCGCCCGCAAGACTTCCTTTCTCAAGGATATGATGGGCAAGAAGGTAGCGATTGATGGTTTGACACTGGTTGATAATCCGTTCGTCCGCCGTGGCTCCGGCTCTCGTCCGTTTGACGGCGAAGGTGTCTCTGTAGGACCGTTGACGATGGTAGAGGATGGAGTGTTGCAGCAGTGGTATCTGACCACAGCGGTGGCGCGTGAACTGGGCCTTAAGAGCAACGGACGCGCAAGCCGTGGCGGTGGCGTGTCACCATCATCAACCAATGTCATCATCAATCCAGGTCCGCAAACCCCGCAAGAGCTGATTGCTTCGGTTGGAAATGGTTTTTATGTCACGGAATTGATCGGGCAGGGCGTCAATGGTGTCACCGGCGAATACAGTCGCGGCGCATCCGGGTTCTGGATTGAAAACGGCAAGCTGACCTTCGCGGTGTCCGAAGTGACGATCGCTTCCAACCTCAAGGATATGTTCAAGCGCATGACGCTTGCCAATGACATCGATGCCAAATTCTCTATTGCGGCTCCGACCATCGCCATCGAAGGCATGACCCTTGCGGGTGAATGATGACATCTGACACCACGCCCTATGCCGACGATCTGGCCTTGATGCTCGAGGCGTCGCGTTTGGCGGCTGACATTGCCATGTCCCATTTCCGCCAGGATCCGGAAGTCTGGTACAAGAATGAGGGCCGCTCACCAGTGAGCGAGGCCGATATAGCTATAGATGAGCTTCTCAAGAAAGTGCTGCTTGCGGCGCGGCCGGGGTATGGCTGGCTTTCCGAGGAAGCGGAGGACACCGAGCATCGGCTTGCCCACAGCCGGGTGTTCATTATCGATCCGATTGATGGCACCAGGGCCTATGTCGGTGGACGGCCGGACTGGTGCGTCAGCGTCGGTCTGGTTGAAGATGGCAAGCCGGTGGCAGGCGTTTTGGCTGCGCCAGCGCGGGGCGAGGTCTGGCATGCGTATTCGGGCGGCGGAGCTTTTCTCAATGATGTCCGGCTTGCCGCCGATATTGCCGAACCGCAGGATGCCAAATTGCGCGTCGCGGTTCCCGACTTGGTTGCCAAGGCAATGCGTGCGGGCGCTGAGGCTGGCTTGGATAAAGTTGCCGGAGGCCCGTCTTTGGCGCTGCGCGTTGCCGCTGTTGCCCAAGGTGAGCTGGACGGGGTTTTCATTCGTCCCCATGCCAGTGAATGGGATCTGGCGGCAGCCGACACGATGCTTGCCGAAACCGGCCATATTCTTGTCGATCGGTCCGGCGCACGGATGACATATAACGCTCCTGATCCATCACGCGGCCTCCTGCTTGCGGCTTCGCGACAGCAGGTGCCGGAATTACTGGCGCTATTACAGCCTTCCGACGGGCATTGACCTTTTATACGAATTGCCGCAAACCGCGCTAAGACTGAAAACACCGTTTATTCTTGGAGTGATCCCATGGCTGATGGCGATAAGAAACAGCTTTTGCATCTTGTCTTTGGCGGCGAGCTTGAAAGCTTGGAGTCAATGAACTTCAGGGATCTGGATGCGCTCGACATCGTCGGCATCTATCCCAACTATGCTGCCGCACACGCGGCTTGGAAGTCAAAAGCGCAAATGACGGTGGACAACGCCCATATGCGCTATTTCATTGTGCACATGCACCGGATGCTTGATCCGAATGATGAAAGCAAAACCGCGTCTTAAGACCCGGACGAAAGACACGATGACAAAACCGGACGCTGGCACCGCGCCAAAGCTCAAGCAGCTTAGCGACATGTTAAACAGGCGGCGTCTGGGCAAGACGGTATTGCGATCTGAACCGGTGCAGCGGACCGGTTCAGCCCTGATCGGCTGGGCGCTGGGCGCTATTTGGCGAAGCAACCGCGACAATGGAACTTCAACAGACTGGGAAACGATGTTGGACGGCGAGTGGCCAGCGATCTTTGCGCTGTGGCACGGCCAGCATTTGCTCGTCCCCTATGCAAGTCCCTCGGACAGAAAATTCACATCTCTGGTGTCGCGCAGCGCCGATGCGGAAATCAATGCACGGGTTCTTGCGCGAGCCGGCATCGAAGTGATCCGTGGTTCGGGTGGTCGTGAATCATCCCGCACCGATACGGGGAAAGGTGGCGTCAATGCCCTGATCTCGATGCGCAATGCGCTCCAGCGAGGCGTCAATGTTGTCATGATTGCAGATATTTCAAAAGGTGAGGCGCGTCAGGCGGGAGAGGGGATTGTCACTTTGGCAAGGATCTCCGGTCGCCCCATCGTTCCTGTGGCACTGGCAACGAGCCGCCGCCATGTACTTGAAAAAACCTGGGACAAGACAACAATCAATTTGCCGTTCGGCATTCGCACTGTGCGGCTCGCTCCGCCCATTTATGTCGCGCCCAAAGCGGACAAGGAAGAAATGGCGGATGCCCGAGCAAAGCTGACTGCGGAACTTGATCGCGTCACTCGGGAAGCAATGCACGCTGTTGAGGAGAGCAAATGAGCCGTGGTTGGGCCCGAGCAGCACTTATCGGCTACCGATGGTTTGGAGCAGGGATCTATCCGCTTCTAGGCCCCTATCTCGCCATTCGCGCGGCCAAGGGCAAGGAAGAACGTGCGCGCCGCAATGAGCGCTATGGCCGCTCCAAGATCGACCGGCCGGATGGGCCTCTCGTCTGGTTTCATGCGGCCAGCGTGGGCGAAACCTCGGCTGTGGTTCCCTTGATCAAGGAAGTCCGGCGCCGCGGCATCTCGGTTGTCCTGACCACCGGCACAGTGACTTCGGCCGGCGTCGCGCGTGAGCGGCTCGGGGACAATGTGATCCACCAATATGTGCCGCTGGATCTGAAACCGGCGGTTTCCCGGTTTCTTGATCACTGGATGCCTGATCTGGCGATTATCGCCGAGTCCGAAATCTGGCCAATGACCATTCTTGAGCTTGGTGCACGCCGTACACCACAGGTTCTGGTCAATGGCCGTCTGTCAGATCGCTCGTTCGCGCGGTGGAACAAGCGTCCAAGTCTTGCTGATGCGCTGTTTGAGAATCTTTCCCATGTTGTTGCCCAATCGGACCTGGATGCGGAGCGTTTCCTGGCGCTTGGCGCACGTCCCGTCTCTGTGTCGGGAAACCTCAAGGTCGATACGACCGCGCCACCTTGGGACCCGGCGGAGCTCGACCGGCTCAAGGCGCAGATCAAGGACCGCTTAACATGGGCGGCGATTTCGACATTCGAGGGTGAGGAGGAAATTGCAGCCGCGGTGCATCGCACCCTGCACCCGCGCCACAAGCAATTGACCATTCTGGTTCCGCGCCATCCCGATCGCGCCGATGCGATCGAAGCCATGCTGTTAGCAAGGGGACTGAAGGTTGTACGCCGTTCACGCGGTGATCTGATCGACCCATCAACTGACGTCTACCTCGGCGATACGATCGGGGAAATGGGGCTCTATCTCAACCTGACCGACATAGTCTTTGTTGGTAAGTCGCTGAAGGGCGGCGGCGGACAAAACCCGCTCGAGCCCGCCATGCTCGGCTGTGCTGTTCTGTCAGGCAGCAATGTCGAGAATTTCCGGGAAAGCTATGCAAAGCTGCTCAAGAATGGTGGCGCTCGGTTCGTTCGAGATGGCGAGATGCTTGCGAAGGGAGTTAATTTCCTTTTTGCCAATCCTGAGGCCCGTCAAACCATGGCGGAAGGCGGCGACAAGACCTTGCGTGATATGGGCGGTGCCTTGAAAGCCACCATTCGCGCCCTGGAACCCTACATCAATCCTCTGACTGTCAAAGCCCGTCTATTGCCCCGCGAGAATGAAAACACGGAAAGCCGCGGAGGCGGGCAATGGTGAGTGAGGCTCCTCCATTCTGGTGGCACCCCTCGGGTATTCAGTCGGCGTTGTTATCGCCCTTCGGCTGGGTCTATGGCCGTGTCGCGCGCCGCATCATGGATCGCAGGGTCCGTAAGGCTGTCGCAGTGCCGGTCATATGCGTTGGCAATTTCACTGTTGGCGGATCCGGAAAGACCCCCACAGCCTTAGCGCTTGCAAACGCGGCGATGGCGCGAGGTTTGAAGCCGGGTTTTTTGTCTCGAGGCTATGGCGGTGGCGTTCATCATGCGACGGTCGTCGATCTGACCAAGGATACCGCCCGGCTCGTCGGTGATGAGCCGATGTTGCTCGCCGCCAAGGCACCGACCGTGGTGTCGGCCGACCGAGTGGCAGGCGCTGACCTTTTGGTCGCTGAGGGTGTCGATCTCATCATCATGGATGATGGCTTTCAAAGCGCAAGGCTGGTTTTTGATCAGGCGCTGCTGGTCGTTGATGCACGCCGTGGCATCGGCAATGGCTGTGTGTTTCCTGCTGGTCCGGTACGGGCGCCGGTGATTGATCAGGTTCGCCATGCCGATGCGCTGATAGTTGTGGGCGAGGGAGACGGGGCTGATCAGACGATCCGGCTGGCCGCGCGCGCCGCAAAACCGATCCATCTGGCCCGTTTCATTCCTCGAAATGGCGCGCAGTTCAGGGACCGGAACTGCTTCGCATTTGCAGCGATTGGCGATCCGGAGAAATTCTTCAAAACACTTGAGGACGCCCATGTGCGATTGGCAAGGCGCCAGAGCTTTCCCGACCATCACCCTTTTACAAATGATGAGATTGATGATTTGCTGGCGGAATCCGAGTTGTATGGCCTCGATCTGATCACCACTTCCAAGGACTATGTCCGTCTGCAATCAGGACATGGCCGGGCGCTCGACCTTCTGGAGAAGACCTCCGTTCTGGAGATTGATCTGGCGTTCGATAGTCCTGATGCTGCGGGCGCCATCATTGACGCTGCGGTCGTTGCCTTCAAGCGGCGTCAGACCGAGTTTTAAACTGCACTTATTTTTGTGTTGGCAATGATCCGGCGCGCTGTTCGGCTGTCATCGAAGCATTGACGTCGACATAAGGTTCCTGTCGCGCCACGCTCCAGTATTTGAGCTCTTCGATCGGGATGAATTCGCCGGTAACCGCACACACCACATGATTGCCTGGCATGAGAATTTGAAAATCACCATCCAAATAGCGTATTTTGGCCGGTCGCTCGCCGGGGCCTTCAAAACGGTTCATGCGGGATTGCTCCGGTTTCAGTGTTGGCTGTTCTATGCCGCCTCGACGTTGAAATTGCAAGATTGGGCAATTGAGGGGCTGAAGATCGTTCCAGATCAGCGGCGCGAGAACAGTTTTTCGATGTCTGAGAGTTTCAGCTCAATGTAGGTGGGGCGTCCGTGATTGCACTGTCCGGAACCGGGCGTCCGCTCCATTTCGCGCAACAATGCGTTCATTTCTTCAGGAATAAGCCGCCGCCCGGATCTTACCGATCCATGGCAAGCCATCGTCGAAGCCACCGCTTCAAGTCTGTCCCGCAAGCCGTCTGAGCTGTCCCATTCAGCGATTTCGTCGGCCAGATCCCGCACCAGGCCGGCGACATCTGCTTCGCCCAGCATGGCCGGTGTTTCTCGTACCGCGATTGCGCCAGGCCCAAATCGCTCAAGCACAAGTCCCAGTTCCGCAAGATCTGCTGCTCGTTCGACCAGGCGATCACAATCGTCCTCCGGAAGATCGATGATCTCGGGCAACAGCAGGATCTGGGAATTTACCTGTCCCGCCTTGAGCCCGGTCTTGAACCGTTCGAAGACCAATCGCTCATGGGCCGCATGCTGATCGACGATCACCAACCCGTCGCGGGTCTGTGCCACAATATAGTTCTCGTGGATTTGCGTCCGTGCCGCGCCAAGCGGATGCTCAACAATGGACTGGTCACTTGTTGTGTCGCCCATCCGTGCCGAGGGTGTCATGGTTTCGGTGATCTCTGGCTGATCGGCCTCCGAGAACCCTCGTCCGGAACTATCCAGTGGCCGTGATGGTGATGCTGTCGCTTGCCAGCCAGCTGATGAGACGGATCCCGGGAAACCGCCGGCGCGATCATGATTGTACGGGCCGGTTGGCGCTCCTTCCCGGAATGCTCCCGGAGATCTGAAGGCGTGGGCCAGGTCGACGCTGGCAGACGGTGAAGCACGGTCTCCCTCGGAAATCAGCGCCTGGCGGATTGACCCGACGATAAGCCCCCGCACCAGACCCGGATCACGAAACCTGACATCGGACTTGGCAGGATGCACGTTGACATCAACCAATGCCGGATCAAGCGTGATCCAGAGGACGGCCACCGGATACCGTCCACGCGGCAAGGTATCTGAATAGGCAGCCCGGATCGCAGTCAGGATTTGCTTGTCCTGTACCGGCCGGCCGTTGACGAAGGCGTATTGCGATAACGAGTTTGCCTTGTTCCATGTCGGCAATCCGATGTGACCGGCAAGACCGACATCTTCCCGAGCAGCATCCAGCGCGATTGTATTGGCGGCAAACTCATCGCCCAGCACCTGAGCAATGCGCGCGAGTCTGTCCTCGCCGGTTGCCGGCAGATCCAGCGTCGCCCGGTCCGGCCCTGACAGCGTAAAGCGCACAGAGGGGAAGGCAATAGCGATGCGCCTGACGACTTCGGTGATCGCAGCGGTTTCCGCGCGGTCGGATTTGAGGAATTTCAGCCGAGCCGGAGTTGCAAAAAAAAGATCGCGGACTTCAACTGTGGTCCCTTGATTGGCTGCAGCCGGTCTAAGAGGCACTGGAACGCCACCTGCCAGAGAAACTTCATTGGCATGCGGAGCGTTCTGAGGACGGGACCTGATGGTCAGTCGCGCCACCGAGCCGATGGAAGGCAGGGCTTCGCCGCGAAATCCGAGGGTGGATATGTCATCAAGCCGCTGATCGAGTTTGGAGGTGCAATGGCGGCGGACTGCGAGCGTGAGGTCTTCTGTGTCCATGCCGAGGCCATCGTCGATGACCCGGATCAGCGCCTTGCCACCGGCGGCCGTGGCAATCTCGATCCTCTTCGCCCCGGCATCAATGGCGTTTTCGACAAGTTCCTTCACAACGCTTGCCGGCCGCTCGATGACTTCACCGGCGGCGATCTGGTTGATCAGGGTTTCTGGCAGTTGATGGACGCGCATGGTGTTATGTTCAGGGATTCGGGCTTCAGCGCAATGTGTGTCAGGCAATTGAAGCAGGAAAAGTCTCTCCACAGCAACCAGACGCGTCTCTGGCTCCCCGAAAGCGCAGACAATTCTGCGTTATCTCCGGTCAATTTGCAGTCTTGGTTAAGCGAGGCTTAACCCTCGAATGCGATAGTCAATCAAAGTTTGTAGCAGCAATCGCACCATATGGTCGTTGAAGGCTGCTCAAAATCAGTGAAAAGGGTCGCACTGTGCGATCTTTAGCGTGATCCCGTACATTCGTTCGGGCATCGGATCGAAGTAATATGGCGTTGAACGAAACCGGTACTGGACGACCCTGCGATGAAGGAAAAAGGATCGAAGCTCTCGCATCCGCGCTTGATGTAGGCATCATGATCTATGATCGTAATGATACGTTGATCGCCGCCAGTTCGCAATTTTTGCAGTATTTTGATGTTAACCCGGATTTGCTCCAGCCCGGTGCCCGGCTGCGGGATCTCTTCAATGCGACATTTGACGCCGGTGCGCGCGTGCTGGGTTCATTGAATGGAGAAGAACGCAATATCTCCCGTGAGGACTGGGTCGCCGAGCGGATCGCCATTCACTGGCGTGAACGCTATGAAAGCATCGAAAAGCTAGCCGACGGACGTTGGGTTCGGATGTGTAAGCGACGAATGCCAAATGGTGTGCTGATTGCCACGTGCCAGGACATCACCGATCAGAAAAACAAAGATACAGAAATTGCGGCGGCACTGAAAAAGGCCGAACTTGTCCAAGTCGTCCTCGATAACCTGGCCAATCCAGTGATCGTCAAGGATTCAGAGCTGCGCTATGTCATGGTCAACGATGCATTCTGCCGGATTCCGGGGCTGCATCGGAAGCAGATTTTGGGAAAAAAGTCCGCTGACCTGGTGGGGCCAGAACTTGCTGCGCGTTTTGAGAAAATCGAAGCCAGCGTTCTTGAAACCGGCATTCCATATGAGTCCCTTGAAGATATATTCAAGGCAAACGGCACGGTGATGCACGTCGTTACCCGCGTTGGGCGCTCTGGAAGACCTGGAAACTACCATGTCACTGTGTCTTTCGATGACGTCAGTGCCTTGGCGGACGGCAATAAGGTTACGTCGGACTACCGCAAGCCAGTAAAGCCAGTATCAGCCGCCGTCCTCAGCAATTCCGAGACGCGGCCTCGTTCAGACCTCAAAGGACGCATTCTGGTTCTCGATGAAGATAGTCAACGCTCGTCTGATCGCGTGAATGCGTTGAAATTGGCAGGATTTGACGCTGCGGCGACGGCCAGTGCGGAGGAAGCCATTGCGTTCCTGGATGCGGCTCGGTCGATGAAACTCACTGTCAGCCAGGTGGAAATATCCGTTCAATTGGCAAGGGTTCTGTCCGGCAAGATCGTGTCTGGCCAGCATGAGGTTCTTAAGCAAGCTATCGAGCAGAAAAACGCCGCAGAGGCGGTGAGCCGGTCTGCATCTGCCCCTGCTTCAAAAGCTCCGTCCCTGTCTGTTGTTGCGTCCGAACCTCCGCCAGAGGCGCCCGTTGTTGCACGATCCGGCCACACCAGCTCGATAACCTCATCTTCCGAGGAGCAGAATATCAAGGCCGTTCCGGTGCGCGATCGGATCCGTGTGCTCGTCGCTGAAGACAATGACGTCAACCAGATTGTGTTTGAACAGATTCTCGAGGGGATTGGTGTCGACTTCCGCATAGTCGCCAATGGTCAGGAGGCCGTTGCGGCTTGGGCTGCTGCAGCACCGGATCTGATCCTGATGGATGTTTCGATGCCGGTGATGAACGGATTGCAGGCAGCCCAGGCAATTCGTGACGCAGAAGCCGGTGAAGGCGACGCGACCCGGCATGTTCCAATCATCGCTGTGACGGCCCATGCCATGGGCGGCGACCGGGAGCGGTGTCTGGCAGCAGGAATGGACGACTACCTCTCCAAGCCCGTCAGCCCGGAAAAACTCGAAGCGATCATTCAAAAGTGGATCGACAGTCCTGAGCTGTTTCTGGCCGCTGGATAAACTTTTGCGAACCGGCAAACCTCGAGTGTTTTCTTGTCGGTGTCATTATAGGACAATCTTAAGACATCTGCCGCATTTTGTATTTTGAAGTTAAATTCATTCCTGCGGATCAGTTTTTGTTGATGGCTCCTGAAGATACAAACACGGACGCGTTGTCCCCGAATGCGGTGGCCTACACGGACCCTTTGACCGGGTTGGGGAACCGCCGCCGGCTGATGGACAAGATCCGCAAACTGGCCTCCGAACGCGCCGACGACCCTGCACCCTTCACCATTGGTATCGCCAATATTGACGGGTTCAAGCCGATCAATGATCTTTTTGGCCATGCCGCAGGTGACGAGATCCTGTGCCAGGTGGCGCACCGGCTCAGAGCCTGCTTGCCTGACGGCGGATTTGTCGCCCGCATCGAAAGCGATGAATTCGCCTTTATCCTGCCTCTGGTTTTCGAGAAAAAGGGTGCGGAAAAAATCGGCCGTATGTTCAAGGACGTGCTGTCGGCTCCCTATGATTTGGGCGATCGCAATGTCCGCCTGTCAGCCTCCTTTGGCTTTGCTGTCTATCCTTTCGCCGGTGAGCAGTTCGCTGAATTGCTCAAGAGCGCTGATACGGCACTGTATCGCTCCAAGCGTCGTGGCCGCGGCCAGATTACGGTCTATTCTGAGGAAATCGCGGAAGAGATGCGTCGCGGCACGCAGATCGAACAGGCCCTTCGCAGGGCGATCATTGCTGACGAAGTGGCTGTCCACTTTCAGCCGATTGTCGACCTGTCGGATGGCTCCATACAGGGCTTTGAAGCGCTCGCCCGATGGACCGACAAGGAGATGGGCTTCATTTCCCCGGCCGTGTTCATTCCGCTCGCCGAGGAACGCGGTTTCATCGATTCCCTGACTGAGACTTTGCTCAAGAAGGCAGCAGAAACGGCAAAGCATTGGCCTGCCGATCTGTTCCTGTCATTCAATCTGTCCTCCGCACAATTGATTGATCCAGCAACAGCATTCAACGTGCTGGCCGTCATCAATCGCGTCGGGCTGGATCCCCGCCGTCTTGAACTGGAAATCACCGAAACTGCGATGATGAGTGACCCCGAGGTTGCCGCAAAAGTGGTCAACGAGCTTCACAGCGTTGGTATCCGGGTGTCGCTTGATGATTTTGGCACCGGCCAGTCCAGCCTGGGCCGATTGCGTGATTTTACCTTCAACAAGGTCAAGATTGACCGCAGCTTTGTCAGTGAAATCACCATCGACAAATCCGCCGAGCACATTGTGCGGGCCATTCTGACCATGTGCGAAGGGCTCAACCTCAAGGTTATCGCCGAAGGTATAGAAACCGAAGAGCAGGCGGCCAAGCTCAGAGAACTTGGCTGCAAGTCGGGACAAGGCTGGCTCTATGGCAAGGCGGTTGACGCGACGGCCACCTTTGCACTCATTGAAACCGAGGAATTTGCCCGCGCCAGCGCGTCCGGATCAAATCTGTTTATCCGCTAACATCGCGCCTTCTTTTGCCAGCCAGTTCAGAACCAGTTCCGTTTGCGTTGAGAGCGGGCGTCCTTTCGGCCAGATGACATGAAATGCAGCTCCGGTTTCCAGCCGGTGATCGGTTACCTTTTGCAGAAGACCGGTCGCGACCAGCCGCTCGGTCAGGTGCCGCCAACTTAGCGCCACGCCTTGCCCTTCCATCACCGCTTGAATGACCAGCACATAATCATTGATTGCCAGGCCTCGGTTTGCAACTGCTCCGTTAACGCCGGCGCTTATGAACCATTGACGCCAATCGCATGCGCTGCGCAATGGTTCCTCAAGATGAATGAGCCGATGTTGCGTGAGCTGGGCGACGCTTTCCGGTGTGCCGTGTTTTTCCAGGTAGGCAGCGCTTGCCACGGCCTCAATCACTTCCGGAGCAATCAGCGCGCTTTCATAGTCGGGCCAGTCTTGCGGCCTTCCGCCCCGCACGCCAAGCTCGATATTCTCATTGCGGATGTCGAGATCGCGGTCGGCCGTTTGGATGCGCAGGTCGATGTCAGGCAATTCGTCGCGAAGCCGGTGCAACCGTGGCAGCATCCACAGCGAAGCAAATGCGGTGGAAGCTGCCAGCGTGACACTTCTGGCACGGCCACGCCCACGGATGTCCTCTGCTGATTTGCGGATATGGCTCAAGCCAAGCGTGACATCCGCGTGGAACCGCCGCCCGGCTTCGGTCAGCGAAACTGCACGGTGGGCACGATGAAACAGCGGAGTGCCAAGCTGGCTTTCCAGCGACCGGATCGCATAGCTCACCGCGGCCTGTGTCATACCCAGTTCCTGCGCGGCCTTGGTGAAGCTGAGCTGTCGCCCGGCCGCTTCAAAAACAATGAGATTGCCGGCCGACGGCAACAGGTGACGAAGGTTGTCCATAAGTGCAGCTTATCCAAAGCCATGGAATTTTCCAGCATTACATCGCCTTGTCATCCTCCTAGACTTCCACGTCGGAGGATTGGCCATGGACACTGCAGATTTCGCCGAACCAAAGGTTTCACAGGGACGTAAAAGGGAACGGGCTGGCGGGCGTGATGGCCGTCGCTCCGGCCAGGGCTCCGCACCACCGCACCGCGCAGCGCCCTTTATCATTCGCAACATACCGACCTACGATATCCTCGGTGAGGAGAACTTGCTCAAGATCGAGGCCGCAGCTGACCGGATCCTGGCTGAAATCGGCATTGAGTTCCGTGATGACCCCGTTGCCTTGCAACACTGGAAGGACGCGGGTGCTGATGTTGATGGTCTTCTGGTGAAATTCGAACCGGGAATGCTGCGCGAAATCCTTAAATCCGCTCCGGCAAGTTTCACCCAGCACGCGCGCAATCCGGCCAACAGCGTCGAAATCGGCGGAAAGAGCGTTGTGTTTGCTCCGGCTTATGGATCGCCCTTTGTGATGGATCTCGACAAGGGCCGCCGCTATGGCACGATCGAGGACTTCCGCAATTTCATCAAGCTGGCGCAATCGAGCCCCTGGCTGCATCATTCCGGTGGCACCATCTGCGAACCGGTCGATGTGCCGGTCAACAAGCGCCATCTCGACATGGCCTATGCGCACCTGAAATATTCCGACCGCTGCTTCATGGGCTCGGTGACGGCGGAAAGCCGCGCCGAGGAATCCATAGAGATGGCCCGGATCGTCTTTGGTCGCGATTTCGTCGACCAAAACTGCGTGATCCTCGGCAATGTCAACGTCAACTCGCCACTTGTGTGGGACGGCACAATGACCAACGTGCTTCGCGCCTATGCTCGTGCCAATCAGGCGACGGTCATCGTGCCGTTCATTTTGGGTGGCGCCATGGGGCCGGTGACCAATGCCGGAGCGATTGCGCAATCGCTGGCGGAAACCATGGCCGGTTGTGCGCTGACCCAGCTTGAGCGCAAGGGCGCTCCGGTGATCTTTGGTAATTTCCTCTCCTCAATGTCCTTGCGGACAGGCTCGCCGACTTTTGGAACGCCCGAACCCGCGATCGGATCAATGGTGATCGGGCAATTGGCGCGACGCCTCAATCTGCCCCTCAGGTGCGCGGGCAATTTCTCCAATTCCAAGCTACCTGATGCGCAGGCGATGAACGAAGGCACCATGTCGATGCTCTCGGCGGTGCATTGCGGCGCAAACTTCATCCTGCATTCTGCGGGCTTTCTCGATGGCTTGCTGTCGATGTCCTACGAGAAATTCATGATGGACGCGGATTTCTGCGGCGCGCTGCACTCCTATCTTGCCGGGGTCGT
>Ga0163215_100841_pt1 | contig 31547 bp, 25 predicted proteins | sample SynspAceP_FD_185934 | JGI IMG/M metagenome (GOLD analysis project Ga0163215, IMG submission 185934) | Saline lake microbial communities from Ace Lake in Antarctica - Synechococcus sp. Ace-P (Hybrid Assembly) | ecosystem: Environmental > Aquatic > Non-marine Saline and Alkaline > Saline | place...
TCACCGGCGTCACGTTCAAAGACGGAATTGAAGCCACAAACCCCGACCAGATCGCCGCATGACCGACAAACCTCAAACACCAGATTTGACAATAATTCCCAGGTGAGCGAGGCTACTTGAAACCAAGGTCCTGCATTTACGCCGCGCCGAGCAAGATCATAGATAGTCTGCACGGTAGAATGGGCGACTTCCTCGTCAAAGTCTTCTTGCAAAGTACGCGACGCTGAACCCGCCTCGACCACACCGTTCATACCCGTAGCCGAAGGTACAAAAGCTGGCCCCGCTTGCCAATCCGCGACCCAATCGAATTCCGAGGGGTACACATCTGTAACCGTTCGCTCGTCAAAACCGTGCAGCTGGTCGGGTCCAATGAAGTGCATCTTGCCCGATAAAACAGTGTGATAACCGAGATGACGCATTTGGTGGGCCATGGTTGGCTGACTGGATGCCAACTCGCACGCGTTGTCCCAGACTTCGATTGACGGTGTTAATCGACCCGACATCATCGAGGCGCGCGAGGGAACACAAAGTGGATAATTGCAGTAAGCGTTTTCAAAGAGCACGCTATCTGCCGCCAATCTGTCGAGGTTTGGCGTTTTGCAGACGGCGTTGCCATAGAATGGCAACGCCTGTGGGGCCAATTGGTCTGCCATGATCATCAAGATGTTTGGTTTGTCGGTCATAATCGCCTCCTCAGACAGCCGCCCTGCGATAGACCGTGTGCTCAGTCGTGTAGAACTGGATTGTTGAGGGACCGTTCGAACCGCCGACACCCATGGCACTGTTTTTGACGCCGACGAAAGGCAGATGGTTTTCTGGGAAACTGCCAGAGTTAACATGCAACATGCCGCTTTCGCTTTCGGCAACGAAACGTTCGACGATGTCTGTGCGTTCAGAATATAAGCAGGACGACAATCCGAATGCGATGTCATTGGCGATACTTAACGCCTCGTCTACCGTGTCATAGGCAATCACCGACAGGACAGGTCCGAAGACCTCATCACGAGCGACTTCCATGCCCTTGGTGACACTGGAAAGGATCGTTGGCGCATAAAAATATCCGCCAGTAGCTGTGTCAAGTTTTCTGCCACCAGCCGCAATGACCGCGCCTTCTTGCGTTGCACGCGAGACAAAACCAGAGACATCCTCAAGCTGTTGCATGCTGGACAGCGGGCCAATTTTTGCGCCTTCCGCTGTGCCATCCATCGGCTGCATGGCATCTGCACGCTCTGCCAAGCCAGATACGACTTTCTCTTCAAGAGAGCGATGAACGATGACACGGCTGACAGCCGTGCAACGCTGACCGCAAACTGCGAAAGCCGACGCCATGATCTGATCAAGCGCTTTGTCCATATCGCTGGTATCATTTAATATTGCTGGATTCTTTCCGCCAAGTTCCAGCGATACTTCGGCTAGATGCCCCGCAGCTGCCTTGGCAACGCGCTTACCGACATCAACTGAGCCGGTGAAGCTGATCGCATCAACGCCCACATGTTCGGACAGGGCCTGTCCCAAAGCTCCACCACCAATTACTGCCTGCACAAGATTTTCAGGCAAGATTTCGGATGCGATTTCAGCCATCAGCACAATTGCCCCCGGTGTCAGAGAGGCGGGTTTAAGAATGATGGCATTCCCATAAATAAGTGCCGGAATGGCCTTACGCATGGGTGTGCTAAACGGGAAGTTCCACGGATTGATACCAAGTACCACGCCGCGCGGTCGACGGGTCGAATAAGCAACGGTTCCTGGAATTTGTGATGGGAAAACCTCGCCAATTGGGGCGCTGGCCCGACCGATGCATGCCCGTGCTTCGCCGATCGCCTTGGCAACTTCGCCGCGAGACTCAGCCAGCGGCTTGCCCATTTCCCTGGTGATAGACATGGCGATACTCTCGGCCCGAGCTTCCAACGCATCAACGTATTTGGCAACCATCGCGCCCCGTTCTGGCTGTGGAATTGCTGCCCAGTCAAACTGCGTCTTGCGCGCATTTGCGACATGGGCATCCAGTGCACTGGCGGGCGTTTCGTCGTAAGTTGCAACGATATCGTCTGAGGCGGCAGGATTTCGAATTTCAATTGGCATAGGTTGTAACTTCCGGTTTCTGAGTTTGTTCCGTTATGTCCGCGTCCGCACGGATCATCGCCGCCGCTTTTTCCGCAATCATGTAAGTGGGCGCGTTGGTGTTGGCCGAGGTGATCCGAGGCATGATGGAGGCATCGACGACGCGCAACCCATCGACACCGTTCACCCGCAACTTCGAGTCGACTACGGCGCGCGCGTCCGACCCCATGCGGCAGGTACCAACCAGATGATAGACCGTTCCGGCCATCTGCCGCACGGCTGAAAGCATCTCGGCATCACTTTGATGCTCTGCACCAGGCACGGCCTCGCGCTGCCACCGCTGGCGGAACTCGGGCTGGTTATATAATTCACGTACAAGGCGGAGACCTTCGACAATGACCTTTTGGTCTTTCTCAGCAGAAAGATAGTTGGTTTTTATGCGAGGGTCGGCGAACGGATCGGTATTTGCTATCTGAACCGATCCGCGGCTTTCCGGATGGCACTGCCAGAAGGACGTCGTGAAACCGGAGTAACGGTGTAGGGGCTTACCGGGCTTGTCGACAGACAGCGGCATGACAAACAATTGCAGGTCGGGGCGTCCACCTTCGGCGTATTTGGTACAGGCTGCACCGCCCACCTGCCCGGCACCCACTGTGAGGGGCCCGCGTGATTGCAGGAGCCACTCCAACCCCATTTTTGCCAAGGCAAATGGATTACGCATGTGATCATTGAGTGAATCGCCGCGCTCACTCAACTCCACAATAGTACGCATCTGCAGATGGTCCTGAAGGTTTTCTCCGACCTCCGGTGCATCGTGGCGGACCGTTATGCCGTGTTCCCGCAAAAGATCAGCAGGTCCGATCCCGGACAATTGCAACAGTTGCGGCGACTGAACCGATCCACCACAAAGAATGACTTCGCAGTCAGCGTGAACCTCATGTGTTTCGCCATCTTTGACATAGTGTACGCCGGTGGCCCGCGCACCATTGAAGATGACTGATGTTACATGGGCGTTGGTTTTTAACGTCAGATTCGGTCGCTGCAGTGCCGGGCGCAAGAAGGCCGTGGCCGCACTATCACGCCATCGCCCCCGCAACGTCAGTTGATAAGCACCGACGCCATGGGTGCTCTCGCTGTTAAAATCGTCGTTCGATGGCAACCCATAAGCCATGGCGGCCTGTAACCAGTCATTGCAGGCAGCATTGTCATTGCGGAGATCCGAAATCTGCAAAGGCCCATGCGCGCCGCGAAATTGCGACGGCGGACCAGCATAGGTTTCAAGGGATCTAAAATGCGGCAATACGTCTTTGAACGACCAGCCGTCAGCTCCAAGAGCCTCCCAATCGTCGTAGTCGTCATGCTGTCCCCGAATATAAATCAGCCCATTGATCGAACTCGATCCGCCAACCACCCGTCCACGCGGACAGTCCATCTGTCGCCCAGCGATTCCTGGATCCGGGTCACCACGATAGAGGTGCGAAGCGCGACTGCCATAGATCGACTTATAGTAACCCACAGGCAGCTTCAGCCAGAAGTTCCGATCAGCGCCACCACCTTCAAGAACCAAGACCTGAGCCGCTTCGTCTTCGGACAAACGGGCGGCCAGAGTGGCACCGGCCGTTCCCGATCCAATAATGATGTAATCAAAGCCAGCCATATAGTTCTCACGAAAAGTTCTATATCTAAGACTAATCGAAATTCACTAGCATCGCAACAAAAAATTCTATATGTAGGACTTTAGGACTTATAGGAATGATTTCATCAATGAAAGACACGCTTCGGCAAAGCCGATCCCCTCTTTATTTACAGATCGCCGAAATACTGCACCAAAATCTGGATCGCGGTGTTTGGAAAACAGGTGATCTACTGCCAACAATTACTGAGCTTTCCGCGGAATATTCGGTTGGGAAAATCACCATACGTCAGGCCGTAAAGATACTTGAGGAAGAGGGGTTGCTGGAATCGCGACGTGGGCGCGGAACAACTGTCTTGCCGCCACCTCCGGTGAGGGATCGATTACATCTCGGCACACGCCTATCCACGCTGGTCGATCATTATCGCGGTGACAAACCCGCACTTGATCTCCTGGAAGACCGTGATGCCGAAGTGCCAGGCAAGCCATTGATCGGCGAGATATCAGACAACGGTTATCATCTTTTGCAGCGGACACATTCACACGAAGGCGACACCTATTGCGTCATCTCGATTTACTTCGATAAGGAGGTGTTCAGCCGTCACGAAGCTGAATTCAGAACCCAACTTGCCTTGCCGGTACTTGTTGATTCCGAAGATATCGATGTGGCTCGGGCGCGTCAGTCGATGACGATAGGCAAATGCGACTACAATCTGGCTGGGTTGCTCAACCTCGAGGTTGGTGACCCCGTGGTCGAGGTACGGCGCGTTATCTGCGACCGCGACGACCGCGTGATCTATCTTGCGGATGTCACATACCGAAGTGACTTTGTTTGTCTGGAGATGGATCTTTTGCCATGATCAATATTGCCCGCATTCAAGCATGGGCCTTTCGTAGCCCGACGAAGAAACCGGTTGCGACGTCTTTTGGTGTTATGCACGACCGCCCAGCTGTACTGGTGCGGGTCGAAGATGATGATGGCGCTTTCGGTTGGGGCGAGATTTGGACCAACTGGCCTGCAGCAGGGGCCGAACATCGCGTGCGTCTTCTTGAAATGGATGTGGCACATCTGGCACTTTCGACGCAGGCAGCGTCACCGACCGAGTTTTTTCACAAACTTGATTCTCAGACACGGATACGCGCTGTGCAATGTGGCGAGGTTGGCCCCTTTGCGCAGGTCGTCGCAGGGTTGGATATCGCGCTTTGGGACATGGCCGCGCGGCGTGCGGGTCTGCCGTTGCGCCGTCTGATACGCGCTGATGCGCCAGACCACGTACCAGCCTATGCCAGCGGCATCCAGATTGCCGCCGCAAGCGACCTGATGCCGCGCGCGCGCGCAGATGGGCACCAACGCTTCAAGTTGAAAGTGGGCTTCGACATGGAGGCCGACATCGCCGCCGTCCAGCACATTCAGGCTGGATTAGCCGAGAACGAGTTGATCGCCTGTGATGCCAACCAGGCATGGTCTTTGGAGCAAGCACAGGAGTTTGTCACAGGCGTCGCAGATGTTCCGCTGCATTGGCTGGAGGAGCCACTGCCCGTCTTCACTGATCACTCGCAATGGCAGACCCTTGCCGAGAACACCACGATCCCGCTTGCGGGTGGAGAGAATATCATCGGAGAAGCGGACTTCGATCTGGCAATTAAAGCAGGCCACCTGTCAGTAATTCAACCCGACGTGGCAAAATGGGGTGGTATTACCGGATGCCTGGCCGTGGCGAGGAATTCGCTTGTGAGCGGTCGCCGCTACTTCCCCCACTTTCTTGGCGCAGGGATCGGCATGTCCGCTTCGGCAGAATTGCTGGCTGGCGTTGGGGGTGACGGGTTTCTGGAAGTGGACGTAAACGATAACCCACTACGAACATCTTTCTTTGGTGAAAAGGAGCCGGTGTCGGACGGCATGTGGGAATGCAGCACCGCAGCGGGTCTGGGAATTGACGGTATCCCGGAAAATCTGAAGCAATTCGAGACGCTTTACGCTGAAATCAGCTAATAGTCGCTTTGTCAGCTGATCTGCCGTTGCGCAAATAAATCCAGAGTCTGCTTTTGGACAAACCAATCCTCGATCTTATACCGCGACGAACGACAGTTTTCCGCCGATTCGAGACCTTGGAATACATCTTCCACTGGCATCAAGCTGTCAGCCGTAAACTGGTCAAAGTCTTCCCGCGCATTCCCATTTCGGTGCTTACCGTGTGCTTGCCTATTATCAATCGACAAATTTCAGCGGCAACACACTTGCACGCAACATGCTGATATTAGATGGGAAAAATGGTGCCGCAGGGGAGGATTGAACTCCCGACCTCGTCATTACCAATGACGCGCTCTACCACTGAGCTACTGCGGCGTTATTCATGCAGCGATATAGATGATCGCGCTCATCTGACATATCCTAGGCGATGGTGCAAGATGGTTTGGATTGAAAAGCGCAATTTGTAACGCTATCTGCAGATCAGTGCGGGGAATAACGACGGGGCGGGCGTGACAAAAGATACATCAAAACAGGATAAGAAGCAGGAGCGTCTTTCCGCAATGCTGCGGGAAAACCTGCAAAAACGCAAAGCGCAGATGCGGGCGCGGCGCAATGCGGCTGAGCAGGAACGCGATGACATTCCCGAAGATATTTCGGAACAGCGCGCCGAAAAGCTGCAAAAAGATGAATGATAGGCCGCTTTCCCGCACCTTGTGCTGCTGCAGACCTTGATGCAGCCTCAAATCCCGTTAAAAAGAGCGCCAACACAACACATGAAAGTATCACATGGATAAGATCCGCATTCGTGGTGGCAACAAGCTGAATGGCACCATCCAGATTTCCGGTGCCAAAAACGCCGCATTACCTCTGATGATCGCCAGCCTGCTGAGCGACGAGACCCTGCGTCTTTTGAATGTGCCCCGGCTTGCAGATGTTGCACTGCTGCAGCGCATTTTGGGCAATCACGGCGTTGATTGTACAATCAAGGGCAAGCGTCCCGGACAGCCAAGCATGGCTGGACAGACGTTGGATTTGTGCGCCGAGGAAATTGTCGACACGACCTCACCTTATGAACTGGTGTCAAAGATGCGTGCCAGTTTCTGGGTTATTGGTCCCCTGCTCGCCCGTATGCATGAAGCTCGCGTATCACTGCCCGGCGGCTGCGCTATTGGCACCCGTCCCGTTGATTTCTTTCTGGATGGATTACGCGCTCTGGGTGCAGAGATTGAACTGGATGGCGGCTATGTTGTTGCCAAGGCACCGAATGGTCTTGTTGGCGGTACTGTTACCTTTCCAAAAGTCTCCGTTGGCGCGACACATGTTGTGATGATGGCCGCAACGCTGGCCAAGGGCACCACCCACATTGAAAATGCAGCGCGTGAACCTGAAGTCACTGATCTGGCCGATTGCCTGATTGCGATGGGTGCCAAAATCTCTGGCGCCGGCACTGAAACCATTACCATTGAAGGTGTTGAAAAGCTTCACGGCGCGACCCACACAGTGTTGCCGGATCGCATCGAGACCGGCACCTACGCCATGGCCGTGGCCATGACTGGCGGCGATGTGATGCTGGAAGGCGCGCGCCCAGAACTGCTGGAAGCGGCACTGGATGCCATCAAAGCCTCCGGAACCCAGGTGGAGCCTACCAATTCCGGCATTCGCGTGTCCCGCAATGGTGGGCCTATCAAGGCCGTCAGTGTGACCACTGAACCTTATCCGGGGTTCCCGACAGATCTTCAGGCCCAGTTTATGGCGCTGATGACCCGCGCTGAAGGTAATTCTGACATTGTGGAGACGATTTTCGAAAACCGCTTCATGCATGTTCAGGAATTGGCACGACTGGGCGCACAAATCAGCCTTGATGGCCAAAAGGCCATGGTTGAGGGTGTGCCGCAACTGACCGGCGCTCAGGTGATGGCGACAGATCTGCGCGCCTCCGTTTCGCTTGTTATAGGCGGTCTGGTTGCCGATGGTGAGACCTTCGTCAACCGTGTCTATCATCTGGATCGTGGATTTGAGCGGCTTGAAGAAAAGCTGCGCAATTGCGGTGCAGAAATTGAACGTATTTCAGTCTAACATTTGAGGGTTACACAATGTCCGCATTGAAAATTATGGCGATGGACGAAGAGGACCTGACGGTTCTTTCCGCTCATTGTCAGGACGCTGTGTTCAAAGCCGCAGACGTCACATGGCTTGCTGCCGAGCAGCGGTTTCTGATTTCCCTCAACCGCTTCGTGTGGGAGAAAGCGCTGAAGGCCGGCGGCCTGAAAGGTCTGCTGGGCCGCAAGAGCTATGAGCGGCACAAAGCCGTCTTGCATTTTGAGCAGGTTTCACAGGTTCAAACCAAGGGCCTCAGCCCGTCTGATGCCGATACCGTGTTCTCGCTTCTGTCGATTGAATTCTTTGGCAATGAAGACGGTGTCTCTGGCCAGTTTGAGCTGATGTTGGCCGATGGACACTCCATTCGACTGGATGTTGATTGTATTGAGGTGCGGCTTGCCGATTTTGATGCAGCATGGGAAACCACCAACAAGCCAAAGCATCCGCTTAGCTGATACCTTGCCAATAATATGCTGGCCTGAAGCTTGAGCCCCTGCCCTAAGGAATACTGCATTGGTGTACCGACTGTCCCAATCCGACTCGAATTTCTCATCTGAATTCCAGACACTGCTGGCGGCCAAGCGAGAAGTTTCCGAAGATGTGGATGCCACAGTGCGAAACATCGTTCAGGATGTGCGCAAACGCGGCGATGCAGCCGTCCTGGAATTGACGGCAAAATTTGATCGGTTGAGCCTCACGGCTGACGAGTTGCGCGTTTCCAATGCCGAAATCATGCAGGCGGTCGAAACTGTCGCGCCCAAAACGATGGCGGCGCTGACCCTGGCTCATGACCGCATTACCTCGCACCACCAAAAGCAGTTACCGGTTGATCAGCACTATACGGATGCTCTGGGCGTTGAGCTGGGCTCGCGCTGGTCTGCGGTCTCTGCAGTCGGGCTTTACGTGCCCGGTGGCACAGCCAATTATCCAAGCTCTGTGTTGATGAATGCTGTGCCTGCACGTGTTGCCGGTGTGGCGCGGATTGCCATGGTCGTTCCAACGCCCGATGGCGCGCTCAATCCGCTTGTGCTGGTAGCGGCGCATCTGGCCGGTGTCAGCGAGATTTATCGTATTGGCGGGGCACAGGCCATCGCAGCACTGGCCTATGGAACCGAAACCATTGCGCCGGTTGCCAAGATTGTTGGGCCAGGCAACGCCTATGTGGCGGCTGCCAAGCGGCAGGTCTTCGGCACAGTGGGCATTGATATGATTGCCGGACCTTCCGAGGTTCTGGTGGTGGCCGATGAAACCGCGAATGCGGATTGGGTTGCCGCCGATCTGTTGGCACAGGCTGAACATGATACCTCGGCGCAATCCATCCTCATCACTGACAGTGCCGCACTGGCAGAAGCGGTGGAACACGCGGTCGAGACCCAACTAAAAACGCTGCCGCGTGAAGAGATTGCCGGCGCCAGTTGGCGTGATTTTGGCGCGGTCATTCAGGTTGCTGATGTGATGCAGGCGGCTCCGCTGATTGACGCTATTGCGGCTGAGCACCTTGAATTGTGTGTGGCTGATCCCGATGCCCTTCTGGACACAATCAGCCATGCAGGTGCTGTGTTTCTGGGACACCATACTCCAGAAGCCATAGGCGATTATGTTGGCGGTTCCAACCATGTTCTGCCGACAGCTCGCTCTGCCCGGTTCTCATCGGGACTGTCCGTTCTGGATTATATGAAACGCACGTCGATTTTGCGCTGTAACCCTGATAATCTGAGAGTTCTGGGGCCGGCTGCAATTGAGCTGGCAGATGTTGAAGGCCTTGACGCTCACGGGCGGTCAGTGGCCATACGGCTTAATCTGTAGCGCAAGGGGCGCAAGGTATGTCTGACAGCGGCACACAGGGCGACACGACAGAACGGTTGTGCGCAGTTGTGCTGGATGAAAGCACCTTTGGCCGTTCATCAAACGAAATCGAGCACGAGCGCGCGATTGCAATTTACGACCTGGTCGAAGAGAATTCTTTTCAACCGCTTGCACCTGCAACACCGGATGCAACAGAATTTCATGGCCCATACCGTCTCAATTTATCGCTTCAGGAAGCCCGATTGGTATTTGAGGTGCTGTTTGAAGATGGTGGACAGCTGGCGACGCATATCCTGTCACTGACGCCATTTCGTAAGATCGTCAAAGATTACTACATGATCTGCGACAGCTATTATGCTGCCATTAAAACCGCCACGCCGAGCCAGATTGAGGCCATCGATATGGGACGGCGTGGCCTGCACAATGAAGGATCACAACTGCTGTTGGACCGGCTATCTGGAAAGATCGCCATGGATTTTAACACCGCCAGGCGTCTGTTTACGCTGGTCTGTGTTCTGTACTGGAAAGGCTAGAGTGCGTTGATTGACAGCGCACCAACCGGTGTTCCCTTTCCCAATCGCGCACCCGCCGCCGAGCGTCCCAGCGCCTTGCTGTTCGCATGCCGGATGAATGTCATCCGTTCTCCCATGGCTGCGGCCATCACCCGCCACCTCTTTCCCAATCAGATTTATACACGCTCAGCGGGCGTCCGGCCGGGCGCGCTTGATCCATTTGTGCAGATTGTCATGGAAGAAATCGGCATCGATATCAGCACGCATATTCCCCATTCCTTCGAAGAGCTTGAGGACACCAATTTTGATCTCGTTGTGACCTTGGCGCCGGAAGCGCACCACAAGGCTCTGGAACTGACCCGCACCAATGCGATGGACGTTGAATATTGGCCAACAATGGATCCGTCACTGGCGACCGGGTCTCGGTCACAGATTCTCGACGCCTATCGCAGCTTGCGCGATGAGTTGACGATGCGCATCAAGAAGCGCTTCGTCTGGCAGCCACGCGGCAGCGACTGATCAGAGTTTAACTGATCAGGGTTGAACTGGCGTGGCCAACGGCAAGTCCATATTCCTGTCCTGCATCACAGCGCGCAGACGGTCCGGATAGTCGGAAATGATGCCATCCACGCCCGCGTCCATCAGTTTGCCCATCGCATCAGAATCATTGACGGTCCAGGGTATGACTTTGAGACCAAGCGCCTGTGCCTGCTGTATGCGCTCATTTGTCACGTCCCCGGAAAAAGGTGACCAAACGGCGCCACCAGCGGCCTTCACCATGGCCGGAACATTGCCATCATATTGCGCCAGGTTAAAGTTGGCGGACCATGGGGAGGCTTTGCCACCGTCAGACTTTACATTGTCGAGCCAGTCCTGTTGAGCTGTCAGATAGACAGTTTCGATTGCGGGCGCTTTTGCCTGAACCAGTTGCAATGTACGCCAGTCGAAGGACTGGATAGTGACCCGATCTTCAAAGCTCTGTTCAGTGATTACAGCCAGCAAAGCGTCAACAAATGCCTCGGGGCCAACCGTGTTTTCCGGCTTGCCAGGATTAATCTTGGTTTCAATATTCAGCCGGACCATTTCATTGCCGGACCTGGTGACCAGATCAAACACCTGACGCAGTGTCGGGATCTGTATTCCGTCAACCACTTGCTGGTCTGGAAAGCGGGAAGCTGCACGCGAACCGGGTTTTATCTGCCCTACATCATAGGCTTGAAGTGCCTCTAGAGTCAGGTCCTTGATCAACAGATAAGGCTCGACCCAAGCCCCGTCGGCTGTCCGCGTCAGATTGGGATTGAGAGCAGGGTCATGGGAGACCACAACATGCCCGTCGGCCGTGACGCCAACATCCAGTTCCAGAGTGGAGACGCCAATAGTCAACGCCCCTGCAAAGGCCGGGAGTGTGTTTTCCGGCATCAGTCCGCGCGCGCCACGATGGCCCTGAAGATCAAAAGCCATTGCACTGGTACACAAGACGGAAACAGCAAGGCAAAGCGTTGTAAATCGGAGAAACATATCAATCCAGTCCTTTGAAAAGTGGATTATGAGGACATAGGGCACATTGTCTGAGCAAGCAAAAAACAAATTCAAATTTACCATCTGTGCACAACTAACTGAGACGTTTTTCATTAGCCGCCTTAATTGAGTTTGCAAATTGTGGGGGAACCGGAATAAGCTTACTTCAGCAGGCAAATTCAATAACAAGTCTGTACGAGGGGTATCATGTCCGTGTCACGCGAGTGTCACGGAACAATGATCTGAAGGGCGAGCGCACTTCATGACCCAAACAGGGAGAATATTATGAACTTAAAATCTATTTTGATCGCCGGTGTATTCGGTGCATCGTCGTTGATGACCACAGCAGCATGGTCCGCTACTGATATCCAGTGGTGGCACGCCATGAGCGGACGTCTTGGCGAAGTCGTCAACGAAATCGCAACGAACTACAATGCCAGTCAGGACGAGTACAATCTCATTCCCACTTATAAGGGTGGCTATGAAGATACGATGACCGCGGGCATCGCTGCTTTCCGTGCCAAGCAACAACCAAATATCATTCAGATTTTTGATGCTGGTGCGGCAACAATCATCAATGCCAAAGGCGCTACCATTCCGGTTGCGGAATTGATGACAAAACACGGCTCAGGCTTCAACATTGAAGACTATATTTCTGGCGTCAGATATTTCTTTGCAGACTCTGATGGTCAAATGGTCGGCTTGCCGTTCAACTCTTCGACGCCTCTTCTTTACTATAACAAAGAGATATTTGCTGAGGCTGGCCTGGAGTCTCCTCCCACGACATGGGAAGAGTTTGAAGAGATGGCGCCGAAGCTGAAAGAAGCCGGTTATATTGCTTTGGCTCAAAGCCATAGCCCGTGGATTATGTCTGAAAACTTCCACAGTCGTCATAATATCCAGTTGGCGACGGGAAACAACGGCTATGACTCAACTGACGTCAAGGTGCTCTACAACAATGACCACATGAAAATGCACTGGTCGAAGATAAAAGATTGGCTGGATGCAGGCTATTACGGTTTCTACGGCCGTGCCTGGGGTGACAATCAGGATGCTTTCGTTCAGAAAAAAGTAGCCATGTGGATGGGATCATCAGGATCATTTGGTGGACTGGCCAAATCTACGGATTTTGAATTTGGCGCTTCTTTCCTGCCTTATTGGAAGAGCATTGTTGATGAACCAAATGGCACATTTATCGGTGGCGCTGCGCTGTTTGCAATGGCTGGCAAGACCGATGAAGAATACAAAGGTGTTGCGGATTTCTTTGCCTATCTGACCAAACCTGAAAGTCAGGTTTTCTGGCACAAGGAAACCGGCTATGTACCGATTACCACTGCTGCGTATGATATGGCCAAAGCTGAAGGCTACTATGAGTCTACACCTGATGCTGAAATCGGCATTCTTCAGTTGAGCCAACCCGGTGGTGAATGGACCAAAGGTTACCGTCTTGGTTACTATGTTCAGATCCGTGAAGTGATGTACAAGAATTTTGATAACATCTTTTCTGGTGATGCGACTGTTGACGAGGCCTTTGCGGCTATGGAAGAAGAATCCAACGACCTTCTTCAGCGATTTAATGATATTTATAAATAAGCGGTCTTACTGACAATGAGTTCAGTGGCGGGTACGGCCTGCCACTGAACTGCTGAAATTCATTTTCCTTGGGGGAGCCATCGATGAAACGCGTTCAATTTGAACACAGTTCGATTCCGTATCTGTTCATTGCGCCGCAGATCATCATTATCACTGTATTTTTCCTGTGGCCGGCGGCGCAGGCCGTGTATCAATCGTTTCTTCTGGAAGATGCTTTTGGCCTTTCCTCCCAGTTCGTCTGGTTTAAGAATTATGGCGACACAATCCTGAGCGGATCCTGGTTGCAGGCTGCCTGGTTCACGATGATTTTTTCCGTCTTGGTGACGTTTCTCTCGCTCGCGTTTGCGCTTCTATTGGCCGTTAAAGCCAATGAAGTCCTGCGCGGCGCACGCACCTACAAGACAACGCTGATGTGGGCCTATGCCATCGCGCCACCAGTGGCCGGGCTGATGGGCAATTTGATGTTCCACCCGATCATTGGCGATCTCTACAAATTCTTCAACGCGATCGGCTGGGATTTCGATCACAAGCTTGATGCGTTTGATGCCAGTTTCGTTGTTATTCTGATTTCTGTCTGGAAACAGGTAAGCGTCAATTTCATCTTCTTCCTGTCCGGCCTGCAGGGAATTCCAACATCGGTTATGGAAGCCGCGACCATGGACTGCCGTAGCCCGACGCGCCGCTTCTGGACGATAACCTTCCCGTTGTTGGCACCCACGACTTTCTTCCTGATGGTGATCAATATCACCTACGCCTTTTTCGAGACATTCGGCATTATCGATACGACCACGCAGGGTGCACCGGGGGGTGCCACCAATACCCTAGTGTTCAAGGTGTTCCAGGACGGCTTCCGTGGCGCCGACCTTGGCGGATCTTCTGCTCAATCTGTTGTTCTGATGATCATTGTTTTGGCACTGACTGTTATTCAGTTCCGCTTCATCGAACGCAAAGTGCACTATTAGGGGGACGCGACTATGAACTCGACCAATTGGCGTCTGATTTCCACCCACGCAATCCTGATTGTTGGCGTGATCTTTATGAGCCTGCCCGTCTGGGTGGCTTTCGCCACATCCACCCATGCACCGGAAACAATTCTGCGTGACGGACTGAAATTTTGGCCCGGCGGACACTTTTTCGAGACCTATAACGAAGTGCTGTTTGTTGAAGGTGGAGTGATGAAAACTGTCCTGGGGACGACAATGCTGAAAAACAGCATGATCCTGGGCATCGGTTTTGCGGTTGGTAAGGTTATCATTTCCATGCTGGCGGCCTACGCGATTGTCTATTTCCGCTTTCGTCTGGCCCTGCCGCTGTTCTGGGTGATTTTCATGACCCTGCTGCTGCCACTGGAAGTGCGCATCATCCCCTCTTATGAAGTGGTTTCCAGCTTGGGATTGCTGGACACGCATACCGGCCTCATTGTTCCCTTGATTGCCTCTGCAACCGGGACGTTCTTTTTCCGTCAGTTTTTCAAATCTGTACCGGAGGAATTGCTTGAGGCGGCGCGGCTAGATGGCGCAACGCCATGGCGGTTCTTCATTGACATTCTGGTGCCGCTGTCAAAAACCATGATTGCGGCCATTCTCATCATCATGTTTGTGGTGGGGTGGAACCAGTATCTGTGGCCACTCATCATGACCACCAAAGAAGAGAACTATACTCTGGTTATCGGCATCAAGCAGATTTACCAGATCCTGTCTGAAGGCGGTGAGTTGCCGCAATATCAAAAGGCATTTGCACTTACCATTCTGGCGACGTTACCGCCGGTGCTGGTTGTGCTTGTATTTCAAAACTGGTTCGTTAAGGGCCTTGTAGAGAGTGAAAAATAATGGCTGGCGTTGAACTTTCCGGGGTCAAAAAAGTCTACCCCAACGGAGCGGAAGCCGTGCGCGGCGTTGATATGAAAATCGATGATGGCGAGTTTATCGTCTTTGTCGGACCGTCAGGCTGTGGCAAATCCACCCTGTTGCGCATGGTTGCAGGTCTGGAATCCATAACCAGTGGCGACATCAGCATCGATGATCGTGTCATAAATGATGTGTCGCCATCCGAACGGGATGTGGCCATGGTGTTCCAGAACTATGCGCTCTACCCGCACATGACCGTTCGCGGAAACATGTCTTACGGCCTGAAAAACCGTGGCCTTCCGAAACAGGAAATAGACAAGAAAGTTACAGAAACCGCCACAATGCTGCGCATTGCGGACTTTCTCGACCGTCAACCGAACCAATTGTCGGGCGGTCAGCGGCAACGTGTTGCCATGGGCCGTGCCATTGTGCGCGAACCAAAGGTCTTTCTGTTTGATGAGCCATTGTCGAACCTGGACGCCAAGTTGCGGGTGCAGATGCGCATCGAGATCAAGCGTTTGCAACGCCGTATGGGTGTTACCAGTATCTATGTGACCCATGACCAGACCGAAGCCATGACTTTGGCGGATCGTCTGGCCGTCATCAATGACGGGCGCATTGAGCAGATGGGGGCTCCCATTGAGCTCTACAACAACCCGTCAACTCTGTTTGTGGCCTCCTTCATCGGCTCACCTCAGATCAATCTGATTCCGGCGCGTTTTGAGGGCGGCAAATTGGTCAGCGGCTCAATTCAACTCGACGGATTTGAAAACCTGCCGGAAAACAAAGACCTTGTTCTGGGTGTCCGGCCCGATGCGCTGAGTCAAAACAGTGACTCACGCCTGGAAATGCGGGTTGATCTGGTTGAGCAGCACGGCGCTGACAATCTTATCTATGGCGTTCTGAAAGGGGCTGCCGCAACCGAAGGCGACGAAACCGAGATTTGCCTTAAGGTGGACCAGCAAATACTCCCTGACATCGACAGCAATCTGGCACTTAGCTTTGATACATCTCGCACAATGGTTTTCGAAAAAGATACTGGCGCACGAATTGTCTAAGGGGACGCTTGGCCGTAATAGAGAAGGTTGATGCAAATCACCCTTCTCAATTGACGGCAATCAAGTGACGCTCAGAGACTTCTTCAACCATCTGATACTTTGTCTGGGTGTGATATTCCTCGTCGCGCCCATTGCGTTGATCTTTTTCTCGTCAACCCACAGCACAGCAACGCTGCAGACCGACAGCCTGCAGCTTACCTGGGGCGGCCAATTTGAACGCAATTATACCAGCCTTCTGGGATTTGAGGCGGGATTCTCCGACGAAGTTACGCCGCTCGAAATGCTGAAAAACTCGATGATTGTGGGTCTTGGCGTTGCCATTTTGACCACGGTTTTTTCGATACTGACTGCCTATGCCATTGTGTTCTTTCGGTTTCCATGGTCGGGCTTTGTTTTCTGGGTCGTCTTGACCACGCTGCTATTCCCTCTTGAAGCCCGGTTCATCAACACCTTTGAAGTGACTTCCAGCCTCGGACTGGTCAACACCCATGTAGGCCTCATTCTGCCGGTTCTGGCGGCTGCATTGGGCACGTTTTTCTATCGCCAGTTTTTCCTGACCCTGCCGGAAGAGCTTATGGAAGCGGCCCAACTGGATGGTGCTGGTCCGGTTAAGTTTCTGCGCGACATCATCATTCCCCTGTCATGGCCGCGCACTGGTGCGATCTTCGTTATCGCCTTCATGATCGGCTGGAATCAATTTTTGTGGCCACTGATGATCAGCACGGATGACAGTCTTTACACGCTGGTGCGCGGCATAAGATTGATTGGGCAGGAATCCGGTCCCGGTATGGCCCTTGTGGTCCTGACGATCACCCCGCCGTTTTTCCTGCTGCTGATTTTTCAGCGCTGGTTCTTCAATTCACTGGCGATGACAGAGAAATAAAGCTGATGAACAAGCCGAACGGTTTCTATCGGCTCTGTTTGGTAATGCTGGAAAAGGCGACAGCGGTTACGATGATCGCACCGACCAGAATTTCCCTGATGTAACTGTCCACACTCATCTGGGTCAGGCCATTATCCAGAATTCCCAATATCAAAACACCGATGAGGGAATACAGGACCCTTGGCTCACCCTCCTCGCTCATGGTCATGCCCAAAAACACGGCGGCGATAGCGTCCAGCATCAGGCCGCTGCCCTGGGTCGGATTGGCTGAGGCAACACGGCTTGCATACATCAGACCGGCAATGGCAGCGCCAAACCCGGTCATGGCGAAAGCGCAAAGCCGCAGAGTGCGTACTTTCAATCCAGCCAGACGTGCCGCTTCCTGATTGCCGCCAATGGCGTAAAGACGCCGCCCGAAAATGGTCTGCTCCAAAATGAACCAGACTACCACCAGCACCAACAAGGCCACCAGGCTGAGATAGGGCAGTTTCAAGCCGATCAGGCCGATCTGATCCAGTTCAATGCCGCTGCGCGCAAAGCCTGAAAATTCTGTTGGGATATCCCGGCCAAAAATGGTTTTGCCGCCGCTGGTGAAGAATGCCATGCCGCTGAACATTGTCAGCGTGCCAAGGGTCGCCACAAAGGGCAGAATGCCGAAGAATGACACGAGAATACCATTGAAGACGCCGCCCAATACACCGACCAGAAGCGCTGCTGCGATGCCGACCGAGATTGGATAGCCCATTGAAAACAGGAGCGCCGCCACGATGCCGGCCAGACTGGCCATTGAACCAACGGACAGATCAAAATCCCCCATGACCATGACAAGGGTCATGGAACAGGCAACCACGGCCAGCATGCTGACTTGTTGAGTAATGTTGAGGAGGTTTCTTGCCGTCAGAAATGTGTCCGGCAATTGCACCGAGAAAAACACCAAGATGGTGACAAACCCGATCAGGGTGCCATAGAGCTTAAGAGTTCGGATCATAGGGAGGTACTCATGCCGCTTCAGAATGATAAAATTGTGCCAGAAGCTTTGCGGGTGTCAGGGCATCGGCTGGTATGGGTGCACTTTGTGCGCCATCGCGCATGATAATAATACGGTCACACATCCCTAACAGTTCCGGCAGGTCTGATGACGTTAAAAGAATACTGCAACCATCGCTGCTGGCCTGACGCATCAGGGAATAAATATCAAACTTTGCGCCGACATCCACACCGCGCGTCGGCTCATCAAGCAGTAGGAGCTTTGGCGCTGCAGCAAGAGCGCGTGCAAACACCACCTTCTGCTGATTGCCGCCGGATAATTCATAGACGCTTTGTCTGGGAGAGGCCGCTTTCAGCCGAACAGCATTGCTGAACCGCTTAGCGGTTGCCGCTTCTGCTTTTGAGTGCGTTATGCCTGCGCTTCGGGACAGAGATGCCAGGTGTGGCAGCACAATATTGTCCTGCGCACTGCGGCGTAGCATCAGCCCCTCGCTGCGCCGCTCCCGAGGGACATAGGCGATGTGTCGTTGCCATGCCTCCCAAGGCGATTTGGGCGCAGGCTGGCTGGCAACAATGGCTTCACCTTCCAGCAACGCAGACACGCCCATGAACATCTGCAACACCTCGCTTTGACCCGCATTGGTGAGGCCGCATATGCCAATGATTTCGCCTTCGTGCAGTTCGAAATCAATATCCTGAATTTCGGCAGTTGCGGCCCCTTTGGCAGCGCAGACAATCGTTTTGCCAATGGGTGTTTCGCGTTTTGGATGGGCCTCTTCCAGATCACGGCCCGTCATCGCAAAAATGATCTGTTGTCTGTTTGTGTCGGCAATTGGAGATGACAGAACGGTTTTGCCATCTCGAAGCACCGTGACGTCATCGCAAATCCGCATGACCTCATTCATCCGATGAGAGACATAGAGCACCGCAACGCCTGCTGCTTTGAGCTGCTCGATGACCCGGAACAGTTTTTCCGCTTCATCCTCAGACAGAGCAGCTGTCGGCTCGTCCAACACATAGAGCCGAGCTTCCTCGCCATCCAGTGAGACAAGTGAGCCTGCGATTTTCACAAGCATCCGGTCTCCGGTGGACAGGCGGGCGGCCTGAAGCGTCACATCAATATGATCAACACCCAGACGCAACAGAGCCTTCTCAGCCTGCTGCTCCAGCCGTTTCCAATCAATGGCAATGCCGAGCCGCTTTGGATAGGCCCAGCCCAGAAAGATGTTTTCGGCAACCGACAGATGCGGAACGATGTTGAGTTCCTGATGGATAAAGCGGAACCCGGCTTTGCGCGCATCCTCTGCATTGGTCAGCGTCAGGGCTTGCCCATCCTGCGTGACATCCATTGTATCGGCACGCTGCACGCCAGCCAGTAGTTTGATCAATGTGCTTTTTCCGGCACCATTTTCACCCATCAAGGCGTGAACCCGGCCTCCGGCCAAATCTAACTGCGCGGCAGAGAGGGCCACGGCTCCTGAAAATGATTTCGAAGCATTTCGGATTGAAAGCATCTGCATCATCAATTCAAGAAGCCATGGACCATAGTATGTTTATGAGAGCGATTTATTCGCCAACATTAGCCTTGGTGATTAACACGGTGGGAACGTAAACCACGTCTTCCTTGATCTCTTCGCCCTTGATAGCGCGCGATACAACACCAGCGGTGGCCTTGCCGATACCGACGAAATCCTGTGCAACAGAGGCTTCGAAATTGCCGCCTGCGGCGATGGCATCACGGGCTTGCGGATTGGCGTCAATCCCGACGATGACAATGCCTTCACCTTCCCGGCCAGCAGCTTCGATTGCCTGCAATGCGCCAAGACCTGGCTGATCCCAGGCAGCCCAAACAGCGGAAATGCTGCCAGGTTCGGGGTTGGCAGCCAGAATGGCTTCCATTTTTGCGCGGCTGTCGGCAATGCCACCATCCTGTACATCAGGCGTGATGCGGTCGATCACTTCAATATCCGGGAAATTGCCAAATACGGCATCGGCAATCACACCCCGGATCTGAACCGGTGGGAATGGGTCAAAGACAAACATGACCACCCTGCCCTTGCCAGCAATGCGGTTGGCCACATAGACCGAGGTTTCTGCTGCCATGGCATAGCCATTGGAAGTGACATTTGCCTGCAGAAGCGGGCTTGCGCCGCTGTCCATGCCAATAACCGGTATACCGGCTTCCTTGGCTACTTCCAGCCCGGCTGCAATCTGTTCAGGATCCACGTTGATGACAATGGCGTCCACATTCTGGGTGACCGCATCTTCAATTCGGCTGATGACAGCAGCAACATCGCCAGCAGTATCAACAATATTGGCATTCCAGCCCATGCCATCGGCTTCGGCCTTGAAGCCTTCGACAAACATCTGGGTGCCTGGCTGCGCCAGATAGGGCGTCACCACCGTTACATTTTGCGCGAAAGCAGGCGCGAAGCTTATGGCCGTTGCGACAAGGGCGCCTGCAACAGATTTCAAATTCAACATATTATCTCCCGATTTATTCGTGATGACTGTTTGGGACCTGCCCACAAATCATCCGTTCTATTGATGACCCCATGAAGCCAGAATTTTACCAAAATGGGTAGGGCTATTTCTCTGTCAGCGACAAATTGGCCACATCGAGAAACCTGCTGTTCAACATCTCATTAGCTGCAATGGCTTCGACATAGATGTCGAAAAGCACATCATAGCGATTTTTCAACGCCATATCCGGCTGATAGGTTTTGTCGAAACGCACAATTTGTTCAAAAGCTGAGGCCACAGAATTGTGCAACCCGATAGCGGTAGAGGCCAGACCGGCGGCCCCCAGAACACCCGTGTCCCTGACTGCCACCCGCTGCAATTCGCGGCCCAGAACATTTGCCCTGATCTGGTTCCAGATGTCGGATTGAAAGCCACCACCGCCGCAATTGATGCAGCCGCTCGACACACCGGCAGACTGTTCAACGGCCTGTAGCGCCATGCGCACGGAAAAGGCGACACCCTCGTAGATTGATCTGGCCATATCGGCTTTGTTGGTCGTCTGATCGAGCCCCAGAAAAACACCTCTGGTATGCGCCTTCCAGATCGGTGCGCGTTCGCCCTGCAAATGCGGAATGAAAATCGGCGCGGGTTTGGAAAAATCTGATGCTGCGGCCGCAGCAGCCATTTCGGTTGGGCTTTGATCTGTCAGTTCGCCATACCATAATTTGGCGGCACCACCCGATTGCGTGGGACCTGCATGGATGAGAATACCTTCACATTCAGGCACAACGATCACCCCTTCAGTCGGGGTCAGGGTTGGCGATGAAATGCCCAGGATTTCGCTTGTGCCGCTTAAGTAGGCTGTGGTTCCGGGAGCCGTTGCCCCACAACCAACCAGACCGGTCCAGCCATCCATGGTTCCATTTGCAACCGGAATACCGGCAGCAGGGCCAGACTGGACCTGGCCGACAATAGACAGTACATCACGCACCGGGACCACGCGATCAGCAGCGCCTGGAACAAGGTCAAGAACTTCCGGGATCAGTTTCAGTTTCTGATCAACCAGCCCGATATTGGACAGACCGTCTGTCGACAATTCACCTGTGAGCTTGAGGATGCAATAGTCTTTCGGCAGCATGACCCAGGCCGTTTTATCCCAAATATCCGGTCTGTGCCGGGCCATCCAGAGCATGCGCGACAGAACATGACTTGCATCAATTGGCATGGGAGCGCCCCACCACGCGATGCGCTGTTCCTGAGACACAGCGGCGTCCAGTTCTTTCGCCTCAGCATCGGCTCTGCCATCCTGCCACAGAATTGCGGGTGCCAATGGATTGCCATCCTTGTCAACAAAGAGATGGGTGCTAACTTGCGAGCACATGCCAATGGCGGCGACACTGCTTAATTGGCTTGAGAATTTGGCAAAGGCTGTTTCAACCGGCCGTAGCCAATGTTCAGCATCTTGCTCAATGATTCCTGCTTCTCCGCGCAGCGTCGGGTAGGACTGGCTGACTTGATCAAGAACAGCACCCGCCTGATCCAACAGGCCAACTTTCACAGCTGTCGTACCGACATCAATTCCAATGATTAATTCACCTGCCACGTGTCTGCCTTCACATCTTGATTGTTCAGCGGCGACACTACATCAGCAAGACCGGTCCAGACCAGCATTGTGAGAGGTGTTGGAGCGTTTCTTGTTGATACGCGCTAGTAGTCTTTCTCGAAAAAGATGCCGATGCCAGTATTGCCATCCGAAGAAACAGAGCCCTTGGCGGTCAGATCATTTGTGATATCCAGATTGATGGTAGCTTCTGTTTCCTGACCGGCCTCTACGCCCAGATAGACATTTTCATTGATATACTTACCGGCACGAACGGCGGTGTTTCCGCTGCCGTCGCTCACGATATCAATATCATCCAGACCAAGGCCATTGCGCAGACCGCCAACCAGCCCGGGGCTGTTACCACCTGTCAATTCCAGCGCGATGGAGGCCAGACGGGCGACCTGTATTGGTGACAATTCTCCAACGCCACGGCCAAAGATGATCTCCGACAACACTTCATCCTGTGGCAATGATGGCGAAGATGTGAAGGTGACTTCGATATCATCCAGACGGCCTTCAATGCGAATGAAGGCGTCCACATCTTCGGTTTCAACAAGCGCCAGGAAATTGATCTGCGGGTTAAGATCACCCTGCATGAGGATTGTGCCTTCATCCAGATCAATGCGCCGACCAACGACGGATAATCTGCCCCGGATCAGGTCAAACTGACCGACAGGGACGATATCGAAGGTTGGCCCCGTCAGGCGGATGCGGCCACCCAATTCTGCATCCAGTCCACGACCGCGCACGAAAATGCGGTTGGGTGCATTGACTGTTACATCAAGGGTCAGAACGAAGGGGCGTGCTGACGGCTTTGGTGTGGGTGTTGCACGCTCAATTCTGGCAAGGGTCTGGCGCACAGTGCCTGGCGGCATAACGTGGCGCACATCAAGCAATTCCGAGCTTGAAGCAAAGCTTTCCGGAACTGTGATTTCCGTCTCATCCAAATTGATCTCGCCCGACAAAAACGGGTTGCTGGTCAAATCACCGGTCAGCGACAATGTGCCATTCAGGATCGTGGAAAATGTCTGTGCGTCCGTATAGCGCGCCTCGTTGAGACGAATTGTCAGATTGCTGGCGGATTGGTCGAATATGCCGACCGAACCGGATGCCGATACCGTGCCGCCCGTGGCCAGTGCAGCGCTGAAATTGTCGATATTGGCCTGACTGCCACTTAATGAAGCGGAGAGATTGATGTTGTTCAGCCGCGCATTGGCCAATGGGTCGGAAAAAGTGCCGTTGGCAACCGACAGTCTGCCACCTATTTGCGGGTCCGTGAAAGACCCCCGCAGTTGCATGTCCAGTGTTGCAGTCCCAGTTGCCCTTGAACCGCGCTCTCGGAGCACGGGATCAATCAGGGACAGCGGTGCATTGCCAGCAACGTCGATGGCCAGACTGGATGCGGCCAGGGAAACCTCGCCATTTGCGGTTAGATTCATGCCCTGATCATTGTTCGCTGCAGCGCGGTTCAACACCAGAACCTTGTTCTGGAAGGTGCCGGTTGCGTTGAGTTGCAGCGGCGATATTCCGGCATCTGCCAAAGATCTTGCGGACAGGCCTGAGCCATCCACTGTAAAGCTGGCATTAGGATTGTCCGGGCTTCCTGTAATCAACACTTGCCCGTTCACCCGCCCCTGCAAAGCAAGGTCAGGAACAACTGCATTGGCGATGTTCAACGGCAGAGTGTTGATCGCGACGCGAATATCCATTTGGCTGCCAGAACTGCCATCTATCTGGATGCTGCCATCGCCGACCTGCAAGGTGGCATTGGAAATTTGCACCGTCCCATCACGCAATTGAAGCTCTGCTGGCGCAGTCAACCGGGCGTTGGAGATGTCGGATGTCAGATCAAATTTGTTGACAGTGATCCTGGACAGGGTCTCACCGCGGGCCATCTGCCCGGCAGTGGAAAACGAAGTATTGTTGTCGGCCAGAGCCGCATCGAGATTGAAGCTGGTCACATCACCTGATGTGGAAACCGTACCGTCAACGCTTGTTACATCAAAGCCGCTCACCACCAACGAACGTGCTGAAATTGTGCCATCAATGGCTGGAAGTCGGAACAGCTCCGAGATTTTCGCCTTTATGTCAGCGCTTCCGATGCGGATATCATTGAACAGCACATTGCGCGCTGTCATATCGATATCTGCTGACTGGGTTTCGCTTGCCTGACTTTCATTTGCCAGAGTTTCATTCACCTGGGGCTGCAAGCGAATGGTGCCGTTTACCTCGCCGGATGCCCGGACCAGACCCAGCGCTGCGACCGGGCCTATGTCGGGGCTTTGAATGGAGAGGTCGGCATCAATCAAGCCGCTGGCGTTCAAGGCCAGATCGCCCTCTATATCGGTTGCGCCGATATTGAGGCGAAGCCCAGTTACGCTGCGCGTGTCTTCGCCAGCAGCAACACGACCGGACAAAGTCAGGCGCTGACGGTCGATGAAGCCGTCGCCGGACAGATCACCTGTCAGCGTTTCGCCATCCGTGTTGCCATCAAATACAAGCGCGATATCGCGCACCGGCCTGCCGGACAACATGCCCTCTTCAAGACCAAGCTTTGCCATCAGATCGAACGGGGTTTGCTGGCCGTTCAGGCTCAAATCCAGAATGAGCGGCCCCGAGCCATTTGGGCTGATGCTTGCAATATTCCGGATCAGGGCCTTACCGGTGAGGTCCGCAATTTCGGTGGCAAAGCGGCCATTCAGATTCAACTCCGCCTGATCATTGGAGACTTCAAAATTCCGAAAGCTCAGTCCTTCGGTGGTTCGTGCCACACCGCCAAACAGGCTCGTCGTGCCGCGTAACAGATTATCTACCTGCTCAATATCCACCTGCATGGAGCGGCCAGCGCCTTCCAGCGTCAGATCAAAGCTACCGCCAACCAAGCCGATTGTGCCCTGCGCCATAAGGGCGGTTGCTCCGCCCAGCTTGCGCGCCGCGAGGAACGAGAACGCATTGAGGTCAGCCGTTTCCAGTTCGAGATTTCCATCAAATGTGCCGCGTGATAAAATACCGTTGGCCTTCACGCTCAGCGTTTCACCGGTTACGGAAAAATCATCGATTTTCATGCCAATTGCGGGAGACCACTCACCGCTGCCGCGGGTGCTTATCTGTGTGCCGATGGCCTGTGCCAGAGCTGGCTTTGTGGCCGCAATACCTGCCAACACACCTTCAAATTGATGAGTGACCAGACGCCGGGTCAGGTCGTTGGCATTTTGCACCACGCCCGAGGCCTGCAAATTCACATTGTCGAGATTGAAATCTGCGCTTTGCAGATCGCTCATGCGCAAATCAGACCGCCAGTCCGGGCTGTTGCTGACATCATACGAGATCGTGAGAGCGGCACCGGCAATTGTCTGCGGTGTTTCACCAAAGGGCAGTTCCAGCCGCGCATTCCCGGTTGGGGCCAGAGACAAATCCACATTGAGGCGGCTCAAGAAACCATCGGCCAAGGTCGCGGCATTGGCAGTCAGTTCGACACTGCCGCTATCGATCTCAAATTGGTTGATGACAACATTGCCCTCGGGTACGAACAAAGCATCAAAAATCAGATTGCTGCGCGCCCCGAAAAACGGCCGCGTCGTATCCGGCAATATGTCTGACAAAGGTCCCTGAAGGGTGGCGACTGTCTGCAGACCCGCCGCTGTGTCATCGAATGTCATTTCGCCCTGCAAAATGGGTTGCGCGGCCACATTGAAGTCCAGAGATACAACCAGATCATCGAGCGGCGCGTCGCCAGTGATATTCAGCCCAACCGGTGGTCTGTTTTCAAGGCGTAACAAAGTGGCAATGATGCCATTCTGCGGCTCCTGCAAATCCACATCAAGGGCAAGAGTTCGATCGTCAGAGCGGTAGTCAGCGACAATCATGAAGCTGCCGCCGGAGCCGTCAAGCCGCTGGATATCCAAATCAAGATCCAGCGACCCTCCATCCAAAGTGACCGAGCCATTCAGGCTAGCTTCCGTTTCCAGACCAAACACAGTTGGTCCGAAGGCGATGATTGGTACGCTGAGTTTTTCAAGTTCTACGGCCACCGGCAGATCAGGAATTGCAAAACTGCCAGCTTCGGGTGAAGGCAGGCTTTCGTCGGCCAGCGCCTTTCTTTTGAAATCAATGCGCTCGGCTTCCAGGCTTTCAACTTCCAGGCGCCCGCGAAACAGGGCCGTCCGGTTCCAGATCAGGACAGGTTTGATGATCTCCAGCCAAACGCCAGCCTGATCTGCAATTGTGATGCTGTCGAACGACACATTCGACGACAGAGACCCTTCCAGGCCATTGAGGCGGATCTGCCGGTTCGGCGTTGAAAGCTGACCCTCGACAAATGCGACAAAAGTCGATTTTTCCTGCTCTTCCTGCGCCAGAGCTTGCGACACAAGGCCAACCATCAGGAATACAGCAGTGAGGAAGGAAAGCAGCGGTCTCACAATCAAAACGCCTGTCCAATGCCGACATAAATACCAAAGTCCGGGTCGTCCTCATCCGGATCGAGGGGCACCGCCACATCCAGCCGGATAGCGCCGAGGCCCGTGTAGTAGCGCAGCCCGGCACCAATGCCGACTTTGATGTCTTCTGAAAAATCTATGGTGCTTTCCGCGCCAACTGTGCCGACATCGACAAAGGCAACCGCGCCAAAACTTTCGGTGATGCGCTGGCGCAGTTCAAGCGAGCCTTCAAGCAGCGAGCGACCACCGGAGATCGAGCCGTCGGGCTCGTTCACGCCGATATTCTTGTACCCATAACCACGCACTGAACCACCGCCACCGGTAAAGAACAGCAGATCGGGCGGAGCTTCGGTCACGGCAATGCCGGCCAGTGATCCCAGCTTGATACGTCCGGCGAGAACTGTTTTCTTGCTCCCAAGCGCCAGATAAGTGCGGCCTTCCAATTCCAGATGCAGGCCTGCGCTTTCAAATTCCCATTCGTAAAAGGGCCGCGCCTTCAGGTCCGCATAGAAGCCATTGGTTGGCTCCAGCTTGTTGTCACGATTGTCAAAAGTGACTTCTGTGAGAATGCCCGTTGTGAACAATTGGCGGGTTCCGAACGTGTCCGTATACTCGCCGAACTCGGCAAACAATCCGCCAGTAAAGGTGAGCTCGTCGGAGTAATAATGGGTCAGCGTTGCCTCGCCGGAGATAGACGTCTCCGTGTAGGTTTCGTTGACCTCCCGCTTGGCGGTCAAACCAAGTTTCAGATCCGTATCAGGATTGAAGATACCGGGCTTTGTGAACTCGGCCCCAAGAAGGTAATCGATTTCGTCGTAATTGACCGTGTTGCCAAAGCCAGCAATTTGCGCGTCAATCCGCAAACGTTCAGCCTTTCCGAACAGATTGCGATGCAGCCAATAAGCTTCCACCCCTGCCCCGTCGATGGAGGACAGGGTTGCGCCAATACCAATGCGGCGCGTTTTCTTTTCGCTGGTTCTGATGGTGAGCGGCAGGCTGCCATCTGACAGAACTTTTGGTGCTTCTTCAATTCTCTGCAAAGAAAAGACGCCCAATCGTTCCAGTCGCTTGCGCGCCTTTTCCAGATCATCAGGATCGAATTCCTTGCCTTTTATGAGGCCCGCCATGTAGCGCACGAATTCCGGATCCATGCGCTCGGTGCCTTCAACGGTGACATCGCCATAGACGGCATAGGGACCTTCAGCCATCCATAGATAGACGCGCAGATAATCCTCCGGGTGCACGGCCGTAACCGTTTGTTTTGAAACGCGTGCCTTTGGATAACCCTGCTGACGCCATGCTTCGCGCGACAACTCTCCCGCCAAGCGAACCACTTTTGCGCGCGCTGGTTCGCCATCTGCAAAACCGCGATCTGAAGGCAGGTCAACAACATCTTTCCGGTCGGCAGGTGCCGGTGCCGGGTTCATGACAATGCTGTCTTTAAAGCTGAATTTATTGCCGGGAGTCACCACAACATCCACAGTCGACACATCCGAAACCTGAGTGCCAGCGGGAATATCGGCGGCCTCACGGCCATTTACCTTAATCGATATGCCTCCGCCATAATGCGCCTCATTATAAAGCGCAGCCTGAATGCGGCGATAGTCACCCTTGGCACGGGCAATCAACCCTGCAGAGCCACCGATTGGCGTTCCGCTACCACGCAGCAGTTCAGAAGCGCCTTGCACAGCGCTGGCAATAACCTCGTCTTCTGTGGGCAGAATGGTGAGTTCGGCTTCGTATTCCTTCGGGTCGATCAGATCGCTGTCTGCGGAACCATCGCTCTTGCAGGCACCGAACAGACATTTGCCGAACAATTCCAGCGCATATGCGGGCGCAGGAACTGCTGGCACCATCACCAACAGAGCTATCGCCAAAGCAGGCAATGAACTGACTGTGAACCGCGACAGCCGCATTCAAAAAGACTCCATACATACAGTTTTCTGAGACGCGGAGTGCGCCTCATTGAAGGGTTGCAGGTTTTTCAGATTTTACCATAACGTGGTTGTCAGGAAAGGCCATACACGACATGCGTTTAACTTGAATCTGATCAATTGAATTAAGCCGTGAATGTGTTGGGGATAAGACTGAAATGTGACGCCATGCTGCGTCACATTTACTTAGTTCCCCATTAACGCGGGCAAAGTCAGCGAGATTGCCGGCACGTAGGTGACCAGCAGCAAGGCTGCGAGAATTGCCAGATAGAAGGGCCAGATTGTCTTCAAAGCGTCTTCAATCGGCACTTTACCAACGGCACAGCCGACAAACAGGCAGGCACCGACAGGTGGCGTGCACAGGCCAAGGCCAAGGTTCATCATCAGCATGATGCCGAACTGCACCGGATCCATGCCAAGACTTGTCGCGATCGGCATGAAAATGGGTGTGCAGATCAGAATGAGAGCCGCCATGTCCATGATCATGCCCAACAGAAGCAGCATGATGTTGATCATCAGGAGAATGATCAATGGATTGTCAGAGATTGAGAGCAGGAAGCTGGACAACAATCCGGGCACTTCATAAAGCGCCAGCAAATAGCCAAAGGCTCCGGCGCAAGCGATCAGGATCATGACCATCGAGGTCGTGCGCACAGATGTGGTAACGGCGGTCTTGAACTGTTTCCAGGACAATGAACGGTAGACAAAGGCAGTCAGGAGCAAAGCATAGATTGCACCGAATGCACCTGATTCAGTAACCGTAAATACGCCGGACAAGACGCCACCCACAATGATGACGGCGGTTACAAAACCCGGAAGAGCCGAGGCGGCCGTAATTGCAACGGTGCGCCATCCGGGAAATGGCTCGGAGGGGTAATTCTTTTTGATCGCAATGACATAAGCAGCGATTGCAAGGCAAACGCACATCAAAACTCCGGGAACTACGCCTGCCAGAAACAGTTTCGAAATGGAAATTCCCCCACCGGCGGCCACAGCAAAAATAATCATGTTGTGGCTTGGTGGAATGACGACACCGGCAATAGACGAGGTCACCGTTACGTTGACTGCATAGTCACCGTCATATCCCTTTTCCTTCATGATCGGGATAAGGAGGGAGCCAAGCGCGGAAATGTCGGCGACCGCCGAGCCCGAGATGCCGCCAAACAGCATACTGGAAAAAATGTTGACCGACGCCAGTCCGCCACGCACATGGCCAACCAGAGCTGATGCAAAGTGGACGAGCCGCTTGGCGATACCGCCATGGAGCATCAACTCGCCCGCAAATATGAAAAACGGGATCGCCAGAAGCGAGAATATGGTGGTTCCAGAAACAATCCGCTGGAACGGGATCAGCAGCGGAAATCCTTCATAAAAGAACGCTGCCAGAGCTGCCACACCCATTGCGAATGCAACGGGAACACCGATAATAACGCCTACGGCAAACAGGCCGAGAAGAATTGCAAGACCCATCAGTCAGCGACCTGTTCAAGCGTGGTTGGATCGGCAAAATAATATCGATAGGTGCGTGACATGGCATGGGCTGACGCGAATATGAAAATCAGCCCCCCACAAATCGCAGCTGGCAAGGTTCGAATGCCTTCTGGAATATTCAGCATTGCCAGATTTGTACTCCAACCGAATTGCACAAGCTCGATACAGGCCAGCAGCATGATGAGACCGAAGAAAGCCAGCGCCAGATCAGCCACAATGCGCAATGGTTTTCTCAACCAGTCCGGGAACGATTCCCGAATGAAACTCACGCCCAGATGTGTCTCTTCATGCACACCGGCTGCCGCACCAAGAAACGTGATGTAGACAACCAGCAGAAGCGCCAATTGCTCCACCCAGGTTGGCGTGACATTCAGCACATAACGACCGAATACCAACCAGCCAAAAATGACCAGCAATGTAACGATTGCGATGCTGCACACAAAAATGCAGGCCCTGCTGATCAAGGGAAGCAGGCCATCAATCATTTTCAGAAAACCGGCTATGCTGCGCACGGGCCACCTGTCATTTTACCAAGAAAAGCCCGCGCCCTTTGTCCTTGCCGGACATGAAGGCGCGGGTTGGTTTCGGAAGTTTGAGCTTAGTCCGCGTTGCGGATCAAGTTCACCAGATCTGTCAGGTCAGGATTTGCAGCCAGGAATTTGTCATAAACTGGCGTCATGGCTGCCTGGAATGGTGCCTTGTCGTCGATTTTGTTGACGGTTGAGCCACCGGCTGCAACTTTTTCCATGCTTTTCATTTCACGTGCCTGCCACAACTCACGCTGCAGTTCTGCACTTGCTTGACCTGCAGCACGAACGATTTCCTGATCTTCAGCGGACCAGCTGTCCCAGGTTCTTTTGCTGATGCACAGGCATTCTGGAATGATCAGATGCTCAGACAGTGAGTAGAACTTGGCTACTTCAAAGTGGTTGGTAGACTCATAGGATGGCGGGTTGTTTTCCGCTCCATCCACAACGCCTGTCTTCAAAGACTGGAAGACTTCACCAAATGCCATTGGTGTTGCGTTGCCGCCCATGGATTCAATCATGCCAACAAACAGATCATTGTTCATGACGCGGACTTTGAGGCCCTTTACATCATCCGGCGTATTGATGGCACGTTTGGAGGTGTAAAAAGAACGCGCACCGGCATCATACCAACCAACTGCGATCAGGCCTTTTTTCTCCATGCCTTCAGCGATTTTCGCGCCTGCTTCGCCATCCATCAGGCGGTACATTTGCGGAATGCTTTTGAAGATGAATGGCAGCGAGACAACATTGGTCTCAGGAATTACCTGACCCATTGGCCCGAGGCTGAATTCACCAAAATCAATAGCACCGAGACGGACCTGCTCAATTGCATCAGGCTGAGAGCCCAGTACGCCATTGTGGAAAATCTTGCCGCCGATGCGGCCTTCGGTCTTTTCTGCGACTTCTTTCAGAAACGATTCCATTGCAATGGATACTGGATAATCCTCAACATGGATGTTCCAGCCACGAATGTCTTTTGCATCAGCAGTTGGCGTACCAATGGCACCAGCGGCAAATGTAAGAGCCAGAGCGCTGCAAAGCGCCAGTCTTCTGAATTTCGACGAAATACTCATGAGTTCCTCCCAGAACAATCAATTATGTCAGCAGGCAAATTCGA
>Ga0163215_100843_pt1 | contig 31386 bp, 31 predicted proteins | sample SynspAceP_FD_185934 | JGI IMG/M metagenome (GOLD analysis project Ga0163215, IMG submission 185934) | Saline lake microbial communities from Ace Lake in Antarctica - Synechococcus sp. Ace-P (Hybrid Assembly) | ecosystem: Environmental > Aquatic > Non-marine Saline and Alkaline > Saline | place...
TGGACGGGGCGCTGTTTTCTGCGTCATGCAAAATTGGCTCAACCGCGGCAAGGATCGCCAGTGCCACCGCATCTTCTGATTGGTTGGCATCGATCAGCTTGCAGCGGTCCGGCTCATCCCGCGTCAGATCAATGAAGGCCTCGCGGCGCTTCTCGTGCGTCGATACTTCTTCTTTCTCAAACCGGTCGGGAGCGGCGTTTGTGCCTACGCGCGCCTTGGCCCGCCGCAGCCCGATTGCAGCAGGAAGATCAAGCACCAGCGTCAGGTCGGGCACCATGCCATTGACCGCGATCCGTTCGAGATTTCGCATGAACTGCGGCTCGAGATTGCCGGTGATGCCCTGGTAGACCCGGCTGGAATCCATGAACCGGTCACACAGGATAATCGTGCCTTCGGCGACTGCGGGACGGATCACTTCCTCAATGTGGTCACTGCGTGCGGCGGCAAACAGCATTGCCTCCATCCGGATGCCGAACTCTTCGGCAGCACCTGACAACAGCACATGCCGCACAGCTTCCGCGCCGAGCGAACCGCCAGGCTCACGCGTGACCAGCACATCGTGACCGCGCCGGCGCAGCACATTGGCGAGCCGGTGGATCTGTGTCGACTTGCCGACACCCTCCCCACCCTCAAAGGTAATAAATCGCCCTGTGCTGTTCGTCACGTTTCGCTTTCCCTGTCGCCGCAGGCTCAAATCGCACGCGGACCATCATTATGGATTCGCCGGAAGTCTCCGGCTTTCCCATGTCTAAAGCAATTCAGATCAGAAATGAACGCTTGCAGAGGCTGTTACAGCCAGAATTGCGCGAGTTCCAGAAGCGCATCAAGCGCTTGGGTATGCAATGGCCCCTTGTCCACGGCTTCCATTGCAAAAAGCGGCGTTTCCTGGGACAGCGTGTCGCCGATATACACCTTGAGAACACCAACTTGCGCCCCGGCTTCAATCGGTGCGCGCAACGGCCAGCGATAGGTGATTCGCGCGGTAAGCCGGTCCGGATTGGTGATTGGCAGCAAAATGTTGACCGCCCCTTCGGCTTTGACGATGGCACTGACCTCTCCGCCATAGACGCTGACTTCTCCGATGGTCTCATCCTTGGCGAAAAGGGTTTTCTGCTCAAAGGCGCGAACACCCCATTCCAGCATTTTGCGGGCTTCCTCAGCGCGCTCGCGCTCGCTCGTCATGCCGCTCATGGCCAGAAACAACCGCCGCCCATCGCGCTTGATCGAGGAAACAATGCCGTAACCGGATTCCTCGGTAAAGCCGGTCTTCAGGCCGTCAACACCGATATCCAGCCCCAGCAGCGGATTGCGATTGCGTTGCCGGATATTGTTCCAGGTGAATTCGGGCAGCGAGTAGTACCGGTAGAATTCCGGATAGGTCGACTGGATATGGCGGGCCAGCGTCACCAGATCTTTCATCGACACTTTTGAATCAGGATGCGGCAAGCCGTTTGAATTGCCAAACACGGATTGCGTCAGGCCGATTTCGCGGGCGCGTTCGGTCATCAGACGGGAAAAGTTTTCTTCCGACCCTGCCATGCCTTCGGCGATGATGATGCAGCCATCATTGGCCGATTGCACAATCACGCCCTGAATCAGGTCTTCTAGCCGGATCGAGGATTTGAGCTCGGCGAACATCGTTGACGTGCGGGAAATCGCGCCGCCGGTCCGCCATGCGTTTTCAGAAACTTGAAACGTGTCATCAAGCGTCAGCCGACCCGAACGAATGGCGTTGAAAACCACTTCCATGGTCATCAGCTTTGCCAGCGAAGCGGGCGGAACCAGTTCGTCTTCATTCTTGGCAAACAGTACCGTGCCGGTATCAGCATCGATCAGATAGGCCTGTTTGGCGCGTGTTTCAAAAAGTTGCGCCAGCGCAGGCGACACAGAGCCGCCAATCAGCAGCGCCAGAACGAGTAACAGGCGGGCGAAGACCGACCGGATCATTAAAGCCATCCATCAACGGAGAAAACCGGATAAGCGGCAAACTTAGCAATCAAGCCGCAACTGATCAATGCCTTGAGAAAATTGAACAATGAACGTGAGCTTGGGAGAGGCGTTAAAGCGCGCTGTGACGCAGCCTGACCAAAGCCGCAGGGCCGTAAAACCTTACCGCTGTTCAGATGGCTTGCCGAGCACGGCATCAAATGGACGTTGCGATCCGGTCACTCGGCCACCCCAGAAAGCCATCCCAAGATTCTTCATGCCAGTGTCTGTGTTGGCTGCGATGGGAACGCCGAAAGAAGGCCTGTCCGGAAGCACCGGCCCAATGTCGGGCAGTGCGAAACCGGCTGGAATATCCAGAGCCGAGCTGGCAAAGGCGCTCGAAGCGCCGGTCTGAAATGCGGCTGCTGGAGCTGCGCCCAAAGCGGCTGGCGGCGCCATTCCTGCCGAAGCGGCGTTGTTGACACCGGGCAGAGCTGAACCCACCGTATTCATCGCCATCATGACACCGGTGGCTATGACGCCGCCTGCAGGTGCGCTTGAACCGCCCGGCCGGTAGCTCGCCATCAGATAACGCGTGTCGTCACCCTCGACCGGCGCGCGCCCGACATATTCCACCCGGACGGCGGCGACGCCCTCATGCTTCATGTTGAGAAGTTCGGCTGCCTTGTTGGACAAATCAATAATCCGGCCATGGGCAAACGGGCCACGGTCATTGACCCGGACAATCACAGTGTTGCCGTTCTTCTTGTTGGTGACCCGCGCATAACTCGGCAGCGGGAATGTCGGATGGGCGGCAGAAAGATGGAACTGATCGTAGATCTCGCCATTGGCCGTCAATCGGCCATGGAAGTTGGGTCCATACCAAGAGGCAAGCCCCGCCTTGTCGTAATTCTGGTCTTCCTTAGGCGTGTACCAATTGCCGCGCACCCGGTAGGGCTTGCCGACAAAGGCTCGTCCACCGCCCTTTTTCGGTCGCTTTGCCGTGGTCATGCGTGGACTTGCGGCGACACCATATTCCGAAACCGAAAATTTCGATTTGGTGTTGATGTGCGAGCCGACAGATTTTCCCTTGGATTTGGACGTGGAGCTGCATCCGGCGAGCCCGACACTCAGGAACGCCACCAATGCCAGGCAACCGGCTGTGCGCAGCCCTGCTCCTGATCGACAAATCAATCTGTGTCCCACACTACTACTCGATGCTCTGACGGTCGCCAATATGGCCAGGCAGTATGTCCCCTGCAAAGCCGTCCCCTTTGATCAATGCGTCTGATGTCCTAATCGAAGGTTTAATTCGCCGGGCAAGATGGCAAAATTGCGATTGGTTGCCCGATTACGGCCGTCAATGTGGCTGTCGTGGTAAATAGTCTGTAAATATCAGCCCTCGATCCGCGCCTTGCCGCTTCGGCCATCATCGCGCACCCAATCCAGCGATCGCTCACCGGTTTTCTTGATTCTGAAGCAAGTGGCCTTTCCGTTGTACCAGGTCGGCCATTGCTGACACAGGTTTTCGCCCCTCACCCACCAGCGGCCGCTTTCTGTGGGAGCAAAGAATTTGCCAAGCCCGAGTGCAGAGCCGTCGCCTGTAACAACGCCGGTCCGCTTGTAGTTGAGCGGAAATTCGCCGCCGAACGGCGTTGCCAGATAGACCCGCTTGCCGTTGACGAATTGCTTCAGGTCGCCACCTGCAAGTTGTTCCGCGCTCGCCGGGACTGGAGCAAGAGAGACTGCAAGTGCCGATATGAGGGCAAGCATCAAGGTTTTCGCGTACATTTGGACTCTCCAGATCAATGTCAGTGACCGTGATACGCTCCAAAGGCCCGATTGGTTTCATCGGCCGGTAAGATTCTTTGCAATGGGATCAATCAGGCATAATCCTGTCGGCAGGTTGATCGGACAGAGGCCCTGCCACACAAATGCCGCGCGTGATTTCAAATATGTCCGCAGACAGGAGACAAATCGCCATGAAAACAACACTTCAACTTGTATCGGGAGCGCTGATTTTCGGAATGACTTTCGCGGGCTGGTACTTGCTGAACAGTTACGCCTGCGGGATGAACACGACCGGCTGCAAAGGCGTGACGCTGCATTGGGGGGACTGGGAAGCGTTGCAGTTTTTCATGCCGACCTTCCTGTTGGGGCTCGGGTTAATGATTGCAGGTGGTTGGCGGCTCCTTAGGCGTTGAACATCCGAACGGACTTCCATGATGCGCGGACATGGAGCATCATGCATACCCAGAATAAGCGGCTGTTGGCTGCTCTCAGTTAGGGTAATCTGGAAATCGATCTGCCAACTGATTGCTTGCTGGGAGATGCCGTTTGTGACCATCTGGAAAACAGCAGGATTTCCGGATCGACCGTCATGAAGAGATTTGCGAGCAGCGCACGATGCCAGAATCAAGTCGACGCTGGAAAAGCCTGGCGCAGTCTTCAATTGCCGTTGACGTGGCAACACAGAAAGCTGTAGAAGCGCGATCGAAAGATATTCGGTAGCATGATGGTTCCAGGCGCTTCAAACCGCGCGTTTGGATACTCCAGAATGTAGAAAACATATCAATATCTTGGAGGGGTGGCCGAGCGGTTTAAGGCACCGGTCTTGAAAACCGGCGTGCGGGAGACCGTACCGTGGGTTCGAATCCCACCCCCTCCGCCATTGGCTTCACCAATCCATACATTATTTTGCCGTATATTGCTGATATTAAAGCGTTTTTCCCGCTGCGCCTTACCCCACTTTGCCGACGCTTGCACTATTCTACCCCGCTATACCCCGTTGAAACCGGGGTAGAAAATGGGGTATGCAATTAGCTAACAGGGGTATTTTGGGGTGTTGCCATGCTGACGGACATTCGCATCAAGAAAGAAAAGCACCGCGACAAGCCGTTCAAAATCGCGGACGGCCAGGGGCTATTCCTTTATGTATCCCCATCAGGTGGCAAGCTCTGGCGCTTTCGTTACCAGTTCGGCGGTAAGGAAAAGCTATTGTCGATCGGCAAGTATCCTGAAATCTCGCTGATGGCCGCGCGGTCCGCACGCGATGAAGCTAGGGCGGCTTTGAAAGACGGCCGAGATCCCGGTGTCGCAAAGAAGTTGCGGAAGCTCGCGAACGTATCCGCATCAGATCATTCGTTCGAAACCATCGCCCGCGAATGGTATGAAATGAACAAGCCTCAATGGGTTGTCCGGCACGCTGACGACGTGATTGCCAGTCTTGAAAAAGAGATATTCCCAAAACTTGGCTCCGTCCCGATCAAGGAAATATCCCCTGCCGAAGTCATCGGCGTATTGCGCATTGTTGAAGGACGCGGCGCGAAGGATACGGCCCGCCGCATCCGCCAGCGCATGAGCGCCGTTTTCGTCTATGCAATCGCAACAGGGCGCGGCGAACAAGATCCGGCAGCCACGGTTCAAAAGGCAATGGCCCCCCTTAAAAAAGGTCGACAACCGGCGATCACCGATCTTGCCGGTGCGCGCGAAATGTTGGCGCGGGTTGACGCTGAAACGGCACACCCCGTTACGAAGCTTGCCATCCGCATACTGGCATTGACTGCGGTTCGGCCCGGCACGCTTGCCGCAACACCGTGGACCGAATGGGCGGAAATAGATGCGCCGATGCCGGTTTGGCAGATACCGGCGGCCCGCATGAAGCTACGGCTGCACCACAAGGACGACGAAACCCGCGATCATCTCGTGCCATTGTCCCGGCAAGCGGTCGACGCCATCGTTGCGTTGCGCCAGTTGTCCGGACGCGGCCCCCTCGCCTTCCCGAACGCCCGACATGCACACAAACCAATGTCCGAAAATGCAATGGGGTATCTTTTGAACCGCGCGGGTTATCATTCGAAGCATGTGCCGCACGGCTTCAGGTCCACATTTTCCTCGATCATGAACGAGCGTTTTCCTGCAGACAAACCGATCATCGATTTGATGCTTGCGCACGTCGCGAAGGATAAAGTTGAGGGAGCGTACAACCGCGCCGTCCACCTCGATCGGCGGCGCATTCTGGCGCAAGAATGGGCCGATCTTATTTCAGAAGGAATGGCACCCGCCGCCGATCTGCTGACCGCGCGCCGCCGATAAACAACCCCCGCCATGCCGGTGTTCGTGGAACCATCCCCCGGACGCGGCGCTGCAACTCGCCGCGCCGCGTCCGGGGGCCTGCCATGCTCCCTATTCGCTTGGCAGGCGCTTGTCTCCTCTCGTGGTGCCGCCCGCCGGGTGGTAATCCGGGTGCGGATCTACTCCCTAGAGTCCTCTAGGGAGGAGCGTGCCCCGCGTGTGCGATCGGCACGCTGACTGGGTGGGTGGGGTTGGTGAAGCCCCGCAACGCACCGTGCGTGCGCCGTTGTGGTGCCACCGCAGCCGCGTTCGTCAATTCAACTGCGGTGGCCCCGCGTAATATTCAAATCCGAACTGGCGGCGATCGATGCCGGCGGTCCGTTCGATATAGGCAACTAGCGATTCCGCCAGTTTTTCCATCCGCGGAAGGGCATCGTCATCGCTCCGATCAAGCATCAATGAAACTTCACCCGCCAAAACGGAAGCCTGGAGCAATGCCTCTTGTGGCGTGGCTGGCCGCATCGTTGCTGCCTCATCGGCGATGGCGTCTATATCCGCGTAATCAGGGTTTAGGCCGCTGACCGCCTGGACGGCTGCTCTCGTTCTTTCAACCAAACTTGCCATTTCCGTAAGTCCTCGCTGTTGTTTGTGAGGTAATGAAAACAGCAAATCGAAATGGAGTCAACAGCTAAAATCAACAAAAATGACATTTATACGTAACATAGAAAATTGAATGCAGTTTACAAATTTGTCAAAACTATACGCCATCGAAGTAATACTATGACGTTTACAAATTTGTCAGCGCAATAGTTATTGGATACATAGTGGAAAAAAAGAGGAGTCGCCAACCCGGCAACCCCTCTCGCCCCCTACATCTGCCCGCCGCCGCTAAAGCTGCTTTCAACCGCCGACTTGGTTTTTGCGCCAAGCTGCGACGCCGCCGCATTGCCAGCCGCTGCGCCATCCGCAACGCCCGTGATCGTGATTGGCGCATGAACCGAAACCGTCACCGGCTGCGGGTTTGTTACCGCAACCTGTTGCACGCCTTGCGGCGCCATCGCGGCGCGCAGACTTTCAGCCGTGATCGGCTCGCCGCGCGCCCTGGCGCTGAACTTTTCCCGGTCATCAAGATCAGCCTCAAAGTTACCGCTGCCGGCATACTTTTTGTATGCACGCATTGACTCGTCTTCAGCGCCGCGCGGCGTTGCCATGCGGCGCGCCTCGTCAGCGTTATCCTTCGACAGGTCGGTGACGACTTTTTGCGTGCCGAGAACAACCACCGTCGCGGCTGCTACAGGAACAGCAACCCGGCTCGCGACTTGCGCCACCTTGCCGAGAACGCCCGGCTTGCCGCCTGGTTTAGGCTTGCCGCCCAGCCCCGGCGTTCCATCCGGCAAGCCGCCCAACTTCATAAGCTGTTTCAAAATCGCCAACCCTGCCGACGCGCCGGACAGGAACATCAGCGCCCCGCCAAGCTTGCGGATAGCCCCGGCAAACAAGCCAAAGCCAACCGATGCCACGGCAAGCTTTACGCCGTAAGGCGCTATCTGGCCCAAGAATTTAACAATCGGGTTGTCGCGTATTGCGTCGGAAAGCTCACGAATCGACGCGCCATATTCTTTGAATTTTACAAAGATTTTGCCAAGGTTGTCGGCGGCGCTACCGCCGTCCTGCGCCCCGAACAGCAAGTCGCCAAGGTCATTGATGGTTTCGCGGATCCCGCCATCCATGCCGAACCCTTGCAGGAAGGCTTGAACGGCCGTACCCATGCGGTCAAAGATCGACGCGCGTTCGCCCAACGTATCAAGGATATCGCCAACGCCAAGCGCGGCCTCTTTTATCCCCGGCAACATGCCGTCGCCGATCGACCGGAACGCATCTGAAAACTTGTTTTTCAAGATTTGCAGGACGTTGCCGACGGTGTTGGCTTTCACAACGTATTCGCGGAAAGCCGACCCGGCGTATTTTGTCTCGTCGCCGACAAGCGCAAGCTGGCGCCGCAATTCGGTTGAATTGTTGATGACGGGCATCAACGCCCGCGCCTCGTCGCCGAACAACGCGCTGGCAACGCTAATGCGTTCCCATTCCGGCAACTCTTGGATTTTCTCGATCACCTCCAGCGTGGTTTTCAATGCGTTCTTTTGCATTGATTTGGCCGTCTTGACGCTATCCAGGCCCAGCTTGCCCATCGCCGTGCGCTGCATTTTAGTGGCTTGCGTGCCCTTGGTCAGCGCCCGGCCCATATTCCGGAATGACGTGGCCGCGACTTCGGACTGCGCGCCCGTGGCGATCATCGAACCACCAAACGCGAGCGTCTGTTGCGCGGTAAACCCGAACATCTCACCATTCGCGGCAACGCGCTTGGTGAAGTCCAAAAGCTTCGGTGCGTTCGCGGCCGTGTTGTTCGAAAGGTGATTCAGGCTATCCGCAAACAGCCCGACTTCCGCCACGCCAAGCTGCAACTGGTTTTTGATTTCAGCCAAAGCCTGGCCGGTTTCCGCAACGGGGACCTCCCAAGCCGTCGAAACTTTGGCCACCATTTCAGCGAACTTATTGATTTCCTGAATCGGGATATTCGCCTGGCCGGCGGCCGCGTAAATCTCAGCAATGCCGCTTGCCGAAATCGGTAGTTCCTTCGACATCCCAATGACGGAACGGCGGACATTTTCAAGCTGTTCGGGCGTGCCGTCCAGCACCTTCCGGACGTTGGCAAACGCGGATTCAAATTCAATCGCCGCGCCGACCGTGCCGGACATCCCCTTGGTGACGCCAAGGTATGCCCCGCCGAATGCGGCAAGCCGCCCGACCATCCCCAGCAACGGCGCGCCAGAGCGGCGGACGCTGCGATCAATGCCGCCTAGCGCCGCCGATATGCCGCGCGCGCGGGCCGTTACGTTGTCGAGCAGTGTGAGTTTGAGAACAGATTTCAGGACAGCCATCGGCGCCCCCTTAATTCATCGCCGCGGGTGGCGTTACTGGGGTCATCGCATCGATGTGATCTTTCAAACCGTTCAGGACGGGCAAAAGGTCGTCAGGATCAATGTTGGCGGCAACTTCGATTGGCACATCGGCGAGCCGGGCGACGAGTCTGACCAGATCGTCAAGATCAGCGAGCGAGCCGGCCTGAACCAGAGCTTGCATGTCGCCGAACTTAATAGGCCGGAATTTCAGGCAGCCGTAAACTTGCGGGCCGATTGCAATAGGTTTTGAAAGTGTAACAGTTGTCATTCTAGGTCTCCATTCCAGCTATTTTCAAAGCGTCCTCGACTCCCTCGTCGACGGCGCGGGTTTCGGTTTCTGGTTCATCCACTGCGAATGCCCGATAGGCGGTCAGCGCCACCTCAACGAAATTTTTGTAGTCGTCATGATCACGAAATTTCACCAGCTTGCCGCCGGCGCGTGATCGTGGGATCGCGGCCGCCAATGTGCCGTCCTGGTGCCTGATGATGGCGCAATCGGAAATCCGCAACGGGCCAATGTTGACGGCGAACGTTCCGACGACCAGGCACGAACTGCCCGGTTTTTGGGGCTTCATTTCCATAGAAGCGACTTTGATATCGAGCATTTTTCAACTCCTGTTTTGGCCGTGGCCATTTGCATCGCGCGGCATCGCCGGCGCTTGCGGTTCAGTTCAAGAAAACGGCGGCAGACCTGAGCCCGCCGCCTTGTGTCATTGATTGTGTTTTTTAGGCTTCAGGCTCTGCGCCCTCATTGCGGAAAACGCCGCGAAAATCACAAGCGCCGGCCCCAAAATCGAGCGACACTCGGAAGCTGCTTCCCAGAATTTCCCAAGAATCCTTCACTGCCACCGATGGTCCGGGTGCGCCTGAAAGGTAAGCCCATTCGAGAACCGGCACGCTGGCCGGGTTGGCGAATACATACCAGCCGATCCCGTCCATCTGTGATTCCACCGCAAGCTCAAGCTTTCCGCCGCCGAAAGGATTTTGCTCGGCCACAGTGTTTGCGTTCAGCGTGGCCAGGATCTTCTCTGCCGTGGTTTCCAATTCTGGACCGACCAGAAGCACTGCGGGCTGCACATTTATGCGGGTCACGCCATCAAAGCCGGTTTGCTTACGCATCGCGGTCCGCGCTGCGGACAAGCTATCGACCGACAATGCGGCAGGCGTTCCAAGATTACCGTGATCGGAATGGAACATCCGAACGCTATCCTCACCCATGACCGGGCCGGAACCGCTGGACTGGGTAAGCAAGTCAAACAGAAGCTTGTTTTCAGTCAGCGCCGACATGCGGCCTGCCATTGAATTCCAGTCAGCGAATGCGCCAAGGTCATCATTGATAATCGCCTGGCGGCTCATAGAGAACATCGACGCATACGTTTCGAGTTTGTAGCCCTCGGCCGATTCTGCGCGGGTCGTGCTCTTGATTTCCCCGTGCTCGTTCACTTTCTGGAGCAGTCCGCCATCGCTGATTTTCAGCATCGATTTTGCGCGGAAATCTGACATTGTCGCGCTGCGCGAAAGTCGAGTTTTCAGCGGGGATTGTGCGGCTTCGTAGCCCTGCATCAGGACGCGACGCCCGGCGCCCTGTAGAAGCCCGATGAAGTCAGACGTGGTATGCATACCGCCCGAACGCACCGACATAGCGCGGCCGATGATTTCGTCGCGCGATAGCGATCGCGTGTCAGTGCCAGTTGCTTCCACGATGCCGCGCGCGTGGTCCATAAGGCTTGATGTTGCGAAGTGGCGAGCATCGCCTTGTGGTGTCGCGCCGGTCAAACGCGCCGCCAGCGCCTCCGCGCGTGCCGTCATGTGATTTGCGTGACGGTCTGTCAGGCCGGGAGCGCCGAAATTCCCATCAATCACCGGTTCGTTTTCCGCCATGCGCTCAAGTAGCGCGGTACGGAATTCAGCAACCGACTTGCCGTCATCAATGAATGAACGGGCAAACTCAGCTTCGCCAAAGTGGCTGGCAAGTTCGTTGATGGTCGCGGTGTCGGCGGCGGATCGGGTTTTGGTTTTGGTAGTCATGGTATTTCCTTCAAAATTTCGGGTTTTTGCATTGGGGTCGAATGGGATTTGAACCACACTTAATTCTAGCGGCTCCCAGGTCGTGCAACGCAAGGTTGGCGCTTCGCCGTCATCAGTTTCGATCCGCTCGGCAGACAAAATTCGGTATCCGAGAGAAGTATTCAGGGTGTGGGAATCGGCCAAATCGGCCAGTACGGCGTCGGCCTTCGCGTTTCTGGAAAGCTTGATGCGCACAATGGCCGCGCCGTTTTCGAACCGCAGACTGCCGGGCACAACCGTGCCAAGGCGGTTTTCGACGCTGCTTGATTTGTGGCCATCTAGGCAAGCCAAGCTGTCTAGGCGGGTAGTGTCGATCGCGTCTGCGGTGCATATGAGCACCTCGTCATAGTGGCCGCCGTTTTCCCAATCGCGGCGGCGGCACGGGGTTTCGGTCGCCAAAACCGCGTCAACCTCTCGCGTGGCTTCGTCAAGCGACGACAGCCCAGCCGCGGCGCGTGTTAGAATTTCTGTCACATTCGATTTCCTTTTCAATAGAAACATAGCTCCGCCACCGCGCCTATCCGGCACACCAAAAAAGCGTTATTTCATAGGGTTATGGTGATTGTTTCAGGGATTGGATTCAGGCCGGCCGGCGCTGGCAAAAGGAAGGAAATCGCGATTTCAAATTTCTTGCAGCGAGCGCGATGTCGGGCCGTCTTACCCGCAAGGGGTCAAAAGTAGCGATCAGAACCTATACGCCCCCCCCCCTATGCCGCCTAGACGATATGGCCAGCGCAATACCCATCCACATCCGACCGCGTCGGGTCGAACCTGTGCTTGACGGCGCTATACAGCAGCCAAGCTTCGACATGCACAGCCACGCCATCCACATCAACCACAGGCCAAACTTCGCCATGTGTCGCCGGCTGGGGTGTTGCGTAGTGTTCTGTTGCAAAATCAAATGCGCGCTCAACAATGTCGGCGTCGATCGGCCAGTCTATCGCATGCAGCTTCGCCAACAGTGCCAGCGCCATTGCGTCGTGCGCACTGTAAAAGCGAAAAACGCCGCGGCGATGCGGTGCGCAGTGCCCTAGCTGAATTGCTTTGCTGATCCAATCGGCGGCGGTACGGCGGGGCACTCCTAGGAATTTTGCAATCTCGGCAACCTGCAGGCCGCATTGCCGCCACCAGTCGGGCGGCGTTCGAATTGAACTCATGTCGTCTCCTTTCGGCGAACGGTCGCCAATGTGGTTTGGGTAAAAAGAAACCGGCCTGGGCCGGTTTAGGTGTGCGCGGTGGACTAAACCGCTTAGGCCGTGCGGGCCTCTCATAGTTTAGATTCAGGCGGCGCGTTTTGGGTGCACCTCATCCTTTTCGCCGTATTCGGCCAGCAATCGCGCGGCTTGCCGCAAGCCGGTGACGACGCGATCACGGCCAACGGCCTCAGCCTGCTTGCCGCTGAAGCCGCCTTGCTTTCCTATTTCCAGAAAACCCTGCCCGGCAGTTGCATCGTAAACCGCCTCAAAGTGTTCCGGTGCCATTCGGGCACGCAACCACGTCACGCACGAACGGGCATCAAAGTTGTCATTGGCCGGCGTCAAAATATCGTGCGCTTGTGTTCGGCCAGGCGCTATATCGCGTTCGTCGCGCCGGGCTGCGTCGCGTGGCGTGGCCCTGTTGTCCGGGTAGCGCGGATGCGAAGGCGAAATCCAAGTGTTGCGCCGCTCGTCGTCGTGGTGGGTACGGTTCAATCGATAGCCGATGACGATGCCCGCCGGGTTGTATTTGAACCTGCCATGCTTCGATGGGGTGATGTCGCTGTGCCATGTGCAAGGGCCATTATGGAAATCTTCGATAAGCTTTTCTGCCGATCGGCCGGCCACCTCAACCGTGGGTGATTGGCCTATGTAATCGCCCGGCCCGTCTTCATCCGTTCTGGCGATTTGCCCCTCTTCTGGGGGCGGGTAGCAGGGATCGGATTCAGCCGCGGCAAGCAGTTGATCCATGCGGTTGATGGTTCGGATCGCCAGCAGGTTCTCTGCCTGGGATGGCATCAGTTTACAGGCGCGCGCTTTCGCCATCACCGGCGCGGAATGTGCACGGTTGTCATTGGCGGCGCTGGGCCGCTGTTCGTCTGTCATGTGGGATAGTCCGTTCAAGAGGCGGTGCCCGTTCTGGGTCTGTCCGCAAGGTGCCCCGTGGGGCGGCTATAACAATTACCTACAGCTACAAATCTAGTTGCGACTTACAAATTTGTCAATACTACCTATTGCAATTAGAATTGACTTCGTGTATTATATTTGCCCTTCGCCATACAGCGCCGCCAGCGCGCGTTAGCTTTCGGCATGGTAGATTGACCCCGGCAGGCCGGAAATCGCGCTGACGGGCGGCTGTGTGGATTTGTGGCCTGCATTCCCATCAAGCAGCCTCATCAACTTGCCTGTATCCCAGGTCCGGCACGTAAGGATCGCGAACCAGCACCACGCGCTTGCCGTGAAGCTCAACCGGATCTTCGACAGTCAGATCAACGGCGGATTGAAGCGCGCCGAACCGTTTTTGGCCGGTGCGTTGTGCCGTCTCGTTGTCGGATTCCAAGGCGATCTCGTCGTTCAGGGTTTCGCCGTTTTCTGCTTTCAGAACCAGCATCAGCTTGCCGCCATCCATTTCAGCCTTGACGATTTCGACAATGGTTTCGACAATGGTTTCGACAACCGGCATGCGGGGCGCTGGTTCTGGATCTGATTCCGGCTTGTCTTTTTTGGGCTTGTTGTCGTTGGCTGCGGCCCGCTTGCGATCCGCTTCATCCCATTTTTCCTCGGCAAGCCAATTCTGAAACAGCATGCGATTCTGGTCAGGCTTTGCTCTTGCAGCCCACGACGCGGCTTTCCTCGCTATGTGCGCGGCTAGAGCATCATCCGGTCCAATTGCCTTCCACGCGGCACGCGACGCAGTTTTGTTGCCAAGCTTCTCATATGCGCGCCAAGCATCTTCAAACCCATTCCCCTGCGCGGTGGCCGAAAGGCCGTCCGCAGCTGGGGAAATGGATACATTACTATCTACCTGTCCCTCGGCCTTGTAGGCCGGTGACAGTAGATAGGAGGGGGTAGCATCCGTGCTACCAAGTTCGGCAGTTATGATTGCATCCGTGCTACCAAGTTCGGGAATTAGGGTAGCATCTGTGCTACCAATAGTTTCGGCGGATTGGGTAGCGGGGATGCTACCCTTTCGGGGCACTAAGGCAAAATTCGGAGCGTACACCGTGGCGCGTCCTCGCACCCCTGGCGATATGACCGTGATAAAACCAAGGCGCTCCAGATTTTGTTTTGCGCGGATAACCGTTGCCTTATGAACTCCAGCCATGCTGCCAAGGTGGTCATGGCTAGCCCATCCGTTGCCAAATTCCCCTTTATAGCGCTGTATAATTTCCGCTAGGATCGCCAGATCGCCTTTTGTGGTGTCTGGATGGAATGCAGCCAGCCGCAAGAGGTGAAACTGAATCCACGCATCAACGTCGTACTCATAACCTCGGATCTTCCCGCTCTTGTGGCCACTCATCGCGCCGCGCCTAACGCATCGACGGCAAGCTCAGTCAAACGCGCACCCATAGCCGCGCTAAATGTCGCGGTGCGCCGTGGCCCGGCCTGGGGTGCGGCTACGTAATGGGTTCCATCGGCCTTGCGAAAAACGCGAATTCCGCAAAGGCGGACATCATCGTTCAGTTCAACATCGAAAAATGCGATGCAGTTTTTCTTCCCCGGATCGGCGATCCGGCGGCAATACAGAACTTTCATTCTCGTTTTCCTTATGGCGCAATCAAGCGCGCCGCCGGCACCATGCCGGCGGTTGGTTGAGGTTGGGTGATTAAATGGTCCCTTAGCGGGAACGGCTTCTAATTCGTCGTATGGCGGTTATTCCGTCAGCAGTTCGGGCCGATACATTTCAGCCCATTCACGCATTGCCCTTATGGATGCGAATTGCGCGTCAGCGGCAAGAATTAGGTGTCCGGGGTTCTTTGCCAGGGCACTCGCCACCACTATTGCTTCGTCCGCAACGCCTTCTCGCGTCATCGTCATTTGGAACTTCTGAACGCCTACTAATGAAGTCAACTCGCCAGCCTTTAGCGCCTCAGCGGCGGCCGGCTGGATCCGCTTCACGGCTTCGTCGTCAAGACCGAACTGCGCCGGTGTCTTAATGTTCATGCTGCCGCCTCCGTTTCAGCAAGCCATGTCGCCAACGTCGACCGGCGGGCCGCAACACTGCCGCCCAATTTAAACGACGGAATCTCGCCGCCATAAATAAGGCGGTAGGTTTGACGCTGCGTAATTCCAAGAAATTTGGCGATGGCGTGGGCGCCCATCAAAAGGTCGCCGATGGTGTTGTCGTTATCTGCTTTCACTTTTTTTCCTCCACGGGGTTGACACGATTTGTAAGAAATGCGATTATCACTTTGGATAGCCGCGTCTTGATTTTGCATTATTTTGCATTCAAGACTCCGGAGACTAGATGAACCTTACAAAATTGTCAATACCTGCCGCACCGTTTCGTGGCTTGCGCGCTAGTTACGGCTATTATATGGGGTATTTTACGGGGTAGTTTTCAGGAATTTTTCTGGTTTTTTCTAAATTATTCAATTATTACAATTAGTTGATGATTCAAATCGACAGACACCCCCTCCGCCACAACCATATGAAAACAATAGTCAAAATTGGTTGATAGCTCCGTCAGTTTTTTGGAGCTATCTGCAACATTGTCAACATAAGCTGCAACTGCAGAACTGTTGCAGAATGGCTAATTCGCTGTTGCAAGCGACCTGAAGCGCTTTCCATTATCTTGCATCGCGGCGAGTGTGTTGTTTGAAGATTTTGCAGTTTTCAATCTATGGCCAAAACCGTAGACCAGTTTAGCCTGTCTGCGCGCATGGGCACGATGCAATTTGCGTTAACTGCGAGCGACCCCAACGGTTCTGGAGCTGGTCATAATAAATTGTTTCGCTTGTTCGTCTTATGCACGTGCGGATATCCCGACATTTGAAACAAAAGTGCACCTGTCGCGGTTTTATTCCGTTCCTTTGATAGCAATCATTGCAGCAAAGGAGATCAACTATGGGACGAACACAGACGGATGAATTTCGCAACGACGCGGTTCGCATCGCGCTGACCGGCGGGCTGACGCGCAAGCAGGTGGCTTCTGATCTGGTCACCTTGGCGCACATCAAGGAACAGTCACGCCTCCGCCTGGGCAGCTATGGTCGGCCAAGGATGACCGAAGAGCTGAAGGAGATCGGCTTGAATGCCGGTCACCGCCGGGTCGGTAGATTGATGCGGTAGAACGGCATATCTGCTGTGCGAACCCGCAAACACAAGGTGACGACGGACAGCAGAACAAAATGCCACCGCTGGTTCGGCAAACTGACCGTGTCGGCATTCCCCCAACGTCCACCGACGCATCTCGATTGTGTATTCCAGAACTCCAATCACCTTTGCGGGACCAAACTCATAGGAGCTCACAGGATTTCCCTGAGAATGGGTCGGGACGAACCCAATCCTCAGGTTTTATATGTGTCCCGGCTTCGCTAATTTCGCCTCAGCGTCAGGCAGGATCACGCCTCTGAGGCCATCCAGCGTAATGCGGTAATGCTCTGCCAGGCGGGCGCATGCGAGCTCGGTGTCATGGTCAAGGACAGCATCCAGGATCGCCTGGTGTTCGGCGGCAGCTCCCTCGCGCCGCTGCTTGCTCGGATTGGTGTTCATGGAGAGGTTCCGGTATCGCACGGCCTGATCCATGAGGGTCGAGCAGAATTCGAGAAGCCACTCTGAGCCGCATCGGTCGATGAGCAGCATGTGGAACGCCTTGTGCCGCTCCTCCCACTCCTCGGATCTCTCGCGCCCCGCATGTTCGGGCAGACGCCTTTGTGTGCGCGCGAGACGGTGGCAACTGACGACGAGTTCGTCCTCCCAGGCATCGTTGCCGTGCTTGATCGATTCCGTAAGTGCCAATGTTTCAAGCCAGATCCGCGTCTTCACCAGTTCTTCGAGATCGGCGATGGAAATCGGCGCGACGTAGAAACCCCGATGACTCTTCCGGTCGACGAGACCTTCCGATGAGAGCCGGTTCAGTGCCTCCCGCACCGGTACCGCGCCAATGCCATAGCGCTCAGAAATCGCCTCGATCTGTAGCTTGTGGTCTGGAAACAACTCTCCCAAAAGGATATCGCGGCGAATCCAGAAATATGCCTGTTCGGAAAGGCTCCTGCCTTCCGGTTCTGCGGCCTGTGCGCTGACCATTTTAAGCAACTCCACCTGGCAGTTCGGACTTGTTCCAGAACACAAAGCGGCGCTGCATCCAGACGACACTGAAATAGAGCGCCAGGCCGAGAATGCTGAGATAGAGGATCAACGCGAAGACCCGCGGCGTGTCGAGTTGGCTCGCCGACTGCCGGATCAATGCGCCGAAGCCCTTGCCGCCTCCGAGGAACTCGCCCGTGATCGCTCCGGCCATGACACCGACCGCGGCAATCTTCAAACCCGTAAAAATATAGGGCAAGCCGGTGGGCAGTTTGAGCCGCAGAAGGGTCTGTATCCGCGTCGCACCAATCGACTTGAAAAGCATGCGCTCGTTTTCTGAAGCGGCATAGAGACCGGCCGCGGTGGAAACAACAACCGGAAATGTTGCGATGAAGGCTGCGAGCGCAACCTTGGAGCCTATGCCGAAGCCGAGCCAGGCGATGAAGAGCGGCGCGAAGGCAACTTTCGGCATTGTGTCGATGGCCACGAGATAGGGCATGACCGCGCGCTCGCCGAACTTCGTTTCACCCACCAGGACGCCGAGCGAAAACCCGATCGCGACGGCAATGACGAATCCGTAGAAAACGGTGCGCGTCGTGGTCCACAAGGCTTCGAGCATATACTCGCCGGAAATCAGGTTGTGACCGACGAAGAACAGGTCGTCCAGGGTCTCGGCGGGAGTTGGCAGAATGATGGGCGACACCCATCCCATGCGGGTGACCAGATCCCAGATGCCAACGACGGTGACAAACAGGAATGTCATCGCCATCCAGCGCGGAATGATGTCGATAAAGGCCTGGTGCTCGACCCACACTGTATCATCACCGGATTCCTGCGGTATATCAGTCATACAAAGGCCTCCCTTCCCAACAGGTCTCGGATATGCGCGACAATTTCTCCGAAACGCGGCGTGTTGATGATCTCCAGAGTGCGGGGGCGCGGCAAATCGATTCGGACATCTTCGACGATATGCCCCGGCCGGGCCTTCATGACAAGGATACGGTCGGAAAGAATCACGGCCTCGGCAATCGAGTGGGTGACCAGAAACGCCGTGGCGCCGCGTTCCATGCAGATGCGCTGCAACTCCATGTTCATGAAATCGCGGGTCAGTTCGTCGAGCGCAGAGAAGGGCTCGTCGAGCAGCAGCATTGCCGGGTCACTGACCAGCATGCGGCATATGGAAGCCCGCTGCGCCATGCCTCCCGAGAGTTCGCCCGGATAGACATTGGCGAATTCTCCGAGGCCGACCAGTTCGAGAAGGTCGGTGGCCCGGTCACGTGCTTGGCGGGCGGCGGCCCGCCCATCCCGGATCTCGATCGGCATGAGGATGTTCTCGATCGTCGTCTTCCATGGCAGAAGCGTCGCCTGCTGGAACATCATGCCGATATCGCGCCTCGGACCGACCACTGGCTGGCCCTCGAGCACAACGCGTCCGGTTGTGGGCGGCAGCAGACCGGCCATGATCTTCAGCAGCGTCGACTTTCCGCATCCCGAAGAGCCGATCACCGAGACGAATTCGCTCTTGTGGATCGTCAGATTGACGTCGGAGAGCGCGATGAGACTGTTGCGGGCATAGGTCTTGGACAGACGCTCGATCTGATACACCGGCCGCGCCTCGTGCGCGACCGGTTCGGGGCTCAAGGTAAGGTTCTCCATCATCAATTTCAGGCGTTCCAGCCTGCTACGAACTCATTGCTGTAGACCGCCGACAGATCAGCCAGGGGTTCCGAAAGCGCGCCGGAGGCAACGGCGGAATCGTGAATCGCCTGCCAATGCTCAGGAGGCTGGAAACCGTATCCCTGGTCCATGTAGGCATCAGTCGGGGTCATCCGGCCAACGACGCCGTCAAACAGCGAAGCCGCATAATCCTGCTCGCCTTCCTGAGGATTGCCGTCGGCGCAGTGCTTCAGCGCTGTGTCCTTGTTGGCAGGATCGGAGGCAAACTGCATGCCCCGAACCAGCGCGCGGCCGAATTTCGGTGCGAGATCCGGCGTGGCCGACATCTGGCTTTCAAGCATCGCGATGCCGTTGCCGAAGAAGCCGAGATACTGCTCAGGCGTAATCTCCCTGAGTTCGAGTCCGCGAGCCGCCAGAATCGCCGCATCCGAGACCGCACCGGCGTAGGAACTGACCTCATCGCGCAGGAAAGCGACTGCTGCGGTGCCGCCATCACCGACCGGCAGGTAGGTGAAATCAGTCCCGGCTTCCATGCCGAGATCGGACATGATCGAGTTGGTGAACGAAACCTCGGCTCCATCGGCAGTGCCGACGCCGACGACTGTGCCTTTCAGGTCGGCGGGGGTCTGGTAGGCGCTGTCGGCCTTGACCAGCAAGCCGAAGACCGACTTCGGATAGAGGTTATAGAGGAATTTCACATCAACCCCGCGGGCGCGGGCGCCAAGGGTAGGTCCGGGTCCGGGGGCACCAATCTGCGCCTGTCCGGCCGCCATCGCCTGAAGGACGGCAGATGAGCCGTCGATGGCTTCGAGCGTGGGCGTGAGCCCTTCGTCTGCAAAGTAGCCTTCCCCGACAGCCACCCAGTAAGGCATCCAGGTCAGTGCCGATGGATTTGGTACTGCGAAGGTGATCGCTGTCTGAGCCCGTACGATTGACGGCAGGCCGATGGTAGTTGCAGCAGCTATGCCGCCGAGCGACAGTTTGCCGAAACCACGGCGGGACAATTTGGCACGAATGGTCATTTGGTAGTCCTCCCTATTGTTTTTAGCGGTTTCCGCCGGAGTACCGAGACGCCAACGGTCCGTAATCAAAACTACATGACTCCGTTAAAAACACCAAATAATATATATATCGCGATAATTTTTTGTTTTGTATCTTGATTTGGTGGTGAATACGGGAAACTCTGTCCCGATCGCAAATCCCCAGACTGGCGATCCAGCAGGCTCAACTGTCAAACCCTCGAGGAAAATACCCATGGTCACCTATGCCGTTTCTCCGCCCAAGCAGGCGCAACTCGACATTACCGGTTCCGACGACAAGTTCCCGGTCAGACGCATCTACTGCATCGGCAAGAATTACGTCGCCCACATCCAGGAAATGAAACAGGACGAGCGCGACCCGCCGGTGATCTTCATGAAGCCGTCGGACGCGATCGTGCGTAACGGCGGTGAAATTCCCTATCCGGTGTTCACAAACAATTTTCACTACGAGTGCGAACTCGTGGTCGCGCTCAAGTCGGGCGGCTACAACATTCCCGAGGCTGAAGCGTCAAAGCACATCTTCGGTTATGCGGTCGGCCTCGACATGACCCGCCGCGACCACCAGGCGGAGGCGCTGGCAAAGGGGCTGCCGTGGGAGGTAACAAAGGGTTTCGATCACTCAGCGCCGGTCGGTCCTATCAGCCGCGTCGAGGAAACTGGGGTGATGAGCAATGGGCATGTCCGGCTCGAGGTGAACGGACAGACCCGGCAGGACGCCGACATCTCGCTGCTGATCTGGAAAATCGACGAGATCATTGCCAAGCTCTCCGAGCAGCACGAATTGACTGCTGGCGACATCATCATGACGGGTACGCCGGCCGGTGTCGGCGCGGTCGTCACCGGTGATGTGCTCGACTGCTCGGTTGACGGTCTTGCGCCGATGAAAGTGCGCATCGGAGGTCCCGCTGCGTGACCACTGCCGCGCGTTTCGAAGCGCTCGGCACGGCGACGGTTGCCGAGGCCTCTGCTGAGGCCCGGCTCGTCCTGGCGCGGCTGCGGCCCATTTCACCGGGGATACGGGTCGCCGGACCAGCGCGAACGGTGCGTTTCCCGCCTGGTGATAACCTCGCCCTTCATTATGCAATCGCCGCGGCGTCGCCCGGCGATGTGATCGTGGCGGATTGCGGAGGAAACGTTGACACTGGGCCATTTGGTGAAATCATGGCGCTGGCCTGCATGCTCCGCGGCATCTCGGGCCTTGTCATCAATGGGGCCGTGCGCGACTCCGCAGAGATCGCGGCGCTGGAGTTTCCGGTTTTCTCGCGGGGCATTGACATCCGGGGCACCAGGAAAAGCAACCGGGGCGAAATCGGCGTGACTGTAAACATCGGCGGGGTCCGGATTGCTCCGGGTGACATGATCATCGCCGACTCCGACGCGGTCATTATGGTACCGTGCGCATCCGTTGACGCCGCTCTCGCCGCGGCAGAGGCGCGCGCCGTCAACGAGACGCAGATGATGGAACGGCTGCGCGCGGGTGAGACAACACTTCAGATCCTCGGATTGGACAAGGAAGAGCCAAAATGACAGCAATCGCAATTGTCGGCACCGGCCGAATGGGAACTGCCTACGCCAAGCGCCTGATCGAGGCTGATTACGACGTTACAGTCTGGAACAGAACCCCGTCACGAACGTCGGCTGCCGCAGAAGCTGGTGCGAAGGTCGCACCCGATCTGGCCACCGTGGCTGCCGCCGGTACGATCCTTGTCTCGCTTACGGATGCCGCGGCGGTCGAAGCGGCAACAGCCGAACTGATCCGTGCCGGCATTGCCGGCAAGCTCATTGTCGACCTGTCGACCCTTCTCCCGGAGGAAACACGGGGAATTGCCGAACAGGTCACCGCAGCCGGCGCAGAGTTTCTCGACTGTCCCGTTGGTGGAACGGTTGGCCCTGCACTCAAAGGGCAGCTGCTGGGCATGGCGGGTGGGACGGAATCGGCCTTCGCGCGGGCAAAACCGGTTCTGGAGCAACTCTGCCGGCGCGTGGAGCATCTTGGCCCGGCTGGCACCGGCGCCCAGATGAAGCTCGCCGTGAACCTGCCACTTGCTATCTACTGGAAAACACTCGCTGAGGCGTTGACCTTGCTGGAGGGCTCCGGCATTGCCGCCAGCACGGCCGTCTCCCTTATCGCCGACAGCTCAGCCGGACCGACGGTTCTTAAGAATCGCGCGCAAGTCGTAATTGACACTTTGAATGGGACGGACCAGCCGGGCACCTTCGATATTGCCGGGCTCGCAAAGGACCTCGACCTTGCACTCCGGCAGGCGCAACTCACCGGTCGGGCAATGCCGTTGTCGGAAGAAACCAGAAAGAGCTACTCAAATGCACTTTCGGCTGGTCTTGGAGGGTTCGACGGCGCAAGTCTGACCCGATACCTCTCGGACGCTTGAGTTGAGTGCGCTCAGCGATCCCGCCACGCTACTCCCGCTGATCGCGGCCTTGGCCGCAGCCGGTGCGGCAATCGGTTTCCTCGCTGGCCTGTTTGGCGTCGGCGGCGGGGCTATTTCTGTCCCGGTCTTTTACGAGATTTTTGGTGCGCTTGGATACCCGCCCGACCTGGCAATGCCCATTGCGGTCGGGACATCTCTGGCGGTCATCATTCCGACTTCCATCAGTTCTGCCCGCGGGCATCAGCGCAAGGGAACGCTCGATCTGGAAATCCTGCGCGCCTGGGCGGTACCCATTCTGCTCGGGGTGATACTTGGTGCGGCCATCGCGCGTTACGCCCCACCGCTCCTGTTCCAGATCGTCTTCGTCATGGTTGCGACGATCACGGCCACTAAACTCCTGACCGGCGGAAAGGGGTGGCGGCTCAAGGAGACATTGCCTGGCCTTCTGGCGATGCGCCTGAGCGGAATGATCATCGGCCTCGTTTCGGCGATCATGGGTATTGGCGGCGGAGCGGTCTCCAACCTTTTCCTCACACTCCACGGCGTGCCTATCCACCGGGCGGTGTCGACATCGGCGGGCGTCGGCGTCCTGATCGCCATTCCCGGAGCGATCGGCTACGTCCTGGCGGGACTTGGACGGGATGATCTGCCGCCCGATGCATTGGGTTTCGTATCCCTTGCCGCCTTTGCGCTGACAATTCCGATGTCGCTCCTGACCACCCGTTTCGGAGTGGCGCTCGCACACCGCATGTCCCGTCGGTCCCTTGAAATAGCATTCGGCAGTTTCTTGCTACTGGTCGCGGCCCGCTTTGTCCTGGCTCTCTTTTTGTGAAACCAGCCACAGGCGCTTGGACGCAGCTCAAGAGGGGACGGTGCAATGAATTGCTGCGCATGAAAGGACAATGATCCCAAATCTCTGCCCGCTGTGCAGCCGAAAAAATGCGCCGACGATACTTCATCAGATTAAAGTGTTGCGTCCACCTCTTGAGCACACCGCCGAAAGCACCAGTTGCAAGAGCCCTGCCCGCGCCTCGGTAGAGTTCGTCCGGAAAATCAGTGCGATCGTATCTGTCCGCCATCACTATTTTGAACGTAGAAAGCCGTCAGTCCGCTTTCTGCCCCGCATAAACCGCGTGATGGCATAAGACCGCATTGGACAGATTGAAGTGCATGGAGAAATTAATCAGTTGAATTAAAATACTTATTTGAAACGATCTGGAACAGGGAGAGACGCCCTGAAACATAATTAAGGCGCCCCTTCTCCGCCATTTTCCTCGACATGGTACGACTGCAATCCTGGCGTGATTGCTGCATTCTGCGTTTGTTTTTCGAACCGCAAGAGGTTCTTCCTGTCTGGTCGGGTGATACCTGTTGCCTTCAGGAAAACAACACCGGTGAATCGCCTTCGCGCCATTGCGGGTATTTCATCATGATGTTTGCAAATCGGTCTGAGGCCAGGAAGCGCTCAAGCCAGTCTTGCAGGCTGGGCCACGGCCGGGCGTCAAACCAGTCTTTGTCGATGAAGGCAAATTGGCGGACGAAAGGCAGGATCGCGAAATCCGCAAGACTCGGCCGATCAAAAATCCACTGGTCGATTTGAGTGTCCAGCCCGGTCAGGAACGTGGCCGCAATGCCGCGTTGTTCATCTGGATCAATATCCGGATAACGGTTTGCATACTTGGTCCGGTCAAGGGCTTGCTTGAAGGGCCCGTCCGCCCGGTCAATCAGCTCAAATCCCGCATCCGGCATATTCAACCAGCCTTCAGCGTCAGTCTGCTTCAGGGCCCAGATCATCACGTCCAGGCTTTCGTCAATCACACCGTCCGGGGCAACGAGACACGGGACTGTTCCACTCGGCGATGCTGTGAGGAAGGCTGCAGGCTTGTCGCGCAGGACGATTTCACGCAATTCAACCTCCACCCTGGATGATGAGAGGGCCAAACGGGCGCGCATGGCGTACGGGCAGCGGCGGAAGGAATAGAGAACAGGTTTCATCACGCAATCGCTGTAGCAAATTCGGTTCGAATTTCAAATGCGGGATCACAGCAAGGGACGGAATGCCGGATTTCGGGTCGTGAATGGCACCCGCCGCACGTTTGGCTTAAACGCGCGGCGGAGAAATAGCTTGGCGTCATGCACATCGCGCCCGAAGGCAAACCTGCGAGCGTGATGTGGAATGATTATCGCAGTTCGAGCGGCAGAAGTGCGTCGGGCAGGTTCTGATAAGAGACAGGCCGGATGAACCTGCGGATCGCCAGGGTCCCGACAGATGTTGCGCCGAAATTGGTGGATGCGGGGTAAGGTCCGCCGTGCACCATGGCTTCGCTGACTTCCACGCCAGTGGGGAACCCGTTGGCGAGGATTCTACCAGCCTTGCGTTCGAGGATCGGCATCAGTTCCTTGGCCTGCTCGGTATCGGCGTCATCCATCTGCAGGGTGCAGGTCAGTTGGCCATGAAGATTGAGCGCGACCGCCTTCATTTCGTCAAAACTGGCGGCCTCGACAATGATTCCGAGCGGACCAAACACCTCTTCGGCAAGCACGCGGCTGTCGAGCCAATCCTTGACGGAAACCTTGTAAAGATAAGGCGCTGCATTGCGGCCTTCGCAAGATGCCGCCAGCAATTCTTCAACTCCGGCAGATGTGGCAACCGCCTCGCCGCCCGAGCGGTAAGCCGAGGCAATGCCGTCGGTCAGCATGGTCTGCGCGTTGACACCCGCCAATGCTTCGCTGGCGGCCTTCGTGAAGGCCTGTGCCTCATCGCCCTTCAGCGCAACGACGACGCCCGGATTGGTGCAGAATTGCCCTGCACCCATGGTCAGTGATGCTGCCCAGCCTGCCGCAATCTGTGATCCGCGGGCGCTCAAGGCATGCGGCAACAGGAACATCGGGTTGATCGAGCCCAGTTCTCCGTAGAACGGGATCGGTGTCGGGCGGCTTGCGCACAGATTAAACAACGCCCTGCCCGCGCCGAGCGAACCGGTAAACCCGACCGCCTGAATCAGCGGATGGGTGACCAGCGCCTCGCCGGCTTCCCGGCTGTTGGACTGCACCAGAGAAAATACGCCGCTATGAATGCCGCATGACTTGATCGCGGCAGCAATTGCCTGGGCGACAACCTCGGCAGTCCCCGGGTGAGCCGGATGACCTTTGACAACCACTGGACACCCTGCTGCCAGCGCTGACGCAGTATCTCCACCGGCGGTGGAGAAGGCCAGCGGAAAATTAGACGCGCCAAACACCGCAACCGGGCCCACAGGACGCTCGACCATCTTGATGTCGGGGCGCGGCAGGGGAGCACGATCGGGAAGTGCAACATCGTGCCGGCGATCGAGATAGGCACCATCAAGAATGTGGCTGGCAAACAGCCGGAGCTGACCGGTGGTGCGCCCGCGCTCGCCATTCAGGCGCGCTTCGGGCAAGCCGGTTTCCCGGGTGCCAATGTCGGTGAGCACATCGCCACGCAACTCAATCTCGTCGGCGATTGCATTGAGAAAATCGGCGCGGGTTTGAGCGGTGGAATAGCCGTAGCTCCAGAACGCCTGTTCCGCAGCCTCTACAGCGGCATTGATGTGGGCTTTCGTGCCTTGCGCATAATCAGCTGCCGGGCCATGCGCCGGTTCGGATGTGAACCGGGTCTCTCCATCAACCCAGTCGCCTGCAATCAGATGTTTTCCGGTTATCATTTTTGGCATTCCCATATTGTTATCTTGGTTCCAGGCAGATCAGCGAGATCTGTCTATTTGCCCCATTTCAAGGCCATGATGTCCAGGTCGCTGGCAAGCTGCAGCAAACGACCTTTGGTGCGGTCCGACATCGGCTTCAAGGGATGGCGAACGTGATCGCTGCCGATCACGCCTCCCTCCTTGAAAACCACCTTTGCCGCCCGGAGTCCACACTGCCGGTTCTCGTGATTGATCAAAGGCAGGCATTTTTGCCATTGCGTCAGGGCCGCGTCTTTTTCTCCGGCGAGAAAATGCGTGACAATCGGCCGGATCTGTTCGGGAAACATCGCCGATGTCATCGTGCCGGTCGCCCCGGCATCGAGATCGGCGAGCAGCGTCACTGCCTCTTCACCGTCAAATGGTCCGTCGATATGGTCTCCGGCGGCGTCGATCAGGGCTGCCAGTTTGTCGGCGGCAAAGGCACATTCGATCTTGAAATAGGAAACATTTTCAAGCTCTTTTGCCAGACGGGCCAGCAATTCGACCGACATCGTCACGCCTGAAAGCGGCGCGTCCTGAACCATCACCGGAATCGAGATGGCGTTGTTAACAGCCTCGAAATGCTCAAAAATTCCCTGTGGAGCCGGGAACAGACCCGAGCCGTGATAAGGCGGCATCATCATGATCATCGATGCGCCCATGGACTGTGCCACCTTGGCACGCTGCGTGGCGATCTCGGTGGAAAAATGGCTTGTGGTGACAATCACCGGCACGCGGTCAGCCGCATGCTCAAGGCTCAGCCGCATCAGCAATGTGCGTTCATCATCAGACAGCAGAAATTGCTCGGAATAATTGGCCAGGATGCAGATGGCGTCGACACCCTGATCGATCATGCAATCGATCACCCGGCGCATACCGTCTTCGTCCACCCGGCCATCGGCATGAAACGGTGTCGGAGCCACAGGGAGAATGTTGGCGAGCGGTTGCTTCATCGGTTCATCCTTTCAGGAAATTTCCTCATGCGCCGTCGGCTGCGGTCCCGAACGGCTACCGGGCATAGTTGGTCAGTGCTGTTCTTGGTTGGCCCGAAAGCCTCACTCGATAAACGGCTCAACAGTCACCCGTTTGCCCAGAAGGAACGCGTCGGCGACATGCGCCATGGGGGAAAGATCCATATCAATGTCCCCTGCCCGCACAAGGCTGGCCATGTTGGCGTAGAGCCGTGGATACTCGCCCTGAAGCGCGTTGCCTGCGCTGGCGGCTGTATGTGTCTCACCATTGATCGAAAGGGTTGCTCCGCCTTCAGACAGCACAAGACTGCCCTGATCTGTTTCGATGGCAATATTCCAGAATTGATCTCCCTCTTTGCGGAAATCAAATTCGGCGCTTACCTCGGCACCATGCGGATGCGTAAATGTCAGGTTGGCAGCAATCGGGGTTTCGCAATTTTCGGGGATCAGCAAGTCGGACGACAAGACGTGAATCGGATCGGGTAGAATTTCCGTAACGATGGACAACGCATTGATGCCGGGATCAAACACGCCCAAGCCGCCGGCCTGCCAGATCCAGGTCTGGCCCGGATGCCATTTGCGCACGTCTTCCTTCCATGTGACCACAAGGCTTGCGAGCTTCTTGCCCGCAAGCCAGGATTTGGCGGTAGCAACCATCGCGGCCTCCCGTGAATGCCATGTTGCATAAATCGAAACGCCGGCTTCACGTGCCAAATCTTCCAAAGCGTGGCATTCGGACAGCGTTGCGCCGGGGGGCTTTTCAAGCATGACATGACGCCCGGCGGCAATGGCGGCCTTTGCATAGTCAAACCGCGGAACCGGCGGCATGCACAGCGATACAACGCTGATGTCGGGGCGAGCCTTCAGCATCGCGTCGAAATCGTCGAAGGCCTGTACCCCATCGACACTCCCGTGCCGCGACACCGTCGCAGCCAAGTTCCAGTCGGGTGACGCCGTGATGGCAGGCACATGTTGATCGCGGGCGATTTTGCCTATGCCCGCCAGGGCGATTTTATTCGGCATCAGTGCGAGTCCTTTCCTACTGGCGAGCCCCGGCAACCGATCAGGAAATCGAGATCCGCGCCGGTATCCGCGCCCTGCGTGTGGGTTTGGTGAAGCCAGGCATATCCCGAAGGCGCCTTTGCAATGTTCGGTTTCCAGTCTTTCAACCGCGCTGCCAGTTCCTCATCGGAAATGTCGAGTTGGATGCTGCGTGCGGCGACATCGAGTTCAATCATGTCGCCGTTTTGAACAACGGCCAAGGGCCCGCCATCTGCAGCTTCCGGCGAAGTATGGAGAATGACCGTACCATAGGCCGTGCCTGACATCCGAGCGTCTGAGATGCGAACCATGTCGGTGATCCCCTTTTTCAGCACTTTCGGCGGAAGCCCCATATTGCCGACTTCTGCCATGCCCGGATAGCCTTTGGGGCCGCAATTCTTCAGCACCATCACGCAGCTCTCGTCAATGTCGAGCGCATCATCGTTGATCTTGGCCTTGTAGTCATCGATATCCTCGAACACGACGGCGCGGCCACGATGTTTGAGCAGATGCACTGAGGCTGCCGATGGCTTGATGACGGCACCTTTGGGGGCAAGATTGCCTTTCAGAACAGCGATGCCGCCTTCCGCCGTCAACGCTTTGTCGACAGGCAGGATCACGTCTTCATTGTTGTTGACGGCGTCCTTCACCTCGTCCCAGATCGCTGTTCCGCTGACTGTCAGCGCATCCTTGTGCAACAGGCCCGCTTCGCCCAAACGCTTGAGCACCACCGGCAGGCCACCGGCGTAGAAGAACTCTTCCATCAGGTATTTGCCCGATGGCATCAGATTGACGATTGTCGCGACTTCGCGCCCGCACCGATCCCAGTCGTCCAGTGTCAGGTCAACGCCGACCCTGCCGGCAATCGCCAGCAGGTGAATGACGGCATTTGTCGAGCCGCCGATGGCGCCATTTGTGCGGATGGCGTTTTCGAATGCCTGCTTGGTCATCACATCGGATGGTTTGAGGTCATCCTTGACCATGTCGACAATGCGGCGGCCGGACATTTGCGCCATGACACGGCGACGGCTGTCAACGGCTGGAATGGCGGCATTGCCTGACAACGCCATGCCAAGCGCCTCTGCCATAGAGGCCATGGTGGAGGCTGTTCCCATGGTGTTGCAGGTCCCCGACGAGCGCGACATCGAAGCTTCGGCTTCGAGAAAATCTTCCTGTGACATCTCTCCGGCTTTGACAGCCTCGGAAAATTTCCACAGATGCGTGCCGGATCCGACACGCTCACCCCTGAAATAGCCATTGAGCATCGGCCCGCCGGTGACCACGATCGATGGCAGGTCCGTCGACGCGGCCCCCATCAGAAGGCTTGGCGTGGTCTTGTCACAACCGACCAGCAGCACAACACCATCCATCGGTTGGCCGCGGATGGTTTCCTCGACGGCAAGGGCCGCGAGATTGCGAAACATCATCGCGGTTGGCCGGAAAGTGTTCTCGGATGCCGAGAAAACCGGAACTTCCACCGGAAATCCGCCAGCCTCATAGACGCCGATCTTGACGCGTTCAGCCAGTTCACGCAGATGGCCATTGCACGGCGTCAAATCTGACCATGTGTTGAGGATTCCGATCACCGGCCGTCCATCGAACATGTCATGGGTATAGCCCTGGTTCTTCATCCATCCGCGATGGTAGATCTGGTCGCGCCCGGTTCCGCCAAACCATTCCTGGGAACGGAGTTTTCGTGGCCATTTTGCTGGTGTAAATGTCATCGTATTTCCCAAACCCTTGCCGCCCCTGAGATAGGCAACAACCGGTTTCGCCTTTTCGGATCAGTTCTGTTTGTTCTTGTTGTAGACGTCGAAAATAACTGCGGCGAGCAACACCAGGCCCTTGATAACCTGCTGATAGTCAATGCCAATTCCCATGATCGACATGCCGTTGTTCATCACTCCCATGATGAAAGCGCCAACCACCGCTCCGACGATCTTTCCGACCCCGCCGGACATCGATGCGCCACCGATAAAGACCGCGGCGATCACGTCGAGTTCAAACGACACGCCCGCCTTGGGTGTCGCTGTGTTCAGCCGTGCTGCAAAAATCAGTCCGGCAAGGGCTGCCAGCATGCCCATGTTGACGAAGGTCAGGAAGGTCAGTCGCTCGGTCCGGATGCCTGACAGTTTAGCCGCCTTTTCATTGCCACCGAGCGCATAAATGCGCCGCCCCAGAACCGTCGATTCCGTTACAAAAGCGTAGATAATTGTCAGGATGGCCATGGTAATCAACACATTTGGCAGGCCACGAAAGGTTGCCAGCTTGTAGGAAACGAAGACGATCGCGCCTGCAACCAACAGGTTCCGCACAACGAAAAAGCTCATCGGTTCGGCTGACATGCCATAGGCGCGGCTTCGCGCCCTGGAACGAAGCCCCATCCAGACAATCAAACCGGCAATCACCAGCCCGGTCACCACCGCAAAGCCGTTCATCCGTTCCATCCCGAACAGGGTTTTGATGAAGGGAAGCAGGTCGGGAATAAACCCGGTCGAAAGAGCCTGGAACTGCCGTGGGAACGGTCCGACGGATTGCCCTTCAAGCAACCACAGCGATGCGCCGCGAAACACCAGCATGCCCGCCAACGTCACGATGAAGGACGGAATGCGCCAATAGGCTATCCAATAGCCCTGCGCAGCGCCAATGAGAATGCCGACGAACAGGCAGGAAGGAATGGTCAGGTAGATTGACCAGTCCCAATTGACCATCATCACCGCAGCCAGTGCGCCGACGAAACCGACAACCGAACCGACCGAGAGATCAATATGTCCGGCGACGATCACCAACAGCATGCCAAGAGCCATGATGATGATGTAGCTGTTTTGCAGAAACAGGTTGGTGATGTTGACCGCGCGCAGCACAGTACCGTCGGTCATCACCTGAAAGAATGCCATGATGGCGATCAGCGCCATCACCATGCCATAGTCGCGCAAATGCTCGGCAAGGTATTGTCCGGCGGAGCGGCCTTGCGGGACGCTTGGTGTGTCAGCTGAGTCCGTCGCCATTGTCTTAACTCCTCACAATGAAGGACATGATGCGTTCCTGGCTCGCTTCCGCGGCGGTCAGCTCGCCCACAAGGGCGCCTTCATTCATTACGTAGATTCTGTCACACATGCCCAACAGTTCCGGCAGTTCGGACGAGATCATCAACACGCCCTTGCCGTCGGCGACGAGTTTGTTGATGATGCCGTAGATTTCGTATTTTGCCCCGACATCGATGCCGCGGGTCGGTTCATCCAGGATCAGCACTTTCGGGTCAGCAAACAGCCACTTGGAAAGCACGACTTTCTGTTGATTGCCGCCCGACAG
>Ga0163215_100844_pt1 | contig 31357 bp, 24 predicted proteins | sample SynspAceP_FD_185934 | JGI IMG/M metagenome (GOLD analysis project Ga0163215, IMG submission 185934) | Saline lake microbial communities from Ace Lake in Antarctica - Synechococcus sp. Ace-P (Hybrid Assembly) | ecosystem: Environmental > Aquatic > Non-marine Saline and Alkaline > Saline | place...
TGTTACGTGGATAACCTTTCCGCCTCTACCGCCAGTGGCAAATCTACCAAATCCTTCCGCTCCCGGAAACGCCTTCAGGCCACCCATTTCCACAGGTTCTTCTGTAGTCGGAGTCTTGTCGGTCACGGTCACTGTAACAGAGCCGGTTTCCTCAGTCACCGTATTATCTGGATTGGTGACCGCAGTGGAATAGTCGAACTCATCGGTTCCGGTTCGATCAGTATCTGGAGTATACGTTATCGTATTATCCTCATTGACCACAGCCGTACCCATTTTAGGTGGTGTTACTTCTGTTATAGCTACATTTTCCGGTTTTTCAAAAGTATCGTTGCTTAAAGGGGCTATTACAATTGGATTGTTTGCTAAAGTGACTACCACGTCATTGACCAAAAAGGATTGTGGTTTTTCCACTACATATTCCGCTAAAAGATCGGAATCCTTATTGCAGGAAAAACTTAAAAAAAGGACAAAACTGACTAGGGTCACTTGGAAGAGATTCGAGGGGTGAAATTTCATAAGTCAAGACATTAATTTAACGGATATTCATTTGGGTTCTACAATATTATTTATTTTTACAACATCATCGGCAAAATACCTGCTATTTTCGATGAACTACACACTTTGGGTGCAATGGTGGTTTTACGTTGGGTACGAGTAGTTTGGATTTCAGAAAGTGCTTTATTCGATGAAATACACTTTTCTTTAAGATAAATTTTGATTTTTCGCCATAAACATGGGTTTTTAAAGTGTATTTTCTTACATCTAAAAAAGTCTTTTTGTAGGCGCAATTAAAACACCAGCGGAAAAAGAAAAAGGAGTATTTTTATTTTTTTGCTTCTTGGGTTGGTGGAATTAAGTTTTAATGGTTCATAATAACAATCAATTATTTCAGGTGTAGAGAGGTGTATTTTGTGCTTTAGAAATTTCCGAAATAATTGAAGGTAAAGTAATTGTCAATTTTGATTTTCCATTAATTGATTTGAATAGTCATGTACTTTTTTCGTATATTATTGTTGTCAATTCTTCGTTTGGCAATGTTGTTTCCTTATATGGAAGAGATTATTATTTAGAAGATGCTCTAATGGCTAATTTTACATGCCTTAAAGTGTACATTATTTAGTTTTCGATTATTGCTGAGAAATGTAAAAAGTATCTATAAATTAAACAGGTTTGGTGATGATAAAATCTTCTATTAAGGTATTTAAACGATATTTTTTAGTCTTAAACGAAATTAGATGGCATAATGAATTAATACAGAAAAGTATATATATTTTTGTGTAGACACTTCACATAAACACTGAATATTAATGACCATTACAAGTACAAAAATATGGCTTTCATCCCCACATATGGGGGAAAATGAACAGCTCTATGTTAAAGAAGCTTTTGATACGAATTGGGTAGCTCCTTTGGGACCCAATGTTAACGGTTTTGAGGCCAGTATTAAAAGTTATTTGAATAATGAGGTTCATGTTGCTGCATTAAGTTCTGGTACTGCTGCCATTCATTTGGGATTGGTGCTGCTAGGGGTTTCTGATGGTGACGAAGTAATATGTCAAAGTTTTACTTTTTCTGCATCCGCCAATCCCATTTGTTATTTGGGAGCTAGGCCAATTTTCGTTGATAGCGAAAAGGATACTTGGAATATATCTCCTGACTTATTAAAAATGGCGATTGAGGATAGAATTGCAAAAGGTAAAAAGCCAAAAGCAATTATTGCCGTACATCTTTACGGGATGCCGTACAAGGTAAATGAAGTAAAACAGATTGGTGAGCAATATGGTATTCCGGTATTGGAAGATAGCGCCGAGGCATTGGGTAGTACCTATGGCGGTATTAAATGTGGTAGTTTTGGGGATATTGGTATTTTATCCTTTAATGGGAACAAGATAATTACTACCTCAGGTGGTGGCGCATTGGTGGCAAAGAATAAAAAACATAAGGAAAATGCCGTTTTTTTGGCAACACAGGCGAGGGACAATGCACCCCACTACCAACATTCAGCTATAGGCTATAACTATCGTATGAGCAATGTCCTGGCGGGTATTGGACGAGGGCAAATGGAAGTGCTGGATGATAGAGTGGGGGCTAGAAGGGCCAATTTTGAATACTATAAGCAGAATTTAGGGCATATTTCTGAAATTGAATTTTTGGAGGAAATGCCAGGTATGTACTCAAATAGGTGGCTTACATGTATTTTAACGCCATCGGTACAAATTCGGGAAAATATACGACATCAATTACTGGAAGTTGATATAGAATCCCGACCTTTATGGAAGCCCATGCATTTGCAACCTGTGTTTGAAGAATGTGCCAAATATGTTGATGGCACTTCCGAAGATTTATTTGAAAGAGGATTGTGTCTTCCTAGTGGTTCCAACCTCGAAACAGCGGATTTGGACCGTGTAATTGAAGTAATTTTAAAAATAATGACCAAATGATACAACACTACTTAACCAATAGGGCACAAAAATACACTTCCAAATGGATTGTATTGGTGATCGATTTGATGTTGGTATCCATTACTTTTGTGTTTTCCTATCTTATCCGTTTTAACCTTACACTCAACTTTGATAGCGATAAATTGCTTTTGCAGTTACCTGTAATAATAATAATTGGGGCCATTTCCTTTTTAATAACTGGCTCATACAAGGGCGTAGTTCGGCACACTGGGGTAAGGGATGTATATAATATCTTTAATGCCATATGTCTCTCCAGTATTATTACCATTTTCATGGTCATCCTTAATCGGGAAATGGATTTTATGGATGGTTTTACCGTTCCCTTGTCAATAATTATTATTCATAGTTTATTAAACTTTATTGCCTTAACGGCATCTCGATATGTATTTAAAACTGCTTATTACAACTTTGTAAAGCAATTTAAGATTACGAAGAATGTAATTATTTATGGTGCTGGAGAATCAGGAATCTTAACCCAAAATGCATTGACGAGCCATAGTGGTAGCATTTCTAAAGTGGTGGGTTATATAGATAAGGATAATGAAAAAGTAGGTAAAAATATTAATGGGGTAAGGGTCTATGGTCCGGAGATACTAACAGATTTTTTTATAAAGAGCAATGATATTTCCGAGATTATTTTTTCAATCCAGAATATTGATCATAATCGGCTGAGGGAGTTGGTAGAGGGGCTGGTAGATTTTCAGGTGCAGGTAAAAATTGTACCACCCATTGAAGATTGGATCAATGGAGAACTGAAAATTTCCCAAATAAAACAAGTTCAGATCGAAGATCTTTTAGATCGGGTTCCGATTAATATTAAGAATAAAAGAATATCCAATGAGCTAAAGGACAAAGTAATTATTGTTACCGGTGGAGCAGGCTCCATTGGTAGTGAGCTTGTTAGACAAATTGCAAATTGTGAATACAAATCGTTAATTGTTATCGATCAGGCCGAATCAGCCCTGTATGATCTGCAACAAGAGTTAAAGCAGAATGGATTTCATAATTTTATTCCAATTGTAGGGGATATTAGGGATAAAAATAGAATGTCTAGTATCTTTCAGGAATATAAGCCGCATATGGTTTTTCATGCTGCCGCATATAAGCATGTACCCCTAATGGAGTATAATTCTTATGAAGCCATAAAGATCAATGTGGCGGGCACTAAAGTCATAGTGGATCTTTCCTTGGATAATAATGTTGATAAATTTATTTTTGTCTCCACAGATAAAGCAGTGAACCCGACCAATGTAATGGGGGCGACAAAAAGAATAGCGGAAATGTATATCAGCTGTGCGGAACAACAGAAGAAGACCAAGTTCATTACCACGCGGTTTGGAAATGTATTGGGGTCCAATGGTTCCGTAATCCCACTCTTTAAAAAACAAATAGAAAAGGGAGGCCCTCTAACAGTAACACATAAGGACATTACACGCTATTTTATGACCATTCCAGAAGCTGCACAATTGGTTCTTGAGGCCGGTGGAATGGGACAAGGCGGAGAAATTTTTATATTTGACATGGGTGATTCTGTTAAGATTTTTGATTTAGCCAAAAACATGATCAAGTTATCCGGACTTAAGTACCCAGAAGATATTGATATTAAAATTACCGGACTTAGACCGGGCGAAAAATTATATGAGGAACTACTGGCAAATGGGGAAGATACTATGCCTACTTATCACAAGAAAATTATGATTAGTAAGTCCAGGGAGTTATTTTACGAAGAAACTAAGTCTAAAATTAACGAATTGTGCGTTTCGAACATGTTTTTTAATGAGAACACGGTTAAGTTGATGAAGCAAATTGTGCCCGAATATGTTTCAAATAATTCGGATCTCTGTAAACTCGATAAAAAAGAAGTCAAGCATACTGAGGAAGCAATAGGTGCTGCCGATACAATCCTAACCAAGAAAATTTTACAATCGTAATTTTTCATTATACTTGCATTAGAAATCCAAGAAATTATGTTTAAAAAATCCAAAATTATGGGAGCAAAAGCTTTTGCTCTAGGTGTATTCATTATTGTTCTATCTTCCTGTGGATCCAAAAAGGAGGTGGTCTACTTTCAAAATGCCAGTGCGTTTGAAACTATAGTCAGCAATAATTCCAATCTAAACCGGTTTAAGATTGATGATGTTATAAGTATTAATGTTTCTACCTTAGATCCCCAGGCTAGTGTACCGTTCAATATTATGAAAGGCTTTGTAGACGGGGGCATGAGGCCTGAAGAATTGGATTATATAATTGATAAGAACGGTGATATAGATTTCCCTGTGCTGGGCACTATAAAATTACTGGGACTCTCTCCTGGGGAAGCTAAGACTTTATTGACAGAACGTTTAAAGGACTATCTAAAGGATCCGATTATTAATATTCGACTAAAAAATTTCACTGTTACTATTTTGGGCGCAGTAAATAGACCGGGCACTTATCCTGTAAGTGGAGAGCAAATAACGGTCTTGGAAGCCTTGGGTTTAGCTGGTGACTTAAATATAAAAGGTATGCGCGATAATGTGATGGTAATCCGGGATTTTAATGGAACCAAAGTGTATACCCGAATTGACCTGACCAAAAAGGAGGTATTAAACTCCCCAGTATATTACCTAACGCAAAATGATGTAGTATATGTTGAGCCCAATAAATCGCTTATTGCCTCCGCAACCCTTGATAGTAGGTCGTCTATTGCACTATCCATAGCTTCAATATTAATTACTACTACCGTAGTATTGATTACCAGAAATTAAATACTTTAAAATTATTGATTACAATGGGTTTGAACTCTCAAAATCTATCATCTGAACTTGGATTAAAGGATATTATTACAAATTATACTAAACATTGGAAATGGTTTGTCCTTTCTGTACTGGTGGCCTTAGCTTTCGCTTATGTAAAACTCAGATATTCAATACCAGAATATGCGGCCGAGGCCAAAATTCAAATTTTGGATGATAAAAATTCGACCTCTGAAGTCAGTTCCTTCCGGGATTTAGGAATTATGCCAGGAGGTGCGAACAAGGTGGAGGATGAAATAGAAATTTTAAATTCCAGGTCTAATTTTATTGATGTGGTAAAAAAGTTAGGGCTAAATGTGAAAATTACCTCCTTGGGAAAGATTTTGGATTCGGAAATATATCAGAACCCACCCTTTAAAGTTAATTTTATAGCCAAGGATTCCATAGTCAATAATGCCAAATTCGGCTTTTATCTTACCTTGTCCAATGCAACAACTTTCGGATATACTCAGGACGAAGACATGCCTTTAAAGCCCTATGCTTATGGGAAAAATATTTCGACCCCTTTAGGAGATATCGTAATTACACCAAATGTCACGGATATTACGAATTATAAGGACAAAAAGTACATGGTAAGTGTAAGCCCTGTAGTATTGGTAGCTCAACAATACCAGAGGAAAGTAATGGTATCTCCAGCTGCTGAATATTCCAATATACTTAATATTACTTTGAACGACCCCATACAAAAAAAAGCTAATGATATTATAAATACCTTGGTAGAAACCTATAATAACAATGCTATTTCAGATCGGAAGGCCATAGCAGATAAGACCTCCGATTTCATTAATGATAGGATAACTGAAATATATTCCAGCCTATCCGTTCAAGACCAAAATGAAGAAGATTACAAAGCTGGGAGAGGCATTACAGATATTGCCTCGCAAGCGAATGTAAATTTAACTGTAAGTGCAAGTAGTCAGCAAGAGTTGCAAAATACTTCACTACAATTGGATATTGCTTCCTCTATGAAAGATTTGGTCGAAAATCAGGAAGGTTATGAGATTCTGCCTTCAAATGTAGGGTTATCCGATCCTACAATAGCGAATACAACTGCTAGATACAACGAATTGGTGGCTGAAAGGAATCGATTGTTAAAAAGCTCCAATGAAAAGAATCCTATTATAGTGAATCTAGATCAACAATTGCAAGGATTAAAAAGAAGCATGCAATCTAGCTTAGGTAGTATGACGAATAATTTAGGACTTCAGGTTAATAGTCTGAGCAGTCAACTATCTAAAGTGAATTCCCGATTGTACGCCGCACCTAAGAATCAGCGGGCCTTAAGAGACATTGGCAGGAAACAGGAGACTACGGAATCTCTTTATTTGTATTTGCTCCAAAAACGGGAGGAGTCTCAGATTTCTTATGCATCGGCCAAACCTAAGTCTAAAGTTATAGACAGATCCTATAGTGTTAGTCCTACACCGGTTTCTCCCAACAGTAAGATTGTCTACTTGGCATTTTTAATTGTTGGGCTTATGGTTCCTTTTTCAATGATTTATGCCAATGATTTGTTGGACAATAAAGTGCATAGTAAAACCTCCCTGGAAAAGTTGATTAGGGACATCCCAGTATTGGGTGAGCTTCCAAAGCTAGGCAAAAAGGAGGAAAAATTAGTTGGCAAGGATGATAGGTCCATTTTAGCAGAATCCTTAAGGATTATTAGGACCAACATCGACTATATGATTAAGTCCAAGAATAATTCAGGTAAGGGAAACTTAATTTATATAACTTCTTCGGTACCAGGGGAAGGGAAAACATTTTTGTCTTCCAATCTGTCCATGATCTTTGCCAGTACCAATAAAAAGGTACTTTTAATCGGAGCAGATATTAGAAATCCGAAACTTTATAGTTTTTTCAATAGTAAAAACGTCGATAAACTAGGTGGTTCCCAACGCAATAGGGATACGGGATTAACCGAATACTTATACGATAGGGATTTAAATGCAAAGGATATTATTAATTCAATGCTGGTCCATACCAACACTATAGATGTCATATACTCCGGAAAAATACCGCCCAATCCGGCAGAACTGTTAATGAGTAGTCGAATGAAGGAATTATTGGAGGAGGTTTCAGAAAAATATGACTATGTTATTGTGGATACAGCACCTTTAATGGTGGTTACGGATACCTTGTTGATAACGGAATATGCGGACCACATTATATATGTTACCAAAGCAGGGGTTACTGAGAAAAAAGTTCTTGATTTCCCTGTTAAACTAAAAAATGAAGGCAAGTTAAAGGGATTATCCTTTGTTGTAAACAATGTAAAGGTATCCAATTTGGGATATGGTGGTTCCTATGGCTATGGCTATGGTAAAACTCATAAAAAATGGTGGAATTTTTAAGTTAATAGAAATCGTAAATGGTTTTTTCAATAACAGGAAAAAGCAATTTTAAGAGACTACTGCTTAATTGTAATTCTTTTATACTTTGCAATTGTTGATGGTTATGAACATCGGAAGCTACATAGTCTATTAAACCACTTTGTAATAGTTTATGAGCCTTTTTTTGTACATCCTTACCATAGAATTGTCCAAGGGATAAGAGGTTCAGCTGTAATAAAATTCCATTCTTTTTGAATTTCATAAACTTTGAGGAATTTAGATGTAGAAAGGCATATCTTTCTGGATGGGCCAGAATTGGGAAATACCGGTGTGTTGCAATATTTTGTATGGCGTCATCAAAATTGATAGGTGGTTGTAAATAGGACATCTCGATTAGTAAATATCTATTTCTTAATGGCATCACCTTATCATTCTCCAAAAGATAATCAAAATTGGCATCTATCATATGTTCAGCTGCCACATCCAAGGTAATATCCTTCATGTCCTCATTCAATAGGCTATCTTGAACTTTTCCATGAGCAGTATGGATAGTATCGTAGTCATTGGGATAATAATTATGCATGATATGCGGAGTAGATATAAACTTTTTTATACCAAACTCAGAGAAACCTTTTATTAGGGCAATGGACTCATCTACAGTTTTTGCACCATCATCTATACCGGGTAGAATGTGGTTATGGATATCCACAAAATCTACCAAGTAATCTATCAAAAATTTTTTCTTGCTAAAGAAATGAAACATGTACTATATATTTAAGTTCAAAAATAGTGTTTCTTTAGTTACTGAATAGCTGGATTCCTAGCTAAGGGAAATTATACTTATGTATTATTGTGCGTTCTATTATAATTTTTATTTAAGCCAATTTAATTCTCGTAATCGAATTAATTTTTCTTATATATTTGTTATACAATTACAGACTATGGGCACGAGCTTATTATATTGAAACTTACTCTTAAATTCCGGCATTGCATAAGTTCGCATACTTGTTCCTATAAGGGGATACCGAAGAATAAAAACGAATATTTATCGAAATTGTTTTACGTAAAGGGAGATTTAGTTCTCTTGGCATGTCTTATTTTTATGAAAAAAAGGAGTGTTGCAGTACCTTTTTTTATTTACCACTTAACCCCAATAGATAAAATCACTTATTAAATTGAAAAAGGAGAAATTAAATAAACAAGTAGAGATTAAACGAAATTTCTTGATTGTTTCCCGCTGGGGAGAAACCTTGGATATGGCAGTAGCCATATTGAACGAAGGCAATGCTGTAAAAATGTACATTGAGGATAAACCCTCAAGGGAAATAGGGTACGGATTTGTTCAAAAAGTAAAAGATTGGAAAACCCAAATCGATTGGGCCGATGTCCTAATTTTTGACTACACTGGATATGGTAAAATATGTTCAGATTTAAGGGCACAGGGCAAATTAGTAGTAGGTGGTACCGAATATTCCGATCTATTGGAATTGGATCGTAGTTTTGGGCAGGCGGAATTAAAGAAACATGGAATAAAAATATTGCCATCCAAGGAGTTTTTTAATTTTCAGGATGCCATTGATTATGTTAAGGCCAACCCCAACGCCTATGTTATAAAACCTTCCGGGGAGACCCAAGAATACAAACAATTACTATTTGTTGGTAGTGACGATGAAGGCTTGGATGTAATTCGGGTGCTAAAGGCTTATGAAAAATCATGGGGAAATGATTTTGGTAATTTTCAGTTGCAGCGGAAGGTAAAAGGCGTGGAGGTATCTGCATCGGCCTATTTTAATGGCAAGGAGTTTATTTATCCTATAAATATTACTTTCGAACATAAAAAATTATTTCCTAAAGAACTAGGTGTATCCACAGGGGAAATGGGGTCCAGTATGTTTTGGACTAAAGATTCACCCATCTTTGAGGCTACTTTAAAAAAGTTCGAAAGTTCATTGGCCGAAGGTGGTTTTGTAGGGCAATTGGATATTAACTGCATTGTTAATGGCAACGGAATTTATCCTTTGGAATTCACCTCTAGATTTGGGTACCCACAGATATTCATACAAAGGGCCGGAATTTTAGAACCACTTGGTAATATGTTTTATAAACTCGCCTCCGGACAACATTTTAAGATCAGCGTACGAAAAGGATTTCAGGTCGGGGCCTATATGGTGGTTCCTCCTTTTCCTTTTGAGGATAAAAAATCATTTGAACTGTTTTCAAAAGACTCAGTTATCGTATTCAAAAAGGATATGAAGGAAGGCGTACATCCCATGCACCTTAAGAAAATAAATGACGAATGGCTGATAACTGGGAATACAGGAATTGCCTTGTTGGTTACAGGAACTGGGCTTACCATGAAGGATGCCCAAAAAATGATGCAGAATAGGATAAGCAATATTATTATTAATAACGTTTATTATAGAACGGATATTGGAGACAGGTGGTCCGACGATTTTGATCGCTTGTGGTCATGGGGTCTATTGTAATAGAAGGCGTATTATTTGAGGCAAATCATTTTATATGAAATTGGTAAATATAGGATTCGATGGTCACGAGTTTTTTAAAATTCTCCCGGGAGATTGGCAGCAAATCATTCTTCCTGTATGGGAAGATTTGAAAAAGAATGCGAATATTTTTGTTTTTAAAAATACATTGGAAATAACGGCTGGAGGTATTGTATTTAAAGGTGCTCCTCCAAATATGACGGATTTTGAAATTGAGGAGGGTCAGAAGTATATAGACATGGGATTTCAATATATCGGCTTTTTATTCGTTGATTCCAAATATAGAAATCAAGCCTTAGGTTCCAAATGGCTTAAGGCTTTGATGGAAGAATTTCCTAATCAATCTTATTGGCTCACTATTGAAGAGCAGGGGTTACGGTTATTCTATGAAAAAAATGGATTTAAATGCGTTTCAGAAAGCAAGGATCCAAACAATCAAGAATGGTTATTCACCTATCGATCATAAAGGGTTAAATGCTGGTTGGAATAGGGAATTACCTTAGCTCCTTAAACCGGTTTGCCATAGGAATCCACAATTATATAATACTCCCCAATTTTAGGACAGCAAGTTAAGTTGTAATTTAACCCTGTCAAATATGAAGAGATCAAGAAGAAAATTCAGTGCATCGTTCAAGGCCAAAGTGGCCATTGAGGCGTTAAAGGAGCATAGCAGCCTGCAAGAGCTCGCGGCCAAATTCGAACTACATCCTACACAAATATCAAGTTGGAAACGGGAGTTTTTGGAAAATGCAGATCTGGCCTTCGGGTCCAAACCAGAAAAAGAAGATCCCGATTCCGGGACCGGGCCACTCTACAATAAGATCGGCCAGTTGCAAGTGGAGAACGATTTTTTAAAGAAAGCCTTGGGCAAATGAGCACTACCGAAAGAAGACAGAAGGTGGTAAGGTCCCATCCAAGGCTAAACCTTGTCCAACAATGTAAGCTCCTGGATATCCATCGCTCCGGTCTTTATTACAGGCCCAGAAGTGAGAGTATGTTGAACCTAAAGCTTATGAAGGAAATGGATGCCTGCTTTTTGGAACACCCCTACTACGGGGCGGAACGTATGACCGATTACCTGAACCTTGACCTTGGGTATCGCGTAAACGTGAAAAGGATAAGACGCTTATATAAGCTTATGGACCTACAGACCATTTATAGAAAGCCCAGGACCACTATCAGGGACCCCAAGAGCTATAAGTTCCCTTATCTGCTAAAGGACCTGAAAATAGAACGCCCCGATCAGCTCTGGCAGACCGATATCACTTATATTCCCATGTTGCAGGGCTTTATGTACATGAACGCCATAATCGATGTACACAGTAGAAAGATCCTTAATTGGAGCATTTCAAATTCAATGGACAAAGAGTGGTGCATAGAACTATTGGAGGACACCATTGCCAAATACGGGGCGCCTGAGATACACAACTCCGATCAGGGAGCTCAATATACCAGTGGCCAATACATCGATGTGCTCAAAGAAAATAACATCCAAATATCAATGGATGGCAAGGGAAGGGCCCTGGACAACATTTACATCGAACGTTTCTGGAAGTCGATCAAATATGAAAAGATATATCTGAATCCTCCAAACGGGGGTCTGGACCTCTATCAAATGGTAAGGGAGTATATCGAGTTCTATAATACCAAAAGAAGGCATACCGAAATAGGAAAAGTGCCGCCCGATCAAATTTATAATGCTAAAAAAATGGCATCATGATAAACTAAGGAATACCTTTAAGCTGTCTTACAGATGGGGAGTAGTGTATTACTCGCTGTTTTCGTGTTCTTCCAAATCTTTTCGCAAATCCAATTTTCTAAAGGTAGGGGAGATGGCCCCCGTGAAAAACACCGTAATTAAGGTCATACACCCACCAAAAACGACTGCGGTAACCGTTCCCATCAGTTTGGCCGTAAGACCACTTTCAAAGGCGCCTAGCTCATTGGAAGACCCAACGAACATGGAATTCACGGATGCTACCCTACCGCGCATATGGTCGGGTGTCCTTAATTGTAAAATGGTTTGTCGAATAATCATAGAAATTCCATCGGTAACGCCACTGAAAAAGAGGGCGATTACCGAAATCCAGAACCAAGTAGAAAGCCCAAATACTATGATGCAAATTCCAAATCCAAAAATAGACCCTAGAAGTTTTAGGCCAGCACGTTTATTTAAAGGAAAATAGGCGGAAGTAAACATAATAACCAATGCGCCTACAGCCGGGGCAGCTCTTAAAATTCCAAATCCCTCTGGTCCAACTTTTAGAATATCTTGGGCATAAATGGGCAACAGCGCCACGGCTCCACCAAAAAGTACGGCAACCATATCCAAGGTAATGGCCCCCAAAATAATTTTTGTCCCAAATACAAATTTCACCCCTTCCTTTAAACTTTTCATGATGGGTTCGCCAATATTAGGGTTTAAAATAGGTTTCTTTTCAATCTTGGTTAAAATTAAGAGTGCCATTAAAGAAAAGGCAAAAATTAGGCACATGGACCAATGCACTCCGATTAAATTTATGCTAAATCCCGCTAGAGCGGGACCCAGCACAGCTGCCATTTGCCAAACAGAGCTACTCCAGGTAGCGGCATTGGGATAAACTTTTTTGGGAACAATTAATGCAAATAACGAAAATATAGTCGGCCCTAAAAAAGCTCTTACAATACCACCAAGAAATACCAAAAAATAGATGGAATACAAAATGGTGTTTTTAGACCATTCACTAATAATTTGAGGCCAGGTAAGTAAAAACAAACCCAAGCTTATTAACGAAAAACCGAAAATACATTTAATAAGTAAACCCTTCTTTTCTTTTTGATCAACGATGTGGCCAGCAAACAAAGCCAATGATACTGCAGGGATAACCTCCATAAGCCCTATCAATCCTAGGGAAAGTGGGTTTTTTGTCAAAGAGTAGACTTCCCATTCTATGACCACAAATTGCATGGACCATGCAAAAACCATAGCAAAACGGACCATCAAAAAAACGTTAAACTCCTTATATTTCAACGCAGCATATGGGTCTTTTCTCGCCATGAACAATTTGTTGTTAACCGTACCTAAATAAAAATTCCAATCGTAGACTTTTAGGAATAATCTGGCCTTATAAAATTAAAAATTCTTGATTTAGTAAAGTGGAACTATAATTTTTTAACAAATTTCGTCAGGATAACAATTTGTTGTCCGTCTACTTTACCTTCAATATATTCCGCGTTTTCATGATCTAAGGAAACTCGCCTTACGGCCGTACCTCTTTTAGCAACCATGCTCGATCCTTTAACCGGTAGGTCCTTAATAAGGACAACGCTATCGCCGGCTTCAAGAACTACACCGTTGCTGTCTCTATGAATAATTTGATTCTCCGAAGGAGCACCCTCTCCTGTAGCCTTGGCCCATTCCAATATGTCTTCTTCCAAATACAACATGTCTAGTAAATCTTGGGGCCATCCTTCTTTTCTCAGCCTACTCAACATGCGCCAGGCTATTACCTTAACTGGAGTATGCTCGCTCCACATACTATCATTTAAACATCGCCAGTGATTGGGGTCTGTGTTGTCTGGATTTTCTATTTGATCCTTGCAGATTTCACAAACTAATAGATTACCTTCCAAATCACCATTTTTTGGGGGTTGAACTTCCAATGCACTTAATTTTTCAGTACTTGCACATAACTCACATTGGTGGTTGCTTCTTTTACCCAATTCTCTCTCAATATTCATTATAATAGATTTTGTAAGGACAAAAATAAACGAATTGAATTAATGGGTACCATGGAAATGGTAAAAATGGGTAGGTAGATTTATGGGCAACTCTACTGGATATCCATTTTTTACATGATACTGTGATTTGGTATTGTTTATAAGTTATGGGGGATAAGGGTTGTATAAGCCTAATGGAGTTTTATTTTTGTTTCCTTTTTTAGATGGAAGACTTAAAAGTAGGAGATCAATTATGTAATGTAAGTCAAAACGGATTTGGCGATTTTTTTAGGTATTCTTTTTCGGAGGTGGTACGTCTTACCAAAACTTTGGCCGTCTTGGACAATGGAGAGAGATTAAGAAACAAACCCGTAAAATCGCTTATCAATGGTGATATTGGTTTTGCCTTAGCAAGTAACAGGTGGGTGTATTGGCATATAGTGTCCGGTGAAATACAGCAACTAGCCGAAGAGGAGAGCGAGAAGATTCAAATAAATGATTGGTTTAAAGATCGTAATTTTAGTGTGTCAGAGAAAAAAATAATTTACAATTTGTTTAAGGAAAAAGGTATTTTGAAAGGGGCTGACAAAAATATCCAACAAACCATTGAACTAATTAAAAAGTAAACGAGCGTACCCATTACGGGATTTTTAAATGCTAGCATTATAATTCGTTGCAATTTTGCAAGTAGATTTATGATGTGAAAAGAATTCTAATTCTAATTTTTTTGGTTAATTCGTGAATTAAAGAAGAACATTAAGGAATTATTGTTTCCTATTCCAAACGATTAATTGCGTAATAACGAAAATCTTGTTCAAAATCCCGGATATTAATTTATCTACAGTTTAATATTATTATGGCTGAAAAACCCCAAAATTTTAACTTTACAACCTTTTTCAAAGTAAGTTGCCATGATTTTGGGTTCTCCAGACTCACAATAAATATTTGCTGTAACTATGAAATAGTATCATAATTGGATAATATTTTTACAATAAATAATAGAAATGATAACTAAATTGTTCAAAAATAAATTAAGTTTAATTATGATTGAAGACAACTTAAGTCCATTCGGTTATTTGGCAAGAAACCTTCAGGTTTTTATTTTGGCTGCATTTATCCTACCAATAATTTCAACTGCTCAAAGTACCATAAAGAAAAAGCCCAACGTCATCATTGTAATTACAGATGACCAAGGGATGGGTGATTTGGGTTGTTATGGTAATCCTTACATTAAAACGCCCAACATTGATGCTTTTTATAAAGAGTCGGTCCGACTGAATAATTTTCACGTTTCCACTACCTGTGCGCCTACTCGTGGAGCCATAATGACTGGGAGGCACACGAATAGGATAAATGTGTTCCACACTATAACTGGACGTTCCATACTTTTTGAGGATGAGGTTATTTTGCCTCAGGTATTGGCTCAAAACGGATATACGAATGGTATGTTTGGAAAATGGCATTTGGGAGATAATTATCCATACCGACCTGAAGACAGAGGATTTCATGAGGTTGTTCGTCATGGTGGGGGAGGAATTACTCAAGGTCCAGATTATTGGAGCAACGATTATTTTGATGATACCTATTGGCACAATAGTCAAACCCAAAAATACAAGGGTTACTGCACCGATGTTTTCTTTTCAGAGGCAATGAACTTTATAGAAGAAAACAAAAACGACCCTTTTTTCTGTTATATAGCCACCAATGCGCCCCATGGTCCTTTGAACCTTCCCAAAGAATATTTGGATATGTACAAGGATGTAAAGGGCCTAGAGGAATCCCAACAACGTTTTTACGGCATGATAACTAACATTGATGATAATTTTAAGTTGTTACAAAAGAAATTGGACGAATTAAAAATAGCGGACAATACGATCTTAATTTTTATGACAGACAATGGTACCGCAGGTGGAAATAAGGTTTTTGATGCTGGATTACGGGGGCAGAAGGGAAGTGAATACGAAGGCGGTCACCGAGTTCCTCTTTTTATTCGTTGGCCAGATGGACAACTTACAGGAGGAAAAGATATAAATAAGCTGGCCGCCGCATATGATTTACTGCCGACCTTTGTGGATCTTTTGGGCCTCGATTTTAATCAAGTAAAACCTTTGGACGGTAAAAGCTTGAAACCTTTACTTTATGACCAGGCTGAAGATTGGCCAAATCGGGTGCTATACATAGATACCCAGAGGCTTCAAAATTTGGTGAAATACAGGAAGTATTCCGTAATGGATGACAATTGGCGGTTTGTAAATGGTACTGAACTTTATAACATGAACAGTGATAGAAGTCAGACTAAAAATGTTTTTTCTCAACATCCAGAAGTGGTTGAGAAACTGGCCGAGGGTTATGAAAAATGGTGGCAGTCATTTATGGATGAAGGCGTAAACGAACGATATGCCTATATTAAGGTTGGTTCCCCTAAGGAAAATCCCAGCCGTATTTCCGCCCATGATATGTTAACTGGTAAATTTGGGCATATGTGGCATCAATATGGTGCTGTTAGTGCTACCCAGGCCACTGGAAGATGGAAAATAGACTTTATCGAGGATGGTGAATATAAAATCAGCCTTTGCCGATTTCCAAGAGAAAGTGGGCTGGCCATAAACCAAACCTTTCCCGCACAGGAGAAAATTGTGGAACTGGATAGGACAATGCCAGCCAGTGTAAAAGACGATTTTGAAAAAGCATATTTATATGTTGCGGACGTGGACCAAACAGCCAAAATTGAAAAAGACCAAAAAGAAGTGTCTTTTACCGCTAAAATTCCGGCAGGAAAATATGATATGGAAGCACAACTAATAGATAAGGATGGCAGGGTGCACCCTGCTTACTATGTCTATATCGAAAAACTTTAAAAGTAAAACTTATCTTGGACTTTATATTTTCAAAGGTTTAATTAAAAAATGGTGAATTGGTCTTGAACAGGATGAAAAAAATTACGTTTATTTTCTATTGGTTACTAGTAACGGTTTCTTTGATGGGTTGTTTAGAAAGTCCAAAAAAAGCGGAACCTGATCTAACTGTGGATAAACCTCCCAATATTATCTTGTTGATGGCTGATGACCAAGGCTGGGGCGATACCGGTTATAACGCTCATCCACATCTAAAGACCCCTAATTTGGACGCCATGGCGGCCAACGGAGCAGTTTTTGAACGTTTCTATGCCGCTTCAGCGGTATGTTCCCCAACCCGTGGGAGTGTAATGACGGGCAGACATCCGCTGCGCTATGGCATTTGCACGGCGAATTGTGGGCATATAAAGGAACAGGAGAAAACCTTAGGTGAAATGGTGAAGGCAGAGGGGTATGTTACGGGCCATTTTGGGAAATGGCATTTGGGCACCCTTACACGCGACACCTTGGATGCCAATAGGGGAGGTAAAAAAGAAAATGACGAGCATTATGCCCCACCGTGGGAGCATGGCTTTGATGAAAGTTTTGTGACAGAATCCAAAGTCCCAACTTGGAATCCAATGGTAACTCCTTCTAAATCTTCAGGAGACGTGAATGGATCTTTGGTGGAAGGAAAGCCGTTTGGAACTTATTACTGGACAGGCCCAGGAAAAATAGAAACCGAGAATTTAGAGGGGGACGATTCCCGGGTTATTATGGATAGGGCTATTCCCTTTATTGAGCATGCGGTAAATAGTGATAAACCATTTTTGAGTATTATCTGGTTCCATACTCCCCATTTACCCGTTTTGGCAGGGGATGAAGACCGAAAGCCCTATAGTGACCTTTCTGAAGATCAACAACACTATTATGGAGTTATAACCGCTTTGGACAAACAAGTGGGGCGATTACGTGATAAATTAAAGGAATTGGGCATCGCTGAAAATACGGTGCTTTTCTATACTAGTGATAATGGCCCTGAAGGAAAATCGGTCACAGGTAGAACACAAGGACTTACCAAAGGATTAAAGGGTAGGAAAAGGAGCCTTTATGAAGGAGGTATCAGGGTCCCTGGTATTATGGAATGGCAGGGAAAAATTAAACCGGGCACCAAAGTAAAAGTCCCTTGTTTTACTTCGGATTATTTTCCGACCATAGCAAATATATTAGGCTGGGACCTGGTAAATCAGAATAGACCATATGATGGCATGGACCTGCTTCCCTTTGTAAATGGTAGTGTAACAAAGAGGTCAGAACCTTTAGCGTTTGAGTTTCAAGGTCAAGCAGCGTTAATCGATAACCAGTTCAAAATCTATAGTAAGGATAATGGTGAAAATTTCGAGCTGTACAATATTTTGGACGATGCTGCCGAAAGTTATAATTTGGCGATTGAAAGACCGGAAAAACTGCAAGAAATGGTAGTTGAATGGAGAAAATGGAAAACCTCTGTAGAGAACAGTGCAGAAGGCAACGATTATTGAAATATCCATTGTTAAATAATTAACCGATCACGGATTAAGAATTAAAATTGAAAATAGCTATTATGAGAATAACCAAAAGTTTGATAGCGTTGTTGATAATATTAACAGCTGCGTGTAAACAAGCTCCCAAAGACAAAGAAGCGCAGGGACAAAATCCAGACAGGCCAAATATCGTTTTTCTATTCGCCGATGACCAGACCTTTGAAAGTATCAGGGCCTTGGGTTTTGATGAGGTGCATACCCCTAATTTGGATAGGTTGGTAAACGGGGGTACTTCCTTTACCCATGCCTATAATATGGGAGGTTGGAACGGTGCTATTTGCGTGGCTTCAAGGGCTATGATCATCTCAGGTTCCTATATTTGGAATGCAAAGGATAAAAGTGACTTATGGTCCAAGGGCGACTCGACTGCGCTGAACCAGACCTGGAGCAGATTAATGGAAAAGCAGGGTTATGACACCTATATGACGGGAAAATGGCATGTGCAGGCACCTGCTGGCACCATCTTTAATGATGCCAGACATATTCGTCCGGGCATGCCAAAAGATCATGCCAATAAATTGGGGGCATCCATAAAGAAGTGGAAAGAGGAATCCGGGAATATGAAAGATTGGAACGACTATATGCCTTTGGGCTATGGTAGGCCAACAGGTCCAGATGATACAGAGTGGTCACCTACGGACACCCTACAAGGTGGCTTTTGGGAAGGTGGAAAACACTGGAGCGAAGTGGTTCGTGACGATGCCCTATCATTCATAGAAACGGCCAAGCAAAAAGACGATCCGTTTTTTATGTACCTAGCCTTTAACGCCACCCATGATCCAAGACAGGCTCCACAAAGGTTTTTGGATATGTATCCACTGGAAAGTATCAAGGTTCCTGAAAATTTCTTGCCAGAATACCCATGGAAAGATGATATGGGCAATCAGCCAAGTCTAAGGGACGAGGCACTGGCCCCATATCCAAGAACGGAATATGCCGTTAAGGTACACCGTCAGGAATATTATGCCCTTTTAAGCCATATGGACGAACAGATCGGTATCATATTGGACTCTTTGGAGGCCACCGGTAAAATGGACAATACCTATATCTTTTTCGGAGCTGACCACGGACTTTCAGTAGGCCACCACGGACTGATAGGAAAACAAAGTATGTTCGATCATAGTGTGCGCATTCCAATGATGGTAATGGGGCCGGGTATTCCCAAGGGAAAGCGTTTGCCCCAGGATGTTTATTTGCAGGATATTATGGCAACGACCCTAGAGTTGGCAAACTTGGAGAAACCGGACTATGTACAGTTCAACAGTTTTATGGATATCATTAAAGGGGAAAGACAGGAAAGTCATTACAATGGCGTTTATGGTGCCTATATCGATGTTCAGCGCATGATACGCAAAGATGGGTTTAAACTTTTGGTGTATCCAAAAATAGAAAAGGTGCTTTTGTTCGATCTGGAAAAAGATCCCAATGAAATGAACGACCTGGCCGATAACCCTGAGTATTCGGAAAAAGTAAAAGCACTATTTACCGATCTATTGGAACTACAAAAAACAATGGAGGATAAATTGGACCTACAGCATATCTATAAGAAAATATAGAAAAGTCTTAAATAAATATCATGTATAGAGTTTGTTTGCCTTTTATCGGCTTGCTTTTACTTGGTTGTGGAAACATGGTCAAAACAAAAGAAGTTAGTGAACGCCCACCAAATATATTGTTTATTCTGGTTGATGATTTGGGAAAGGAATGGATCAGCAGTTATGGTGCGCAGGACATCATCACTCCAAACATAGACGCACTGTCCAAATCCGGAATGCAGTTCAATAATGTGTATTCCATGCCCCAATGTACCCCCACAAGAATAGCCCTCTTAACGGGGCAGTATCCTTTTAGGAACGGGTGGGTCAATCATTGGGATGTTCCCCGATGGGGTGGTGGTGCCCATTTTGATGAAACAAGGAATCCTTCATTGGTAAAGGAGCTTCAAAGAGCTGGTTATGCCACCTGTATCGCAGGGAAATGGCAAATTGATGATTTCCGGGTAGAACCAGATGCCCTTACCAAAAGTGGGTTCGATGAATTTTGTATGTGGACTGGTTATGAGGGTGGTATTGAAGCGAGTGCCGAGAGATACCAAGATCCTTATATTTACACCAAGGCTGGGAGCAAGACGTATAATGGTAGTTTTGGGCCAGATGTATTTCGTGATTTTATAATAGATTTTACAACGGATAAAAAAGAGGTTCCATTTTTTGTTTACTACCCCATGGTATTAACCCATACCCCATTTGTGAATACGCCAGATGAGTCGGCGGAAGACAATTTAGGGAAACATAAGGCCATGGTACGTTATACCGATAAGATTGTTGGAGAGCTGTTAGGGGCATTGAAAGAAAATGAATTATTAGACAATACCATCGTTGTTTTTACCACGGATAATGGTACTACTAAAGCAATTACGGGATCATATAGGGGCCAAAGTATAGTTGGTGGCAAAGCCAGTACTACCGAACCTGGAATTGCTGCACCTTTTATAGTGAGTTGGCCAGGGCATATAAAATCCAATCAAGAATCTGATGCACTGATCGATTTTACGGATATTTTGCCCACCTTCTTGGATATAGCAGGGGTTGCTGAAAAAAGTGAATGGACTACTGCCAACGCCGATCATTACATAGATGGTAAATCGTTTAAAAATGTTCTGTATAATAACTCGGATAACTCGGAAAGAGAATGGATTTTAGGCATGGGCGGTGGTAATAACGCCCGCCTTACGGAAAAGGGTGTAGAAAATCAATATGCCTATAGGGATAGGGTAATTAGAAATGAGCAATATAAATTATATATAGGGTCCAATAAAGAACCTGAAAAATTCTTCGACCTAAAGAACGATCCATACGAAAGGAATAATATTATAGATAGTCTAAACACTTCGGAAGAAAAAGAGAATTTTGATAAGCTTCTCACTGTTGTTAAGTCGCTCCCGTTAAAGGACAATGACCCGAAGTACGTACCAAATCCACCTCAATCTTGGGATGTGGAAATAACGGCAAAAAGTCAGGAATGGAAAATTGAATAATTTAAAAGTCCTTTTCACGATCGATTTATATAATTCCCCGATGGCCTAGCCTCGGGGTTTTGTATTATCCCTTAATTAAATACATGGGTTGTACTTCTCCAAACATTGTTTTGGAACTAAATTGTTAATATCGAGAACCATACTGTTAGTTCCGACTTCCCATAGATGCTATTTTTGATTTAATAATTGCATCAATAATAATTATTTTAAAGCCTAAGCTTTGACCTCATAAAATAAAAGAACCTTTGGTAATATTTCCATGCCTAATGTTCAACCCCTGTTTTATTTTTTTAATACTGTTTTGGAGTATCTGAATAGATGGCCAATCTCAGTAATGCTAGTTTATAAACTATAAAATTTTAAGCTATGAAAATTAAAAAAAAACAAAATAGGCAATTCATTGAACATTTTAGCAATTCTATTATTAGTGTTTACCAATATGAGCTGTAACAAAAGTGATGATGATAATGGCTTATTCATAAACATTGCAACGATGAGTTCTGAAATTCCAGCTCTAAATAATTGTGATTCGGGAAAAGGAACAGGAACAGGTACCTTAATCAATGTAGATTATTCTTCATCACCTGGTCTAGTAATAGAAAAAATACATATAAAAACTAGCTGGTCCAATGGAGAAGGGGGCAATGCTGTTGATCTAACATTTGAGAATGATGGGTCAATTGTGGAGTTTGGTGAATGTATTCGTTATGAAGAGTTAAGCTGGATAGAATATGAAGTTCGACTGGAGGCATCGGATGGTACATTGAGCAATCCCTCAACAATCAGAATTAATAAGCCCTCTGGTGCTAATTAAAACACATTTTCTGAGAAAGTTTCATATGGGGTTTAGTGAGAGTTGAGGTGCAATAGGGCGCGGAAATTACATGGAAGTTAAAAGTGGGTCAAATGATCATGTTTTGGATTAATTTTATTGGTTTTAATACCAAAAATAACCATCACTATAGTTTCGTGATTTTTCTGAATTCTTCTATAAGAATGGCGTGGGCTTTGGTAATTTGATTCTCCCATTTTACAGGATATTTTTAATTATATGGCAATTTGAATATTGTCCAGCACTCCATTTTTGCCTTAAATAAAAATCTGTTTGTATTTGTAGGAAGGTGTTCTATTTCCTTTGTAATTTGCGCAAGAACCTTATGTTTGTAACCTTTAATGAGGAGTAAAGTGCAACCAAATTGAAATTTAATAATGTTTAGAAATAATTTTTTAGTACTTGTTTTAGCAAGCTCGTTTCTTTTTTCGTGTGCAGAGAAAAATAAATCAATTGTTGGTCCCGTAAACAAAAAACGACCCAATGTACTCATTGTTTTGGCTGATCAGTTTCGTGCTCAAGCTACAGGATATGCTGGGGATCCGAATGTGATGACGCCACATCTTGATAGCTTGGCATCAAAAAGCGTAAACTTTAAAAATGCGGTTTCCGGAATGCCCGTTTGCTCTCCTTTTAGAGCTTCACTTATTACAGGACAGAGACCACTAACACATGGTGTGTTCATGAACGATGTTCAATTGGATAGCACAGCCGTGACCATGGGAAAGGTATTTTCCGAAGCTGGATATGACACAGGTTACATTGGGAAATGGCACCTTGACGGGCATGGCCGATTACAGTTTATCCCTCCTGGTAACAGGAGACAGGGGTTCAATTTTTGGAAAGTTAATGAATGCACCCACGATTATAATTCATCTGTCTATTATGACAATAACGATCCCAATCGAAAAATATGGAATGGCTATGATACTTTTGCACAAACGGATGCTGCCATTAGCTATATGAAGGAAAAAAAGGTTTCGGATAATCCATTTCTGATGATCCTCTCATGGGGAACTCCCCATGCACCTTACCATACGGCACCTGAAATCTATAAAGAACGTTATGATCCAGCAACAATAAAGCTCCATGAAAATGTACCGGAATCACTAATGGATAAGGCAAAAAAGGACTTGGCGGGCTACTACGCCCATATTACGGCATTGGATGATATGGTTGGCAAATTAATCCACAACCTTAAAGAAACGGGACAATGGGAAAATACTATTATTGTATTTACTTCTGATCATGGTGATCTTCTTGGTTCGCATGGGGCCTATAAAAAGCAGCAACCATATAATGAATCTATTCGGGTACCAATGCTTTTTCACCTTCCAGAAAATCTTGACATTGCAATCGGAGAAAGGGAGGCCCTTTTAAATTCAGAAGATATTATGCCTACTTTATTAGATCTTTGCAACATACCTATTCCGGATACGGTTGAGGGAATAAGTTATAAGAATTATTTAGAAGGTACGGAAGTTGTGGGGAAATCAACTTTAATTACTTGTGTACAGCCCTTCGGACAATGGAACAGGTATAAATATGGCGGCCAGGAATATAGGGGAGTAGTAACAACCCAATTTACCTATACCATAAATCTAGATGGCCCATGGCTATTGTTCGACGATAAAAATGATCCATTTCAAAAGATCAATCTAGTTGGTAATCCTGAATATGCAATACAACAGGCCAGTCTTGATAGTTTACTGAACCAAAAATTGAAAGATAACCGAGACGAATTTCTTGCAGGAATGACCTATGTTGCAAAATGGAATTATCCAGTGGACAAGACGGAAACAGTGCCTTACTCACAATAATGAAATTTAAGTGGTGGAGGTGTTGCGGTTAGCTAACATACATTTTACGTTTCGTTTCGTTTTTAAAAAGCAGGAATTTATTTTTTTTGATTTTACAGGACAGCACGGGATGGTACTGGGTAGAAATTTATTTATGTTTGGTCTTCATCAAGAATCCATTTATAAATTTAAGAATCAATGTCCTATCAAAAATTTATTGGCAGCGTATTTCTATTAACCTTTATTATAAGTGCGGGGAAACTAACTTCTCAAAATTATACAAAGGCCAAAGAATTAGATCGCCCTAATATTATATTTATCCTAACAGACGATCAGCGTTTCGACGCCTTGGGCTATGCGGGCAATAAACTCATTTCCACCCCAGAAATGGACAACTTGGCCAAAGAAGGCACTTATTTTGAAAATGCGATGGTTACCACGCCGATCTGTGCGGCAAGTAGAGCTAGCATTTTGACCGGGTTATACGAACGTACCCATAACTTCAATTTTCAGACGGGAAATATTAGAGAATCCTATATGGCCAACTCGTATCCGTCCATTTTAAAGAAAAACGGATATTTTACTGGATTTTATGGAAAGTACGGTGTGCGATATGATGAGTTGGAAAAACAGTTCGATACTTATGAGTCATATGATCGCAATAATAATTACAAGGACAGACGTGGGTATTACTACAAAACTTTAGGTAAAGATACTGTGCACCTTACCCGCTATACGGGTCAAAAGGCCATAGATTTTATTGCTGATGCCAAAACAGATACCCCATTTTGCCTTTCATTAAGTTTTAGCGCCCCACATGCCCATGATGGGGCCGAAGATCAATATTTTTGGCAACAAGAGTCCGGTGTGTTGCTTCAGAACATGGAAATTCCTGGACCTGATTTGGGAGAGGATAAATACTTTGAAGCACAGCCAAAATTTGTACGCGATGGCTTTAACCGATTACGCTGGACCTGGCGCTACGATACCCCAGAAAAATACCAACATAGCGTTAAAGGCTATTACCGGATGATTTCGGGAATAGATCGTGAAATTGCCAAGATTAGGGAAGAGCTGAAGAAGAAGGGAATTGATAAAAATACCGTCATCATTTTGATGGGGGATAATGGTTATTTCTTGGGTGAGCGTCAGCTTGCTGGTAAATGGTTATTATATGATAATTCCGTTCGGGTACCCTTAATTGTTTTCGACCCACGTTTAAAGAAACAAAAAGATAGCGATGTCTTGGCATTGAACATTGATGTGCCATCTACCATTCTAGACCTAGCTGGTATTCCGCAACCTGAAACTTGGCAGGGGAAAAGTTTGATGCCGATTGTTGATAATTCAAAGAAAAATTTTGAACGGGATACTGTTTTGATCGAACATCTTTGGGAGTTTGAAAATATTCCGCCTAGCGAAGGTGTACGTACTAAAGATTGGAAATATTTTCGCTATGTAAATGATAAATCTTTTGAAGAACTTTATAATCTAAAGGATGATCCCAAAGAGATCAATAACCTAGCTAAAGATTTAAAATATACTGAAAAACTTAAATCGTTCCGCAATAAAACGAATAGCCTTATTCTAGAACTCTCAGATGAATATTCAAAAGGACCGTCCAATTTAATTGTGGAATGGATAAGAAACACTACTGGGGTAAAGATAATTGATTTCAAACCGGAATACGGATGGGTGGTGCCAGATGGCGCAGTCTCGCAATCGGCCTATCAAATATTGGTAGCTTCGTCCGAAGAAAAAATAAACAACAATATAGGTAATGTCTGGAATAGTGGGCAAATAAGATCCAATACTTCATCAGATATAGAACATGGAGGGGCTCAGTTGCAAAGTGGGGAGACCTACTTCTGGAAAGTGCGTATATGGGATCAGGACAATCGACTTTCACGATATTCCAAAACGCAGATGTTCACCATGGGCAGCCCCAAGGCGACAATAACAACACCTAACGGTTTTCAAATAGATAAAATAAAACCGGTCGAATTTGAAAAAAGAGGTGAAACGTATTTTATCGATTTTGGAAAAGCGGCCTTCTCAACCATGGATTTTGTCTATAATGCCAAAACCGCCCATACACTTACTTTCAGAATTGGAGAACAGTTGGAAGGCGAAAATATAAATAGAACTCCCCTTAAAACTAGTAATATCAGGTATCAAGAAATTAAAGTCCAGGTTACGCCCGATCAAACCAAATATCAACTACAGATCAAAGCAGATAAACGAAACACCCTACCCGGTAAAGCGATAGCGCTACCTGAAGGTTTTCCGGTATTATTGCCTTTGCGATATGCCGAGGTTACAGGGGCCAAAGAGCCCTTGACTGCTGAAAATTTCACGCAACTGGCGCATCATAGTTATTGGGAAGATGACACCAGCAGTTTCTCGAGTTCAGATGATATTTTGAACCAAATTTGGGATTTATGTAAATACTCTATAAAGGCCACAACTTTTAACGGTCTTTACGTAGACGGTGACCGCGAACGGATTCCTTATGAGGCTGATGCGTATTTGAACCAAATAAGCCATTATACTACTGATCGCGAATATGCCATAGCCAGACAGACCATTGAATATTTTATGGAACACCCTACCTGGCCGACGGAATGGCAACAGCATGTGGCACTTATGTTTTATGCCGATTATATGTACACGGGCAATATTGAACTTATCCAGAAATACTACGACCAACTAAAATATAAGACCCTTTATGAGCTTGCGAATGAGGATGGTTTGATAACCTCTACCAAAATGACGCCGGAATTAATGGCCAATCTTGGGTTTTCAAAAGACCTGAAGGAAACTTTTAGGGATATTGTCGATTGGCCCTCTGCGGGCTGGGGTGGAGATCCTACCAACAAAGGCGAACGTGACGGTTACGTTTTTAAGGATTATAATACCGTTGTCAATGCCTTTTACTATCAGAACATGAAAATCATGACAGAATTTGCTGAGGCCTTAGGCAAGACTCAAGAAGCTTTGGATTTTAAATTGAGGGCATTAAAAGCGAAGAAGGCTTTCAATGAGAAAATGTTCGACTCCGAGAGAGGAATCTACATAGACGGAATTGGAACGGACCATGCATCTTTACATGCCAATATGATGCCTTTAGCTTTCAATATGGTTCCCGAGGACCATATAGCATCGGTGGTTGAATTTGTGAAATCAAGGGGAATGGCCTGCAGCGTGTATGGCTCACAATATTTGATGGATGGATTGTACAATGCGGGTGCGGCAGATTATGCCCTGGATTTGTTAACGGATACTAGTGACAGAAGTTGGTACAATATGATAAGGATCGGATCTACCATTACCCTGGAAGCGTGGGATTTAAAGTATAAAAATAATCTTGATTGGAACCATGCATGGGGGGCCGTACCAGCAAATGCCATTCCACGAGGACTTTGGGGGATACAACCAAAGATTCCAGGTTTTGGCATTGCCACTATTAAGCCACAGATGGGGGATTTAAAGAATAGTGCTATAGAAGTACCCACTTTAAAAGGAACAATAAAGGCTACCTACAAAGCTCAAAGCGCTAGATTACAAATATATACAGTTGAAATCCCAGCAAATATGGTGGCAGAATTTGAAATAGCGACCTCCACTGGAAAAGAACTAATGCACAACGGTAAAAAAGTGGCTGCAGCCTTCGGTTCTATCAGGTTAGAGCCAGGAAAGCATGAAATCAAATTAGTAATAAATTCCTTTTAATATTGGAAAGAAGTTTTGATGCATGGCTATAGTAAGTGCTAGACGGAGAGAGAAAATTAGATAGGTATTAAGGCCATAATCCTGATAAATAGGGTAGGAACGGAAAGTAAAGATGTGAAAGCACCCTCCCTTGTCGACAGGTCTATCCGTCCTATTTTCTCATTATAATCGGTTCTAAATAGAAAATAATAAAGTGTAGTTGAGTTAATATAGCAGCAAAAGGAACAAATGGAAACTATTGTTCCTTTTTTTATGGCTTCCAATACTCATTGCATGTTTGTATTGGTAAAAAATATAATAACTATTTATCATTTCTTTGAGAATCTATTTATTTTTCACAATCTTTATCCAAAGACTATTTTTTCATATAATTAATTGAACCAAATGAACGTATTTAAGAAATCGATAGGCATTAATTTAGGGTTACTTTTTTTATTATTTCCAGTAGAAATTTTTTCCCAAACTTCGGTTAACAGTAGACCTAATGTCATCGTAATTATGACAGATGACCAAGGTTCAATAGATCTTAATTCTTATGGGGCAACGGACCTGTATACACCAAATATGGACAGGCTAGCAAAAGAGGGGGTAAGGTTTACACAATTCTATGCCGGAGCTCCTGTCTGTTCTCCATCCCGCGCAGCACTTATGACGGGAAAGACCAATTTACGTGCTGGTTTGGAAGGAAATGTCCCAATACCAGAACGCGCTGAAAAGAGTGGAGAACATGGACTACCAACTGATCAGGTTACCATGGCGGAAATGCTTAAACCAAATGGCTATTATACCGCTTTGATTGGTAAATGGCATCTAGGTCATAGGGAGCAAAATTTACCTAACGGACAGGGGTTTGATTATTTTTTCGGGCATCAACGAGGTTGCATAGATAACTATTCCCACACCTTTTACTGGGATGGCCCAAATAAGCACGACCTGTACAGAAATTCAGAAGAGGTTCATTATGATGGCGAACATTTTTCTGATTTGATGACCGAAGAAGTAAAGCAGGTAATCAATCACAGGAAGAACGAGCCATTTTTTATTTATTGGGCGTTCAATTCCCCACATTATCCCTATCAAGGAACAACAAAGTGGATGGATTATTACAAGGATCTTCCGACACCTAGACGGGAATATGCCGCTTTTGTATCCAACACGGATGAAAAAATCGGAAATGTTCTTGACTATTTGGACGAGATGGGCCTAGCGGACAATACCATAGTCATTTTTCAATCGGACCATGGACATTCTTTGGAGGAACGTGCTTTTTGGGGTGGTGGAAATGCAGGGGAGTATAGGGGGAGCAAATTCAGTTTATTCGAAGGTGGGATCCGTGTACCGGCCATTATTCGTTATCCTGGAGTAATCCCTGCCAATCAAGTCCGTGATCAACTTAGCATGGAGATGGATTGGTTTAGTACCATTGGGGAACTGACCAACTCAGAAGTAGCTGATAACCTAGATGGGAAAAGCCTTATGTCCGTTATTTTGGATGACAAGAAGGAATCCCCACATGAGGTGGTATATTGGCAGTTTGGCGATTATGATGATATAACGGCACAATGGGCAGTCCGCAAGGGTCCCTGGAAGCTTATTGGCAATGTAAATGAACCTTCTGGCCAGGGAGAAAAAAAGGATTTGGAGAAATTATTTCTGGTCAATTTGGACAATGACATCAGTGAAAAAAACAATTTGGCGAAATCCAATCCGAAGAAAATGAACGAACTCTTACAGTTGCACAATTCTTGGTTAAAATCGGTTCGTTCAGAAATGAAACAGTAGCTGATTTTTATTACACCGTTTTTGCTAGTAATACAATAACTTGAGTTGGTTAGTTGCAGAAGGAACAATGGGGGACCAATGTTCCTTTTTTTTGTAGTATTGATTGATAAACTGAAAGAAAAACCCTTATTCTACAGAGACTTCAAGGTTTTTAGGTACAAATGGGATACAAATACCAAAAACGAGTTAGAAACCTGTTAGTATGTAATTGCTTACTGGTTTATAGATTTTGGTAAATATCATCTCAAATTTAAAACCTTAGCGGGACATTGATCTAGGGTTACAATGGGAATTTCTAAAAATAATACCAACCGCTACCACCTTGACTAATCAATATCCATGAAGCCAATTTTTGGATTAAATAACATTGTTCCCAAAGGTTCATCGGGGTGTTCTATTTTATTTAATAGACCCATATGTGATTTATTATTAATCCCTTATTTGAAATTTGACTGCTATTATAAATGCTTTCTCCGAAAGTTAGTAAATTATTTTTCAGGTCAAATAGGGAAATTCCCTTTGGTTTCCAGTGTTTTATTTGGAGTCATCCATTTATTAGATGAATATTTGCGTAGTTGTCCAGTAATAATTGTGAAGTTTTTAATACCATCAATTTCAATATAAACTTGCCGGTAGTTTTCTGTCGGAGCTTAGAGCAGGATAACCCGGTACATTATTTTTCAGATAGTCGGAGGAATTATAATGGTATATTGTTTTCCAAATTTAGTTTTATTGAGTTCCCTAGTAAATTACGCTGCTATAATCAAAGAGATTTTGCATTAAAAGTGTCTCCTTGCGAAATGTCCCCTGTTTCAAACCCCTTTTTAAACCATCTTATTCGCTGTTCCGATGTACCGTGCGTAAATGAGTCAGGTACTACCTTTCCGGTTGATTGACGCTGTAACCTATCATCGCCGATTGCATTGGCGGCATTAAGCGCCTCCTCTAGATCACCGCTCTCCATCATTTGTGTCATTCTTTGAGAACGATTTGCCCAAACACCGGCTAAAAAATCTGCCTGTAATTCTAATCGCACCGAAACCTTATTAAATTCAGTCTCGCTTAATTGCCCCCTCAGACGATTTACCTTATCCATTGTGCCCATAAGTTTTTGAACATGATGACCAACCTCGTGGGCTATAACATAGGCCTGTGCAAAGTCACCTGGTGCATTCATTTGACGTTCCATATCCTTGAAAAAACTTAGATCTAGATATAATTTTTGATCACCGGGACAATAGAAGGGGCCCGTAGCACTAGACGCAGAACCGCAGGCAGAGGCGACGTATCCTGTAAAAAGCACTAAGGTCGGTTCTTGGTAATTATCTAAAATATTATTCCATACATCTTCAGTGCTGGCCAAAATAGTAGCACTGAATTCCGCCTGCATATTTTCCTCATCAGTGCCTTGATAGGATTCTGTAGACGCCGGCTGACTGTCGCCCCCTAGAAAGATATTACCCAGGAAACTTATAGGATTATTACCGGTAATAAAAGAAAACACCAATAATACTCCAACTATAATTAAACCGGTTTTTGAAAAAAGAAGTTTAATTAATGGCCCTAATAACATAGGATTAAATCCACCTATTCCTCTACTTGAACTAGATCCACCCCTTTTATCTTCTACATTTGAACTTTGACGCCTACCTTTCCATTTCATACTGACAATTATTATAATAAATTTGTTAACTGGCTACCTCCCCGATGTTATATGATTTTTCAAAATCAAATCGTTCGTAAATCGCAGCGAAATAAAGTTACAAAATAAGTGAATTGATGGTTGCTCAAATGATAATATAAGTAATCTCATTAATAAAATTGGCAAGTTGAAATATGGAAGTACACTACTCCCCATCTGTAAGACAGCTTAAAGGTATTCCTTAGTTTATCATGATGCCATTTTTTTAGCATTATAAATTTGATCGGGCGGCACTTTTCCTATTTCGGTATGCCTTCTTTTGGTAT
>Ga0163215_100846_pt1 | contig 31305 bp, 31 predicted proteins | sample SynspAceP_FD_185934 | JGI IMG/M metagenome (GOLD analysis project Ga0163215, IMG submission 185934) | Saline lake microbial communities from Ace Lake in Antarctica - Synechococcus sp. Ace-P (Hybrid Assembly) | ecosystem: Environmental > Aquatic > Non-marine Saline and Alkaline > Saline | place...
GCGCCGCCATCTCGACCTGCAAAACGCCCTCGCGGGTGGCAGCCCGGTCACTGAAAATCTCGAGGATCAGGCCGGTGCGGTCCAGCAATTTGACCTTCCACGCCTTCTCGAGATTGCGCTGCTGCACGGGGCTGACGGGGCCATCGACCAGCACCAGCTCCACCTCGTTGTCGTGCAACTGCTGACGGATTTCGTCGATCTTGCCGGACCCAAAAAGGTGGCCCGCATTGATCGTGCGCAGCTGCACCACGTCTGACCCTGCCACCTCAAGGTTGGGCAGCGCTTCGGCCAGTGCCACGGCCTCGGCCAGTGCAGGACCGGGGGTGCGCCGGTCCTTGTCGTTTTTGATGTCAGGATGCAGCACCCATGCACGCGTCAGCGCGGGGCCACCAGTCTCGTCAATCTGGAAATCTGGCTTGCTCAAGAAGCGTCTTCGCCCTCATACAAGCTGATCGGCTGGCTTGGCATGATGGTTGAAATGGCGTGTTTATAGACAAGCTGTGACTGGCCATCACGGCGCAGCAGAACGCAGAAGTTATCGAACCAGGTGATCACACCCTGCAACTTTACGCCGTTGATCAGGAAAATAGTGACCGGGACTTTGGTCTTGCGCACATGGTTCAGGAACGCATCCTGAAGGTTCTGTCTATCCGACGCCATAGTTTGTTCTTCCAATTATTCTTGTAAATAGCCGCAAACGGCAAGTCATTAGTCAACTATGAAGTGCGCGTTGCGAAGTTTCCACCCCCAAAATCAAGCATTTGAGCAGCTCAATTGCGTGCCGTGTCAGCTACGCCACAGATCGGGCGTCAGTAGGGCAATGATCGCAAGGGTTTCCAGCCGGCCCAGCACCATGGCCCCCATCAAAATAGCCTTGGCCGTATCGCTGAGCGACATCAAGACAATCGGCGCTTCGCCCCCCACTTCGGTCAACGGACCGGTGGTGGAAAGCATCGCGATGGACAGCACCATGGCATCGGCGAAGGTCACGCCCACTACGGCTAAGGCGAGCGTAACAGCGGTGAACGAAAGCGCAAAGAGCATGAAGAAAATCCACGCTATGAACGCACCGTTCGATTGTAGCCTGCGGCCCGCTGCCCCTGCCCCCGACACCGAATTGGGATGCACCAGCTTTTCCATCTCGCGCAAGCCATTGCGGTAGAGCGCGTAGACCCTCAGCAGCTTGACCCCGCCTGCCGTTGTCGCCACGCCGCCGCCCATCACCGCGAGCCCCATCAGGATAAGGCCAGGCGTGCCCAGACCGGACCAGCTTTGCGTCTCGCTCCAGTAGCCCGAGACAAAGCCGGTCGTGGTCAGGAACGAGAGTACAGTGAAGACCGACCCCCACAGCGCCTTGAACGCCTCGGTGAAGGTATTGGCGCTGTCGAGATCGAAAGCGCCCAAAAAATGGCGGCTGAAAAGTGCAGTCGGCACCAGGACGACGATGGCCAGACCGATGCGGAATTCGGGGTCGGTGCGCAAACCGCCTTGCGTCGCGGTCATCGTGTCCGACGAAAATGTCAGCCGCGACAGAGCCAGCAACATAAAGGCCGCCATCATCACCTCTGGGAGAATTCCGCCTTGTTCGAACACGTCGGTGCCTACCGGAGAGATGCCTGATGTGGCCATCACAGACATCGCATGGCACCAGGCGTCAAATGCCGTCTGGCCGGTCAGGATCAACAGCACCCAAAGCGCCAGTGTCAGCATCAGATAGAGCGGTGCCAGCATCGCCACCGCGCGCCCGAAGCGGCGGCGCGGGCTGAGCGGGCCAAGGGTGTGCGGGCCTGTCTCCCGGCGGCCCGGTTCGGCCTGTGCTGTGACCTCGAAGCCGCCCAGATGGAGCGGCGCAAGGATCGCCACGGCAGCCACCCACATAAGCAACCCGCCCATCCAGCCTACTTGCGCGCGCCACAGATGCAGCGCAGGGCCAAGCCGCGCGGGATCATCGAACAGCGTGGCCCCCGTTGTGGTAAATGCACTGAGCATTTCGAAATAGGCGTTGTAAAACCGCGTGGTGGGCAGCGCCTCGACAAAGGGAATGGCAAAGATAACCGGCAGAAAGACAAAGGCAGAGAACAGCGAGAGCAGCGGACCCAGTGCCCCGTGGCGCGGTGCGCGGCCCGCATGGGCCACCCCGATCAGCAAAAAGGTCACGCAGCCCAGCAGCCCCGCGTAGAAAAACGCCTGACTGGTTCCGTGGCGGTCCGAGAACAGCGCGAAACCTGCCGGAATGAACATGGAGGCTACGCCCACGCCAAACAGCAGCAAAAACAGCGGCAACTGCGTCAGGTTATGTCTCAGGCCATACTGGCGGGGCACGCGGCGGGCTCTCTTTCTCTAGAAAAAGTCGATGGAGACCTGCATCAGCTGTTCAAGCTGTGCAACATCCTTGGTCATCACGAATACCGCGATCACGTCACCTTCCTCGATGCGGGTATCGCCGCGCGGGCGGATGATTTTGTCCCCCTTGCGAACCGCGCCCAGCAGAGCGCCTTCTGGAAAATCAATCTCGCTGATACGCTTGCCTGCGATCGGGGATGTCGACAGTACCTCGGCTTCGATCACCTCCGCTTCCGCATCGCCGATGGAGTAGACTGCGCGCACGCGTCCGTGGCGGATGTGACGCAATATCGAGCTGACGGTGGTGGAACGCGGGTTGATATATGCGTCAATGCCCAAGGGCTGCATCAGCGGCACCAGCGTGGGGTCGTTGATCAGGGCGATGACGTATGGGCAGCCTTCGGCCTTGGCGCGCACGCAGGCCAGCATGTTGGTCTTGTCATCGTCTGTCACGGCCAGCATCGCATCAGCGCGGTCGATCCCGGCCTCGGCCAGCAGGGCCGCATCCAGCCCGTCCCCGTTGAGCACGATCGTCCGCTCCAGCGCCTCGGCTGCGCGCTCGGCGTTGTGGCGGTTTTTCTCGATCACCTTGGTGCGGACACGTTTGGCGCGTTTCTCCAACGTCAGCGCCACGGACAGGCCCACATTGCCACCGCCCACCAGTACCACGCGGTTCTGGGTTGCGGATTTCTTGCCGAAGATTTCCATGGCGCGGGAAATGTCGTCACGATGTACGAAGATATAGCAATCATCGGCGGCAAACAGCTGGTCTTTGGGTTCGGGCGCGAACAAACGACCGTCACGGCGGATGCCCACAACTACGGCGCGCAGTGTAGAGAAAAGATCGGTCAGCTGACGAAGCGGCGTATTGAGCACCGGACAATCCTCGTCCAGCGTGATGCCCATAAGCTGCGCATGGCCGTCCATAAAAACTTCGGTGTCGAAGGCAGCAGGAGCTGCAAGCCGTTGCAGGGCGGCCGAGGCCACCTCGCGCTCGGGCGAGATCACCACGTCGATCGGCAGATGGTCGCGGCGGTAAAGATCGGAATAAATCGCATCAAGATAGGATTGCGAGCGCAGGCGCGCGATCTTGCGGTTGATGTTGAATACCGAATGAGCCACCTGACAGGTAACCATGTTCACCTCGTCCGAGTGGGTGGCGGCGATGATCATATCAGCGTCGCGCGCGCCCGCGCGGTCGAGCACGTCCGGATAGCTGGCAAAGCCCGCAACGCCCTGCACATCGAGGGTATCTGTCGCCCGGCGCACAAGATCTGCATTGCTATCAACGACCGTGACGTCGTTGCGCTCTCCGGAAAGGTGGCGTGCAATCTGCCAACCGACCTGACCCGCGCCGCAAATGATGACTTTCATGGTGTGGAGTTCCCCTGCTGGGTCTGGCGGTCTGTGCGGCACCGCCGGCGTGGCCCTGCCTGAACGCGGCAACAGATGTCAGATGGGGCTTGCGCGGTCAATTCAAATGTCGCGCAGGGGAAATGTCGAGGGGCTCTGCCCCATCCGCCCCCAGGGGCGGATTCCCCGGGATATTTAGGGCCAAAAGAAATAGAAGTCAGTCCTCGTCCATGTGTGCGATACGGGTGCCGGATTTGGCTGAAGTGACCACGCCGAGGCTTTTGAGTTTGCGATGAAGAGCGGAGCGCTCCATGCCGACGAAATTAGCTGTGCGTGAGATGTTGCCACCAAAGCGGTTGATCTGGGTGAGCAGGTATTCACGCTCGAACGCCTCGCGCGCCTCGCGCAAGGGCAGGCTCGCCATGACGCCCGAGAGAACGACGCGGCCCTCCTGCTCGCTGTGGTCCTCCTCGCCGGGGAGTTCGCGCGCCTCGATCGGAGCGCTGCCTTCGCCGAGGATCAGAACGCGTTCGACAAGATTCTTGAGCTGGCGGACGTTGCCAGGCCAGACCATTGTTTGCATCAGCGCTTGTGCGTCATCGCTGATCTCGCGCAGAGGAAGACCTTGGGTCGCGTTGAATTCAGAGATGAAATGGGCAGCAAGCAGCGGGATATCCTCACGGCGCTCGGACAGGGACGGTACGGCGATCGGGACGACGTTGAGGCGGTGATAGAGTTCTTCACGGAAGGTTTCCGCTTGAATTTCAGCTGCCAGATCCTTGTTTGTACTGGAAATAACGCGCAGATCCACACGCACCTTGTCATTGCCGCCGACGCGCATGAACTGCTGGTCAACCAGAACACGCAATATCTTTGACTGGGTACCCAGCGGCATATCCGCCACTTCATCGAAGTAGACGACGCCGCCGTGCGCCTGTTCCAGCAGGCCGGGTTCGACTCCGCGTTCGGGCGTTTCGCGGCCAAAAAGAACTTCTTCCATCCGGTCGGGCGCGACACCTGCGCAGTTGACCGTGACAAAGGCCGCTTGAGCACGGTTGGAATTGGCGTGGATATATCGCGCGGCAACCTCTTTGCCTGCACCGGCTGGTCCCGTCAGCATCACCCGACCGTTGGATTTCGTGACCTTGTCGAGCTGGCTTACCAGCGTTTTGAAGGGACCCGAATTGCCGATCATCTCGGAATTCGAACTGTCCTTGCGTTTCAGGCTCAGGTTTTCCCGGCGCAGGCGGGACGTCTCCATCGCGCGGCGGATCACCACCATCAGTTGGTCGATGTTGAACGGTTTTTCGATGAAATCGTATGCCCCCTGCTTGATCGCCGCGACTGCAATCTCGACGTTACCGTGTCCCGATATGATCACCACCGGCACATCCGGATTGTCACGTTTGACCGTCTTGAGGATGTCTATGCCATCCATCTTGCTGTCCTTGAGCCAGATATCGAGGATCATCAGCGCGGGCGGCTCGGCGTTGACCGCAGCCATTGCATCGTCGGAGTTGCCCGCAAGCCGGGTTGCAAAACCTTCATCTTCCAGAATGTCCGAGATCAACTCGCGGATGTCGCGCTCGTCATCTACAATCAGAATATCGCTCATGGTCAGTGCTCCTCAGGGACGGGGGGATGGTCTGCACCCAGCGGCAGAATAATTTCCGCCATGGCGCCAAAATGGGTTTGCCCGTCGAATACGGGCGCATCTTTGAGGATCAGGCTGCCGCCGTGTTCCTCGATGATCTTCTTGACGATGGGCAGGCCGAGGCCTGTGCCTTCGCTTCGGGTGGTCACGTAAGGCTCGAACAGCGCGGCGCGGTCTTCGGGCAGACCCACGCCATTGTCGGCAATGGAGATATGTGCCGAAGTCGCGTCGCGGCGCAACGTGACATGAACCTGCGGCACCAGCCCCTCGGGGGCGCCTCTTTCTTTGAGTGTATCAATGGCTTCGCCTGCGTTCTTGATCAGATTGGTCAAGGCTTGTGTAACCATTGTACCGTCAATCAGCGCGGGGAGTTCCACGCGCGGCACGTCAGATATGATCTTGATGTCCGGCCGCCCCGTTTGTTGAAGCAGCACTGCATCGCGCACGAGCCGCGACAGATCTTGTGCTTTGCGCTCGGGCTCGGGCATACGGGCGAATTTGGAGAACTCGTCCACGATCCTGCGCAGATCGCCGGTCTGGCGGATGATGACGCCGGTCAGCTGGTCGAGGCTGTCTGCATCGGGCCCGAGTTTCGGCATGAATTTCCGTTTGATCCGCTCCGCCGACAACTGAATTGGTGTCAGCGGGTTTTTGATCTCGTGTGCGATGCGGCGGGCCACGTCACCCCATGCGGCCATCCGCTGGGCACTGACCAGATCGGTCACGTCATCAAACGCTACCACATAGCCCTCAAGCCGCCCGTCATCGGCCCGCCGCGTCGCCATGCGCACCAAAAGGTTCTCAAGCCGCCCCTGCCGCGAAACTTTGACTTCCTGCTGGCTGGACTCGGTCGCGGTGGTGGTCAGCGTCTCGTAAAGCGGGCCAAATTCCGGCACGGCCGCGGTGAGCGCCAGCGATTGCTGGTCCTCGGTCCAGTCCAGAAGGCGCATGGCGGAGCGGTTGACGAAGGTCACACGGCCTTCCGGGTCCAGCCCCACAACGCCTGAAGTGACCGAGCTGAGCACGGAATCGAACAGACGCCGGCGGCGCTCGATCTGGCGGGTGTTGTCCAGCAACGTGTTGCGCTGACCCTTGAGCTGCTTGGTCATCTGGTTGAAGTAGCGCCCCAATTCCGCGATTTCGTCATCGCCGTCGTCTTCGCGAACCTGCACATCCAGATCGCCTTCGCCCACCCGTTGGGCGGCACCGGTCAGGCGGCCGATGGGACTCGAGAGGCGTTCGGCAAACCACAGGCCCAGCCAGACGGCGGCAAGAATGATGATGACCGCAAATGCCAGATACAACAGGCCGAATTCGAACAGCATCCGGCCCCGCTCGCTCTCCAGTTGCTGGTACAGGCGTATGGTTTCTTGCGTTTCGTCCAACAGGCTGAGGATCTCGCCGTCGACCTCGCGACTGACGTAGAGCAACCTGTCAACGAAGGAATTCAGCCGGACGATCGCGCGGAATTCATTGTTCGCCCAATCCTCGACAAGTTGCACATCGGTGGTGCCGGCAGCGGCGATCTGCCCCGGCTCGGGTTCTTCGAAGTTGAAGAGGTAGGACCGGTCGCCGCGTGCGCGGATTTCGCCTGTGGCGTCGATCATATAAGCCTCGCGCAAGCCCCGCTGGATCTGACGCTGTCCCTCGCCCAAAAGCTCGCTGTCGGTCAACTCGATCCCGCCGCGGCGCGCGCGGTCAATGCTGCGCGCAAGGCTGAGCGCATCGTCACGCAGAGCCTGGCGTTCTTCATTGGCGTAGGCTTGCGCGGCCAGCAGCGAATTGCCCACAACCACGCGCACCCGTTCGGAGAACCAGCCCTCGATTCCGACATTGATGGTAAGAACCGCGAAAACCGCGACAGACACCGTTGGAATCAGCGCCATCAGCGCAAAAACCCCCGTCAGGCGCAAGTGCAGGCGCGAACCTGCGGACTTGGCGCGCCGCGCAGCGATCAACCGCGCGACCTGCGCCAACACCAAGGCGGCAACCACGAGGATATAGACAAGATCCAGCAGTAAAATCAGGCGGAGGATGTTCGTGCTGCCCTGCTCCAGCGGACCCAGCGCCAAATAGGTCGCCAGCGCAAGAAGAGGTCCCAGCACCACCAGCCCGAAGGTCATAGCCGTGCGGGCACGTTTCATGCGCCGCAAACGCGACAGCTGCAAGAGCCATGTACTGCGTGTTCGTGTTGCCACGCCGCGCATCCTTACCTGATGTGGTGCCGGGGCACCTTACCGCCATATTTTGTGGTCCTGACCAAGGATGTTCCTTGATGGCCACGGTTATGTGACAGTTTTACATCATTTTTCGGCCGCGCGTAACCTCTATTTCAAGGTCAGTGATCTTCTTTCTCAAAGTATTCCGGTTGATTCCCAAAAGCTCCGCACATTTGGCCTGATTGCCCGAGGTTGCAGCCAGCGCCACCTCCAGCAGCGGCGCCTCGACCTCGCGCAGGATACGCTGGTAAAGGCCGGGAGGGGGCAGCATGCTACCATGAAGCTCGAAATAGCGGCGGATGTGGCGCTCGACGCTGGCGCCCAGCTTTTCGCCGGTGGCGGCGGCGCGGGTCGGCGCGGGGCCGGGTTGGGCACCAACAATCTGTCCCGCTTCGGCGGCGGTGATCTCGGCGGCGCGGCTGGTCAGCGCCAGTTGCCGCATCGCATGCTCCAACTGGCGAACGTTTCCGGGCCAGGTGTAATTGGCGAAAATCTTGGTCGCGCCTTCGGACAGGGCGTGGGGCGATCCCATAGCAGCATCGGCTTTCTCCAGAAAATGCGCGGCCAATAGCGGAATATCCTCTACTCTGTCGCGCAAGGCGGGCACATGCAGCGTCGCCCCCGACAGGCGATAGTATAGATCTCGTCGCAAGGTGCTGTTGGTAGGATCGTGGGCCGGATCCTCCTGCGAGGTGGCGATAAAGCGCGGCTGGTTGTCGGTTTCGGCATCTATCATCCGCGCGATGCGGGCCTGCACCTCCGCCGAGATGTCGCCGATCTCGTCTATCAGCAGCGTGCCGCCGCGCACCCGTGCCAAGACCCGTGCGGGGCCTTCGAGATCACGCAAATCGGCTTCTGTCACCGTGACGAAAGGCAGTGATCGGCGGTCGGACAGATCGTGGATAGCCCGCGCGATCAGCGATTTTCCGGTGCCGCTCTCGCCCCAGATCAGCACCGGCAAATCGGTGTTCATCACGCGCGCGATGACCCGGTAAAGCGCCTGCATCACCGCTGTCTTGCCCACCATGGGCAAATCGTCCTCGTCCTTCTCCGCCGTGGGCTGCGGTGGCTTGCGCGGACTGCTGGAGCTATCGAGCGCGCGCGCGGTGCGCTTCATCAGGTCCGGCAGGTCGAACGGTTTGGGCAGATAGTCATAGGCCTGCGCCTCTGCCGCCTTGATGGCGGTCATAATGGTATTCTGTGCGGAAATCACGATCACAGGCAGATCGGGCCGGTCCTGAGCAATCTTGGGCAGCATTTCCAATCCGTTGCCGTCCGGCATGACCACATCGGTGATCACTACATCGCCCTTGCCCTCCGCCACCCAGCGCATCAGGGTCGTGAGACTGGAAGTGGCGTGGACCTTGCAGCCTGCCCGTGTCAGCGCCTGTGTCAGTACCGTTCGAATGGTGCGGTCGTCATCTGCAACCAGAACTGTGCCATCCATTGTCTTACGTCTCCTTTGCTGGCGGGTCGCCTGCGTTTTTTAGCTGTTCTTGGGCATCTGCACGCGGCAAGGAAATACTGAAAACAGTGCGTCCGGGCACCGATGTTACCGAAATCCAGCCGTCGTGTTCGGAAATAATCTTGTTCACCAGCGCCAGCCCCAGTCCCGTGCCGTTCTCACGCCCCGAAACGAAGGGATCGAACACATCGCCTGCGATGCTTTCCGGCAGGCCCGGCCCGTCGTCGATCACCTCGATCTGCAAGGGCAGTGCGATGCCGTGACCGTCCGAGCGGCGCAAGCGGAAGGAATGCTCGTAATAGCTGTGCAGACGGATGGTGCCGCCGCCGTCCCCTGCCGCTTCGGCTGCGTTCTTGATCAGATTCAGCACAACCTGCAGCAACTGGTCCTTGTCACCCCAGGCCAGCGGCAGCGAGGGGTCGTAATCCTCGATGATCTTCATCTGCGCCCCAAAGCCCAGCAAAGCGGAACGACGGGCGCGGTCCAGTACGTCATGCAGGTTCACCGGATTACGCTCGGGCAATGTGTGGTTGCCAAACTGCTCGACCTGCTCCAGCAACTTCACGATCCGGCGGCTTTCGGCCACAATCAGGTCAGTCAGCTCCTGATCTTGGGATGTCAGGTTCATGCTCAACAGTTGGGCTGCACCGGTGATGCCTGCCAGCGGATTCTTGATCTCATGGGCCAGCATTTCAGCCATGCCGATGGCGGATTTTGCCGAGGATTTGACCGAGTTGTTTTGTGTCAGCCGCCCTGCCAGTTCGCGTGGGGAGATCATCAGGATCATCACTCCGTCCGATCCAGACAGTGGTGCGATCTGCAACTGGGATTGCAAGGGCGCGCGCTGGCCACTGCCCACATCCACGTCGTTGACAAACAGCGTCGTGCCGGAGGCGCGCGCGCGGGCAAAGGCATCCTCCAGCGGCGCATCCACAGCAAGGACATCCCAGACCGGCGCGCCGGTCACCGCCTTGGCTGATAAATTCAGGAAGCCCTCGGAGGCCGCATTGATGTCGAGTATTCTATCATCCAGATCTATCAGCAGCGCAGGCACCGGAAGCGACGCCCAAAGCGCGCGCTCGCCTTCGGCCAATACATATGCGCGGGGCTTCGGCATATTGCTCACGCGGCTGCCTCCTTTGCATCTTGGTCCAGTGCTATTGGCAGCAGGATCATCGTCTGCTCGGGCGAGGCCGCGGTCAGCACCTCGCGGCGCAGCGCAGCCGGTGTGCCTGCGTGATCCATGTACCAGCCCAGATGTTTACGCGCCATGCGCAGGCCCAGCTTGGTGCCGTAGAACGCCAGCATCGCATCGTAATGGCCCAGCACCATCTCCACAAATTCCGCCCCCTGCGGGATCTGAGGAGCAGGCGTTCCGTAGATGTCATGGGCGATCTGCGCCAGCAGCCATGGCCGCCCTTGCACGCCACGCCCCACCATCACGCCCTGCGCGCCCGATTGCGCCAATGCCTGCCGCGCGGCGTCGCTGTCGATGATGTCGCCGTTCGCCACCACCGGAATATCCACCGCATCCACTACGTTGCGGATCGCGGCCCAATCGGCGTGGCCCTTGTAGAACTGGCAGCGCGTGCGCCCGTGGATGGTAATCATGGTGATGCCCGCCGCTTCGGCCCGTGTCGCGATGGGGGCCGCGTTTAGCATGTCATCATCCCAGCCCAGCCGTGTCTTGAGTGTCACCGGAATGTCCACCGCCTCAACCACAGCTTCGATAAGGCGCAGGGCATGGTCGGGCGTTTTCATCAGCGCCGAACCGGAGGCACCCTGCGTGACCTTCTTGGCCGGACAGCCCATATTGATGTCGATGATCCGCGCGCCCTGCCCTGCGATCATGCGTGCAGCCTCGGCCATGGGGCCCGCCTCGCGTCCTGCGATCTGCACCGATGTGCCCTCAACCCCCAACCCCAGCTCTGCCTTCTCACGGGTTCCGGGGCGCTTGGTCAGCCATTCGCCGGACGCGATCATCTCGGACACAACCAGACCCGCACCAAAGCGCGCCACCAGACTGCGGGTGGGCAGATCGGTGATGCCGGCCATCGGGGCCAGAAAAACGGGTGGGGTCAGATCCAGAGGAAATCTCATAGGAAAGGTGCTTAATCCTTGGGCGGTTACATCGGAAGTAGATCAAAGCAATAGAATACACAATCAAGAGAGCCCCTTTCGCATGAACTACAGGCAAGTCTGTGCCTAAATTTTAGGCGGTGGAACTCGCAACGTGCGCCCTGCCGCGCATTGCACCTGTGCGCAGGATTTCCTAAGACTGAATAGGAGTAAAGAAAAGCAAGCCGATGCGTGTCTGTGCCCTGATTGTTGCTGCCGGTCGCGGAACGCGGGCGGGTGGCGCATTGCCCAAGCAATGGCAGCGTTTGGGCGATTTGCGGGTAATTGACCACACCGTCGCCGCCTTTGCGCAGCACGTGAATGTGGACCATATCGCCGTGGTCCTGCATGCGGACGACATGGTGGAGGCCCCAGCGTTCGAGGCGCGTGGAATCACCGTGGCGAAGGGGGGCGCGGAGAGGAGCCTCTCCGTGCAGTCAGGCCTTGCCGCCCTGCCCGACTGCGACGCGGTACTGATACACGATGCAGCGCGCCCTTGTGTGAGCGCCGCCGTGATTGATGGCGTGATTGCCGCTTTAGCGCTCCATGCCGGTGCCGCACCGGGGCTGGCGGTGACAGATGCGCTCTGGACCGGTACGCAAGGTTCTGTAACCGGCACGCAGGACCGCACGGGCCTGTTCGCCGCGCAAACACCGCAGGGGTTTCACCGCGCAGCCATTGTGTCGGCGCACGCAGCCTACGACGGAAGTGCCGCCGACGATGTTGCTGTGGCGCGCGCCGCAGGGATAACTGTCGCGATCACCGAAGGCGACCCCGACAATATCAAGATCACCGGCCCGGGCGATTTTGCCCGCGCGGCACGGATACTGGAGAAGACAATGGATATACGTACCGGCAACGGTTTTGACGTACACGCCTTCGGCGCGGGCGACCATGTGATGCTCTGCGGTGTGAAAATCCCGCATGATCAGGGCCTAGTCGGCCATTCTGACGCGGATGTGGGGCTCCATACGATCACTGACGCGATCTATGGCGCGCTGGCAGCGGGCGATATCGGCACACATTTCCCGCCCTCCGATCCGCAGTGGAAGGGGGCTGAAAGCCATATTTTCCTGCGCCATGCCGCCGATCTGGCGCGCACGCAGGGCTTCACCCTCACCCATGTTGATTGCACGCTGATCTGCGAACACCCCAAAGTTGGCCCCCACGCCGCCGCCATGCGCGCAGCGGTGGCCGAGATGCTGGGCATCACCGAGGACCGTGTCTCGGTCAAGGCCACTACGTCCGAGCGTCTGGGCTTTACCGGACGGGGCGAAGGCATCGCCTGTATGGCCACCGCCACGCTGGTGAAATCATGAGCGCGGGTGTGCTGCCACGGATGATTGGTACCGTGCTGGGCGTGGGATATCTGCGGCCCGCGCCGGGAACATGGGGATCGCTGGTGGCGCTGCCCTGGGGCTGGCTGCTGCATGTGTTGGGCGGCATGCCGTTGCTGGTGATGGGCATCCTCGTAGCGTTTCTGGCAGGATGGTGGGCCACAGCGAAAATAACCGAAGGCAGTGACGATCATGACCCCTCGGAGATCGTTGTTGATGAGGTGGTTGGCCAGTGGATCTCCCTGTTGCCGCTGTCGATCGCCAGTTGGCGCATGGGGATGGATATCACCGTGATGTGGCCCGGATGGATTGCCGCATTTGTGCTGTTTCGCCTGTTTGATATCTGGAAGCCGTGGATCGTCGGCTGGGCCGACCGGCGCGGAGATGCGCTGGGCGTGATGCTGGACGATGTGTTTGCGGGTATCTTTGCGGCCATTGGTGTGCTTGTGCTGGCGGGAGCGTATCATGCCTTCTGATTTGCGCGCGGAGATCCTGACACTGGCGCGCGCGCGCAGTTCAATGATTGCCACCGCAGAGAGTTGCACAGCCGGCATGGTTGCCGCCGCATTAACGGATCTGGCCGGTTCGTCGGATGTGTTCGAACGCGGGTTTGTCACCTATTCCAACGCTGCAAAGCGCGAGATGCTTGGCGTGCGGAAATCTACGCTGGAGCGCTTTGGCGCGGTGTCCGAACAGGTCGCCCAAGAAATGGCACAGGGCGCTTTGGCGCACAGTCACGCGCAACTGGCCATATCGCTGACCGGCATCGCGGGTCCCGGCGGGTCAGAGCACAAGCCCGAAGGGCGCGTATGTTTCGGCTTGGCGGGACCGGCAGGTGTGACGACTGTGACCTTGGAGTTTGGTGCGCTTGGCCGCGACGCAGTGCGCGCTGCGGCACGGGATCATGCGCTGGCGATGCTGCACGCGGCGCTGGAAGAGTTGTCTGAATAAAAACGTGGTTCTGCCGCTGCCTATCGCGGATGACTCAGGATTGGCGGTCCTCAGTCATCGCCCTGTTGTTCCGGACCAAAACATTCCGTCAACGCATCCAGTTCCAAGCCGATCGCCGCCTGCCATAACCGCTCTTCGGTATCCTCACCCAGAAGCGCCACCACCTTTGTCCGCAGCTTGCCGCTACGCAGCTCCAGTGTCATCGGAGCCATCAAATCATGACGCAATCGGCGGACCTCGCCACTGGTCAGGGTCAGGGTGACCTGCGCTTGGGTTTCGCTGAGGCTGTCGTCCTCGACCACTTCGATGATGTCTCGCAGCGCGCAAATCTCGACGTCCCGCGCCACAGCATCGCTGAAGTTGGCAACAGCGCCTGTACCGTGCCCCAGCAGGGTCATCGCAGCCGTATGGCGATAGCTGAATTTGACCTCCAGCCCCGTATCCGGTGCCTTGATGTTACATACGCTCATCCAGCGTGGATGGGTGCGAATCCTGATCCCCGCGATCCGTTCAGGTGCCAGGTCCGCGCCGCTCAAAGCCTCCAGCATGGCATGCAGCCCGTGGCAGCAGGCGTGGAATTTGTGGCTGATGGTGCTGATCTGCCAATCCTTGCGCGGCAGTTTGATCTCTTCGTTTGCCCCGTGATGGGTCGCGCCAAAGCCCAGCGGCCCTTCCAACCCCTCCTGCGCTGCCGTCATCCCCGCCTGCGCCCAGAGCGCGGCCTCCACCCCTGTACGGGCGGCAAGGCCCGCATTCAGCGGCTTGGCCATGGTGCCGAACTGCGCCTTTATCCCTGACGCCATGGAGGCGCACAGCCCAAGTGCATTCCGCGTCTGGCCTGCATCCAGCCCCAGCAGACGCGCAGCGGCGAGCGTGGCGCCAAAAGCGCCGGCGGTTGCAGTCTGGTGAAAGCCAACCTGATAATGCGCGCGGCCCAGCCAGACGCCGACCATGATAGATGCTTCTACCCCGATGGCAGCAGCGTCGACCGCATCGGTCAGGGGCGTGTCCAGCGTTTCGGCCAACGCAATCACCGCAGGAAGAACGGCGACCGAGGGATGACCGATATGGGCAAAATGGGTATCGTCATAGTCCAGCGCATGGCTGAGTGTGCCGTTCAGCAACGCTGCCGTCGCAGCACCCGCAGCATCCCCGCCAAAAACATGGGCCGGGCCCTCCTCAACCATTTGCGCACGGCGGAAGGGGATGAAATCAGGCTGCCTTGCCCCCGCAACGCCACAGGCGGCCCAGTCGAACAACGACAGGCGCATCATCGCAGCTGCGGCCTCCGGCACCTCGGCGCCGGAAAACTTGACCAGTTGTTTCGTAAGTCCCATGGCGTTCTCCCTCACAGGGATCAGCCATAAAGTGCTTGGGCGCGCTTCTCAAACGCTTTCACGACCCGCTGCATCGCCTCGTTGAAGACGACGCCTATGATCTTTTGCAAAATCGCGTTTCGGAACTCGAAATCGACGAAAAAATGCACCTCGCACCCGCCCTCGACATCCGCAAAAGCCCAGTTGGATTTCATGTATTTGAACGGGCCGTCCAGATATTCCGTGTCGATCTTCATTTGCTCCGGCCAGAGCACCACGCGGGAGGTAAACCGTTCGCGGAAAACCTTGAAAGAAATCACCAGATCGGCGTCCATGACGCTGTGATCGCCGCGATCCTCCAGCGACTTGATCCGCGCGGCAGCGGTCCAGGGCAGGAATTCGGGATAACGCGCAACATCCGCCACCAGATCATACATCTGCTGGGCGCTGTAGGGCAGCGTTCGGGTTTCAGAATGGGTTGGCATTGATTTCCTGCCTCCGTTTGCGTAGCTCTGCTATCAAAGCCCGCGCAGGGGTACAATCAAGAGGTGGCCATGCCAACGCGTCCTTATGTCATAGACGAGATGATCTCGGCCAAGTCCATTGCCGCGCGGATAGAAGAATTGTGCCGCGACATCAAAAAGGAGTTCGCGGACACGGACAAGCTGGTGGTGGTTGGCCTGCTGCGCGGCAGTTTCGTGTTCATCGCCGATCTTGTACGCGAATTGGACCTGCCGATCGAGGTCGATTTCCTGGAGGCGTCCAGCTATGGCAATGGCACCGAGAGCACGCGCGAAGTGCGTATTCTCAAGGACTTGCGCGGCGGCATTGAAGGGCGCGATGTCCTGCTTGTGGAAGATATCGTGGACACCGGCCATACGCTGCGCCACGTCACGGGGATGCTGCGTGCGCGCAAGCCTGCCAGGCTGATGACGGTGGCGCTGTTGGACAAACCATCCCGGCGCGAGGTTGATCTGCGCGCCGACCACATCGGCTTTACGATCCCGGACGAGTTTGTCGTGGGGTACGGCATTGATTTTGCACAGCGCAACCGCAACCTGCCCTTTATCGGCAAGGTGCGTTTCACCGACGAGGCCTGAGGTCATGCTGGATCCGCGCCTTTTGATGCGGGCAAGGCTGTGGGTCAGGAACCCTCCGTCAACCAAACGGGTGAAGTTGGTCTTCGCTGCAATTGCGATCGCATTGGTGGTCATAGGGCTGGAGCATTTCGGGTATTGGCCCGATTGGGCGCGTGCCGAGCGGACTCCACGCGGCTTCTAGCGCGAAAATCTTTTCACGAGAAAGTGATGCGTTGATCCAAGGGTGTTCTGTGCAAGACTGTTAGCGAGAATCCCTATTTCACAGTTTCAGGAGAGCGACATGAAACGATTTGCCAAAACCGCTACCGCCGCAACCTTGGGCGCAGCCCTGATAGTGACAGCCGCATGGGCCGAAAGCCATTCGGAGAAGGCGCTGGAAGATGCTGTAAAAGCGCGCCACGCCCAAATGCAGCTGGTTTCCTATCACATGGGAGTATTGGGTGCGACCGCCAAGGGCGAGATTCCCTTTGACAGCGCCATGATTGATGCTGCCGCACAGAACGTAGCGGCCATGGCCGGCCTATCACGCGCCACCCTTTGGCTAGAGGGGTCCGAGCAAGGATTTGTAGAGGGATCGCGTGCCAAGACCGAGATCTGGAGCGATGCGGCGGGCTTTGGAGCAAAGTTCGAGGATATGCAAACTGCTTCCATGGCGCTGGTCGGTGCACAGGATGCGGCCGCTGTCGGGGCTGGCATGGGGGCGTTGGGCCAATCGTGCAAAGCCTGCCATGAGACCTACCGCGGACCCAAGAACTGATCCCATGCGGCGCAGCGTGAAATTCCTGCTGGTCGGCGCGGCGGCGGTTGCCGGCACCGGCTGGCTGCTGACCGCACCAGCCGCGATGCCGGTGGAGGTCGCGCAGGCGCACACCGCCGATCCGGTCAACGGCGCGCTGGTGTTTACCGCTGCCGGTTGCGCCTCTTGCCACGCGGCCCCAGATGCGCAGGACAAAACTGTGCTGGCGGGCGGCCATGCGCTGGAAAGCCCCTTCGGCACCTTCTATGCACCTAATATTTCTTCCGGCCCGGAAGGCATCGGCGGCTGGTCCCTGCCCGAGTTCAGCCACGCCCTGCGCGCAGGTGTTTCGCCCGAAGGACGCCATTACTACCCCGCGTTTCCATACACATCCTACACAGGCATGGACGAGACAGACATCGCAGATCTCTATGCCTATATGCGCACGCTTCCCTCGGACCCGAGCGCCAGCCGCCCGCATGATGTGGGGTTCCCGTTCAACATCCGGCGCGGCATAGGCCTTTGGAAGCAACTGTATCTCGACCCTACTCCGGTTCTGACCGGTAATCTGGATGCCGAGCAGCTGCGTGGACAATACCTCGTGGAGCATCTGGCACATTGCGGCGAATGTCATACGCCACGCGACGGCTTGGGCGGGCTGGATCGCGAGGCATGGTTAACCGGCGCACCTAACCCTTCCGGCAAAGGCCGCATTCCCGATATCACCACGGCGTCGCTGGGCTGGTCCAAGGCGGAACTGGTGGAGTATTTCACCTCCGGATTCACACCAGAGTATGACAGCGTCGGCGGCTCAATGGCAGCAGTGGTCGAAAATCTGGCACAGTTGCCCGAAAGCGACCGCGCGGCGGTTGCTGCCTATCTGCTCAGACTGCCCTAGGTGCTGGGTTTCTGAAGGCAGAGGAAAAGATATTCTGTGCCTTGCAGGTCGGGCAATTCGCGCCGCGAAACCCGCTCGGCGAATTTCTTGTTGCCGCGTCGACAGATGTCATTGGCTTTTGACAAAAGCTGATCATCGGTAAATGCCGCGAAGACAGGCTGTATGATGTTCACACTATCGCCGTTGAACGCCGACACAATTGGCTCCTGACCCTCAATCGCGCAAGCGCTCAAGGCGGTTGCAGCCGCAAGGCCCATCATAAATTTCCGCATAGTGTTCCCTGACTGGTAATGAGTTTCTCATCAGTATCGCCACAGGGTTAACGATGGATTAATAGGGCCTCATGCAATTCCCAGCTTTTTGTTGCGCGCTGCTCTCAGGCGGGCAAAGTCGTCGCCCGCATGATAGCTTGACCGCGTCAGAGGCGTGGCCGAAACCATCAAGAAACCCTTGCCATAGGCTGCTTTTTCATAGGCGGCAAATTCCTCCGGAGTCACGAAGCGGTCGACGCGGTGGTGCTTGGGGGTTGGCTGAAGATACTGTCCTATGGTCAGAAAATCGATGTCTGCGGCGCGCATGTCCTCCATCACCTGCATGACCGACTGACGGTCCTCGCCCAAACCGACCATGATGCCCGATTTGGTAAACATTGAAGGATCCAGTTCCTTCACGCGCTGCAACAGGCGCAGCGAATGGAAATACCGCGCGCCAGGCCGTACCTCGGGGTAGAGACCGGGGACAGTCTCCAGGTTATGGTTGAAAACATCAGGACGCGCTTCGACAACCTTTTCAAGCGCTTCCGGCCCACAGCGAATGAAATCCGGTGTCAGGATCTCGATTGTGGTGGCGGGGGCGCGGTGGCGGATAGCGCGGATGGTCTGGGCAAAATGCTCCGCACCACCATCCTCGATATCATCTCGGTCAACGGAGGTAATCACGACATGGTTCAGCCCGAGTTTTTGCACGGCATCAGCCACCCGGCCTGGCTCGAACGCGTCCAATGCATCCGGCGGTTTGCCGGTAGCGATGTTACAGAAGGTGCACGCGCGGGTGCAGACTTCGCCCATGATCATCATGGTGGCGTGGCCCTGAGACCAGCATTCTCCCACATTGGGGCAGCCTGCCTCTTCGCAGACCGTCACCAGCTTGTTCTCGCGCATAATCCGCGCGGTGTCCTCATAACCTTTTCCGCCCGGAGCGCGAACGCGGATCCAGTCCGGCTTTTTCGGCTGGGCGTTATCGGGGCGGCGCGCCTTTTCAGGATGGCGCAGTTCAGGCACTTTCAGATCACGCATGGGAACCTCGTGTGATGGCTCCTTGCTACTTAACACATGTTGCGCCAAACAAAAGGCCGTCGTGACGCATTGCCGCTATGTGGCGCGCTACGGGGGAATGCGCCCCCAACGCCTGGCGTCGATGCCTAGCCGATCATTGCCGCATTGCTACCCGCGTTCTGCACATAATGCTGATGCAACCGCATCAGGGCGATCCGCAACACGATCTTGCCCGAGCGCGCAGACCAACCCAACACTTTCTCCGTCGACTCCAACCCCTCCAGCAGGCAACAACAGCGGAGTGCCACATCCGACAGTCCCGGCCCCATGTCCTGAAGGGCCGCGATGACCCGGCGGTGCGCCATATGGATCGCCCGTCCGCCGGTAGCCCGTTGCGGCACCGTGCCGCTGCGCAGGTGGTTCATGAAGCCGTCCCAGTCACGGGTCAGCGTCGCGGCCATCTGGGCCATCTCGAAATCCTCGCGCAGACGCTCGCCTGCATGGACCATCTCGCGGCTCAGAAACCGCGTGCCGTCACGGTCGCGCCTGCGCGCGAGTGCTGCCAGCGGGCTTTCGGGCAGGCCGTATCGGATACGATGCGGCGTGCTCGGCGTCTCTCCCTCGACACCAGCGCGCGCGTTTTCGTCGCACGCCATCATTTCAGACAGAGCGCCGCGCCCGGCAGAGGTGATATAATAGCGGGTAATGCGGCCTGTCTGTCGCGTCGCGATCCAGCCCTTCAGCGCCATGGCTTCGGCAATACCGCGGTCCACCACGCCTGTGCGCATGCTCTGGCCGTTCTCGCTGTCGCGCACGATTACGGCCTTTTCCATCTCTGCGGCCACTGCCAGCACCGCGCCTGTCTCGGAAAGGCGGCGCAACACACGAAGGCTCTGCGCACCCAGTTCAGCCGAATCCGGCAGGCCCGCATCGGAGCTCTCATTGGCTTCCGTTTTGCGCGCCCTTTGCAGCGGTTCTACATTGCATGGCGCGTCCTGTGGCCCACCGCCGAGTGTTTTCAGAACGCCGTCCACCAAAGGATCGTCGCGCAATGTTTCAACCCGCCTGATCTGGCGCAGGATCGTCGACGCGTGACACCCCTGCTGGCGTGCAAGTGCGCGGATTGGCACCCCCATCTCTGTGTGATCGATGTAATTTTGCACCGATCGGGGCACCCATCCCGGTACAACTCCTGTAGTACGGTTGCGTGGATGTTCGTTTTGTTCAAGTTCCAATACCATCTGTCCCATGTCTGAGTGTCCCTCCTCAGCGTTATTAACAATAGGTAAACACAACCTATGCGGGAATTAGTTACCTATTGGTTAAGATATGCCTGTGAGAAACAGCATTGTTTACAAATGATAAACAATGCTGAAGCCGCCGCGCGGTCTTAGGACAGCCTGCGCAACAGACGGATTCCTGGTGGATGATGCAGGAACCGGAGCACGCACTTCCCGCTGCTCCACCGCCTGAGGAGCGCAAATAGATGAAAGATATCCACACCCTGCTGGCCACCCTGCACCGTCCACGCCTGCTGATGCGTGCAGCGCGCATTGGCGCACAGAGCTACCGGCGCGACGGGCACCTGCCACGCCTCCTAGGCTACGGTATTTTGCCACGCCACGGACAAGCGCTCATGCGCTTGCTCGATATTGAGGCTGAATTGGAAGCACACCGCACGCAGTTTGGTGCGGCCTATAGTGTTGCGCGACATGTAGATGTGCTGATTGCGATTATAGGCGAAGCACAGGCGCTGCGGGCCGCGCAAACGGGCCCGCAACTGGTGCAGTGATTACATGAAGCTGTCTGGCTCCGCCGCCTTGCGCGTCGCCACAAAAGCGTCGAGCGCCTCGGTGATTGCGGGGTCCATGGCGGGTTGCTGATAATCGTTCAGCATCTTCTCGACTCGCAGGCTGGCCAGGGCCTGCGTGTCGCGCGCGCCCTCGTCTTCCCATGTCTCGAAGGGTTTGTAATCCAGCAGGTCGGACTTCCAGAACGCCTGCTTGAAATTCTCCTGCGTATGGGCGCAACCCAGATAGTGTCCGCCCGGCCCCACCTCGCGGATAGCATCCATCGCCTGTGCGTTCTCGTCGATCTCGATCCCGCGCGCGAGATGATGCAGCGTGCCCAACTGGTCTGCATCCATCACGAACTTCTCGAAGGATGACACCAATCCCCCTTCCAGCCAGCCACAGGCGTGCAACATAAAGTTAACGCCCGACAGTAACCCCATGTTCAGACTGTTAGACGTCTCGTAGGCTGCCTGCGCATCGGGCAGCTTGGAGCCGCAGAACGACCCGGCCGAGCGGTACGGCAGGTTCAGCCGCCGCGCCAGTTGGCCCGCACCGTAGGTAATGTGCGCGGCCTCGGGGGTCCCAAATGTCGGCGCTCCCGAGTTCATGTCGATCGAAGTCACAAACGCCCCGAAGATCACCGGCGCACCTGGCTTGCACAACTGACTATAGGCCACACCCGCCAACCCCTCGGCCAGCACCTGCGTCAGCGTCCCCGCCACAGACACCGGCGCCATTGCACCGCCCACGATGAACGGCGAGATGATGCAAGCCTGATTGTTCTGGGCGTACACCTCCAGCGCGCCCATCATCACATCGTCAAACGTCATGGGCGAGTTGATATTGATAAGCGAGGTCATGACCGTGTTTTGCTGTACAAACTCCTCACCAAACAGCACACCACACATGTCCACACTATCCTGCGCGCGGCTCGGCTCGGTTACCGATCCCATGAACGGCTTGTCGCTCAGCGTCATATGCGCATGCAACATGTCCAGATGGCGCTTGTTTACGGCTATATCCGTCGGCTCGCAGACCGTCCCGCCCGAGTGGTGCAGCCATTTGGACATATAGCCCAGCTTCACGAACTTGCGGAAATCCTCCATCGTCGCATAGCGGCGTCCCCCCACAGCATCGCGCACAAAGGGAGGACCGTAGACTGGTGCCAGAACAAGGCTCTTGCCGCCCACCACCACATTGCGGTCGGGATTGCGTGCATGCTGGGTGTAGCTGGCCGGCGCCGTCTTGATTAACGCGCGCGCCAATCCGCGCGGAATACGCACCCGCTCGCCTTGCACATCAGCACCCGCATTGCGCCACCGCTCAAGCGCAGGAGGATTGTCAGGGAAATTCACGCCGATCTCTTCCAGAATCGTCTCGGCATTATGCTCGATGATCTGCAAAGCCTCTTCGGTCAGGATCTCGAAGTTGGGGATATTGCGCTCGATATATTTTGCGGTCTCGAACGATATCGCCGAGCGTTCCGCGCGCCGCGCTGCTCCGCCACCACCGCGCGTCCGACGTGCTGTTGTCGTCATGTTTAGCCCCTAATTCAATATGCTGGCCCACCAAATAGCCGCAATCTCCCACGCTCCTCACGCGGATTACGGCGGTACAGGTAGAAAAGCGACATATCCCGCCCCGCTCCTTGCCTATTTTCTCTGGCCAAAAATATCCCGGGGAGCTCCGGCCCTGCCGGAGCGGGGGCTGGCCCCCAAATCTGCCTTGCCACCCTGCCCGCTCGGCCCTAATCAGGGCATATGACACAACATACCCATGACCGCCTCCTCATCATCGACTTCGGCAGCCAGGTGACCCAGCTGATCGCCCGCCGCCTGCGCGAGTTGAATGTCTATTGTGAAATCCATCCGTTCAACACGGTGGATGATGCCTTTCTGGATGACTTCGCCCCCAAGGCAGTGATCCTGTCGGGCGGTCCGGCCAGCGTGGTTCACGCCGACGCGCCGCGCCCGCCTGCGTCCGTGTTCGAGCGCGACCTTCCGGTGCTGGGCATCTGCTATGGCCAGCAACTGATGATGGACATGCTCGGCGGCAAGGTCGAGGGCGGCAAGATCTCGGGCGGCGGCGGCACAGCCGAATTCGGGCGTGCCTACGTGACCCCTGCGGTCGAGAAATCCGATCTGCTGACTGGCTGGTTCGCGACCGACCGCGAGCAGGTGTGGATGAGCCACGGAGACCACGTCAGCGCCATCGCTCCGGGCTTCGAGGTTCTGGGCACCTCGCCCCACGCCCCCTTCGCAATCACCGCCGACAAAGCGCGCAACTTCTATGCGGTCCAGTTCCACCCGGAGGTACACCACACCCCCAATGGGCTGAAATTCTTCGAGAACTTCGTGCAGATCGCAGGCTTCACGGGCGACTGGACCATGAACGCCTACCGCGAGGAAGCGATCGAGAAGATCCGCGCGACAGTCGGCGACAAACAGGTGATTTGCGGGCTGTCAGGCGGCGTTGATTCGTCGGTTGCGGCGGCGCTGATCCACGAGGCCATCGGAGACCAGCTCACCTGCGTTTTTGTTGACCACGGCCTGCTGCGCAAGAACGAGGCCGAAGAAGTCGTCACCATGTTCCGCGACAACATGAACCTCAAGGTCATCTACGCGGACGAGCGCGACCTGTTTCTGGGCGAGCTGGAAGGCCAGTCAGACCCCGAAACCAAGCGCAAGATTATCGGGCGCCTGTTCATCGACGTGTTCCAGAAATACGCCAACGAGATCGAGGGGGCCGAATTTCTGGCGCAAGGGACGCTCTATCCCGATGTAATCGAATCGGTCTCCTTCTCGGGCGGCCCCTCTGTCACCATCAAGAGCCACCACAATGTCGGCGGCCTGCCCGAAAAAATGGGCCTCAAACTGGTTGAGCCGCTGCGCGAGCTTTTCAAGGACGAAGTGCGCGTTCTGGGCCGCGAACTGGGCCTGCCGCCCACGTTCATCGGGCGCCACCCCTTCCCCGGTCCGGGTCTTGCCATCCGTTGCCCCGGCGAGATCACGCGCCAGAAACTCGACATCCTGCGCGAAGCCGACGCGGTCTACATTGACCAGATTCGCAAGCACGGCCTCTATGATGATATCTGGCAGGCCTTTGTCGCCATCCTGCCCGTGCGCACAGTGGGTGTTATGGGCGATGGCCGTACCTATGATTTCGCATGCGCGCTGCGCGCAGTAACCTCTGTCGACGGTATGACCGCAGACTACTACCCCTTCAGCCATGAATTTCTGGGCGAGACGGCCACGCGTATCATCAACGAAGTGCCCGGTATCAACCGCGTCACATATGATATTACATCAAAACCTCCCGGCACCATCGAATGGGAGTAACCCTGACCGGCACGCTAACCTGCGACGCTGATGCAGAGGCCGCGCGCGTGCGCGCTGCCTTGCCCGAGCATATCAGGCTAACGCGCGCCGAGCCCGGTTGTCTGTCGTTCGAAGTGATACCCACCGACGATCCTATGGTCTGGACCGTGGCGGAGCGGTTCACCGACCCCGCCGCATTCAATTCCCATCAGGCGCGCGCAGCCACCTCGGATTGGGCGCGCGCAACAGTCGGCATTACACGCGATTACAAGATTAGCGGGTTGGAATGAACATCATCGCAAAAGCGGCACTGTGGATGACCGGTGCGATTGCATCGTTCTCCTTCATGGCCGTGGCGGGCCGCGAACTGTCGGGTGAATACGACACCTTCGAGATTATGCTCTACCGCAGTCTGGTCGGGGTCATCATCGTTGTAGGGTTCACAGCCACAAGAAACCGCTGGCACGAAATCCGCACTGACCAGTTGGGTCGCCATTTCGTACGCAACCTTTTCCACTTTACTGGCCAGAACCTGTGGTTCTATGCGGTGGCTGTCGTGCCGCTGGCGCAGGTCTTCGCACTGGAGTTCACCTCGCCGCTCTGGGTTGCAATCCTTGCCCCGCTGTTCCTGGGCGAGCGAATGACACGCATCCGCGTTTTTGCTGCCGTGATGGGATTTGTTGGCATCCTGATCGTCGCGCGCCCCAATATCCAGACATTCGACGTGGGCCTTGTTACCGCCGCAATGGCCGCGATCTGTTTTGCCCTGACCAACCTGCTCACCAAGCGGTTGACCCGCGATAATTCCATCATCTCGATCCTGTTTTTCCTCACAACCATTCAGCTGGGCTTCGGGCTGCTCGCCGCCGGTTACGATGGCGATATCGCCCTGCCCAATGCTGCCAGCCTGCCCTTTCTGGTGCTGGTGGGCTGTGCGGGGCTGTTGGCGCATTTCTGCCTGACAAATGCACTGGCCATCGCACCGGCAACTGTGGTTGTCCCGCTGGACTTCGCACGACTACCCGCCATCGCGATCATCGCCATGCTGCTTTATAATGAGCCTCTGGAGGTCTGGGTCTTTGTCGGTGCTGCGGTGATCTTCGCAGCCAACTACCTCAACATCTGGAACGAGACGCGAAAGGCGGCATAAACCTTTGTGCACTGGTTTACCCAAGGTCGCGCTAGGAATTTCTTCCTTCTGTACTGTAGCGTGACTATAGTTTCGTCGCGGGGTTGCGCGCGGAGCTTTGGTCACGTTTGGGAGGACGTCATGAAACTAACATTAATCGCGACAGCTGCCATGTTCGGCAGCGCCTTGTCAGTACAGGCTGGCGGGCTTGACCGTTCGGGTCAGGACATCGGCATTTTATTTGAGGCGGGTAACCGCCTGGAGCTGAGCTTCGGTGGCGCCAAGCCCAGCCTCGACGGCGTCGAGAACGGATCGACCGGAACAACAAACTTCATCGGCAACATCGGCGAGACCTTTGGTACTCTTGGCGCGGGCCTGCGTTATGAGGTCAGCCCCGCTCTGGCGCTTGCTCTTGTGGTGGATCAGCCTTATGGATCCGACATCGTCTATCCCGGCTCTCCAACGGGCTCCGCACTTGGCGGCACGACTGCGACCGTGGATACCTATGCGATCACAGCATTGGCGCGTTATAAATTCAATGACGCCTTCAGCCTGCACGGCGGCCTTCGCTATCAGGAAATCGCCGCAACTGTGGACCTTCGCGGATTGGCCTACGGCGGCCTGAACGGCTACCGCGGCGAATTCGATTCGGATGGTGCGATGGGGTATGTCATCGGAGCAGCATTCGAGCGGCCCGAGATCGGCCTGCGCGTGGCGCTGACCTATAACTCCGAAATCACCCATGATCTGCCGACCCGCGAAACGCTGAACGGCACCCCCATTGCGCCCGCAGGTATCACCGAGGTTACCACACCCGAAGCGCTCAATCTGGAAATGCAGACGGGCATCGCGGCGGATACGCTGCTGTTCGGGTCGGTCCGTTATGCGCGCTACAGCGATACCCGCGTGTCGCCCGTGGCCTTTGACGGCGCAGTAGACCCGACCGTGCCCGGCAGCAGCATAACGGACATCGAGGACAGCACAGACTACGAAATCGGCATCGGTCGCCGCTTCAATGACAAGTTCTCCGGTCAAATCGCGATCGGCTTGCAGTCGGGCGGCAGCGATACGCTCGTCTCTCCGCTGGCCCCGACCGATGGCGCGAAGTACCTCTCCGTTGGTGGCTCCTACAAGATCAACGACGCATTCACGCTGAGTGGCGGCATCCGCTATACGCGTTTCGGCGATGCGCAGGCCGAGACCGGCACACCGGATACCGCACGGGCAGATTTCAATGATAACTCCGCCGTATCTGCGGGCTTCAAGATTTCCTATACGTTCTAGGGTTCAGCAAGAAACGGATCGTCGCGGGCCTGGCGCACTGCTAGGCCCGTTTTCATGAGCAACAACAGCATCTCCGCCGGCACATGGGGCCTGATGGCTCTCCTCGCGCTCCTTTGGGGCGCGTCGTTCCTGTCGATCCGTATCGCGCTGGACGAGGTGCCGCCGCTAACTGCAGTGGCACACCGCGTCGGATGGGCGTCGATCATCCTGTGGATTTACGTGTTCGCGCGCGGCATTCCGCTGCCGCGCGGGCGGCGGATCTGGATCGGCTTTGCGGGCATGGGGCTGCTGAACAATGTCGTCCCCTTCTCGCTGATGGCGTGGGGCCAGTTGCACATCGCGTCCGGCCTCACCTCGATCTACAACGCCAGCACCGCGATCTTCGGTGTGCTGGTGGCGTCGTTGCTGTTGGCAGACGAGCGGTTGACCCGCCGCAAGACCATCGGTGTGGCTATGGGTTTTGCAGGTGTCGTCACTGCAATCGGCGCAGATAGCCTGCGCGATTTTGACATTACCTCGCTCGCGCAACTGGCGGTGCTGGCCGGTACCCTGTCTTATGCAGTTGCAGGGGTATGGGCGCGTAAATGGCTCACGGGGCTGCCGCCCCAAGTGGCCGCAGCAGGCATGCTGACCGCCTCCACCCTGATCATGGTGCCGCTGGCGTGGATCGTGGACGGGCCGATCCGGCTGGACCTGGCGCCGCGCACCCTGGCTGCCATAACCTATTACGCTGTAGCTGCCACAGCACTGGCCTATCTGCTCTATTACAGAGTGCTGGCGCGCGCTGGCAGCGGCACCCTCATGCTCGTGACATTGCTGATCGCCCCGGTGGCGATTCTGCTTGGAGCGTTGGTTCTGGGAGAGACTCTGCCGCCCAACGCCTACAAGGGATTTGCCCTGCTGGCGCTGGGGCTGTTGATCATCGACGGGCGGCTGATTGACCGCCTCCGACTGCCGCGCTAGGGAAGATCAACACAAGGCCGGAGGCATAATGCTCTACCCCGACGCAAAAAGCTGGCGCACAGCACCCCGTAAATCCGTGATGTTTTTTGGCATGTCGGGGCTGGGCAAAACCCATGTCTCCAAGATGCTCGTGCAGCAGGGCGGCTGGTTCCACTACTCGATTGATTACCGCATCGGCACAGCGGGCATGAATGGCCACATCAAGGACAACCTGATCCGTCACGCCATGAAGGAGCCGTTTCTGGCGCAGATGCTGCGCGCCGATGCAATGTATATTGAACCGAACATCCACGACCACGACCTGACCGCCGTAGCATCCTATCTGGGCAAGCCGGGCAACCCAGAGATGGGCGGCCTACCCATGACCGAATACACCTGCCGTCAGGAACAGTTTCGCGCGGCCGAGATTGCAGCCCTCAGGGACACGCCTGCCTTCATCGCGCGCGCGCAGGATCTCTACGGCTATGCGCATTTCATCTGCGATACCGGCGGTTCCATCTGTGAATGGATTGATCCGGAGAATGCCAATGATCCGCTGCTGGCAGAACTGTCGCAGCACTGCCTGCCCGTCTGGATCAAGGGCGACGAGGCCCACGCGCAAGAGCTGATCCGCCGCTTTGACCGCGCGCCCAAGCCCATGGCCTATCAGCCTGAATTTCTTGCGCGGGTATGGACCAAATATCTGAATGAAAACAATCTGCACGAAGACGAAGTTGATCCTGATGCCTTCATCCGCTGGACCTACGCACAGGCGCTGTCCCACCGCCAGCCGCGCTATGCCGCCATGGCACGTTGCGGCGTGACTGTCACAGCGGAGGAGATGCACGCAATCACCACTTCGGAGGAGTTCGACGACCTGATCGCCTCCAAGCTCTGAACACAACTCTGTGCAGGCGCTTGAGCGTCCGTGCAGCACAGCCTACTTGTGACGTCCGACTGAAAAAGAAGAAAAATCATGCCCATCAAGATTCCGGCCTCCCTGCCCGCCTACGATGTCCTGACCCGTGAAGGGGTCAAGGTGATGGATGAAGATCAGGCCGCGCTTCAGGACATCCGTCCACTGCGCATCGCACTTCTGAACCTGATGCCGAAAAAGATCCAGACCGAGAACCAGTTCGCCCGCCTCATCGGGGCCACGCCCTTGCAGATCGAACTGTCGTTGCTGCGCATGTCGGACCACCAAACCCGCAATACCGCCGCCGAGCACATGGAGAGCTTTTATCGTCCTGTATCAGAGGTTTGGGACGAGAAGTTCGACGGGCTGATCATCACCGGCGCCCCGATTGAGCATCTGCCGTTTTCCGAGGTCAGCTACTACGACGAACTGGAGCGCGTCATGGACTGGACGCAGACCAACGTGCAATCCACCATGGCGGTCTGCTGGGGCGGGATGGCGATGATCAACCATTTCCACGGCGTTAAGAAACACATTCTGGAGGCCAAGGCGTTCGGGTGTTTCCGGCACCAGAATCTGGCCCCTGCCTCGCCCTATCTCAACGGGTTTTCAGATGACTGCGTGATCCCCGTGTCACGCTGGACTGAAATCCGGCAAGACGAAGTGGACGCGCGCCCCGACCTGATCACGCTACTGGGCAGCGACGAGGTTGGCCCCGCACTGATTGAAGACCCGCGCCACCGCGCTATCTACATTTTCAACCATTTCGAATATGACCGCGACACGCTGAAACAGGAGTATGACCGCGACATCGCCACAGGCACCCCTATCAATGTGCCTGTCAATTACTACACCAATGACGATCCGGCCCTGCCCCCTGTGAACCGCTGGCGCAGCCACGCGCATCTGCTCTATGGCAACTGGATTCAGGAAATTTACCAGTCTACGCCTTATGACATTGAAAAAATCGGTCTTTAGCATGCTTGTTCTCGCGGTTATTCTAGGTGGGTTCGTTGCCGTCGTGCAGTGGCGTGCCGCAACGCGCGAGGCGACCGCAAACCGTAATTACCCTCCACAGGGCCGCATCATCGATGTGGACGGAACGCCGGTGCATGTGCTGGTGGCGGGCAGCGGGCCTGATCTGGTGCTGATCCACGGGGCCAGCGGTAATGTGCGCGACTGGACCTTTGATTTCGTGGACCGCATCTCGGACCGCTACCGTGTGATCATGGTGGACCGTCCCGGTCTCGGCTGGACAGGTCGTTTAACCGGCAAAGGTGGCGCGTGGAATTCGGCTGCTGAATCCCCGTTGGAGCAGGCGTCCGTATTGCAAAAGGCGGTGGATATCGTCGGTGTCGAAAGCCCGATTGTGCTGGGCCATTCTTTCGGCGGATCGGTTGCTATGGCTTGGGCGCTGAGCCGCCCGCAGGACACAGCAGCCGTCGTGATGGTCTCGGCGGTCAGCAACCCGTGGCCCGGGGATCTGGGGTGGACCTATACAGTCGTGGGCAGTCCTGCGGGTGGTGCGCTTCTGGTGCCTCTCGCCTCGGCTTTTGTGCCACAAAGCTATGTGGAAAGCAGTGTTGAGAGCATCTTTGCACCCCAAACCGCACCTGAGGGCTATGCGCATGAGGTCGGTGCCGCATTGGTGCTGCGCCGCTTTAGCATGCGCGCCAATGCCCAGCAGGTGAATTATCTCCGCCCCCATATCGTGAAAATGGCACCGCGTTATTCCGATCTGGAGATGCCATTTGAAATTGTACACGGCGACGCCGACACCATTGTGCCGCTGGAAATCCACTCCCGGCCGTTGTCGAAACAGGTTCAGGACGCCAATCTCACCGTGCTGGAGGGGATCGGCCACATGCCCCATCATGTCGCCCCCGACGCGGTGGAAGCCGCCATTGACCGTGCCGCAGTGCGTGCGGGTTTGCGTTAGTCGCGCTGACACCGCATATTGCATAAACCCAACACCGGAGCCTCGCTATGGACCTGCCCTTCGACGGCGCGATCAGCGCCTATTACCGCGACGATGCCCCCGCCGCGATTCGCGATGCAATCAAATCTGCGGATAAGGACGACATCCTGTCAGACGGCTATCCCTATGAGGATCGCAAGGGCCGCAAGTCCTACGAGCGTGAAATGGAAGCGCTGCAAATCGAGCTGGTCAAGCTGCACGCTTGGGTTCGCGAGACAGGCACCCGCATCGCCATCGTCTTCGAGGGACGTGACGCCGCGGGAAAAGGCGGCACCATCGGGCGATTCCTGATGAACCTCAATCCGCGAGCAGCGCGGGTAGTGGCGCTGAGCAAGCCCAGCGAGGTCGAGCGGACCCAATGGTATTTCCAGCGCTACATCAGCCACTTGCCCGCCGCAGGCGAGATGGTTCTGTTTGACCGCTCGTGGTATAATCGTGGTGTGGTGGAGCCTGTCTTCGGTTTTTGTACGCCCGATCAGAACGCGCAATTCTTCAATCAGGTCCAGCCCTTCGAGCAGATGCTGGTCGAGGACGGTGTGCATCTTTTCAAGTTCTGGCTCAACGTCGGCCGCGCCGAGCAGTTGCGCCGGATGCTGGACCGCGAAAGCGATCCGCTCAAGCAATGGAAGCTGTCCGGCATCGACGTGAAGGGCCTGCATCTGTGGAACGAGTATTCCGCCGCCATTCAGGACACGCTGACGCGCAGCCATACCCTCCACGCCCCTTGGACCGTAATCCGCTCAGACGATAAACGCCGCGCGCGGCTGGCCGCGATCCGTACCGTGCTGCACCGCTTTGACTATGCCCGCAAGGATACGGCAGCGATTGGTGAGATTGATACCGGCATCTGTGGCGGCCCTGAGATATGGGATGTCTAAACGCGGTTACCACCACGGCAACCTGCGGCAGGCACTGGTCGATGCCGCCCTGCAACTGATCGAGGCGCGGGGCCCCACGGGATTTACCCTGTCCGAGGCCGCCAAACAGGCCGGCGTCACGCCCGCCGCCGTCTACCGACACTTCGAGGGCCGCGAGGATCTGATCGCCGAAGCAGCCCTCCAAGGCTACGAGATTTTCGGCGACCTGATGGAATACGCCTATCAAAGCCGCCAGCCCTCCGCCTTGCAGGCGTTCGAGGCAACGGGCCGCGCCTATCTGGCCTTTGCGCGCAAATACCCCGGC
>Ga0163215_100847_pt1 | contig 31298 bp, 30 predicted proteins | sample SynspAceP_FD_185934 | JGI IMG/M metagenome (GOLD analysis project Ga0163215, IMG submission 185934) | Saline lake microbial communities from Ace Lake in Antarctica - Synechococcus sp. Ace-P (Hybrid Assembly) | ecosystem: Environmental > Aquatic > Non-marine Saline and Alkaline > Saline | place...
GGGCTATTTACCCCTGCCCAGACCCGCATTTTTGCGCGCCGCCCCTAGACCATGACCGAAAGCGGGCCTATCACCCCCTGTGAACAGGTCCTCAGCGACCCGCACGATGAACAAGAGGTCAGTCCGATGTCGCGTTATGACGCAGCCCAGATCGAAGCAAAATGGCAAGAAGCCTGGGACAAGGCCGCCTTGTTCCGCGCGGTTCCCGGCACACAGACAACCAAGCCCAAGTACTACGTGCTTGAGATGTTCCCCTATCCGTCGGGCCGTATCCATATGGGTCATGTGCGCAACTACACGATGGGCGATGTCATCGCGCGCTACAAGATCACCAAAGGGTTCAACGTACTGCACCCGATGGGCTGGGACGCATTCGGCATGCCTGCGGAAAACGCGGCCATGGCGATTGGCGGGCATCCCAAGGACTGGACCTATCAGAACATCGCCGACATGCGCGACCAGATGAAGCCGCTGGGGCTGTCCATTGACTGGAGCCGCGAATTCGCCACCTGCGATCCCGAATATTACGGCCAGCAGCAGGCGCTGTTTCTCGACATGCTGGAAAAAGGTCTGGTTTACCGCAAGAACGCGGTGGTGAACTGGGACCCGGTCGACATGACCGTGCTGGCCAATGAACAGGTGATCGACGGCAAGGGCTGGCGCTCGGGCGCGGATGTGGAACGGCGCGAGCTGACACAGTGGTTCTTCAAGATTTCCGACTATTCCGAGGAATTGTTGACAGCCCTCGACGGGCTGGAGGACTGGCCTGCCAAGGTGCGTCTGATGCAGTCGAACTGGATCGGCAAATCACGCGGGCTGCAATTCGCCTTCTCACTGATCGACGGGCCGCATGGCACCGACCGGATCGAGGTGTATACGACCCGCCCCGACACTCTGTTGGGGGCCAGTTTTATCGGGATCTCGCCGGATCATCCGCTGGCGCGCCAGTTGGAACGGGACAATCCCGAGATTGCCGCCTTCTGCGCCGACTGCCGCAAGGGTGGCACGACCGAGGAGGCGTTGGAAAAAGCCGAGAAGAAAGGCTATGATACTGGCCTGCGGGTACGGCATCCCTTTGATACGGCATGGGAATTGCCGGTCTATATCGCGAACTTCATCCTGATGGATTACGGCACCGGCGCGATCTTTGGCTGCCCCGCGCATGACCAGCGCGACTTTGACTTCGCCACCAAATACAGCCTGCCGATCATCGCCACGTTCCTGCCGTCCGAGGACAGCTCGACCGAGCTGGACGAGGCCTATGTGCCCACAAAAACAGAGCAGGTGTTTTACAACCGTGGCTTTGCGGGCGAGGCATGGCAGACCGGCGAACAGGCCGTAGACGCCGCCATCACCTTCTGCGAGGGCAACGGCGTCGGTCACGGCGTGACCAAATTCCGCCTGCGCGACTGGGGCTTGTCGCGCCAACGCTATTGGGGTTGCCCTATCCCTGTCGTGCACTGCGACACCTGCGGCGTGGTGCCGGAAGCCAAGGAAAACCTGCCTGTCGAACTGCCCTATGACGTCAGTTTCGACGCGCCCGGCAACCCGCTGGACCGTCATCCGACATGGCGCAATTGCGCCTGTCCGAAATGCGGCGCACCCGCGCGGCGCGAGACCGATACGATGGACACGTTCGTGGACAGCTCATGGTATTACGCCCGCTTCACGGCGCCCCATGCCGCTACGCCCACCGATCTGGCCGAAGCCGCCTACTGGATGAATGTGGATCAATATATCGGCGGTATCGAGCATGCGATTCTGCACCTTCTCTATTCACGCTTCTTCGCCCGCGCGATGCAGGCGACAGGCCACCTGCCCGCATCGGCGATCGAGCCGTTCGATGCGCTGTTTACCCAAGGCATGGTCACGCACGAGATTTACCAGACACGCGATGCGAACAATCGTCCTGTCTATCATCTGCCAGAAGACGTCGAGAATGGACGGGTAATCTCGACAGGCGAGACGGTGGAAATCATCCCCTCCGCCAAGATGTCCAAGTCCAAGAAAAACGTGGTCGACCCCGTAAACATCATCTCGGCTTACGGTGCCGATACAGCGCGCTGGTTCGTGTTGTCCGATAGCCCGCCGGAACGCGATGTGGAATGGACAGCTTCCGGCGCGGAAGCCACATTCAAGCATCTGGCCCGCGTCTACCGCATCGCCGCCGACATCGCCGCATCAAGCGAATCCCCCAATACCGAGGGTGAAGCCCTGCTGCGCGCCATGCATAAATGCATCCACGAGGTGACTGGTGGCATCGAATCTTTCGGTTTCAACGCAGCCATCGCGCGGCTTTATGCCTTCACCAACACGCTGGCCAAATCCACCGCAGGCACGGATGCACGCCGCGCCGCGGCCCGTACGCTGGCACAGCTCATGTCGCCGATGACACCGCACCTGTCCGAAGAAATCTGGACGCTTCTGGGTGGCGAAGGCCTGATCGCCGCCGCCCCCTGGCCCATCGCGGACGAGGCGATGCTGGTCGATGACACCATCACCCTGCCGATCCAGATCAACGGCAAGCGGCGGGCGGAAATCAGCGTGGCCCGCGAGATCGACAAGGCAGAGCTTGAAAAGATCGTGCTGAGCCATGATGCTGTGATCAAGGCGCTGGATGGGGCCCAGCCCAAGAAACTGGTCATCGTCCCCGGACGGATCGTGAATGTCGTTATCTGACCGCAGATCTGTTTTGCGTGGCCTTGGACTGTTGGGTCTGGGCAGCCTTGGTTTGGGCGCTTGCGGCTTTACCCCCGCTTTCGGTCCGACAGGTCAGGCCAGCCGCTTGCAGGATAGCATTCTGGCCGACACGCCCCGGAACCGCGATGACTTTCTCTTGATCCAGCAAGTTGAATCGCGACTGGGTCGCGGTCCAGACGGGCCTTATGCGCTGGGCTATACCTATTCCATCAGCGGTGCGCCCATGGCAGTAACCGCCGACAACGTGACAGCACGGATCAACCTTGTGGGGCGCGTCGATTTCGTACTGCGTGAACGCTTGACCGATGCAATCCTTTTGCGCGGCGCTGTTGACGGCTTCACCGGCTATTCCACCACCGGCTCCACCTCGGCCACCGAAGCTGCCAGCCGTGATGCGCGGACGCGTCTTGCGGTCTTGCTGGCCGACCAGATGATTATCCGACTGGTGGCGACAGCAGGCAATCTTCCAGCATGAAGCTCAACCCCCGTGACGCAACGCGCTATTTCACACGACCTGATCCGGTACGGACGGGCCTGCTGATCTATGGTGCCGACGCGATGCGTGTGGCCCTCAAACGACAGGAAGTGATTGCCGCCCTGATTGGACCTGCCGGGGAAGAGGAAATGCGGCTGGCCCGTTTGCCTGCCACTGATCTGCGCAAAGACCCCGCCGCGCTTCAGGATGCGGTCAAGGCGATCAGTTTCTTTCCCGGCCCCCGTGTGGCCTTTGTCGAAGATGCGACCGATACACTGGCAGACGTGGTCGCCGCCGCCTTGGCGGATTGGCAATCTGGCGATGCACAGATTATCGTTACGGCCGGGGCACTTGCCGGAAAATCAAAACTGCGCGCTCTGTTCGAGGGTCACCCCAACGCCTATGCCGCTGCCCTATATGATGCCCCGCCCACGCGTGAGGAAATTGCCGCTGAACTGGCGCGGGCCGGGCTCAGCGATCTGGACAACGCCGCAATGAATGCACTGACCGCACTGGCGCTGGATATCGAGCCTGGCGATTTCCGTCAGACACTGGAAAAACTGTCGCTTTACAAACTGGGCGACAGTAGCCCTGTGACGGCCGCCGACATCGCAGCCTGCGCCCCCGCCACATCCGAGGCGGATCTGGATGACATCCTGAATGTTGTGGCTGAAGGGCAGGACGCACAGATCGGCCCCATCATGCGCAAATTGCTGGCGCAAGGCGTACAGCCTGTCAGTCTGTGCATCGCCGCTGCGCGCCATTTCCGCACGCTTTACACCGCCGCCTCGGACCCCGGTGGTCCGGCGCAAGGTATCGGGAAACTCCGCCCGCCAGTCTTTGGCCCGCGCCGTGACCGTATCTTGCGGCAAGCACAGGGCTGGCGGCTGCAGCGTCTGGAAACGGCGCTGGGTCTGATCACCGACACCGATCTGCAATTACGCTCGGCTGGTCAGCATGCGCCCGCCATGGCGCTGGTCGAACGCACATTGATCAAACTGGCGATGATGGCAAAACGCTGACGCTTGTTGTCCAAAAACCTTGCGTCGCAACCTGCTTTTCCCGTTTCTTCCACTGGAAATCCCGCTCCGAAACAGTTCATTATAAGTACGGATCTGGTGCGTTCGCGCCAGAAGGGAGAAAATGACATGTACGAAGTTATCGGCGGCACCCAAAGCCGCGCTTTCCGCGTGATGTGGATGCTGGAAGAGCTGGAACAGCCCTACACTCATACCGCCGTAAAACCCCACAGCTCCGAAGCGCTGGCAGCCAACCCCTCGGGCAAGATCCCTGCACTGCGGGACGGGGACGCGTTTTTGACAGATTCGACGGCGATCCTGACCTATCTGGCCGACAAGCATGGCAAACTGACCCATCCCGCAGGTACGATCGAACGCGCCCGTCAGGACGGCCTGACCCATATGATACTGGACGAAATGGATGCCTTGCTCTGGACCGCCGCGCGTCACAGTTTCATTCTCCCCGAGGACAAGCGCCTGCCAGAGATCAAGGATAGCCTGAAATGGGAGTTCTCGCGCAACATCGAGCGGCTGGCCGATGCGATGAAAGGTCCCTTCCTGATGGGTGACAAGATGACCGTCGCCGACATCATCGCCGCCCATTGCCTGAATTGGGCCTTCAACGCCAAGTTCGAGATCGATCAGCCGAAACTTGTGGCCTATGCCAAGGACATGCGCAACCGCGATGCCTTCAAGCGCGCCGCTGCCAAGTAACTGCCGGACAATGAACAGGATCAGGGGGCTTTCGCCGCCTGCTCTGCCACCCTCTGCTCTGCCACCACCTGCTCTGCCACCCATTGTGCCGCGTGCCGTCCAGCCCAACGGCCCGTCGCCAATGCGCCATTGATAAGATAGCCACCGGTCGGCGCCTCCCAATCCAGCATCTCGCCTGCGGCAAACACGCCCGGCCGGTTTCGGATCATCAGACCTGCATCCAGCGCGTCAAGCCGGATCCCTCCCGCAGTCGAAATCGCCTGATCCATAGGACGTGGCCCCTTGTGGGACACTGGCAATGCCTTAACCAACGCCGCAAGCCCGGCGACGCTCTGCGGCAGGGGCTGTCCACATTCCATCAGCAATGCCAGCTTTACAGGGTCAAGTCGCAGCACCTTGCGCATGTGGTTGGAGCGGGTTGCTTTGCCGCGCGGACGCACCAGACGTTCGGTCACCTGCGCCAAGCTTAGGTCAGGGATCAGGTCCAGTGTCAGCCGCGCCCCCTCACGCAGGGCGCGCGAGACCGCATAAATGCCACCGCCCTCAATCCCGCTGGTCGACAGTACTATCTCGCCGCGCGACACCTGCGGTCCGGCATGCAGCGCGATACCCTTTACGGGTTGGCCCAGATACCGCGTCATATGATCCGACCAACCCACCAGAAAACCCATGTTCACAGGCTGGAACGGGGACAGTGACACATCGGGTAACAGATCCGCCCAGCGCCCGTCCGACCCCAGCCGCGCCCAGCTTGCCCCGCCGCACGCCAGAACCACCACATCAGGGGACAGCACCTGCGCACCCTCGGGTGTTTCGAAACGTACGCCCGCGTCAAAACCGGTCCAGCGCCAACGCGTGCGGATCTCGATCCCCAACCCCTCCAGCCGGACCAACCAGGCACGCAGCAAGGGCGACGCTTTCATCGCAACGGGAAAGACCCGATTTGAACTGCCGGTGAAAACCTCTTGCCCCAATCCGCGCGCCCAATCCTGCACGTCTTGCGGCCCGAATGCCTCAAGCGCTGGACGAAGGGCAGGGGCTGCTTCGGCAAAAGCTGATACAAAACCGCCAAGCGCTTCATCCTTGGTGATGTTCAGTCCGGACTTTCCCGCCATCAGAAACTTGCGCCCCACCGATGGCTTGGCATCTGTAACAATCACGGAAAGACCCGCCAGCGCCAGCGTTTCGGCAGCCATCAACCCTGCCGGTCCTGCCCCTATGACCAACGCCTGTGCCATTTCCGTCCTTGCCTGTGTCAACGCTTGCCCCCGTCACCGATTTACCCGCTCACGATGCAGCAGAAAAGACAGGGCCCGTTTCTTCTTGCTTCAAATATCCAATCCGGCAGTCGCGTCTCAGCGACACATCGCTTTGATCGTGCTGGCAAAATCAGGTTTCGCGGCCAGCGTATCCGCAGCGATGGCCTGCGCGACATCCAGCAGGGCAACGCCCTCGACCACGCGATCGATCAATCCGTAGGACAGCGCCTCATCCGCCGTGATCTTCTGTCCGCCCATCAGGATCAATTTGGCCCGCGCCGGGCCGATCAACGCCGCCAACCGGCCAGGGTCCGAGGGCTGCGGCAAAAAGCCCAGCTTCATCACCGGATAGAAAAACTTGGCGTCAGGTACTGCAATGCGCAGATCACAGGCCAGCGCCATGCCCATCGCGCCACCGGCCAGAGTGCCGTTCAGCGCAGCAATGCTCAGACCCGGCAGCGCCGCAATCGCCCCGGACAACCGCTCCCACAAAGGGCTGGTGGCAAGTCCTGCGCGCGCCGCGTCCAGATCGGCGCCAGCGCTGAACACCTTGCCGCGACCTGTCAAGATCAGCGCCTGCGCCTCGCGCGCAGCCTCGGCAATGTCGGCCAGTTCTTCCAACATGGCGGCCGTCAGGGAATTGGCCTTGTCGGGCCGGTTGATCGTGACCGTCCACAGGCCACCGTCCTTGTCCAGTTCGATCATATCAGCCCCACCCGGCGACGGATCGCCTCGTCGCGCAACGAGATTTCCTTGCCCAGCCAATCATCCGCATCCAGGCTGCACATCCACAACAAGGCCCGTGCGGGCCAGTCGGCAGGGATGTGATCCTCCCATTCCAGACGAGCAATCGGGCCAACGCCGCTGGCCTTGATGACCCGCTGCATATCTGTCGCGACCGTTCCGGGCGACAGGCCAATAATCCGTAAACCAGCGTTCTGCGACTCCAGATGTGCGCAGGCGGTCAGCATTGCTGCTCCGGCCTTTGACGCGCAATATCCGCTCCAGCCTTCCAGCGGGTTATGCGCTGCGCCGGAACTGATTGTGATGATCGTGCCATGCCCCTGCGCCTGCATCCGTGGCAGCGCGGCACGCATCCCGTGAAACACACCCTTGAGGTTGATATCGATGGCACGGCCCCAATCCGCAGGATCAGCGGCATCCAGTCGTACAATCGGTTCGATCACACCTGCATTGCCGATCAGTATATCCAGCCCGCCGAAGCGACTGACCGCAAGATCAACCGCTGCCGTGACCTGTGCAAAATCCGCAACGTCACAGGCAATGCCCGCCGCCTGCGTGCCGATCTCTTTGGCGATCCGCTGAACCGCCTCCCCGTCTCGCGCCGCCAGCACAACATTTGCGCCTGTCGCGGCGAAAGCGCGCGCGGCGGCTTCACCGATCCCGCGGCTGGCCCCCGTGATCAGAACCGTTCTACCCTTGGTCGCGTCCATCCTGTCCTCTTTCTGTTTTCCCTGTGGTAAACCGCCCAAATCGTGGGGTCCAGCACCAAGAGGCCTTGACGCTTGGGCTCCATAAGGCACACTGCGCCCGAAAAATCTCGAAAGGTTCGTCTCATGGGCAACTGGTCCCGCCGGCTTTGCAGCGGCACAATCGCAATTTTCCTCACCGGATCGGGTGCTTGGGCGGATGTCACCGCTGAACAGGTCTGGACCGATTTCAAAACCTATCTGGAGGCATTTGGCTATACCGTTAACGGCACTGAACAGACTTCTGGTGGCACCCTCACGGTAACAGACCTTGCGCTGAACATGGACACGCCCGAAGCTGGCAGCACGGCATCCATTATCATGGACAACATCTCTTTCGCCGAAACCGGTGACGGGCGCGTGCGTGTGACAATGCCCCAGCGGATGCCGATTGCCTTTACCGCCCGCCCACCCGAGGACGGCGCCGAGGATGTGGCAGGCACCATAGACTACACCCAATCCGGGTTCGAGATGATTGTGTCCGGTGCCCCCGGGGACATGCAATATGACTATGGCGCAAGCGATATGGCGTTTGCCCTGTCCAGCCTGACCGTTGACGGCCAAGCTGTCGAGATAGGGCAAGCCAGCATGTCCCTGAGCGATGTCGCTGGTCGCAGCAACATGTCCGGCACCACCCTGCGGGTGACCGAACAGACAATGACAGCGGCGGCCATGACCTATGTCGTGGATATCGCAAATCCGGACGATCCGACCGGACGTATCGCGATCACAGGCGGTTTGTCGGATCTGGGTTTCAAAGGGGCGGCGCGTCTTCCTGCTGATGTGGACATGACCGATATGTCGACAGCCCTAAGCGCGGGTTTTTCCGTGGATGGCGGGTATTCCTATGAATCCGGCTCCTCAGAATTTGCGATTACGGGCGCAGGGCAGGATCTGGAAGGCAATACCAGCTCGGAATCTGGGCGCCTGTCGTTTCAGATGGACGAGACAACCATGACCTATGCAGGCGAGGTGACGGGGCTGGCCATGAATTATGCCGGTACCGAGATTCCACTTCCCGTGTCTGTCAGTATGGCCAAGGCCGGTTTCAATATGCTGTTCCCAATCGGGGAAACAGAAGAGCCGACAGATTTCGGGCTTGGCCTGACGCTGGCGGATGTCACTGTGTCGGATGCCATATGGGGCATGGTTGATCCCGCCGGGCAAATACCGCGTGACCCCGCGACGATTGAACTGAACCTGACCGGAAAGGCACGACTGACGCAGAACCTTATGGGCGATCAGGCCATGATGATGGCTGCAGGTGCCCCTCCGGGCGAAATCCACGCGCTGAGTGTGAACGCACTGACCCTTGCGATAGCCGGCGCGCGACTGACCGGCGGCGGCGATTTCACTTTTGACAACGAGGATCTGTCCACGTTTCCGGGCATGCCCAAGCCAACAGGCGCGCTGGATCTGCAACTGACCGGCGGCAACGCATTGCTGGATACATTGGTCGCGATGGGCCTGCTGCCGCAAGAACAGGCAATGGGTGCACGGATGATGCTGGGCATGTTCGCACGTCCCGGATCGGGCCCCGATAGTCTGACGTCGCGGATCGAAGTGACTGAAGACGGACAGGTTCTGGCCAACGGTCAGCGCTTGCGTTAACGCCGCGCATTTCGTCACTCACGGGGCTGCCTGCTGGATTGCAGGCAGCCCCGTTGCTTTTCGCGCATCACGTGAAAGACCTGCCCTTGCGTATCACTACCCCTCGGCCTACCTCTCACCCAGCAAGGAGAACTGCATATGACGACCCCGACACTGGAAAGCCTGACCGCCGCATTGCTTGATGCCGCTAAGCGCGCTGGCGCTGATGCAGCCGACGCGATGGCCGTGCAAGGCACGTCTGTGACCATCGACATGCGCGGCGGTGTTCTGGAACAGGCTGAACGGTCTGAAGGGATTGATCTTGGCTTGCGGGTTATGGTCGGGCAGCGGCAAGCGAATGTCTCGGCCTCGGATATTAATCCTGCGACCTTGGCCACCATGGCAGAGCGCGCTGTCGCCATGGCGCGCGAAGCGCCGCTTGATCCTTATGTGGGATTGGCCGATCCCTCGCAGCTTGCACGCGACTGGGATATCGCCGCGCTGGAAATGTGCGACCCCACACCAGAACCTGATGCACAGATCCTGCAACAGGACGCAGCCCGCGCCGAAGCCGCGGCGTTGGAGGTGCAAGGTGTCTCGCAAGTGCAATCCGCCACTGCCGCCTACGGTCTGCGCCATATCCATCTGGCAGCCAGCAACGGGTTTTCCGGCGGCTATTCCCGGTCGGATCGCGCCATAAGCTGCGTCGCGATCACCGGCACAGGCAGCGGGATGGAGCGTGACTATGATGGTGACATGCGGATTTTCCAATCCGACCTGCGTCGCCCCGAGGATGTCGGGCAAAGCGCCGGACAGCGGGCCGTTGAACGAATTGCTCCGCGCAAACCCAAGACCGGTACCTATCCGGTGCTTTTCGACGAACGCGTCTCGTCTTCCCTGATCGGGCATTTGCTGGCGGCTATCAGCGGCTCTGCCATTACGCGCGGGTCATCATGGTTGCTGGGGGCGCTTGGTCAATCCGTTCTACCCGACACGTTGTCCCTGATCGAAGATCCGCTGCGGCCGCGCGCCAATGCCTCGCGTCCCTTTGATGCCGAAGGTTTGCCAACGCAGCGGCGTGCGATTGTCGACAAGGGCGTTTTGACCGGCTGGACGCTGGATCTGGCCACTGCGCGCAAGCTGGGGATGCAATCCACGGCGAATGCAGCGCGCGGCACGTCAGCCCCGCCGTCACCGTCGAACTGGAACGTGGCTTTGACGCAGGGCAGCACTAGTCGGCAAGAACTGATCCGCGACATGGGCACCGGTCTGCTTGTCACCTCTATGATCGGATCGACGATCAATCCGAACACAGGTGACTATTCACGCGGCGCGTCGGGTCTTTGGATCGAGAACGGGCAAATCGCCTATCCGGTCAATGAATGCACCATAGCTGGCAATCTGCGCGACATGCTGCGCCGGATCGTGCCCGCCAATGATGCGCGACAGCACCTCAGCCGCGTCGTGCCTTCGCTTCTGGTCGAAGGGATGACCCTTGCCGGAGACTGATCTGGAGCTGTTGATTTCCGCCGCACAAGAGGCGGGCGTTCTGGCGACGCGTTATAGCGGCCCGACAGCAAAGCGCTGGGACAAGGCCGGTGATGCCGGTCCGGTGACCGAGGCCGATCTGGCCGTGGATGCGTTGCTGCGCGACAGGTTGACGGCTGCCCGCCCGGATTATGGATGGCTGTCCGAGGAAACGCCCGACAACCCGGACCGCCTGACGCGGAAACGGGTCTTTATCATTGATCCGATCGACGGCACGCGCAGCTTTATCGAAGGCTCTGCCACGTGGGCGCATTCCCTTGCCATCGCCGAAGAGGGGCGGATCACAGCTGCCGTCGTCTTTCTTCCACTCAAGGCCAAGCTTTACAGCGCAGGTGCAGGGTTGGGTGCGTTTTTAAACGGTCAGATAATTCGCGCTTCGGAACAGCGAAGCCTTGCTGGTGCATCGATACTGGCAACCAATCCATCTTACGAGCCGCATAACTGGCGCGGGCACGAAGTGCCGCAGATGGTGCGCCATCATCGACCGTCGCTGGCCTACAGGCTGTCTCTGGTTGCCGAGGGTCGTTTTGATGCGATGCTGACCCTGCGCCCTAGCTGGGAATGGGACATCGCCGCCGGTGCACTGATCCTTCAGGAAGCAGGCGCGCTGGGCACTGACCGGACAGGTGGCGCGCTGCGCTTCAACAACCCGCATCCGCAGGTCAACGGCGTGGTCGCCGCAGGGGCAGGTCTGCACCACGCCCTGTCCAGCCGTCTGGCACAATAACCGTCCAGCCATCCGGCACCAAATCCGTCAGTCCAATGTGCCAATGGACCACCTGTGATAGCTTGCGACGGACTTGCGCAGCGCTTACCTTGACCGCAACATATGAAGGAGAAACCGATGACACAGCGTCTGCACCTTGTCTTTGGCGGTGAATTGACCGGTCCGGGCACAACCGAGTTCCGCGATACCGACAAGCTGCATATCGTCGGGATTTTTCCCGACTATGCCAGCGCCTACCGGGCGTGGAAGGCCGAGGCACAGCGGACTGTGGACGACGCCCATATGCGTTATTTCATCTCGCATATGCACCGGATGCTGGACGAGGGGAAAGAGACCTCTCCGACCCAGGAGATTGGCTAAGACTTCATGACACGCTCTTTTAGCCTGTCAGCCTATCTAGCCCTGTCGCGTCAACGATCTGGCGAAAGCAGTTCGGGCGGCAGCGTTGCCAACCGCAGCGCTGCGCGTCCTTCGGGTGAGCTGATCTGGGGTCATGCCACTTCGGAAACACGTGTTGCCGCGCTGATCCAGATCACGACACGCTTGCGTGCGCACCGGCCGGACCTGCATCTGCTGCTGACGCTTGATCCGGACTTGGAACCGCCCGACAACGACCGGTCTTTCATCACGGTCCTGCCCGTGCCTGCGGAAACACCCGGCGATGTTGCCGCGTTTCTGGATCACTGGACCCCTGACATGTGTCTCTGGACCGGTGGCCATCTGCGCCATGCCCTGATCAACACAGCCGCCGACAGCGGGATTGTCCTGTTTCTGATTGACGCCGGTGAATCAGGTTTCAGCAGCAGCCGTTGGAACTGGTTGACCGATCTGACGCGTGGCACATTGCGGCGGTTCGGCAAGGTTCTGGCCAGCACCGCCAATTCCGCAAACCGCCTTCTGAAATTGGGGGTTCCACCCGAGAATATTACCATCACCGGCCCCTTGATCGAAGGCACCGCCGCGCTGGGCTGCAATGAAGCCGCGCGCGACCTGATGGCCCGTGTTCTGGATGGCCGCCCGGTCTGGCTGGCGGCAATGGTGCAACCGGGCGAGGTGCCGCTTGTGGTGGCTGCGCACCGCGTGGCACTGCGCAGCGCGCATCGACGGCTGCTTGTCCTTGTGCCCGATAGCATCGCATTGGGGGACGACATCACCCGGACGCTGCGCGGCGACGGTTGGCGCGTCGCGCAATGGTCCCGCGGAGAACATCCTGACGAAAGCAGCCAGATCCTGATCGCCGATACCAAAGGAGAGATGGGCCTGTGGTACAGGCTTGCACCCGTGACCCTCATGGCCAGTTCGCTGGAGGCAGGCCATGGCGGGCAAGACCCGTTCGAGCCGGCAGGACTTGGTTCTGCGATCCTGCATGGTCCAAATGTCAGTCGCCACACAAACACATATGCACGGCTTGCCAGTGCCGGTGCCGCACGTGTTGTGCGTGACGCCGATACACTTGCGGCAGCTGTAACCTTGCTGACCGCGCCGGATCAGGCCGCTTCGATGGCCCATGCCGCATGGGAGGTCACCACGTCAGGGGCCGAGGTCACAGACAGGGTTATGGACCTGATTCAGGACACGCTTGACCGCAAGGCCGCCTCGTGATGCGGGCGCCCGGTTTCTGGTTCACCGCGCCGGACAAGCCCGCCCCGATGGCGCGCCTGCTCACCCCCCTCGGATCGCTCTATGCCCGCGGGACGGCACGCAGACTGGCACAAGGATCGGTTCAGCGTGTTGATGTTCCGGTGATCTGCGTCGGCAATCTGAATGCGGGCGGAACAGGCAAAACGCCGACAGTGATCGCCCTTATCCAGCTTTTGCAACAATTGCATCTGGAACCGCATGTCGTCTCGCGCGGGTATGGCGGCAGTCTGCAAGGCCCTGTCGAAGTAGACCCCCGACGCCATAAAGCCGCTCAGACCGGGGATGAGCCGCTTTTGCTGGCCGCTTTCGCAAGGGCGTGGATTTCGGGCGACCGGGTAGCGGGGGCAAGGGCCGCCGCGGCGGCCGGGGCCGATGTGATCCTGCTGGATGACGGGTTTCAAGACCCAGCACTGCACAAGGATCTGTCCTTTGTCGTAGTGGACGCGGTCAAGGGCTTTGGCAACGGGCGCTGCCTGCCTGCCGGACCGCTGCGCGAACCCGTCGATATCGGACTGGCACGTGCAGATATTCTTCTGTCCATCGGTCCCGCACAGGCGCAGACCGCTTTTGCGGCGGACTGGGGCCATTCGATAGCGATCACACATGTCACCGGACGGCTGGAGCCGCTGCAAACCGGCATGACATGGACTGACACGCCTTTTCTGGCCTTTGCCGGCATCGGCCATCCCGAGAAGTTCTTTGCCACGCTGCGCGGGCTTGGGGCCAACCTGATCCGCGCTGAAGCGCTGGAGGATCATCAACCCCTGACTCAAACCCTGATGACCCGGCTGGAAGCAGAAGCAAAATTGCGCGGTGCACAGCTTGTCACCACCGAGAAAGACGCCGTGCGCCTGCCGTCCGCTTTCCGCGCGAAGGTGATCACCCTTCCCGTACGCCTGAATCTGGATCAACCCGATCTGCTGCTAGGACGGCTTAAGTCTTTGCTGACGTCGTCCGGATAGGGTGTCAGACGGTTGGTCGCAACCAGATGGACGCGCCTCTAGTCTACTGAAAGATCAAGGCAATCTCGTCTTCATGCAAAAGCCTCCACTGCCCGGACGCCATGCCATCAGGCAATGACAGACCGCCCAGACGTTCACGGTGCAGTTCTTCGACATGGTTGCCGGTGGCGGCAAACATACGGCGCACCTGATGATATCGGCCCTCGGTCACACTCAGCAGGGCTTCAGTGTCCGAGACGACCTCCAGTTCCGCAGGAGCAAGCGGCTTGTCCTCGCTATCCAGCATCAACTGGCCCGAGGCAAACAGCTCGCCTTCGGTGCCGGTCAGCGGACGGGCCAGCTTGGCGCGATAGGTCTTTTTCACGTGGCGCTTGGGGCTGATGACACCGTGCAGCAACTCGCCATTATCGGTCAGCAACAAAAGTCCCGACGTCTCCTTGTCCAGTCGCCCGATGGTCGAGATCGCCGGATCACGCCGTTTCCAGCGTTCAGGCAGAATGTCATAGACGAGTGGTCCGTCTTCCTTGTGCGAACAGATCATCCCCAAAGGTTTGTTCAAAAGGATGACCATACCTGCAAGTGGATCAAGCGCCTCACCTTGGATCTTCATGTGGCTTGGCAGGTCTTGTGTGACAGGAATACGTTTGGTCGCATCCCGAAGTTTGATCCCGTCCAGCGTGACACCGCCAGCCCTTGCCAGCCGCGCAACTTCGACACGCGAGCCATAGCCCATAGAGGACAGAAGCCTGTCAACGCGGGAGGTTGGCACCTTCACCATTACTGTTTGTTCCTCACGCCGCCTGAAGGGCAGATCCGTTGGTTACGGGATCACAAATTTGACTTTTGGCTGAACTGCCAAGTGGCGAGTGTTTTGCGCCACAAGGCAGCTTTTCTATCGCAGCCTGTCGTCGGTCGTCCACTCTGCCGCTAGCACCCTCAGCCCGTGTTGTCCTGTCCAAGACGCGGGGCGGGACGGTGCAAGGCAAGCTCTGCATCCGAGAACCGGATCGGACCACGCACGCCGGGGATACCATCCAGATTGATCTGCATGCCGCGCGCGATCACCTGCGGGTCTGCAAAGACCTCGGCCATGTCATTGATCGGTCCGGCGGGGATGCCGCTGGCCTCGCAGCCAGCCAGCAGATCGGCCTTGGTACGTTTCGCTGTCTCGGCGCTGAGCAGCGCGATCATCTCGGGCCTGTTTGCCACACGGTCGGCATTCCGCAGGAATTTCGCATCCTGCGCCATCCAGTCCAGCCCCATCAACTGACACAGCCGCTGATATTGGCCATCATTGCCTGTCGCGATGATGATGTGGCCGTCGGCACAATCGAACACCTGATAGGGCGTGAGATTGGGATGGTAGTTCCCCGTCCGTCCCGGCGGTGTTCCGGTGGTCAGGTAATTCATCGCCTGATTGGCCGTGACCGAAACCGCCACATCCATCAGGGCCATATCGACCTGCTGGCCGCGTCCGGTGCGGCTGCGCTGGTAAAGTGCGGCAAGGATACCCGCCACGGAATAGACCCCCGTGAACAGATCTGTCACCGCCACGCCCACGCGCTGTGGCTGGCCGTCGGGTTCGCCGGTGATCGACATCAAGCCGGACATGCCTTGGATGATATAGTCATATCCCGCGCGGTGCGCATATGGCCCCGTCTGCCCGAAACCGGTGATCGAGCAATAGATGAGGCCGGGATTGATTGCCGAAAGGCTGTCATAATCCAGCCCGTATTTTTTCAGACCGCCGAGTTTGAAATTCTCGATCAGGATATCGGCGTCGCGCACCATCTCGCGGATTTTTTCCTGCCCCTCAGGGGTGCGAAAATCCACTGTGACGCTGGCCTTGCCGCGATTGCAGGAATGGAAATACGACGCGGACCTGTCGCCTTCCCGTTCGATGAACGGCGGCCCCCACTGGCGGGTGTCGTCACCTTCGGGTGCTTCCACCTTGATGACCTCGGCACCCAGATCGGCAAGCGTCTGACCGGCCCAGGGGCCGGCCAGAATGCGCGCCAGTTCAATAACCTTCAGGCCGGCAAGCGGAGCGTCCATCATCCGCCCAGTTTTTCGTCCAAAATAGTCTTCAGCTCTGCATAGGACATGTTCGAATACTTCTTGCCGTCGATAATCAGTGTCGGGGTCGAGTTGACGTCATCGGCTTCGGCATTGGCCTGATACCATGTGACCATGGCTTGTGCGTTCGCGTCATCGGCAAGACAGGCCTCAAGCTGGGTATTGTCCAGCCCGGCCACCCGACCGATCCGGCGCAGGTTTTCCGCGATCAGAGCCGGATCGCCACCACCTGCAATCCATTCGGACTGCTGCGCATACAGAAGGTCTGCGATACCGAAGAACTTGGACGGCTCGCAGCGCGCGACCATCGCAGCCCACAGGCCAAAACGGTCGAAATAGACATCGCGGTAGATGAACTTGACCTTGCCAGTATCAACATACTCGGCCTTGAGCTGCTTGAGAGGTCCGTTATGAAAGGTCGCGCAATGAGGGCAGGTGAACGAGGCATATTCGACCAGTGTGACCGGCGCGTCATCTGCGCCAAGCACCATTTCGACGATGCCCGAGGTATCGACATCAGCCGTCTGTGCATTGGCGATGCCAAGGTCGACCATGCTGCCGGTCGAGGGACGTGTCAGTGACCAGCCGCCAGCGGCGAGAGCAAGAGCGGAAATCCCGATCAGGGCTGTTCTGCGGTTCATATCTGTTTACCTTCTCTTCTAATGTCGGAATGCAGCCGTCGTGTGCTGCCTAGTGTTTCGGTCTGGATAGAACGTTCCGGGCCAGCGATTCAATCGCTGCCCGCAATTTTTCGTCGCCCACACCCTCGGCCACAGCCACCGCGCTGCGGGCAATCACAGGATCAGGGGCAGGCATGACCTTCGCTTTAGGCGCATGGCTGAAATCGGCCTGTCCTTCGGCAAAACCGGTCGACGCGGTTTGGGTGATGCGGATGCGCGCAATGGCGTTATAGCCATAAACCGCGTTCACCTTTTCGCGCAGGCGTTCCTTTTGCATCTCGAGCATCGGGGCCTGCGCGCCTGTGGTCAGCACTGACAGTGTCGCACCCATGCCCTGCCGCCCGTAAGACACCTCGACAGGTCTTGCGATACGGGCGATATCCTCGCCCACGATCTCGGGCCAGTGGGTCAGAAGACGCGCCACGGCAAAACCGCGTGTTTCACCCGCACGCCGGATCTGGCCCTGAAGCAGGGTCGCGGCGCGGGTAAACTGATATGCGGTCGGTCGCCTTGCGGCCATGTCTTGCATCCTTTGATCTTGCCCTATTCTAATAGCCATATGGGCCGATGCCAGACAATAAGCGGGTCAAGGGGGATAAAGATTGCGTGACGCCCGACTGTCAGATGCGCCCGATAGGGATTTGCCCGCCAGCTTGCTGGACTGGTACGACCGCAATGCACGCGACCTGCCGTGGCGCGTCCCGCCCGATCACAGCAAGGCCGGGCTTCGCCCCGATCCCTATCGCATATGGCTGTCCGAGGTGATGCTGCAACAAACGACCGTTGCCGCCGTGAAAGCCTATTTCCATCGTTTCACAACGCGCTGGCCGAGTGTGGCGGATCTGGCCGCTGCCGAGGATGGCGATGTCATGGGGGAATGGGCGGGCCTTGGCTATTACGCGCGTGCGCGCAACCTGCTGAAATGCGCCCGTGCGGTCGTGGCAGATCATGGCGGCGTCTTTCCGGACACCCGTGACGGGTTGCTGGGCCTTCCGGGGATCGGGCCATACACAGCATCGGCCATTGCGGCGATCGCCTTTGGTCGTGCGGAAACGGTCGTTGATGGCAATGTCGAACGGGTCATGGCGCGGCTACATGACATCCATACGCCCCTGCCCGCAGCCAAACCCGCCTTGATCGATGCCGCCACCGCCCTGACGCCGCTATCGCGGCCCGGTGATTACGCGCAGGCGGTGATGGACCTTGGCGCCACGATCTGCACACCGCGCAACCCCGCCTGCGGCCTGTGTCCGTGGCGCGCGCCATGCCTTGCCCGCGTGAACGGGACCGCAGCGGACCTGCCCCGCAAGACACCCAAGAAAGCCCAACCTCTGCGGTTCGGGATCGCCTATGTCGCGCGCCGCCAAGACGGGGCCTTCTTGCTGGAGCGACGACCCGATCGCGGACTTCTGGGGGGGATGCTGGGCTGGCCCGGCAGCGATTGGGCCGAGGTCACGCCGCAAGTCACGCCGCCGGTCACGGCAGACTGGCAGCCGCTTACAGCCGAGGCGCGCCACACTTTCACGCATTTTCATTTGAGGCTGCAGATATATGTCGCGGCTGTTTCGCTGGACGTGCAGCCTGAAACGGGACAATTCCTTGATCCTGCCGCCTTTAGGCCCTCGGATCTGCCTACTGTGATGCGAAAGGTCTTTGACCTTGCCAGACCTGCTTTCGACACCGATATGTGACAAGTAAACCGTTTCCGGAGCCGCCCATGACCCAGTTGATCCTTGCAGAACAGGTTGCGCGTATCAGCCGCGCTTTGCCCTTCTGGATGTCGCTGATCCTGATACCTGTGGCCTGGCTGGGTGCGGTCAAGGGCGGATGGACCGTGGTCCTGCTGCCTTTAATAACGTGGTATTTCTTCAGCTTTCTGGACGCACTTCTGGGTCTTTACAAAGACAATGCCGATCCGGGGATAGATGATAGCAAGCTGACATGGTACCGCGCCATCACGCTGATCTGGGCCCCTGTGCAATTCCTGACTTTGTTCGGGCTGATCTGGTACGTGACCCATACGGGCCATCTGTCCAGTCTGGAAAAGATAGTACTGTTCTTTGGTGTGGGTGTGATCACCGGCACGGTTGGAATAAACTACAGCCACGAGCTAATGCATCAGAAAAACAAGACCGAGCGGCGTCTGGGTGATCTGCTGCTGGCGATGGTCCTCTATTCCCATTTCCGGTCCGAGCATCTGCTGGTGCATCACCGCCATGTCGGTACCTCGCGTGATCCGGTCACGGCGCGTTACAATGAAGGGTTTCATCGCTTTTTCCCCAGGGTGCTGCGGCAGTCGCTGACCTCGGCTTTCAAGGCGGAACGCGACATGCTGGCGCGGCGCAACCTGCCCTGGACGGACCTGTCCAATCCTTTCTTCCGCTATTGGGCTTTGCAGGTGGCCATGCTGTTGCTGGCATTCGTCATTGGTGGTTGGGCCGGTCTGGCGCTGTTTGCATGGCAGGCATGGATTGCTATCTGGCAGCTGGAACTGGTTAATTACATCGAGCATTACGGCCTGACCCGCAAACATCTGGGCGAGGGCAAATATGAACATGTCAAACCGCAGCATTCATGGAATGCGGCACACAAGGCGTCGAACTGGCTGTTGATCAACCTGCAACGTCATTCGGATCACCACTACAAACCCGACCGGCGCTTTCCGCTGTTGCAGAACTATACACAGGCTGATGCGCCGCAATTGCCCTATGGCTATCCGCTGATGACAATGGCCGCGATAGTGCCGCCGGTATGGCGGCGCGTGATGAACCCGCGGGTGCGGCGCTGGCGCGAGATGTATTACCCCGAGATTACCGACTGGAAGCCCTATAACAAGGCGCTCAATCCGCCGCCACGGTGACCGGTGGCCAGACCGGGGCGCTGCCCCGGACCCCGGGATATTGGACGCAAGAAGACCGAAACACTTTGCTGCGCCACAATGCAAAAAAGCTCCGCCGAAGTATGGCGGAGCAGTATAGTGTTCATGATGTCAGGCCATGAACACCGGCGGTGTTCGGTTCCCTGACAGGATCAGGACGGGCCGTTTTCCATCTCGGCCCGGATCTGCTGGCGCAGAAGATCGATGGGAATTGTCTGTCCATCGCGGCGGAAGCACCAATAGGTCCAGCCATTACAGCTTGGCGCGCCTTCCAGATGGGCACCAACCTGATGGATCGAGCCTTTGATATCATCACCTATCAGCGTGCCATCGGCGCGGACCTTGGCCTTGTAGCGGCCATTCATGCTCCAGAGTTCCTCTCCGGGGCGCAGCATCCCGCGTTCGACAAGCTGACCGAAAGGAATGCGCGGCTCTGACCTTTTCGAGGTCGAGACCTGCAAAGCGTCACGGTCGAATTTGCGCGTGTTGGACAAACGCTTTTCAGCAACGCGGCGATACGCCTCTTCGCGTTCAATCCCGATGAACTCGCGGCCCAGCATCTTGGCGACAGCGCCCGTGGTGCCTGTGCCAAAGAACGGGTCCAGCACCACATCACCCGGATTGGTCGATGCAACCAGAACGCGGTGCAGCAGGCTTTCGGGTTTTTGCGTCGGATGGGCCTTGTCGCCGTTGTCATCCTTGAGCCGCTCATGACCGGTGCAGATCGGCAGAACCCAGTCGCTGCGCATCTGAACGCCCTCATTCAGCGACTTTAGTGCCTCATAGTTGAAAGTGTATTTTGCGCCTTCCGACTTGCTGGCCCAGATCATTGTCTCATGGGCATTGGTGAACCGCTTGCCCCTGAAATTCGGCATCGGGTTCGACTTGCGCCAGACCACATCGTTCAGCAACCAGTAGCCCGCGTTTTGCATCGCAGCACCAACACGGAAAATGTTGTGATAGGACCCGATCACCCAGATTGCGCCATGCGGCTTGAGCAAGCGACGCGCCGCTTTCAGCCAGTCTTGCGTGAACTTGTCATAGGCGGCGAAGCTGTCGAACTGGTCCCAGTGATCATCTACCGCATCAACACGCGAGTTGTCCGGCCTGTGCAGATCACCCTTGAGTTGCAGGTTGTAAGGGGGGTCCGCGAAGATCAAGTCAACCGATCCTTCGGGAAGGCTGTTCATTATCTCGATGCAGTCGCCCGCAAGGATTGTGTTCAGAGGCAGCGTGGCTGCACCCTTTGCGTCAGTCATTGTCTTCATTTTCTGCCTCTGCCCCGGCGCTTTTTGCGCTCTGTGGTTAAGGCCAAAGATGATTCAAAGCTGATTCGCGGTCAATTTCTTTTTTGAATCAGCAACTTAGATTTTTATGTTGATACAAGATATTGTGCACGGGCTTGAACGAACGCCTATGGTGAGGGGTCACACCAAGATTCTGCAGCGCTAACCTGTGACTTTTTGATGGGTATCCTGCATTTGTCTCCCAGCCATAACCGGGGAACTGTTGCGCCAAATCCCACATGATTGCGTCGCGGGTGATTTTCGCCACGATCGAAGCGGCTGCGATCGACAGGCAGAGCGCGTCACCTTTGATGATAGCCTGCGCCGGAAGGGTCAAACCACGCGGAATCAGGTTGCCATCGACAAGCACATGATCAGGCGGCTGGGACAGGCCCGCGATGGCGCGCTCCATCGCCAGATGACTGGCGCGCAGGATATTGATGTCGTCGATCTCCTCAACGGAGGCGTGCCCGATCGAGACCTCTGCGGTCTCCATGATCTGCACAAGCAGCTCCTTGCGACGGCCTGCGCTCAATACCTTGGAATCGTTCAAGCCGACAGGAAGACGGGCAGGGTCAAGCACAACAACAGCCGCTGTTACAGGACCGGCGAGAGGGCCGCGCCCTACCTCGTCCACCCCGGCAATGCGGAGTAGACCGCGCGCCTGTAGAGCCGCTTCAAAACTGTAATCCGGTGCGTTCATCAGATCTGAGAAACCGCAGATCATCAGGTTTGGCAATGAAAAAAGGGAGAGCCGTTTCTGGCCCTCCCCTCTCCGGTGCCGGCTTTGCGGCCTGACACCTCTGCTCGCCTCAGTGACGGGCGATTGTGTAACCTGACCGTGCAAGGCAATTGGCATCATAGGCCGTCCGCCAGCTGCGGTTCGTTCTGACATCAACGCTACAGGACTGCGGCAAGGCGTTGGCACCGCGAAAATTGTTCTGCAGGCAGCGCTGGCCGAGCACATTGAAGGCCCGTCCGCGATTGTCTTCCACCCTTTGCACGCAGGCGGAAGGCAGTGCCTTGCGGCTGACACGATCTGGCAGCGGGCGAGGCTGGATATACTGGTATGCGTCATGGTTTCGCTGCGGCGCAAGATATTGCTGCTGCGGCGCGCGATAGGATGGCGCATAAATCTGTCCGCTGTTGTTGCGGCTTGAAACGCTTTCCTTGCTGTTGTCGCGCGACTTGTTCAGTTGGTTGGCGATGATCGCCACAGCGGCGATACCTGCAGCCGCCTTTGCCAGTTCACGCACATCGGCGCGCGCGGGGGCCGCGTTGAAGCCTGTGATCAGGACGGCAGCGGTAAGAATTGAAGCAATGAATTTCAGGGCCATGCTCTTTCCTTTGTAGGAGGGTTGATCTTGAACGGACGAAAAGCTTCCGCCCGTCGGCAGATCGCATGGATCACATAGGCCCTTGGTGCCGAAGACAGGCAATATCAGCACCCGGTTATCCAATAACATAGGGCTTAACCCCTCACCGATATTGAATAACCTGTGCGACAAGCGCATTCTCGCCGGTATGAAACACACCCTTATTCCTCTTGTCGCAGGACTTATCCTTGGGCTGAGCGCAACCGCTGGTGCAGCGGATTGCTTTGCCGATTACAAAGCCAAACGCGACAATCCGCTGCGACTGCACTACGGCGTGGTGCAGATCACCGGCACGTGCTCTAATCCGCAAGCGCGCGATGAAATCGCTGCGCGTCTGGAACGGAATGGATGGACACTTCTGAACGTTTTGTCCCTATTCGATGCATCTGGTCTGGAAGAGAGAAAGCGCAGTGCAGGACAATTCTACCTCCGCTTCTGAGGCGCGGCGGGCCGGTAACCGGATCGTCACCTTTGGACTGATCGGGATCGTCGCGATCCTGAGCATCACCGCCGTATTGCTGTTTCGCAATCTGCCAGATGCAAATGCCTTCAATATGAAGGTCGAACAACTTTTCGTCGAGAACGACGATCTGACCAATGAAGCCGAGATAAAGCTGCTGGAAATACTGGCGCAGAGCGGGACAGCTTTTTCGGAAACGCTCACCTCTTACAGGGTGGCCATCTTTGTGCTGCTGGTCTTTGCCACTGCCCTTTTGTTCGCGGCGCTTGTTCTGCTGGCAATGCTTGTCGCATTGAACCGTCGTATGGCGCAGATCGAGGATTCGGGTATTCAGGTATCCTCGCTGCTGATCAGCCGCGAAGAAAACACGGTTTACCTGAACAATATGGGATTCAAACTGACCGAAGCCGCGATGGAAACGCTGTCGGTACTGGCCGAAGCACGGCTGGATAACGACGTGCTGAGCGGTGCCGAGATCGAAGCCATCGTATCAGGCCGCAACGCTGTCGATTGCGACGAGGCGGCAGGGGCCACGCGGATCAAGCGGCTGCGCGACACGCTAGGCAACCAGATGGTGAGCGAGTTACTGGTCAAGAATATCGCCAGACGCGGCTATATGCTGGCGGTGGACAAGGATGTGATCAAGGTGCTTTGATCTGTCCACCGGTCGCGCAATGCGTATCACGCATCCAGCCTCGGGTGAATTCCACCCTGTCGCAGCCCGCGAAACGCGCCAGACGGTCCAACTCTGCCTCAAGCCGCGCTTGCCGCCCCTTGCCCCATACGATCCCCTTCTCGGGCCATAAGGCCGCGACGCGCAACACAGCTTCGTCGCGATACGCCTTCATATCGATCCGCCCGACAAGCCGCGCACCTTCGAGAAGGGGAAAGACGTAGTAACCATAAATGCGCTTGGCCGCGGGCGTGAAAACCTCGATCCGGTAGCGGAAGTCGAACAACCGCTCGGCCCTGTTGCGGTCTCGGAGCGCCGGATCGAAGGGGCTGAGAACCCGCATCCGCTTGGGCGGGTCCGGCGCATCCGATGCCTGCTGTGTCACATCGGGACGCGCATAGCTGCGGCGCAGACTGCCATCGGCGGCTTCTACCTCGATCTCGATCAGGACGCCGTGCTTTGCCTGAACTTTGCACCAGTCGCGCGCCTCGGCCGGGGTGACAATGTCCCAGAACGCTGCCAGCTCTCCCGGTGTTGCAAAGCCGAGTCTGTCGAGTGCCTGTCCACAGCACCAATCAACCGTGTGATCCTGTCCATGCTGCATCTGGCGCAGAGCGTCTGGGATCACCCTTTCGGCCAGATCATAATACTTCTGAAAGCCGATGCGCGCTGTCACCGCCAGATCGCCCGCGCGCCACAGGTATTCAAGCGCAGTCTTGTCCGGGTGCCAATCCCACCACCCTCCCGCCTTGCGTGGTGTATCTCCGCGCAGATCAGCCGAACAGACGGGGCCGTTGGCACGAACATTATCCAGCACGGCCACAGTCCGGTCCATGAACCCGTGGCGTTGCCATTTTTGCCAGCGCCCGCGCAGGGCTTCGGCGTCACGTGCAAAGCGCAGGCGCCAATGGGGATAGAACGCGATCGGGATCACCGCAGCATCATGTGTCCAGTGTTCAAAGACTGCCCGCTCACGCACCAGAAGACGGTCAAGATCGGCCTGTTTATAGCTCGGCTGACGGGAGAACAGGATCATGTGATGCGCGCGCTCGACTGTGGCGATGCTGTCCAGCTGCACGAATCCGAGTTGCGTGACCAGTCTTGCAAGTCCGGCATGACCGCGCGCTATAGATGACCCCGACAGGACATGCCGTTCCAGAAAAAACCTGCGGGCCAAAGCATTTGGTAGCCGGGGCGTCACCATCGCCTAGCGCCGGCGCAGCGTATCGCCATAGCTGATCTGCGGTTTGAGTATGACGGATGCCTCTGTTTCGATGCCCCGTGTACGGTCCACGATGATCTGGGCCGCGCGACGCCCGATCTCGGCCCGACAAGCATCCATCGTCGCCAATTGGCGCGGCAGACCTTGCAACAGTTCCACCCCGTTAAACCCGGCAAGACCGATCTGGTTCGGGATGTCATATCCCTGCTCCAGCAACCACAAAAGCCCGCCTGCACCGATCATGTCATTGGAGTAATACAGAAAATCCAGATCCGGCGTGCGTGCTATCATGGCTTGGGTCAATTCGCGCCCCTTGGCCAGAGCAGAGCCGCCCGAATAGAATTCGTGATCCGCCATCTCGACGCCGCCCTTTGCCAAAGCCTGCGTAAACCCTTCGAACCGCTTGCGCGCGCGATGGTCCAGCGGCATCTGCGTGCCCATAAACCCGATCCGGCGATAGCCACCCGCAAGGATCGCCTCGCCCATCTCGCGCCCGGCCCTTCTGTGCGATATTCCCACCATCGTATCGACCGGCGTGCCGTCCGTATCCATGATTTCAACCACGGGAATACCGGATGCCCGCAACATCGCGCGCGACGCATCGGAATGTTCAAGGCCCGCAATGATGACACCAGACGGTCGCCACGACAGCATTTCATACAGGACTTTTTCTTCCTTCTCAGGGAGATAGTCTGTCACGCCGACAACTGGTTGAAGATCCGTTTCCTCCAGAACGCGGCTGATACCGGTCATCACTTCGGGGAAAACCATGTTCGACAACGACGGAATGATCACGGCCACTAGATTGACGCGCTGGCTGGCCAATGCACCCGCAATCTTGTTGGGCACGTAACCAAGCGCTTTTGCGGCACGTAAAACACGCTCGCGCGTTGCAGCCGAGACATCGCCACGGTTACGCAAGACACGGCTTACGGTCATCTCGGACACGCCCGATGCCTCGGATACGTCGCGCAGGGTCAGGGGGCGGTGGTCGTTGCGGCTCACATAAGAACTTTCTGAAAATGATCTTGGACAAACATTGCGACAAGCGCCGGACTTGTTCAAGCGCGCAGGTCGGGCTAAGAGGTTTTTGCGTGGTCCCGTGGCTCAACTGGATAGAGCAGCCCCCTCCTAAGGGGCAGGTTACAGGTTCGAGTCCTGTCGGGGTCACCAAAAAACCCAATAAAATATGGCGTTTTGTCAGGGGCTTGCAAAGGCGGCTGCAGAAACGCCCGTTTGATTCCCCGGGAAATCTGGGGCGGCAGACAGGATTTCTGTACAAAACCTGTACAAGTTGAGGCCGGTTTAGGCCTTCGCGGGGCGCGGCAATGAGCTGGCGTGTCGCGAACGAATGCGCCGAACGCCGCTTCGGCAGTGCCGCGCGCAAACAGATCATCATGTTCCTGGCTGACAAGGCGAGCGATGACGGCTCGGGCATCTGGTGCTCGAAGGGGACGATCCAACGGCACACGGAGCTTGGCGAAAGCACCGTGAAGCGGACGATCAGCGATTTCCTGAAAGAGGGCATTCTGATCGAGATCGGACGCCGCCCCTGCAAGAACGGATTCACCGTGATCTATCGGATCGTGCTGGCCCGCGTGATGGCGCTGGAATCGATGGCCGAACCCGATGATGGGACGGGGTCCACAGTGGACCCCGTCCAGCCTGAACCCGGTACGGGGTCCACCGTGGACGGGGTACGGGGTCCAGGATGGACCCCAAACCACCCTAAAACCATCCATAAACCACCTACGCGCAAGCGCGCGGAAGCGGCGGCGGCAGCGGTTGAGGATGAAAGGTTTGAGAAGATCTGGGCGGCGTACCCAAAGGACCGACAGCGCGGCAAAGCGGCGTGTCTCGCCCGGATCGCGGAGGCCGTGCAGGAGGGGATCGAGCCCGACGACTTGCTGCGCGCCGTGCAAGCCTACGCCACCGAAAGCGACGGCTTCACAAGGTCCAAGGTCTGTTTCTCGGACAACTGGTTCCAGTCGCGGCGCTGGCAGCGTTTCCTTGAGGTGATGGCTGAGGAACGGCAGGCGCAGAAGGCGCTGGCCGCTGATCACCACGCCCGGCTGGCCGCATGGGTCCGCGACCGCAGCCCGATGTGCAAACACATCACCGCCCCGCAGGTAACGGCGCTGGTGGCTGCGGGGCTGGTGACCGACGGCCAGCTTCGCGCGGCGGGGTTGGCGGGATGAGCGGCGCGTCCTCTGCAAAATGCGCCGCGCATCGCGTCTTTTGCGCCGCGTTTCCTGCCCCGTGCTGTGCGCATCGCGTTTCCCGTCTCGCGTCTCGCGTCCCTTGCACCCCGTCCTTCCCAGAAAACCCACCGAAACGGACTCCAAGCCCCTGACCCACCTCCGCTGATGCTGGGAGGCGGGGGGCTTGGAGGAAGTTGGCAAGAAATAGGAACGTAAACTTCACATGCGCCACCATCGCAAACTGACCGACGACGAACGCCGCCAAATCATCGAAGCCCGCGCCGGGGGCACCCCCGCCGCTGCTCTGGCCCACCGCTTCGGCGTCTCGACCCGGACGATCTACAACACGTTGAGAAGGGCCAGAGGCGCGCGACCTGCCCTGACCAGAACAATCAGCACCCGCCTGAGCGCGCGCCAACTGGCGGGGTTTCAGGCCGCGCTTGATCGCCGCGGCATCACTGACCAACCCGCCGCCCTGCGCCGTCTGATGGGGGCGGCCGACATCCTGCTGCGCCCGGTCGATCCGGTCGTGCTGGACTATCTGCAAGCCTGGGGCGCACAGGTCGCCACCGAGGGCGCCGCCGTCAACCACATCGCCCGCAAGCTGAACGAGGCAAAACTGCGCGGCCGCCCGCTGCCTTTTACCGACGATGACATGACCACGATCCGCACCTTCGCCGGGGACTTGGTCGAATTCGCCGAAGCGTTCCACATCTTGTGGGCGGCACAGCTGGCCACGAAAACGCGCGAGGTCGACAAGGCGCTGGAGGGGTTGGCCGCAGATGCACCGGAACCCTAAAGCAGCTCCCGCATCTGCACCGCCCGCTGCGCCGCATCGTTTGCGATCGGCTCGCTGACCGCCGCCGGGACCTGATCGCCCACCGCCAGAAGCGTCCGCTCCAGCGCAGGGCCCAACAGATCCGTCATGTCGCGCAGCAGCTCCAAGGCGCGGCCCTTGGGCAGACCCGCCGCGCGGCCCTCGGCCTCGAAGTGGCGCGGCACGATCTCGTCGATGCCGTAGTGCCCATCGATCGACATGGCGAGGCGGTAGCGCTTGCGCTGCAAGCGTCCGGCGCGCACGACCGGTGCGACGCTCAGGATGTCATAGAAGGGCGCGAGCGTGAACCGCGCCCGGCGGCCCAGACGCAGGCTGAAGTTCTTGGCGTGCCCGTCCGAGGCCCCGATCAGGAAGAAGAAGATCTGCGCCCGGAAGAACGTCTCCCGGTCCTCGATGGGCGTGTCGGATTCCCGCAGTAGTTCCATGATCTGCGCAATGCCGGGGCCGCCCAGCCTCTGGTATTTCATGGCAGAAGGGTAACCCAGCGACTGGCAGATATCTTCCTGCGGCAGGCGCTTCAGGGTGTCGCCGTGCCAGACGCGATCGAACCGCTCGACCGACAGCACGACCTGCCCGGGAAGGGTGAGCTTTTCGACATGTGCGACGGGCAAGCCGATTTCGCCAGCCAAGGTCATACAGAACAACTCGTTCTCGACGCTGTCGCTCAGGTCGATCTGCTCTGGCCCGGGAATGATGCCCATGGGCGTCTTGAAGATATGGCTGGTCGGCGTGATGCCCCGCGGCTTGGCCCACTGTCCGTCGATCCGCAGATAGGCCGTCTTCTCCTGCGCGCCGGCGATGGAAATCCGGAAATCCTCGTCTTCGCCCAGGGCGAGCGGCGCAACGGCGAGGTTCTTCAGGTCGGCGACCATCTCCGCTTCTGAAATGACGCGATACTGCATGTCCTGTTCTGACGTGGCTTCATCCACCGGCAGAAACTGCAGCGCCCCAACGCAATCGCGCCCCAGCACAGACAACAGAGAGAACACATCCTTTCCCTGCGCCCCGACACGCGCGGCGATCTTCTCGCGCAGCTCGCCTTCGGCATCAGGCAGGAGGTTGTCGAAGGCGGCGACAACGGGATCGCCCTGCCATTTGAGCTTGGTCAGCGGCAGGGCGCTGGCAACCGGAAAAGCGGCTTCGGACGCGAGCCAGGCAGGATCATAGGAGAAGGCGATGGCCCCATCCGTCGCGCGGGTCAGCGTGCCCACCCGCGCCCTTTCGTACCAGACAGCTGTCTTGCTTTGGCGTGTGCGACGACCCGTGCGGACAATGCGTGCCATCCTAACGCTGCCCTGGGTCCGCTATGCGATCCGTCGCGGACAGTTCGGCTCCGAGGGCCTCGAGAAGGCGCAGATAGACATCCAGGCTGACGGATACGACGCCGTTCTCGATGTCGGAAATGGTGGATTGTGCCGTTCCCGTCATCTCGCCAAGCTGCTTCTGGCTGATCTTCCGCGCCGCGCGCCGCGCCTTCAGCACCGCCCCGGCTTGGCGCAGGCTTCGGATGGGGTATGCGGGCAAGGTATCCATAACTTCTTGATAGCCCAAGGGCGATATTTTGTCAATATAGCTCTGGAGATATAAATCTGCAAATTAGCTTATGGGCTATGAAGGGCAAGACAAGGGCTTACGCCCGAGATTCATAGATCCCGAAGCGTGCCTCAAATATGAAAACGTCACAAAGGGCGGATTCCGGCCATTCGTTGCAGTCGCGAAGCAGCCGAGCCGAAAAGCTTGAAGCTGACATTCAGCTGCGTTGATCGCCCGGCTCATTTCTGCACCGATAGAGGTTGGCTGTAGAGTCTTCCTGTTGGTTGCCACTGACACCGATGCTGCAGGCGAAATCTACGGGTCTCAGCCGCTTTGCGGACGGCCAAGTTCATGATCAGGATTTGATACGTTGGGCTGAACGTTGCCTGTAAAGTTGCGGCATTGCCGCTGCAGCATTTTGCGCAATCTGTCTGTCGCCGTGTCACCCTCGGCCAACGCCAGTTTGCACAAGCGCAAAAACTGGGTAAGCCTGTTTATCATCACATCGTTTGTGAATGATCTGGCTATTTACTGACCCTGTGCTGGCTTTTTATGAAGGCCTGGGCAGCAAGTGCGCCAAGAGATATCAAGTCTTGCAAGACGACCATTCAATTAGTGACTTTCAGGAAGTGAACATCATGGCAATTATCCGGATCTCTGTTGCCATTCTGGCCGTAGCCGTTGCAGGGATATTTGCCCTGAAAATGATGTTTTCCCTGCCTGATCGCCAAGGCGTTGAGGCCACTCAGGCCATTCCCCCCACAAGGGCCACACAGATCGGCGCGGCCGTGCTGCAGGGGCAAGAGGCGCATCCGGACAAAAGCGGTGTGATCCCCCTCGCTGGCGGAGGCGAGGCTTTCGCGGCCCGCGCGCTTCTGGCGCGCACGGCCGAGCAATCGCTCGATGTACAGTATTACATCTGGCAAGCCGACACGACCGGCTACCTGTTGCTGGATGAATTACGCGCGGCGGCGGAACGCGGCGTGCGGGTGCGCCTACTTGTGGACGATAACGGCATCGCAGGGCTGGATCAAAAACTTCGGGCGCTCGATGACTTGGCCAATTTCGAGGTGCGCCTGTTCAACCCCTTCACTCTAGGCCGTCCAAAACTGCTGTCCTTTGCGTTCGATTTCTTTCGGCTGAACCGGCGGATGCACAATAAATCCTTCACGGCAGATGGGGCAGCCAGCATCGTGGGCGGGCGCAATGTGGGTGATATCTATTTCGCCTTTGGGCCAGATGAACATTTCATCGATACCGATGTGCTGGCCTTTGGCCCGGCGGCGGCGGATGTGTCGGCGGCGTTCGACGCGTATTGGAACAGCGCCTCGGCCTATCCGGCGGCACTGATCCTGCCTGCCGCCGCCGATGGGCTGGCGCAGTTGCATGCGGCGGTGGCAAAGGCCGGGGCCTCTGATCTGGCAGTCCCCTATCTGGCGGCCATCAGACAGTCGCCGCTGATCCGCACGCTGCTGGCGGGGCCGTATGCGGTGGAATGGGCGCGCGTGACACTGGTGGTCGATGACCCTGACAAAGGGCTGGGCCAGCAGGGCGCGGGGGGGCTGCTGATTGAACGGCTGGCCACCATCCTCAAAGATGCGGTGACCGGCCCAGTCGTCTCGCTCGATCTGATCTCGGCCTATTTCGTGCCGGGACAGGGGGGGACAGATCTTTTGACGGGCCTTGCTGCGCAAGGGGTCGCGGTGCGGGTGCTGACCAATGCACAAGAGGCGACGGATGTTGTGGCCGTCCACGGATCGTATGCCGGATATCGTCCCGCCTTACTGGCAGGTGGCGTTACCTTGGGCGAACTCAGGGCTGATCCATTAATCCCGCAGCAGGACCAGACGCTGGCCAGTCTCCTTGCGGGCTCTGCCTCCTCGCTGCATTCCAAGGTCTTTTCGATCGACGGCCAAAGGGTCTTCATCGGCTCATTCAACTTTGACCCCC
>Ga0163215_100850_pt1 | contig 31232 bp, 24 predicted proteins | sample SynspAceP_FD_185934 | JGI IMG/M metagenome (GOLD analysis project Ga0163215, IMG submission 185934) | Saline lake microbial communities from Ace Lake in Antarctica - Synechococcus sp. Ace-P (Hybrid Assembly) | ecosystem: Environmental > Aquatic > Non-marine Saline and Alkaline > Saline | place...
GCATTAAGTTGTATTGAACGAGTTCGCCCTAAACGTAAACGTTGGTATTGCTGCAGTGCCGTTGGCGTATCCTGTTGAGTTTTTAACAAGGCTGCAAGTACATAGGCATCTTCAATGGCCATCGCAGCACCTTGAGCTAAAAAAGGTAACATGGGATGACAAGCATCACCCAATAAGGTAACGTTTTTATCTACCCAACTGGTTAGTGGTTCACGATCGTGTAAGGCCCACAAAAAGGTCTTGTGTGTCGCGGCGAGTATTTCTTGAACATGAGGATGCCAACCAACAAATTGCCCTCGAAGTTTAGCGATATCACCTTGTTGACTCCAGGATTCTTGCTGCCAGTTAGTGCGCTCTTCAACCGCAACAAAGTTGACCTCTTCACCGCCACGCAGATAATAGCTCACAAAATGTTTGCCCGGACCTACCCATAGATTAGCGTTAGGCTCTACCAGATTAGGCGGCAGATCTTTGGTTTTGACCGTACCACGCCAAGCAACTTGTCCGGTAAATCTAGGTTTGGACGATAAACCTAAGTTATGCGATAAGGTCGTCTGAATTTTAGAATGAATGCCGTCAGCCCCAATCACTAAGTCATATTGGATTTTTTCAGCATCGTTTAATACTACATCCACACTATGATTATCTTCGCCATGCACATAGGTGCTAATTGGGCTATTTAGTTTCAGGTTTACTTGGTTTTGCATACAGGCTTGATAGAGAACATGATGCAGATCTGCACGATGCACATGCCAGTACTCAGCACCAAATTGTTGCAAACAGGTTTCCCCCAGCGGCACTGAAAAGTAGTTTTTACCACTTTTATAGTGACGCATTACTGCATTCTGAGGTCGAAATACATAGGGAGACAGAGGTGCAGCAAGACCTAATTGCTTCAATACCTGCATAGCATTTGGACTTAATTGTAAACCGGCACCCACTTCACTGAGCGCAGCAGCTTGTTCATACACAGTGACCTTAAAACCTTGTTTAACCAGTGCCAAAGCACTACACAAGCCCCCAATTCCTGCCCCAACAACGGCTATATTTCTGAGCAAAAGTTAATCCTATCTAATATTGCAACTTGCCTTTGGCGCTAAATTTAACAGTAAACTTTTATTAAAATAAAAGCAGGTTTAATTTTGACAATTGTGAATCTACACGTAGTCTTTATTGACTAAACATAAGCAAAATATTTTTATCACACTTTCATCAATAACTTAATTGAAAACTTAATTGTATGGCAATGATAATAGCTTGTTAGCCCATTGATTTTAATGCTTTAAATGTAAAGCATTACAAAAATTGGTCGATATAGCTTAACTTAGTTGATATAGATTAAGGCTTAAAACGGGATACTTGGACATGTCAAAGCGAAATCAAAATGTGATTAATGAGGAAGTGAAATTTAATCAGGGAGAAGAGTTGGTCTCCACCACCGATACTCGCGGAGTGATTACTTATGCCAATCCACGCTTTTGTGAAATAGCCGGTTACACTGGCGAAGAATTAGTCGGCCAAAACCATAATATAATAAGACACCCTGATATGCCCAAGGCCGCGTATGCTGATATGTGGGGAAAACTTAAAGCTAAACAAGCATGGCGCGGAGCAGTGAAAAACCGCTGTAAAGATGGGCGCTATTATTGGGTCGATGCTTTTGTGACGCCGGTGTATGAAAATGGCCAATTAATAGGTTACCAGAGTGTTAGAACCTTACTAAAAGCAGAATACAAAGACAGAGCCGAAGCGTTATATAACAAACTCAATAGTGATAAAGCGCCTGCAAATATACTTAAAGCCGCCTCCAGTTTTAAAGATATTGCTTTTGTAGTGGTCGCTCTCATTCTTGCCACTATTGCCTTATTTTATCCTCTTGTCGCTTTTTTGTTGGTTGTCCTACCCTATCTGGTTTTTAAGAGCGAACTGCTTGATTTGCGCCGTTATTTAGCTAGTCAGCAGGCTAATTACGATAGTGTCTCTCGGCTGATTTTTTCTGGTAGTGACATCAGTAGCGTGGCTGATTACATTAAAAAAATGGATGAAGGTCGGATTCGAACTATATTAGGCCGAGTTATTGATGGTACTAACATGTTAAGTTCAGGAGTGCTTTTATTGAAAAAAGCCTCAGTAGAAGCGAAAAAAGGCGTAGAAAAAGAAGCGCACGAACTACATCAAGTGGTCACTGCAATAGAGGAAATGGTTGCCTCTATTAGCGAAGTTGCCACCAATACGGTGAGCACCTCGAAAAAAGTAGAATCAGTACATCAAGATTGTAAAGTGGCGACTGATTCCATGACCCGCACCATGAATAAGGTGTCTGAATTAGCTAAGGATGTGGCTAAATCCGCCAGCGCAGCCGCAGAATTAGCCAGTGAAGCCGAGAAAATTGGCAATATTATGCAAGAAATTCAGGGTATTGCCGATCAAACCAACTTACTAGCTTTGAACGCAGCGATCGAAGCGGCTCGGGCCGGAGAACAAGGCCGAGGTTTTGCGGTAGTTGCTGACGAAGTAAGAGCCTTGTCCAGTCGCACACAGAAAGCCACCGAACAAATTCAAACCTCAGTGAATGAAATTCAAACCACCTTACTCACTTGGTCAAAAACCATGCATACCGGTAAGGATTCAGCTGAAGACTGTGTGAAAGATACCAGCCAAACCCGCGACTTAGTGTTTAAAGTCTACGATGATGTATCCATCATCGCTGATTTAACCGCACAAATTTCTACTGCTTCGGAAGAACAAAGCATGGTGTCTCAAGAAATTAGCCGCAATATCACTAACATTAACGATGCCTCAAAAATCAACCTTGAACAAGCGAATATCGTTGAATATGAGTCTGATGTTATGGAAAAACGAGCCAAATCCTTAGCGTCTTTGGGCTTGACCTTTAGTTAGCCACTCCCCCCTGCGGGCCATTGCAGTATCTCATTGCCATGGTCCCATTTTTCTTTAGCTATTATTTAGTTTTTTGATTACGGTAAAAGCCCCTTCACTGTTCAACTCAGATATTTAAGTGCACCGCAAAGCACGAACTAAGGTAGAATTAAGCGATATTTATTGCTTATACTTTTCTATGTCGGATTCTTTACCTTATTTGTCCCATTACTCACCGCAAATTCAGCGGCAAATTACCACCCTGATTGAAAAACAGCAACTGGGTGACTGGTTACGCAGCAAGTATCCGGCCTTACATAGCGTATCGAATGACAGCGATTTACGTGAATACGTTATTGCGCTGAAGAATCACTATATGAAAAAAACTCAGCCACTGAGTAAAATAACCTATGACAGCAAAATACATATTGTCAATCAAGCCTTAGGTCTGCACAGTTACGTTTCGCGCGTGCAAGGCGGCAAGCTTAAGAGCAAAAATGAACTGCGCGTCAGTAGTCTTTTTAAGCAAACCCCTGAGCCTTTTCTTAATATGATTGTGGTGCATGAGTTAGCTCATCTAAAAGAAAAACAACATAACAAAGCGTTTTATCAACTTTGCCAACATATGTTACCTGATTATCATCAATTAGAGTTTGAAGTACGAGTATATCTAACCGAGTTAGATCGTTGCGGTAATGTGTTTAATCCTAACTAAACTTAGTGTATGTGCGCTAAGTTAACTGAATACCTAAGTGAGTTATAAATGGACTATCAGTTTTTTCGAGATGAGGGCAGTACGCCAGTTGCAAGTTGTGAAATTGCCGCTTTTGGTGATTGGTTAAGTCATGATATTGGCAATGATAAGGCCAAAGTCGATGAGCTAATTGCCATCGTTGATTCACTGCTAAGCGCTGAAAAAAAGCATGTGGAGTTTGTCAGCAAAGACTATCGTTTACAGCTCAATCAAGACGAGGTTGAAATTGCCGCACTATTTATTGGTTTTGCTGACGAAGATGCCCTACCAGAAGGAACTGAGTTTGAAGACCCCTTATTAGAGGGCTGCGGTCTCGATGATTTACACCATTTATTACTTGCCTGGCAAGAGTTTATACAAGAGTAGTCGGCTCTTGCAGTGAAAACTCACCACTTTGGTGAGTTTTATATTTAGCTCTCCCTAAAAATGTGCACAAGCAATATTCTTTCAGCCATCTAAAACACCTAAACCTTTGATATTAATGAATTAAAAAAACTGGCCTGAGTTCTGCTTAGTAATGCTTAACGCGCAGTGAATTCGATTAGTTCAGGGGATCATGAGTCGCGTTGCGGCAAATGGTACACATATAAAAATACTAACGACAGTGGCTAACGAATACACTCGCTTACAACGCAAAAGGCCTAAGCAATATAATTGCTTAGGCCTTTTGTTCATCAGTTACCGCGATATCTATCTTCCATACTACCCGCTTAGCTTATTGAGAATAGCTTAGGCATTATAGGTTGAAGATGCGGTATTACCGCCACGTCCAGTCCAATTGGTATGGAAAAACTCACCACGGGGTTTATCAGTACGTTCATAGGTATGCGCGCCAAAATAATCACGCTGAGCTTGCAATAAGTTAGCTGGCAAACGCTCAGTACGATAACCATCAAAGTAATTTAATGCCGCGGTTAAACAGGGAGCAGGAACGCCGTTACCGATGGCATTCATCGCAACACGACGCCAACCTTCTTGAGCATTAACAACGGTATTAGTGAAATAATCATCTAACAATAAATTATTAAGTTCAGGGTTTTTATCGTAAGCCTCTTTAATTTTACCTAAGAAAGCCGAACGAATAATACAACCACCACGCCACATCAATGCGATACCGCCGTAATTAAGATCCCAGTTATACTCTTTGGCCGCTTCACGCATTAAGGTATAACCCTGAGCGTAAGAAACAATTTTAGAAGCCAGCACGGCTTGACGTAAATCTTCAATAAAGGCGGTTTTATCACCAGTGAAGGTTTTAGCCGGTCCAGTTAATACCTTCGATGCCGCTACCCTTTCCTCTTTCAGGGCCGAGATACACCGAGCAAAAACTGATTCTGCAATCAGTGTCAGTGGCACACCTAAATCTAAGGCGATAACACCCGTCCATTTACCCGTGCCTTTTTGCCCTGCGGTATCAAGGATTTTTTCCACTAATGGGCCACCGTCTTCATCTTTAAATGCCAGAATATCGCGAGTTATTTCAACCAGATAACTGTCTAATTCAGTGGTATTCCATTGTTTGAAGACTTCGTGCATTTCATCGGCTGACAGGCCTAATACTTCTTTCATGATTTGATAGGCTTCGCACAAGAGTTGCATATCGCCGTATTCGATGCCGTTATGCACCATTTTAACAAAGTGACCTGCGCCATTTTGCCCAACATAATCACAACAAGGTGAACCGTCATCAACTTTGGCAGATATAGCTTGGAAAATAGGTTTAACAGCTAGCCATGCTTCTTGCGAACCACCGGGCATAATTGACGGCCCTATTAAAGCACCTTCTTCACCGCCAGAAACTCCCGCACCCACAAAATGAATACCTAAGTCAGCCAGATGTTTTTCGCGACGAATAGTATCGGGAAAGTGAGTATTACCACCATCAATAATGATGTCGCCTTTATCTAAAAATGGCACAAGTTGTTCAATCGTTGCGTCAACTGGCGCACCAGACTTGACCATAATCATGACTTTACGCGGGCGTTCAAGAGACTGCACTAACTCTTCAACAGAATAAGCACCGCGGATAGACAAACCTTGGGCACGACCATTAATAAAGTTTTCTACTTTGTCAGTCGAACGATTATAAGCCGTAACGGTAAAACCTTTACTCGCCATATTCAGGATCAGGTTTTCACCCATAACAGCAAGGCCTATTAGACCAATATCAGATAGAGTTTTCATAGCGTTCCAATTTTAACTTGAGTGATGGTTCGTGCGATGCGCAGTTAAACCCTTATAATTCAACCATGCTGCAACACGAGACAGTGGCACAATATTTATAACATTACCGGTATATTTTAACCGTTAAACAAAATCATAACACCTTTGATCCACATAAAGATTCATAGATTAATATCTTTATTTTCTAACAAATAAAATTATAACCAATAAAAACAATGATCTTTTTATTATTGTGCTGAGGTTAAATCTAAGGTTAAGCGTTAAAAAGTGTAAAACTGACTATTTCAGCCCCTTAAAAGGCCGCCCATGCAACAACTCGGAATGAATAGCCAAGCGACACACAGCATGAATATCAGCTTTGGGCGGAAACCTATGGTCGTCTATGTCACCGCAACGCGGTAACATTGCACTGACTGATAATATTGCTGAACTAGAGGCCCAATAATTTCTATAATATCAACAAGGCAGACAGTAAAAAGAGGCTTGAAGATATCTGGGGAAACCTACTGGGAAGCTCAGAGGCCTTGCTTGGTATGTTGTTTCAGCAAGGTAGTATTCCATTTGATGGCGATGCTGGGCAGTAAGCATTGAAAATGAACAAGACGGATATGGCAGATGAAGATGCCGAGCAACTGAATTACGAGCAACTATTACACGACTTTAAGGTTAACAATGAAAATACTATTTATCGGTGGCACCGGCAATATCAGCACAGAGTCAAGTTTACGCTGTGTACAATTAGGCATGGAGTTAACGTTGCTGACACGTGGCAATCGAAGTGTCGATATCCCTGGGGCGAAATTTATCGTGGGGGATATTAATCAAAAATCAACCCAAGACATGCTCGCAAAACAACAGTGGGATGCCGTAGTCAATTGGATTGCCTTTACCGCTGACGATGTAAACCGAGACATCAGATTATTTGCCAACAATACCCAGCAATATATTTATATCAGCTCAGCATCTTGTTATCAAAAACCCGTATCAAATCCAATTATTACTGAGTCAACACCATTGGCCAATCCTTGGTGGCAATATTCTCGTGACAAAATTGCCGGTGAAGACGCTCTAACCAAAGCGTACCGAGAAACAGGCTTTCCCATGTGCATTGTCAGACCTTCTCTGACCTATGACACGGTTATACCGCTGCCCATTGGAGCATGGACCCATTACAACGTCATTGAACGTATCAAACAAGGAAAGCCAATAATCGTCCAAGGTGACGGTACCTCATTGTTTACTATTACTCATGCAAGTGACTTCGCCAAAGGATTTGTCGGTTTATTAGGCCGACAAACCACCATAGGCCACGCGTTTCACATCACCAGTGATGAAAGTCTCAATTGGGATCAAATTAACCATGCCGTGGCTGCTGCAGTAGGTGTCGAACCCAATATTGTGCATATTCCATCCGATTTCATTTGTCATGTAGCGCCCGACTATACCGGCACCTTGTTGGGTGATAAATCCCATAGCGTGATCTTTGATAATAGTAAAATCAAACAATTTGTACCTGACTTTTGTGCCACTATCCCCTTTAATATCGGCATAAAACAGACACTAAATTGGTTTACAGAAAAGCCTGAGCGACAAAAAATTGATCATCAAACTGAAGCGCTAAGCGACAAAATAATCAAGCAGTATCAACAAGCGTTTAACTAATTGTGCAGAAGCTGTGCAGAACTAACACAGAAGCCATGAATTTATTGTTCAGCTATAGGGGGGACTCACCTCACGGGCTATACTTGAATCATGCGCTTATCTAATAAACTCTTTTTGTCCTTTTTAGGACTCACTACGCTTATCTTAATTGCGACACTTTCTCTTGCAAGGTGGAGTTTTGAGCGCGGTTTTCTAGACTTTATCAGTGGCCAAGAAACACAACGTTTGCAGCTTGTAGCGGATGATCTAATTACTGAATATAGTGCCGCGGGTAATAGTTGGATTAAGATACAGCAAATGGGTTTAGACACTTATTTACGCCAACATTTTAATACACGCGGCCCACTTCAAGCACCTAATGAACCACGTAGACCTCCACCTAATGGCAGAAGGTCTCCAGAGCAAAACGAATTTTCTAAACCCAAAGACATCGGCCCACCCACTTTACTTTACGACTCTGCTAATAATAGTGTGTCGGGTGATATTCGTTTCGCACAACAAGCGACTTACATCAGCTTACCTTTGTATCTAGCAAACGAAAAAATTGGCGAATTGCGCAGTTGGCCTAAAGCGGTAAGCGAAGGCTCCTTGGCCAGTGCCTTTTCAAAAGAACAATTGTGGACCAGTATGGTGATTGGCCTTATTTGTTTAATCTGCGCTGGATTCATGTCTTGGTTACTGACTCAGGTGTTACTAACCCCATTAAAACAAGTGCTTAGTGGCGTATCGAAACTTTCAAAGGGTGAATACAAGTTACATTTTTCCCATCAACGTAAAGACGAACTTGGTCAGTTGATGGATGATGTGCAAAATTTATCGAATGTACTCGACAAAAACCGCAGCGCTAAAAACCGTTGGTTTGCCGATATATCCCACGAACTGCGTACGCCATTGACTATATTAAGCGGCGAAATAGATGCGCTAAAAGCGGGTATTCGCCCCTTTGATCACCAGCAGTTGGAGTCGTTAGAGCAGGAAACTATTCGGCTACGCCATTTGGTAGACGATTTATATCAGTTGTCATTATCCGACATTGGCGGATTACGTTATCAGTTTGCCACGATTAATCCCAGTGACTGTTTAGCCAAAGTATTGGGCACCATGGGCCGCACAATAGAAGATAAAGGTTTAAGCCTAAAAGTTGAATGTCAGCAAGATTTATCACTGGTTGCCGATTCTCAGCGTTTAGAGCAGCTATTTGTTAATTTACTGAACAACGCCTTGCATTATACTGACACTCCAGGACGTATAGAGATCAGCCTGTACAGACAGCAACATAATATTATTATTGAGATAAACGATAGCGCACCTGGCGTTAATGAAACCGAATGTGAACTCCTATTTGCCCCCCTTTATCGACAAGATGCCGCCAGAACCAGACGAAGCTCAGGTGCAGGTTTGGGTTTAAGTATTTGTCGCAATATTGTTGAGGCACACCAAGGTCAGATTAAGGCTTTGCCAAACTCGCTGGGCGGCATAGGGATCCATATCGAATTACCCAGCACAAGAGAAGCCGCATGAGTCAATCACAACAAATACTGGTGGTAGAAGACGAACCTAAAATTGCACAAATTCTGGTGGATTTTTTACAGATGGAGGGCTTTAAAGTTCATGTCCTCAATGATGGCCTGCACGCGGTTGAATTTATTAAACAAAAGCAACCTGACTTTATTATTCTCGACATCATGTTACCCAATAAAGATGGTTTAAGCATTTGCAAAGAAGTGCGTCAGTTTTCGAATATTCCCATTCTGATGCTAACCGCGCGGGTGGATGAAATTGACCGATTGATGGGTTTAGGATTTGGAGCCGATGATTACGTATGTAAGCCTTTTTCGGCTCGTGAAGTGGTAGCTCGGGTACAAGCCGTATTACGCAGGACTCAGCAGACAATCACTAAATCTCTCATCACTTACAAAAATATTGAATTAGATCTCGAACGGTTTCAATGTCATATCGATCAGAAATTGATCGAACTAACCCCTGTTGAGTTTCGATTATTACTGACTTTAGTCAATAAACCTGCTGTGGTTTTTTCGCGGCATAGTTTGATGCAGGCAAGTTACGAAGATGACAGGATAGTGAGTTCACGCACTATTGACAGCCACATGAAAAACTTGCGCAGTAAACTGGCTCTAAGCAGTCCTGCGCAAGACTTATTACATTCGGTTTATGGCATTGGCTACAAAATTGAGTAATCTACTCTCTACCGAATTTAGGGTATCAATAGTTTGATACCCTAGCCCATGGCATTATAAAGATTTGGCTCTTGCCTCTATACTATTGAGTCTATCAAACACTTGCATACTGGCTTTTTCCATTTTATTTAAAGCCTCGACGACTTTGTCCAACTGTCCATCAACCTTAGCCTTCAAGGCCTCTTTACCGGCCTGATGGACTGCTGCATGGGGTTGTTCTAATTGTCTAAATTCATTAAGCTCTGAATACAAACGTTTGCCTTCCCCCTCGTAATACCAGCGACCTAAACGGCATTGAGTATGTTCAGTGAAATCAGACTGGCTCTTTTTAGAATCTGCGCGAATCACTTTATAGATATCTACTTTCCACACCATATGATCTAGTTTGACCGTTTGCACAAAAGTACTTAGGCTGGCGGCTGAGATGACTTTAGACATATTTGTTGCCATCTTGGTAATATCAGTCACCGAACTATTAATAGACGCAGCCGATTGTGATACATGGGCGGTTTGATCATTATTTTCGTTAATGTAAGTCGAGACCTTTGAAGTCTGCTCAGTTGTGGCTGAGGTCAGGGCTGAGATTTTATCTGAGGCCTGCGCTGAACGTCCTGCTAAGGTTCTCACTTCATCTGCCACCACCGCAAATCCGCGACCTTGCTCACCGGCTCTGGCCGCTTCTATAGCCGCGTTTAGGGCTAATAAATTAGTTTGTGCCGAAAGTGATTGAATTTGTGAAACAAAGGATTCTATTTCTAAGGCTGATTGCGATAGCTTACCGATAGATTGGCTTATTTCGCCTGACTTGCTAGTGAGGTTTTTTAGGACATCAACACATTCATTTAAGGTGGTGCTAATATGGGCAAAATCACTTAGGGAATTTTCTAAGCGTTTTTTTTCATCAGCAATACTTTGTGCGGAATTCGCCACTTCTTGACGCACACCATCAAGCATGTCTATTGAACTTAAAAACAAGTTATTAATCACTTGTTCAGCCTTATTTTGGCTAACTACACGTTCAACTTCTGACTTAACTTTCTTCTCAGCCTTTAAGGCATTGTCCAGTTGTGCAGACAAATCATGTTTGTCTTTGGTCAGCTCGCTAATTTTATGTTCTAGTTCTTGTACTTTTTGACGATTTCCAAACATGTTTTTTCCTCATAAGGCTAAGGCAACTAACTTATATTATCGAACGTTTAGGCAATAACATTAGCAATGCAGCTAAGTATTAGCTCAACTCGCCTAGCTCGACAAAAAACAAAGCATCTGCAACGTAATGTGGCACACATTATTTAAAAATGCTTTGTTTATCGATGTTTACCCCATACTAATCTCTCTACTTTAACAAATATAGAGAATTGCAGATTAATTATGAATTCAGCCTGAAACAAGTGAGTAAACAGCCAAGACCTCATTCTGTTGACTGTTTAGCCGATCCAACTATGCACCTTAGTTAATATCGAAATGGGGGTAAATTGTGCTGCTTCTACCTTGGACCATAAAGCTTCAAGTAAGTAAATGAAGCTAAAAAAAAGCGAATCATAAATGATTCACTTGAGTTTATTGGGCGCTAACTCTCATGCACATCAAGAGCCTTATTCAGCCGCTTTTTTCTGGTAAAAGTCCCGCAGTACATACCAAGCTAACTTGCGTTCACCCTTTTCTGATAACAGGCCTTTTCTATTCCAGAAATCCTGAATATTATCCAGCGGGCGACGCGGTGAGCGAAAGTCTTTCAAAATCCACGGTGTCACACCCCGTAAGGTCGGCATATTTTCCATCATTTCAATATTGTGCACGTAGACATCGGCTTGAAACTCTTCAGTCCAAATAACGTCTTTTTTATCATGCAATCCTTTTAAGGCTCCTGCCCCAACTTCACTCATGATAATTGGCTTTTCATAGTGTGATTCCCAGCGCAGGTTGCTGCAGTCTGCAGGCTTGGCGGAATACCAACCGCAATAGCTATTGATACCGATAATATCGACATATTTTGCCAGTGGATCATCGATAAGCTTGCCATCAGCTGAGGTACTTTGCGTATCCATAGCTGCCGTGATAAGTCTACTTGGATCCAGTGCACGGGCGGTTTTAATTAACTTACTTAAGAATGTAAGGCGAGCATCTTCAACAGGTGTTTCATTCGCCACAGACCACATAATAATGGATGCACGATTTTTATCTCGGGTGATCATTTCAGTCAGTTGTTTTTCTGCTTTGGCATACACTTCTTTACTATCAAACATCACCGTCCAGTAAACAGGGATTTCAGACCAAACTAGCAAGCCCATTTCATCTGCGATCTTAAGCATCATTTCATTATGTGGATAATGGGCTAATCTGACAAAGTTACAGCCTAATTCTTTGGCCCATGTTAATAAGGTACGAGCATCTGCTTCACTCCATGCCCGACCACCGCCAAAGGGAGATTCTTCATGAATACTAATGCCACGTAAAAACATCGACTTGCCATTAACAAAAATTTCAGTGCCTTCGACTTTTATAGAGCGAAAACCAATTTTATCTTTTACAGTTTCACCATTAAAGGCTAACGACACATCATACAGTTTAGGGGCTTCTGGTGACCAAAGGCTTGGGTCCGCTTTGATGTCAAAATTAGCCTTACCCTTAGCATCTAATTGCACCGTAGTATTAATTTTCAACTCAGGAATCGAGACGATCACCTCATCTTTTTTACCGGGAGCAGACACGCTCACCGCCCCCACTAAACCATCTCCTTTTTCGTTTAAACGAACAGTGTAATCAGCAAGATATCGCTCAGGCAGTTCAAGTAAAGAAACAGAACGGGTAATACCGCCATAGTTCCACCAGTCAGTATTAACAGTAGGTACCTGATCCCGCTCACGGCGATTATCAACTTTAACAATCACAAAGTTGTCTTTGTCTTTAATTTGCTCTGTTACATCAAATTGGAAAGAGGTAAATCCCCCTTCATGTTCACCTACTTGCGTACCGTTTACATAGACTATTGCTTTGTAGTTGACCGCGCCAAAGTGCAAGACATATCGTTTGTTTGTACCTTTTTCGACATTGAAACTCTTTTGATACCAAACTGTTCCCTCATACAAAAAGAGCTGCTCTTCCTGAGTATTCCAATCCCCTGGCACGTTTATTAAGGGAGAAGTTTCAAAATTATATTCGACTAAATCATCTTTATTTTTGGCCTTGGCATTTTTAAAGTAGCCATTTTCATGCGGCTCATAGCGGTGGTTGTAATAACCGTTTTCATAAGGATCTATAATACGATGCCATTGGCCATCTAAGCTAATATTGGCCCGCTGATGGGGGTTTTGAATAAAAACAGAGTTTTGCTCTATGGCCCCGACATGCATGCTGGTGAAAAACAACACCAACAAAAATAGCGTAAAGTTCAGAGAATGTTGTGACATACAAATGTCCTTATGTAATAGGGCTAATTAGCCAGTGCTTAGCTTTAAAAAGTTAATAACATACTGCTTGCTCCAAAGCATACTACACTGGTTGTGAAGCAATTAAAAAACTCATCTATGCTAAAGTGCTTATGAAAAAATGTCTGATTCAAGGAGGGTTAATGTTTTGTAGAAACCGCACAAATAGACACTATTACCAACTATCTATCCATACTTTTTGCTTGTACATTTTTTGCTCACTCAATACTTATGCAAGTACTAATTTAACTCCGATTTATTACCCTAACTCAGAATCTGCAGATGACATAAGAGTTGAATATCCCCTACAGCTTCTCGAATTGGCTTTTAGCAAAACGTCGTTACCTTACACGCTGGTTTCCTCAGATACAGCAACGACACAAAGTCGCGCACTAAAACTATTGCAAGGTGAGGGGAATATAGACGTCGTGTGGACCATGACTAATATTGAACGGGAAGCTGAATTTTTACCGATACGCATTCCGCTTTACAAAGGGTTGATTGGTTGGCGAGTGCTTATTATCAAACAAGAAAATCAAGGCCTATTTGAGCACATTAGCAATCTAAAACAACTGAGTAAATTATTGGCTGGTCAAGGCCTTGATTGGCCAGATACGCAGATACGCAGATACTAAAAAATAACGCCATAAAGGTAGAAACGTCCACCAGCTATGAAACCTTATTTGATATGTTGCAAAAAGGCCGCTTCGAATACTTTCCCCGCTCTATAATCGAGGTTTGGCAAGAATTAGCCCACAGGCCACAACATGGATTGGCAGTAGAAAAACAGCTATTATTGTACTATCCAACGGCCATGTATTATTTTGTCAAAAAAGATAATACCCAGCTTGCGAATCAAATAGAAAAAGGCCTAACAATAGCAATCGCTGATGGCTCATTTGATCGCTTATTTTATGCCTTTAACCAGGAGTTTATTGAAAAATCCACACTGCATGCACGAAATATAATTACCCTCTCAAATCCTCACTTCCCCGCACTTCCAGCGCTTGATAACCCTCATCTATGGTTTGCCCTTAAGGTGAAATAACATCAAGCCCACACTCGTTAGGCTTGATGAATAAGACTAAAACACCTAGTTAGGCTGAAGATTTTGCAACACATCTACCACAGCATAACTATCTTCATTCACCTGCATACCTTTACCCATTCTGACTTCCAAAATACTTTGCACTTCAGTGCGTTCTCTATTATTGGCTAGCTCAAGACCCATTGAATCGATAGGTTGATGACGCTCTGTACAGCTTAACAAGCCGCATTCTCTTGTACTTGCCTGACTGCGCATAAAACTTATGCTGGCATCGGGCTGCACTTGTTTTCGATCAACAAAGGTCTCCCGACTGGTTACGACAAACCAGTCAAATCCCTGTTGCTGAGTTAACTGTGCAGAGCGAAACAAGGCATGATTAGTCACGCTCAATACATCCTCACGATTACTGGTGTATTGCACTCGATATCTGTCATCAGATACTTTTATGTCACTATAACCGTTGCCACCATTTTTAGCTGCACGATATTGCGGTCCATTGGCACAACCAGCTAGGACGATGCTTAAGATCAAAACTACGCTTAAAACGTTCATGTTTTTCATGTTTAATTTCCTGGTTTATTGGCGGGATTTACCCATGCCTTACTGATGGCATCGAGCTCTTGTTGTTTATTTAATGGCTCACCTTCGATTATTTGATCGATCAGCGTATCGAGCATTGCATTCGGTTTAGTCGCGCTGCGATATACATTTTGATCTTGCTCTAGCTGACTAAAACTAGTTGCCTGAATGCGCCAGATAGCATCCTCACGACAAGCAATACTGTTACTGAGTACACGGCTATCACTGAGGCTATATTGACGACAGTATTGCCCTTGCAGATTCCTAAAACTTAAGCTCGCTTGCATAGTTTGTTGATTGGTAAGTTCACCTTGTTCGCCGCTGCTTAAATTATCTAAAGCCCTAGCTTGTGGGGCTGTCAGTTGGGCACTCAAAGTCGCACTTTCTTGTTGGCCAAATTGGCCTAAACCGATACCAAAAAACAGGGCAATGCCTGCAGCTAATGCGGCATGTTTACTCAGGCCATTGTGTAATTTTCTCCACCCCCTAAGCTCAACCACATTGTCACGATTTGCGCTTTCTTGCAGTAAAACACTGATACTGGCAGGTACAGGATGACGGTCAATTTCACTGGCATGGGCGGCAACCCACTCATCAACTTGGGCTAAATCCGCCAAGCGCATAGCTAAGTCATCGTCACTTAAAAGTAGCTGGCGTATCGCCTGCATTTCATCTTCAGGTAATTCTGCATCTAAAAAAGCACAGAGTTGTTGGTCGCTAATATTCATGCAAAAATGCCTCCTTGTTGACTTTTTACTATTTTCAAAAGTGCTGTGCGCGCCCTTGATAGACGACTCATTACCGTTCCTAATGGTAGCTCTAAGGTCTCAGCCACTTCTTTATAAGACAAACCTTGAACCGCCACTAAGGACAAAATAGAACGTTGGTCATTGGGCAAGGTTTGCATCGCAGTATTCACCTGATTCAATGTTTCTTGCCTAGCTAGATTTTCATCGTTGTCGCTGGTCTGCTCTTGGTGTAATTCAGGATTTTGCGCGGCCACTGAACGAACTTTACGCGCTCGATATTCATCAATCCAAATATTACGACAGACTCTAAATGCCCATTTATTTAACTCAGCATCATCGGGCATGCCCCGCGACAATATTTTCTCTATGGTGGTTTGTACTAAGTCGTCCGCATCGGTAATACTGCCAGTTAATGAATAGGCAAAGCGCCGCAACATGGGTAGTAAAGTAGTGAGTTGGTTTTTCATTATTATCTCCTCTTTATAGTGAAGACGAGCGAGCTATTTTTTTATTCCCATAAAATTGGAATTATTTTCTATGTTCAAACGTTTTCATGTTAAAGATATAAACTGAGCACCTTATGAGGCTAACATGAAATATAAATACACCACTGCTCTTTTATGCAGTGTGACATTGACGCAAGTCGGCGCACAAACCCTGCCAACCCGACCGCTATTAGCGCCCATGGTGGAGGTTACACGGCCACTAGATCGTATAAGCCAGCCGCTGATAAAAAAACCGCTACTAGCCCCTTTTGCACTTAGTCGTTTGCCCGCACTTGAAGAAACCTTAACCGAGCCTTTAACGGTCTTGCCTGACAAATTGACCTTGCCGGGCATCGGCGGTGTTGAAGTAGTCGAGGTAAAACTAGCTGATGGTTGGCGGGCTATTGAGCGCGAATGGGTTATGCTCAGTGATGCAGATGGCATCAAGATTATAAAACAACATGCTATCAGCATGACACAACAAAAATCTTACCCTGCCTTGGATCTTTATTTGGTGAAATTTGTCGTGCCTGAGAGCTTAGATTCTCGCGCAGCCTTAACCGCCTTATTGCCTGCCGAGGTTGCCATTAGTTTAGATCGCAATCATGTCTTTCAGAATCAAAGCGAACCAAATAATAAGTTACTCTCACAAACCGATACTCAAACACTGAGCTCGCCTATGTGCAGCCAAGACTTATCAATTGGTATGGTCGACACCGGTATTCAGTTCCAGCATCCCGCCTTTGCACAAAGCAAGATCATCAGCAAAAACTTGGTGGATATTGCCAGTATTGCCCCCTTAAACCATGGCACCGCGGTAGCCAGTGTGCTGGTTGGCAGTGGTCAACACTTTTCAGCGTTAGTGCCAAACGCGACTTTATATGCCGCAGCCGTTTTTTATAAGCAGTCTGAGTTTGCCCAAGGCGCAACGATGTTAAACGTGGTAGATGGCCTTAATTGGTTAGCAGAAGAACGCGTTCAGGTTATTAATATGAGTTTGGCGGGGCCTGATAATCGCATTTTAGCCTTGGTTATTGAGAGACTTATCGCTAAGGGCACTATTATTGTAGCGGCAGCAGGTAACGAAGGACCTGCAGCGCCGCCTATGTATCCGTCTGCTTATGCTAGTGTCATTTCAGTCAGCGCTACTGATGATGAAAATCAGATATATCGCTGGGCTAATCAAGGGGATGAGATTGATTTTGTCGCTCTGGGTGTAAACGTTTATACAGCCCATTCAAAAGGCACAGAAGCTCGTGAAACGGGTACATCAATCGCATCCCCGCTAGTGGCTGCCTTAGCCGCATGTTTATCACTTCAACATGAGCCGCAAACTATACAAGACGAGTTAATAAAGAGGAGTATTGATTTAGGCGCAACAGGCAAAGATCCGGTATTTGGTTATGGCCTGTTGCACAGACCTAATAATTAGAACGTCATTTGTAGTTCGATTAAACTGATGGTTTGTGCATAGTTTAGTTGGGGCAGTGAGCTTTGGTTATCACTGTATTCAACTTTTGCAACGACACTCATTTTGCGCCAAATAGCCTGCTGCCACTGCAACTCAATACTTTGCTGAATATCCTTGCGTTGGGGAGCTGTATTCGAAGCCGAATCTGTATAAGTACTATGGCGATAGCGCCAGTCTAGCTGCACCTGACTTGCTTGACCAAATAACTCAAATTTGTGTAACACACTGCTATTGAGACTATTACTACTATAATTAAATTGCTGATCTAGCGCTTCTTCTTGCTCACCCGACAATCCAAAGGCCAGCATCGTATTGCCACCAGCAAAAAATTGAAATAGATTCAAGTCAACTCCTCGGTTAGTCGCATCACGACTCGCCATTGAGTCAAATTTCTTGTCTTTGTAAATTAAAGCCGAACGTAAATAGGTGGTCGTGGTTAAATATTTAGCGGTATAGATACTGGTTTGATTTAAACTTAAAAACGCCTCATCTTGCAAAATAGCCTTAGCGAGGTCATGGCGAACACCAACACTCAACCAAGCAAAATCGTATTGTGCATCAACGTATAGCTGGTGTAAGTCCAAATCATAGCGATCAAAGGCTTGAAAGTCTTTACGCGCAAAACTATACCCGCCCTGCAAAGTTAAAGCAGATGTCGCTCGCCATTGCCCCGCTAACTTTGCATTCATGGTCAGAGCAACATCTTGTTGATTAGAAACTTGATCAAGCTCAGCCACAACTAGGGTTGAATTGTTTAATACACCAAGCTTGGCTTGGGCTTCATAAGTAAAAGCTGACTCTTGTGCTACACAATAAAAAGCGGCACTTAGACTGAATAAAATTGGCACATAACAGGTGGCTTTCATGATCATCGTCCTATGAAAAGCAGAGCGTCAGTGTTATGGCACTGACGCTTAAGTATTACTGGGGGAATTACAGGCCTAAATTCATGCTGTTGGCCACGCTATTACTGACTTGATTAGTCGTTTGTAATGCAAGGGTACTGGCGATTTGTTCAGTAACGACAGAACTCAGCTGTCCAGCGACTTGCTGTTGCAGCGCTTGTTCAGAGACCGCACTCACACCATTGCCAATTGCCCCTGAAATGTTGTGACTGATAGATTGACTCGTATTGGTCACAACTCTGTTACTGAGGTCAAATAGTGCAGCGCTTTGCCCGAGGTTCTGGCTCAGGTCGGTCGACTGAGCAACATTACTCACGATGGCACTCGAATCCGCCAATTGCACATCGTCAGACGCAGAACCATTTTTTTGTGGGCTAGCAGTATCGCTTGGTGATAATGATACTGGTGATAGTAAAGACCCTGCATCAGCATTTAAGTCACTACTTGTTAGCTGAGTCAGCACAGTCGAGGTGTTTGTATTTCCATCACCGACACTCCCTGTAGTTTTTTGCGATAAATCACTACTGGATGTCATCAGTCCTTTAACTGCTCCTGCAGTTTGTGCAGACTCATCTGATGTCATTACCCTTGCTTCTTCCTGCTCAGGCCTTACTTCAGTCTCACTACTCAGTTGCGGGTTAGCTCCCGTTTCACTGGAAGACTGAGTGTCGTTTTGTGCGGTATCCAATGCGCTAGCAGTATTGCTAACTATCTTGGTGTCAGTGGTAGTTTGCATCTCCTTAGTATTTGCAGCAGAAACCTGTGCTTGATTGTTCGCACTTAATGAAGTATTTAAAGCGATGTTTTGCTGAGTGGTTGCAGCGACTGCACCTAAGCATGATACCATTGACACTAGTCCAAGCATCATTGATATTTTATTGATCGAAGTCATTTTAATTTCCTCTAGGTTTATGTGAATGACACCTAGATAACGCTTGGACAATCCTTTTTATTCCCATTCTTTTAGTGAAATTGCAAAACGCTTCAAAATAAGTTGCTTGTTATTCTTTCACTTGCCAACAATTCAAAAAATTAATACACAATGTTCTTATTTGTTTTAACACCGTTTTTCCAAAAAAATATTGAGTGCAGTCTTTCAGGTTTTGAGCTTAAATAGATTTTGAAAACACTCAGCGAGTCTTTATTTCCGAGTTTCTGCATAGTGAATTCAGACGATACTTCTACTTTGGCCCCTTTAATGAGAAAGCGAACGGCCACAGCACTGGTTGTGAATTGGAAGTTTGTGCCAGAAGCGATCATTGCGTATTTTTAATGGTAATTTCTGCTTCACGTCCAAAGCGGATCAAATATCTTATAAGATCGAACGGCAAAAATGAGATCAGCGGATCTTCGTGCATGATTAATTGAAGATCCGTGTTACCGCTATATTGTTGACCTTCAAATTGTCAAATTGCTTATACCTTCAGTCATCCAGTTGCCGTCAAACCTTGTTCACAAAGGCTTCGAACTCACCCAGCGGAAGCGGCTTGCTGTAAAGATACCCCTGATACTGATGACAACCAAGCTTCGCCAGTGCATCGCGCTGTGCTTCGGTCTCTACCCCTTCGGCAATCACCGACAACCCCAGTGTCTTGGCCAGGCCAACCACCATCTCTGCGATCGCTAAGTCGTTGGCATCGACTAGGATATCTCTGACAAAGCTCCTGTCAATTTTGAGTTGATCCATGGGTAAAAGCTTGAGGTACGACAGCGAGGAATAGCCTGTGCCAAAGTCGTCCAATGAAAAGCCTATTCCCTGGGCTTTGAGCAAGGTCATCTTGCTAATAATGTCTCGGATATTGTTGACTAGCACGCTCTCGGTAAGTTCAAGCTTGAGCCGATGCGGATTGGCACCGGTTTGCTCGATAATCGCTAACACTTGTTCGACCCAATCGACTTGCAGGAACTGGCGGGCACTAACATTGACCGCAATGCTCAGATCAGCCATCAGAGGGACTTTGGCCCAGAGCGCCAATTGAGCGCATGCAGTCTCCAACACCCAGTGACCTAGGGGGAGAATCAAACCGGTTTCCTCTGCCATGGGTATAAAGTCAGCGGGTGAGACCATCCCGCGCTCAGAATGATTCCATCGAACCAAGGCTTCTACGCCGACAACTCGGTTACTTTCGACGACCTGAGCCTGGTAATACAAGGCAAACTGTTGACTGGAAACGGCCAGGCGCAAGTCGGTTTGAAGGGAAACACGTGCCGACATTGCTGCTTGCATTTGTGGCTCGAAGAAACACAAGGTATTTTTCCCCGCAGCTTTAGCTTGATACATAGCCAAGTCGGCTTGCTGCAAGCAATTATCCAAGTTCTGATGTGCCTCCAAATCGATTAAGGTGATACCAATACTGGCGGTGCATTGATGTTCAAAGTCACCAAGCGGGTAAGTCCGAGCAAGCGAGGTCAGTATCTTCTCTCCCACGGAAGCAGCCTGGCTGGCGGCTTCCTCATTGACCGCACTCAAGCCTTCCAGCAACACCACAAATTCGTCACCACCCAATCGAGCAACGGTGTCGCCTTCTCGTACACATGCTTCGATACGCATGGCCACCTGCTCCAGCAGTGCATCTCCAGTGGGATGGCCTGCCGTGTCGTTGATATTCTTGAATTCGTCAAGATCCACAAACAACAAGGCAGTTTGGGTTCCATGGCGCACACTGACGGAAAGGGTTTGCTGCATACGGTCAATCAACAAGCGGCGATTGGGCAGACCGGTCAGGGGGTCGTAAAACGCAAGGTGTTCGACCTTTTCTTCGATAGCCTTGCGTGTTGAAATGTCGGCAAAAACGCCCACGTAGTGACTGGTATTACCTTCGTCATTCTTGACAGCAGTGACACTTAGGGATTCCGGGTAGACCTCGCCGTTCTTGCGTTGGTTCCAGATTTCACCTTGCCAAGAGCCAGTAGCCTCAACGCTGGTCCACATGGCTTTATAGAAGTCGGCATCGTGACGGTCTGACTGAAGCAGACGCGGGGTTTGACCAACTGCTTCTTCCCGCGAATAACCTGTAATATTCGTAAACGACTTGTTGACGCTGACAATGACGTTGTTGATATCCGTCACCATCATGCCTTGTTGTGACTCAAAGGCGGTTGCTGCGATGCGTAGTTGAACTTCGGCCTGCTTGCGTTCGGTGATATCCTGAAAGAAGCCATAGATTCTGTGGTGTTCCAGGTCAGCTTTGCCTATGATGTGAACGCTGCGGGTATTGCCTTTAGCGGTGATGATTTCCAATTCCAAGTCGAACGGATCGCCATGCTCGATAATTCGCTGCACCGCCTGTTCGACGGTCGGCCTGGACTCGGGAGTATAAAAATTGATTCCCGTTGCTACTGAGGGATCATAATCATTATCCAGTTCATGGATGCGGTACACCTCTTCAGTCCACGTCTGTTTGCCCGTATCAATATCGAACTCCCAGCCACCGACCTTGCCGATCTGTTCGGTTTCTGCCAGAAGTTTTTGGCTCCTTTGTACCGCCAGTTCGGCCTGTTTCCGGTCTGTGATATCTGTAATGAACCCCCGTATTTTTATACCCACACCTTTCGAATCGCGAGCAATGACCACGCCGATGACGTTTAACCAATGGATAGACTGATCAGGATAATGAATCCTAAAGTCAAACTGATACTGGTCGGGACCACCCAGCGCCAATGATTGATTAATGAATAAGTTGCATTTTTCGCGGTCGTCAACGTGGGTGGCATCCATAAAAGTATTTACATGCCATTGCCCCACCTCCGTAAGTCCATATAAGTTGTCGTGGTTGCTCGAACGTGTCATTGAGTCAGCCACAAGATCCATTTCCCAGGCTGCGACATTGGCCAATTCTGACGACAATCGCAGCAGTTCTTCGCTTTCGCGCAAAGCTTTATCTGCTAGATTGCGATCGGTGATGTCTTGGATCGTAAAGACGAAGCGTTCGATTTTCCCGCTTATGTCGCGCACTTCTGCGTAGTTGTAAAGCGCGTCTACAGTGCGGCCACTCTTCAGGTGGCGGAGGTGGACCTCCAAGTTCTGGTAGCGTTCACCCCGGAAAGTCCGCGAACCCGGCCACTCCTCTATGGGTAGAACCCGTCCGTTCGGATCACTCAATTCCCATTCCTGTGCGTATTGTGAGAACCGCTCGAGCATATTGGAAGAAGAAGTAAAGCCGTGGATCCTAAGCGCCTCCTGGTTCATCCAGCAATTCTCACCATTCTCGTCAAAGTAAAAAACGCCAAATTGTATTTTTTCCAGCACGGATTCGAGATTGCTCCGCTCTAAGCGCAGCAGTTTTTTGATCTCCCTTAGTTTTTCTTCTGCTTTCTTCAGCTCAGTAATGTCATAAAAATTGACGACCACCTGAGTTAATTCACCCTTGAGGTCGAATTCAGGAAAACCACCAACGGATACCCAAGTTGGTTTAGTCTGTTGTGGGCTCACTATCCCGAGTACAAGTTTGTCAAAGCGCAAGTGTGATGAGATAACGCGATTCACTGGATAGTCATCGAGTGGCATAACCATGCCTTGTTCAGTGATGAAATGCCAAGCAGGGTCAGCCCCCTCCTTGCCCGACATTTGGTCCTCTGATAGTCCCAGCAATTCACAAGCGCGAGTATTGCTATAGATGATTCGAGTGTCCGGAGCATGCACAATAATTGCTGTATTTAAGCTGCGTAACAATTCAAGTTGGGAATATTGAGTGTTCAATTCCTGCCCCTATCAAATATATTTGAAGTATGTGGTTATGTTACTTTGAACTTTATGCCGGATTGCTTCGTCATGTTGAGCATGCACCAACTCCTACATACACCACAGGTGTTAATTTGTAGTTAAAACTGATCCACGATTTGCATCTAAAACTTTTCCACCCAAGTATTCTTATATGACCATAATCATGTTTTAGTTTCTAGCGTTTTTCTCATTTGGTTCTTTAAGGCTGCAGATGTCATTGCCCGTTTCGATAATGTGACAATGATCGGTTAACCTGTCTAGCAAGGCCGTTGTAATTTTTGCATCACCAAACACTTTTGACCATTCAGTGAAGTGCAGATTGGGGGCGATAAGGACGCTGGTTGTTTCTTAGCGTTTATTTAATAAATGAAACAGTAATGTGCCGCTCGCTTGGCTAAACGGCACGTAGCCTAATTCATCCAACAAGACTAAATATCAAAGGGTCAGAACAATTGAAAAGGTGTTGATTGATAGTCCGCTAACGCAGTGTGACCTTGCTATCTTAGACCGCCTAGACGTATGTCCGGTTCGCTCTAACCCGACACACTGTAAAAAAATCCTGACGATCCGCTTGCTGCTATTGGAGATCGTTCGGCAACTGATACAAGAAGATCCGCAAATGACAAGGGCCTGCACAAATACTTTAAACTCGCTATCCTGTTTATGAGAAAACCTGCATGCTATTGGAAAGTTATCGTCTTGCATGCTAGCCTGATTAGATGAGTAAAGAAAAATCCACTGACTATGAAAAAGGTAGTCTAAGCCTAATTGGCGCGGTTTCCATGGGAACCGGTGTGATGATCGGTGCAGGAATATTTGCTCTGACCGGACAGATTGCCGATTTGGCAGGTACATGGTTTCCCTTGGCATTTTTTGTGGCGGCCATCGTCGCTAGCTTCAGTGCTTATTCGTATGTAAAGCTTGCTAACGCCTATCCCTCGGCAGGCGGCATCGCTATGTTTCTGAAGAAAGCCTATGGTCGTTCTTTGATGACAGGCGCATTAGCGCTATTGATGTATTTCTCCATGATTATCAACGAAAGCTTGGTTGCCCGGACTTTTGGCACCTATACCTTGCAATTGTTCAATGCTAAAGACAGAGAGTGGTTGATACCTGCGCTTGGCGTAGGACTCTTGGTATTTGCGTTTTTTATCAATGTGCTAAGCAATAAATTTATTCAGTCACTCTCTTTTGTTACGGCATTTATTAAGATTGCAGGTTTAGCCTTGCTGGCAATAGGTGGGCTTTGGGCCTCAGGTCTGAGCTTCGAAAGTACTTCAGTGGTCCCTCGCGAAACCGGTGTAAGTAGCTTCCTTGGTGCAGTCGCTTTAGGCATACTTGGCTATAAGGGCTTTACTACTATTACGAATAGTGGAGGCGAGATTAAAGAACCCCATAAAAATGTGGGCCGAGCTATCGTTATATCTATCTTAATTTGCACAGTGCTCTATGTCTTAGTATCACTTGCAGTGAGTGCCAACCTTTCTATCGACGAAATCGTTAAAGCAAAAGACTATTCTCTGGCCGAGGCGTCTCGACCTGCTTTCGGCCAATACGGTCTCTGGTTTACTGTTGGTTTTGCGATAATTGCCACAGTGTCAGGTGTTATTGCTAGTGTGTTCGCCGTTTCACGCATGTTAGCTATGCTGACAAAAATGCAGCTCGTCCCTCATCGCCATTTGAGGATGCCCGGCGACATACAAATGCACACGCTTATCCACACGGTAGTCATTGCGATTGTGCTCACCATCTTTTTTGATTTAAGTCGTATCGCTTCACTCGGTGCAATTTTTTATATCATTATGGATATTGGTATCCACTGGGGTGTTTTCAAACATTTGCGCAAAGACGTCAAGGCGAACGCAGCCATTCTCATCACGGCTATTGTACTTGACGTTATCATATTGATCTCATTCTTGTGGGTTAAAGTGCAATCAGACATGTTAGTGGTGTGGGCTTCGTTGATCGGCCTTGCTGCTATTTTCATCGGCGAAAAATATTTTCTTAAGTTACATAAAAATGATGACGAAGATCCAAATTATACATAGTAACTATTTCAATATAGCTCGGATAAAGCTTGGTCATGAGTTCTGCAACGGCTCTGGTTTACAGTAATAGCTTGTTGTGTAATAGATGATTACCTAGGGTTCCAGTCCAACTTAGCCAATTTAGATGGCTGTCTCTTCTGTTTTTTTCAGCTCAATTACATAAATATGTGAATTGCATAAGGTCTGGGTATTTATCTAGTGAATACTATGAATTTTCTGCTTAAGTTATGTAGTTTTTTCATATTTCATTTGATTTTCTGACGACTTAGTTATTATTAAATTTTAAATATCAATTAAAAACAATCACTTACGTGCTTGGCATGGTCTTGGCTTTGTTTTACTAGGTAACTAATCAAACAGGAGTAAAAGTATGGAAATCTTTCAAGCTATTCGCAAAGACCACGAAAAACAAAGACTCTTGATGAAAATTTTGGTTGAAACTTCAGGTGATTGTGAAAGTCGTCAAGATTTTTTCTCACAGTTAAAAGAAGAGCTTAAGCAACATGCAAAGGCAGAAGAGCGGCATTTTTACTCTCCTTTAATGGAATCTAATAAAACGATTGAAGAGTCTAGACACGGTATTGCTGAGCATCACGAAATAGAGGAAATAGTAGATAAGCTAGAGAAGACTGACATGAGTTCTTCTGCTTGGCTGCATTATATGAAGAAGCTGCAAGAGCTTGTCCTCCATCATTTAGATGAAGAGGAGCAGACGTTTTTTAAACATGCCGATGCCGTACTAAGCGACAAACAAAAGGATGAGTTAGCCAAGGATTATGAGCACGAGATGCAGGATCTTTGATAATGAAGAGATAATGGGTTAACCCCAGAACCCCGAATATAAAAAATATTGGTGGACGATCAAACTTGTCGACAGCGACACAATTATGATGACAAAACCGAAGAGAGGATATTGGTCTCAATTGACTATTCTTCGGTCGGAGGTGAAATGCAAAATTTAAAATTAAAAGCGGGAGAGCCATTTCCACATATTGAAATAAAGGCACAGGACGGGCGACTTATTCCCTTGGTTAAGGTCGACCCCCAAGCTGAGCTGGGAAAGTGGACCTTGGTTGTTGTTTACAGAGGACAGCATTGCCCTATCTGTTTAAAATATCTGAACGAGCTTGAGTTATTCACTGGTCGTTTGGGGGCGTTAAACATTGATATTGTTGCGGTGTCTGCTGACAATAAGCAGCAGTTGGAGCAGTTTAAGGTCAATGGCTTAGACACAAGCTTTCCTATTGCCCTAGAGTTGCAGCTTGAAGATATGAAGAAATTGGGGCTTTATATTTCTGAGCCTACTGGTGGTGCTGAAACCGATCATTTGTTTGCGGAGCCTGGTTTATTTTTGGTCAATCCTAAAGGTGAAACAACGATGATTGAGATTGCAAACGCACCTTTTATTCGACCTAACATTGATCAATTTGTGACTGGACTGGAGTTTGCTTTGGAAAATAGCTACCCAACACGCGGCACACATAGCTATTAGCACGCACAGTCATCAGAAGTGTAGGCGAGGCACAAACCTCGCTTTCAACCTGCGGGGTCAGCCGTGGTCAACGGAACCTGCAGGGTCAAAGCCGGTGAAATGTCACTTTTTGCTCTGAAACAGTCGATTACATCACGACCAGCGAACGCCGGTAATGGTGACCAAGCAGATCGTCAAAACCAGTTTTTCCGAGTCACCCCACCAACCGCTCATGGCACAAACTTCCAATTCAAAACAAACAACGTGACTTTATGCTTAGTCAATAAACCAGCAATAGCCTTGAACGTCGTCGACCGTCTCTTGAACGTTCGAAGCCGAATATCAGCCATGTGCCAAAAGCTGCTGTTCTTGTTCTATCCAATTAGCAGATACCGGACGGTCGGACTTTATCCCACAAACTATAAATTTTCTCGATAACGGACAGTGGGTTAATGCTGTCCTAACCTGAGCGACTCCAACTTTGCGGTCATTCAAAGCGGGTGGGGGTTTAGCCTTTTCGTAGTATCCCTGTGCTATTAAACGTTTATGAGCTCGTCGTCATTTTTTGTCATTCTTTTACTCACATTCAGCCAGAGGCGCTGCGGCGCAGAGAAAAGAGGGGGAGTTACATCGACTTTGCTCACTTTATTGGCCCGTTCGGACGCTTATATTGTGTAGTGTCAGGTTATTTCCCCCGTTTGACATGGTCAAATTTATGAAATTCACCGACAACCCATTATTTACGGTTATTTTAATGCAAATGAATGAGACAGATATCTTTACGTCTCATCATTAGTAAAACAGTAAAAACACACTAAGTTATTGAATTTATTTATTATATTTTAGTGGCGCATTATTTGCTTAAGTATTAATTACTATATTAAACGAATGACTGCCGAGTGTATAACATCAGCGATATAGGAAATACGCGCCCAATAGCACGGGATCAACATTAATATAGGATAATCACATGAAATTGAAGTTTATAAACACTACATTGTCGGGCCTGCTATTGTCAGCGATATGCTCGGTGAATGTCGCCTATGCTGGTTTAATCGATCGTGGTAACGGTCTTATCTACGATGATGTGCAGAACATAACCTGGTTGCAAGATGCCAGCTACGCAAAGACCTCCGGTTATGACAGCGATGGCAGGATGAACTGGAATGAATCCCTGGCTTGGGCGGCCCAGTTATCTTACGATGGCGGCACGGCTAATGGTATGTTAACCGGTTGGCGATTATTTAATGCCGGACCTGATGGTACCTTTTGTGTAGCAGTTGCTTGTGCAGAGAATGAACTTGCTCAGATGTATTACAATGATTTTGGCTTGACTAGAGGCTCCAGTGTTTTGACATTATCTGGTGGCACAAATGCTAGTTTTAACTTGTTTAGCAATTTATCCGTAGACGGAGCATATTGGTCCCAAACTGCTGGCTCGCAATATGACTGGAATAATGGCTCTGGGCTCTTTGCTGACAGGGCTTGGGTTTTTAGGCTTGGCAACGGAGACCAAAACACGACAATAGTTTATAACTATCAAAGTGATAGTTATAACACAGCAAATGTTTGGGCTGTGCGGGACGGCGATGTAGCTCAGGCGCAGTCTTCTGCAATCCCTGAACCAAGCACCCTTGCCTTATTTGGCTTAGGTTTGATTGGCTTGGCGTTACGTCGTTTTAGTAAAAAATCTTAACGCCTTTATTTTAAAATCCAGCATCGACGACGGAATGCCTGCATAAACCCATGTAACCTAACGTTGTCGATAATCATCAAGAAGCATCTGCCAATTTGGTTGATGTTTTTTTGGCCCATAAAACTGCTCCCATGACCGCTATAGAGACTGATACTGCCGATATTCAATTACCTTAAATGTATTACTGACTCAGTGATACCGAACTGCGAGCCACCTGGCAGCATATGCCTACTAGTAGCAAAAAACAGATCGTCAGGGGTAATCATACGGATTATAAATTTGCTCGTAAGCGGACAGTAGATTAATGCTGTCGTTACATGGACTATTCCCTCTTTGCAGTTATACAGAGCGGGAGGGATTTTAGTGTTTTAGCGACCCTGTTGAATTGCACGAAAAATTGAGCCACCGTTGCACTGAAAAAGTGATCAACTTAGTGGTTAGTTCAGGCCAGAATTCACATTAGCTCAAGTTGTTAATCATGGATCAACATTTGATACAAATAACATCTGAAACAGGATCGCTTTTCTGCGCAAATTGCCAACTCATCCATTTGGATGAAATTAGTCGTTTAGATTGCTATTCATCCACCGGCTCGATACTGTCATTAAAGCTGCTTTAATGCAGTTAGATAAAATAGGATGTACTAACTGCAATGCCCCTGTCATCTGACGAATTATTAGAATTTATTGGCGAAATTTACCATGCAGGCCTGACCGGTCAGTGGCAGGCGGTGCTGACCAAACTCATTGATAGCACCCAATCAAATAAGGCATTTTTTTTCTTAAAAAAATTAGATAGCGAGCAATCGCTTATCATGGAATTGCAAACTACCTTTGAATATTCTCAATCAGCCTTACTGGATTACCAAAGCCGCCCGTTTGAAGGTCCCGGTTATCAAATAACCAAATACTTGACAGAAGGCGAATCGACTTATGTTAATAAGCATATTGATATGAGCTTGCACAGAGATTCAAGCTTTTTTCTAGAGATTTGTAGGCCATTGAGGGTATTCCATTCCATTGTGGGCATTTTGTGCAGAGATGCGCAGTATGAGTCCTTAATTGTGATCAATCGCGACGAAGACGAGCAGCCTTATCTGCCCCAGGAAGAAGAATTGTTCCGCCTCATTACGCCCCATTTTAGCCGCGCCATGTATATTTTTAAAGAGTTGCGGCTGTATAAAAATTATTCAAATATTTCAAAAAGTATATTAGACCAACAAGACAAGGCCATTATTGTTTGTGACGCAAACGGTCGAATAATGCTTGCTAACGGTGTTGCATATGAAAGGCTTGATGAAAAGTGCCCAGTTACCCTGGCAGACAATAAAGTAGTTATAAAGGATATCAATCATCAACATCGCTTAATGTTTTTTATTAAACAGTGTGCCAACCTTGCCTATACCGACATTGGCGTGCAGGAAACCATTATTCTTGATGGTGGGCACAATGAGAATATTCTGCTCACCATTTCCCCGCTGATAAACCAAAATGTATTCAATGATCTTGAAGTGCCCTGTTGTATGGTAACGGCTAAATTTCAACAGCAACAGGATTGGTTAAAAATAAGTGTTCATTTTTCCTTAACACCCAAAGAAATGCGCTTGTTACAAGCTTTGTATGCCAAGCAAAAAATGACGAAACTAGCTGAGATTTATCACGTTAGTTACAATACTCTTCGTACCCAGTTGCAGGCCATTTTTAAGAAAGTGGCAGTCAATTCTCAGACTGAATTAATGATAAAGCTAAGTCAGTTTACCTGAGCGGCTCCTAGCTCAGTTCTATCAAAGGCTAAGACTGTCACCTGTTCGTTCGAAGCCGAATATCCGCCATGTGCCAGAAGCGGCTGTTGGTAGTGTGCTTAATGAAAGATCCCTACATATCAAAAAGAGACGTTCGGTATTAACAATCTTAGTGCTTTTTAACTAAATAATTTCTTTTATAGTGCCAAGTTATTAAACCTATATGAAATAACTCATTGCATCACTCATAGGTTGCCAGCTAAGTTGAATCATTATAATGTAACTTGAAACTCACTAATTTTTTCGAGTTAAATTTATAAAACTAGGTGCCAAATCAAGAACGTCAAAATGATAAGGAAATATTTTGAAAATACTAGTGTGCTCCCTCTTATGTATTACCTCACTTTATTCTGTAAATAGTTTCGCGTGTAGTGGTTCGTTACTTGAATTAATTAACAAAGGGCACGATGTTTACCTCGGAGATACTCACGGAACTAACGAAATACCAGCTTTAGTAAAATGCTTAGTAAAAGAAAGGTTAAAAACTAAAATTTCTGAACCCCTTGTTGTTGCATTGGAAGATACTTCTGAGAGCTTGATATCTGATTCTGACGTTTGGTATGGAAAGGACGGCAGAAACTCAATCGCAATGTGGGAGTTAGTAGAATATCTAAAGCTACAAAAGAAGCTTGGCAATATTGATTTATTTATGTTGTTAGACTCAGTTGACGTTTCGATGTTTAAGCACTCTTTTGATCAAAATGAATATGAAAAGCAAATCGGAATAGGCCTTCGGCATGTTACAGAGGGGAGTCAAGTGATCGCTCTTAGTGGAAGTTTCCATTCAAGAAAAAGAGCGCCTAGCTTTTCGCCTGAGGTTATTCCTGCTGGGAGTTATGTCGCTGATTCGATGTTACATATATCGATCGAACCACTTAATGATGGTGAATATTGGGCTTGTCTTAGAGAGGGTTGCAAAGTTGTAAAATCTTCCTCGTTTACAAATAGTGCTGAATCTTCGAGTGATTTAATTGATGGAGAAATCGTTGAGCATGACTATATTTATTTTTTAGACAAATTTTCGAGGCTGTAACGAATTTTGTGTAACTGCTTATCATAAATTACTCTATTGAGAATTAAGGATAGGCAGATGCAAATGAATAGAAAAGAACTTGAAGCTTTCGCTAAAGAAGCGGCTAAAGGCATTAAA
>Ga0163215_100851_pt1 | contig 31084 bp, 23 predicted proteins | sample SynspAceP_FD_185934 | JGI IMG/M metagenome (GOLD analysis project Ga0163215, IMG submission 185934) | Saline lake microbial communities from Ace Lake in Antarctica - Synechococcus sp. Ace-P (Hybrid Assembly) | ecosystem: Environmental > Aquatic > Non-marine Saline and Alkaline > Saline | place...
TTTACCCCCTCCTTTTTGTCAACTGCTTGCGGACTGGGCTCAAAAGCCGAGGGGTCATGACGATTTCGCAAAAATTTCAAACCAACTTGAGCAAATAATGCATAAGTTAATACATCATCCACTGTCTCATTCGCTAAGCTTAGATTTTCTTGCTTCGCTATCTCTTCAAGTTCACTTGTGAGTGAGGCTAGTTCGGCACCGATTAGATCAGCTGGACGACAGGTAATGGGTTCTTCACCCGCCAGCACTTTTAATTGCAAACTCGCATTTACTGGCGCCGCTGTGGCGCCATATTCACCCTTTAATACTCCCGCCGTTTCTTTGGTGATACTTTTGTAGCGTTCGCCAGTCAATACGTTGAGCACTGACTGCGTGCCGACTATCTGAGAAGTGGGGGTTACTAGAGGAACAAAACCAAGGTCTTCTCGCACACGGGGAATTTCTTTGAGCACTTCATCCATGCGATCTAAGGCACCTTGTTCCTTAAGTTGGCTTTCCATATTGGTTAGCATTCCACCCGGAACTTGAGCAATTAGAATACGCGCATCAACCCCCTTTAAACTACCTTCAAATTGGCTGTATTTTTTTCTAACTTCTCTAAAATAACTGGCTATCTCGGCCAATAAAGGTAATTGCAGTCCAGTATCACGATCGGTATCTTCAACAATAGCCACAACAGTTTCAGTTGCCGTATGCCCATAAGTCATACTCATGGATGAAATAGAAGTATCGAGTATATCAATACCCGCATCAATCGCTTTTTGATAAGTGGCAGTGCTTAAACCTGTGGTCGCATGACAATGCATTGCAATAGGCACTTCAATTGTTTCTTTCAAACGACTAACCAGCTCCTCGCACACATAAGGTTTCAGCAAACCGGCCATATCTTTAATACAGATAGAATGAACGCCCATATCTTGTAATCTGGCTGCCATGTCTAACCATGTTTGTAAATTGTGCACTGGTGATACGGTATAAGACAGCGTACCTTGGGCATGGGCTCCCTGTTTAATCGTCGCCTTAACGGCGGTTTGCAAATTACGGATATCATTCATCGCATCAAAAATACGAAAGACATCAACACCATTGGTGTGGGCTCGTTCAATAAACTTTTCTACTACATCGTCAGCATAATGACGATAACCCAACAAATTTTGACCACGCAATAACATTTGTTGTTTGGTCTTTGGCATAGCTTTTTTTAGGGCTCGAATTCGCTCCCAAGGATCTTCACCTAAATAACGAATACAGGCATCAAATGTCGCTCCGCCCCAGGTTTCTAAAGACCAATAACCAACTTGATCTAACTTCTCAGCAATGGGCAACATATCTTCTAAGCGCAAACGAGTTGCAAGCAAGGATTGGTGAGCGTCACGTAATACCACATCAGTGATAGCTAGCGGCTTTGACATAATAATATTCTCTTAAGTTTGTAAACTATTTATGGCTACGGTGTTGATGAATGGCAGCGGTGATAGCAGCCACTAATCCGGATGGTAAACCACTCTTTGATTGGGCTGAATTAGCAGGTTGTTGGCCGGAATTCACTGTGGATTCTGGATAGCGTTTATTGAGCCACGCTATTAAATTTACCGCCCCGATTAAAGCGGCTAGAAACAGAAATACTACGAACATGCCAATCATCATTAAATTGGCCGCATCCATTAACAAACTAACTACATCACGAGGCATAATTATGCTATTCCTATTAAGCCCGAAACTGGGCCTCTAATCGCCATAAAGACCAATATATTACAACAAAACTAGCAGGGCGAAAACATATTAAAAATAAAGAAAAATTCAATTTAGATGAATTTATATTCGAAAATTAAAAATATTCTCACATAGCTTCTCATTCAAATTGAGGTATTTACGGCGTTGGTAAAACAATATAGATAATCGGCTTTTGCTATTGAAAAAAAAGAGCTTGATAATTGCATGGTTTTAAATGACGCGGGAGAAAGAATTACGACAGACATCCTGCCTTTCGCTCACAGAGCCGCTCTTTATGAATTCAAAATTGTTCCCAACAATTTAATCGAATCTCCGGCCGTCTGATTCGAAGCCAATTACTCTCATCTGGCCCTCACGGAACAAGCATGACTTGGTTCACATCACGGGGAGAGAACTATATTCGTTAGTCGTTTAACAAAGAAGGTAAATCGAAATAAAAATACTGAGGAAGTGGGATTGAAATGGCGCGTGTGGAAGGATTCGAACCTCCGACCGCCTGGTTCGTAGCCAGGTACTCTATCCAGCTGAGCTACACACGCACAGCACTATTTCAAAACTTTGGAATGACTTAGTAAAGACTAAGTTTATTAACTTTCCATTTATCAGGGTTTTACTAACCTTAATAAAATGGCGCGTGTGGAAGGATTCGAACCTCCGACCGCCTGGTTCGTAGCCAGGTACTCTATCCAGCTGAGCTACACACGCGTTGATAACATTTGAACTATTTTTATATCAAAACAAAGCTTAGTTCTTAGCTAGGTCTCTATCCAGCCCGTTGTGGAGCAATGAGCTACACACGCGTTGATAACATTTGAACTATTTTCATATCAAAACAAAGCTTAGTTCTTAGCTAGGTCTCTATTCAGCCCGTTGTGGAGCAATGAGCTACACACGCGTTGAAATTATTGTTTATATATGGCGGAGAGGGAGGGATTCGAACCCTCGATACCAGTAATAGGTATGGTTCCTTAGCAGGGAACTGGTTTCAGCCACTCACCCACCTCTCCGGAACACGATATAAACTTTTTGCACATTCAGATGATACCATAATGCATCTTAATAAGACCATCATGATAAGACAATTTCTCGAGGTTAAAACCTCTATTCCCTTAGTGGGAACTGCCTTCAGCCAGTTGACTGTCTCTCCTAAATGTGGAGGCGAAGTTTACCGATACTCAAACGTAAGTCAAACAATTTTTCTCAACTTATGAACTGCTTGCTTGCATTTTGAACGATAAATCGAGCTTTGTTTTTTTTATGAACAGTTTGAGCAAACTTTTTTCTACAACTTGATAAAAAACGGCAATTTCTTTACATAAAAAAAGCTGGTCGAAACCAGCTTTTTTTGCAGATTTAAAAATGTTTAGTCATCATCATGGGCTGGCGATTTATCACCACCTTCCGCCTGACCGTTTTTTTCTGCTTGGATGCGCATGTAAATTTCTTCACGATGCACAGATACTTCTTTTGGTGCGTTAACACCGATTCTTACCTGATTTCCTTTAACACCTAAGACAGTGACCGTTACTTCATCACCGACCATTAGGGTTTCACCTACACGACGAGTTAAAATTAGCATTCTCTTGCTCCTTTTCCGTTAAATAAAAATTTTAAGTCCTTAAGTAACACTAGTGAAAAACCCTATACGACTAGAATTTTCCACACTCAGTTATTCCTTATTTTTGTTGTCACCTCAAAAATTAACCGATAATACATTTAATCTACAATGCTTTTATTAACCAAGGCTTAACTGTTCCAATTGCACTAGCAAGATTTTCTGGCTGACTTCCCCCTGCTTGGGCCATATCAGGACGGCCTCCGCCTTTTCCGCCAACCTGTTGAGCAATATAATTGACCAGCTCGCCCGCTTTGACCTTAGACGTTAAATCTGGTGTTACCCCAACAATTAAGCTGACTTTGTCTTGCTCAGCCACACCAATCACAATTACAGCGCTTCCCAGTTGATTTTTGAAATCATCGACCATACCGCGCAAAGCTTTAGCTTCTACATCATGTAAATGCGCAATGAGCACTTTAACGCCATTTATCTCAATCACATTCGACAACAAATCATTGCCTTTAGTGCTGGCCAATTGTTGCTTTAATTTGGCAAGTTCTTTTTCAAACTGTTTGTTTTGATCTAATAGTTGCGTGATCCGTGCAGTTAAATTAACTGGTTCAGTTTTGAGCATCGCTGCTAGGCCACTAAGCTCGTTAAATTGCTTTTGCATTAAGTCGATGGCTGTCACTCCGGTAACGGCTTCAATCCGCCTTACGCCTGCAGCTATACCGCTTTCGGATAATATTTTAAACAAGCCGATATCACCGGTACTGACGACATGAGTTCCGCCGCACAGTTCCATGGAAAACTCTCCCATGCTAACAACACGAACATCCTCTTCGTACTTTTCACCAAACAAGGCCATGGCTCCAGCAGCTTTGGCTTGTTCTAAATTCATTAACTTAGTGTCTATTACGTTATTAGTGCGAATTTGATCATTCACTAATTTTTCAACCAAACTAATTTGCGCTTTAGTCATTGCCTCAAAGTGAGAAAAATCAAAGCGTAAACGCTCATCAGTCACCAACGAGCCTTTTTGGTTCACATGGCTACCAAGTACCTGCTTCAGGGCTGCGTGCATAAGGTGAGTGGCACTGTGATTAAGTTTTATCGCTTCGCGACGTTCGGCATCAAATGTAGCGTCAACTTGCTCACCTATGGCCAAGGTGCCTTGCATTTGCCCTTTATGCGCAATGGCTTGACCAATCTTAATGGTATCGCTAACCACAAACTGGCCATTTGCTCCTTGCAAAATACCACTATCACCAGCTTGTCCGCCTGATTCAGCGTAAAAAGGCGTCTGCTGAAGAATAACATAGGCGGTTTGCCCTTCTTGCAAGGTACTGACTGATTGGCCAGCAAGCAAAATTTCAAGCACTGCAGAGCGAGAACTTGTCAAGTCGTAACCGGTAAACTCAGAGACAGTATCGCTCTTTAGTTGCTCGTTATAGTCTGTATCAAACTGACTGGCCTGCTGAGCACGCTTACGCTGCTCGGCCATAGCCGCCGCAAAACCATCTTCGTCTATGCGTAAACCGCGCTCTCTAGCAACATCGTTGGTTAAATCTGCCGGGAAACCATAGGTATCATAAAGTTTAAAAACAACACTACCTGGGATCACTTCACCATTGAGGGCGTTTAATTCATCATCTAGAATTGCCATGCCACGCTCTAAGGTACGAGAAAACTGTTCTTCTTCGGTTTTCAGGACCTTTTCAACAAAGCTTTGTTGCTCTTTTAATTCAGGATAAGCCGCGCCCATTTGCTCAGCCAAAGCGGCAACAAGGCGGTAAAAGAATACGTCTTTCGCACCTAATTTATTACCATGTCTTACCGCGCGGCGAATAATACGACGCAATACATAACCCCGTCCTTCGTTTGATGGCACCACACCATCACAAATTAAAAAGCTACATGAGCGAATATGGTCGGCAATAACCCGCAACGACTTATCAGCAAGATCAGTAGTGCCAATTATCTTTGCGGTCTGAGCGATTAAATGAGTAAAAATATCGATTTCATAGTTACTGTGAACGTGTTGAAGAATTGCTGATATGCGCTCTAAGCCCATACCCGTATCGATGGATGGCTTAGGTAAGGGTTGCATAGTACCGTCACTTTGACGATTAAACTGCATAAACACTAAGTTCCATATCTCTATAAATCTGTCACCGTCTTCTTCCGGTGAGCCTGGAGGGCCTCCCCAAATGTGCTCACCGTGATCGTAAAAAATCTCAGAGCATGGACCGCAGGGACCGGTATCACCCATTGACCAGAAATTATCTGAAGTTGCGATACGAATGATTTTATCTTTTGGCACCCCGATATCGTTGGCCCAAATATCAAAGGCTTCATCATCTTCTGCGTAGATCGTAACCAATAGTTTTTCTTTGGGTAATTTAAGCTCTTCGGTTAAAAAGTTCCAAGCAAACTTTATGGCGTCAATTTTAAAATAATCACCGAAACTAAAATTACCTAACATTTCGAAAAAAGTATGGTGTCTGGCGGTATAACCGACATTTTCTAAGTCATTATGCTTGCCACCAGCACGCACACAGCGCTGTGACGACACAGCTCTAACATAATTGCGTTTATCTGCGCCTAAAAATACATCCTTAAATTGATTCATCCCAGCATTAGTAAACAATAAAGTAGGGTCATTGTTAGGTACTAAAGAAGAACTAGAAACAATCTGATGTCCGTTTTTTGCAAAATAATCTAGAAAGGCGCCGCGAATTTCGGCGGTTGTCATACTCATTTATAGTCCTGAAAATATAAAATTTTAGTTAGGTTAAAAATTAGACTAGGCAGCAAGAACACATTGCCTGCGAGGCATAACAGTACCATGTTTGAGACACTATTGTTAAGCGCTTAATTTACGACTTTAGGACCCCCATAGCATAGTGAATTTGTTCGGCAGAAAAGCCCCGTTGCAGCATGAATCGATAGTATTTTTGATGAACTTTCGGCTCACTGAGTTGAGCCTGCCCTTTTTTCTTCTCCAACACCCGCACTGCATGTTCAAACCAATCCATATCTAGATTGGTCAATACGCGGTTTACAATGCCATCATCTATTTGATGTAAGCGAAACTCATTTCTAATACTCAGTTCGCCGACGCCCTTGTTGATTTTGCTGCGCGCCAACATTTCAGCGTAACGCTCATCGCTTTGAATATCAGACTGTGCAAATTTATTGAGCCATTGCTCGCTCAATTCCGTATCAAATTTGCGAAGTTTCAATTTATTCACTAACTCGTGACGACTCTGTTCTCTTCTGGCTAAGAGCCGGGTAATGGTATACTTTATTTCCTTATAGGCTTCATTAGTACTCATATGCTCAAACCAACTATTTCGCCGAAATTTGGGATTTCTAATTTGAAAAACAAGTTTAGCTACACCTTTGTTAATAATATTGAAAAAATTGGCCAAGCGCTATGGCAAGAGATGGCGGCAGATACCAATCCATTTTGCCAGTACGAGTTTCTCCATGCATTAGAATTATCTAAATCAGTCGGTCCAGATAGCGGATGGTATCCTCATCATCTGATATTGTACAAAGATAATCAGGTTGTTTGCCTCGTACCGTTATACAAAAAAAACCATAGTTATGGTGAATATGTTTTTGATTTTGCATGGGCCAATACTTACAAACAGTATGGCGTAAACTACTACCCCAAACTCATTAGTGCGATTCCGTTTACGCCCGTTACGGGTGGTCGAATATTATGTCGCCCCCAAACGGATCAAACTGAGTTAGTTGAAGCCGTATGCCAAGTAACATCAGAAACACTCAGCTTAGACGGCTTATCATCAATGCATTGGTTATTTGTTGAAGCACAAACAAGCCAACGCTTAGAAAAACAGCAACAACTGGCAAGACGTTCAGTGCAATTCCAATGGTTTAATCGGAGCTATGTGACTTTTAGTGATTTTTTAGCCACCATGAACTCTAGGAAGCGTAAAAGTATTAAATCAGAAAGACAAAAAGTTTTGCAAGCCGCAGTGACGGTTGAACGCCTGACAGGTGAAAAATTACAAATGGAAAATATGGATTTTTTCTATCATTGCTATCAACAGACTTATATGAAACGCAGTGGCCATACTGGTTACCTTACCCAAGACTTTTTTACCCAAATATTTCAAACTATGCATCAAAACCTACTGATTGTTGAGGCCAGCATGGGTGAGCAGCCTATCGCTAGCGCTCTCTTTTTCTATGATGACAAACAGTTGTTTGGTCGTTACTGGGGAGCAATAGCTGACATACCGCAACTCCACTTTGAATGTTGCTATTATCAAGGCATTGAATTTTGCATTGAGAAAGGGCTAGCCGAATTTAACCCGGGCACCCAAGGTGAACATAAAATCATGCGTGGATTCGAACCCACCTATTGCTATTCTAATCATCAATTAAAAGAATTAGCTTTTCATGATGCCGTTGGCCGCTTTATTAAAACCGAAGATATGGGCATTGTAGAATATAAACAGAATGCTGAAAGTTTATTGCCTTTTAAAAAACACCCAGAGGACTTACTGTAGTTTATTACTAAGCAGCCTTACGCCAAACTAAACACTGATTATTGGCTGGCATGCTAAGGTTTTCGATTAAGTTTAATCCTTGCCCCCACATCTGCAACTCATTGATATCTCGGACACCACCATAACCATTCGATTTCAAATGCAGATCGAAATCGATATTACTTTGACTGCTAAATTGCCCTTTTTGAGTAAAGGGGCCATATTGACAAAACATACCACCAATCGGCAACCGTTCAGCGATCATTGTCATCATCAATTTAACTTCATACTTTTGCATGATGTGCGCAGTATTGGCACTAAAAACCCCATCATGCTCAGTCTCTGGCCATTTATCATCGCCAATAACAAATGAAATAGGCGGTTTCAAGTTGCTACTTGGATAAGCCGCAATCCATTGTTTTATGCCTGCATGATTATTGCTTGCATCACTGGTTTGCCACTGCAAGTGAGCTAAGTTTTTAGCCAAGTAAACCGCATGTTGCCCTGTACCAGAGCCAATTTCCAGCACAGATTTAGTTTGCGCAAAATACTGCTTCAATACCCCAAGAATAGGCTCTTTGTTATTTTCGCAGGCTTGACTAAAGGGCTTATTCATTGGGTTTTACCTCCTATTAAAGTTGAATATTGGGTGCTAACCATTTTTGCGCCTCTTCATCTGACCAGCCTTTACGCTTAGCATAGTCTACGAATTGGTCTTGTTGAATTTGCGCCACGGCAAAATAGCGACTTTGTGGATGAGAAAAATAAAACCCCGAAACCGAGGCTCCTGGCCACATGGCATAACTTTCAGTAAGTTTCATGCCCGTGTGTTTTTCTGCATCGAGTAAATCCCAGATTAACTGTTTTTCAGTATGCTCAGGACAGGCAGCATAACCAGGTGCGGGACGAATACCTTGGTATTTTTCGCGAATAAGTTCGTCATTACTCAAATTTTCTTGCGCCGCAAAGCCCCATATTTCTTTGCGTACTTGTTCGTGTAAGTACTCTGCAAAGGCTTCGGCCAACCTATCCGCCAGCGCTTTAACCATGATGCCATTATAATCATCGCCATCATCGATATAGTGCTGAGCTAATTCATCCTCACCCACACCCGCCGTTACCGCAAACGCGCCTAAATAATCAGACTTACCCGAACTTTTAGGGGCGATAAAGTCACTTAGGCAATAATTGGGGCCATTGGTTTTTTCGGTTTGTTGACGTAAATGGTGAGCAACAAACTGACTCTGTTGTCTATTTTCATCTTGATAGACTTCAATATCATCACCTACACTGTTAGCAGGGAAAATACCCATCACCCCTTTCGCTTGCAATAATTCATTGGCGCACAGTTCATTTAACAAGGCTTGTGCATCATTAAACAAACTTTGTGCTTCTTTACCCACCACTTCGTCTTGCAGAATACGCGGGTATTTGCCAGCCAAAGACCACGTTAAAAAGAACGGGGTCCAATCGATGTAAGGGCGCAATACCTCTAAGCCAACCGTAACGGCTTTCACCCCTAAGTGTTTAGGTACAGGTGGTTGATAATCAGCCCAGTCAAAAGCAAAGGCATTGGCTCTGGCTCTATCTAAAGTAACGGGCTTAGTGCGCGGTTTTTTCTTTGCGTGTTGTATTCTAACACTTTCATATTCAGCGCTAAGTTGGGCAGCAAAGATGGCCCGATTATCCGCCGCGATTAATCGTTGGCAAACACCAACAGCACGACTGGCGTTAGGCACATACACCACTGGATGTTGATAATGTTGTTCAATTTTAACCGCAGTATGGGCTTTAGATGTTGTGGCACCGCCGATTAACAAAGGCAAATCAAAATTTAAGCGCTGCATTTCTTTGGCAACATGCACCATTTCATCTAAAGACGGTGTAATCAGACCCGACAGGCCAATCATGTCGACATTTTGCTCTTTTGCCACTTGCAGAATTTTGGCACAGGAAACCATCACACCTAAATCAATGATTTCAAAGTTATTACATTGCAGTACTACACCTACAATATTTTTGCCAATGTCGTGCACATCACCCTTTACCGTGGCTAATAGTATTTTACCGTTGCTACTGCCTTGGTCTTTTTCAAGTTCGATATAAGGGTTGAGGTAGGCCACCGCTTTTTTCATGACCCGTGCTGACTTAACCACTTGGGGTAAAAACATTTTACCTTCACCAAATAAGTCACCGACGACATTCATGCCGTCCATCAATGGCCCTTCGATTACATGTAAGGGTTTTTCAGCTTCAAGTCTGGCGGCTTCAGTGTCTTCTTCTATAAAATCCATAATGCCGCGGATCAAGGCATATTCTAGACGTTTATTGACAGGTAACTCGCGCCATTCTAAGTTTTCTTTTTCTTGAACTTTACCGCCACCCTGATATTTAGGTGCAAGTTCAAGTAATTTATCCGTGGCATTAGGATGACGATTTAATATTACATCTTCGACCGCATCTCTTAGTTCAAGTGGTATTTGGTCATAAACTTCTAACTGCCCCGCATTAACGATGCCCATGTCCATGCCCGCTTTAATGGCATAAAACAAAAATACTGAATGCATCGCTTCGCGCACAGGATTGTTACCCCGAAACGAAAACGACACATTGGATAAACCACCGGATATATGGGCGTGCGGCAAATTTTTCCGAATACGCCGCGTGGCATTAATAAAATCCATGGCATAGTTATTGTGCTCTTCAATGCCGGTAGCCACGGCAAAAATATTGGGATCGAAAATAATATCTTGCGGCGGGAAATTAATTTTTTCAGTTAATAATTTATAGCTGCGTTGGCAGATTTCAAACTTTCTATCTTCAGTATCAGCTTGACCCGCTTCATCAAAGGCCATTACCACCGTTGCTGCGCCATAACGCTTAATTAACTTAGCTTGGTGTAAAAAGTTTTCTTCGCCCTCTTTTAGGCTAATCGAGTTAACAATCGACTTACCTTGCACACATTTTAGACCTGCCTCAATTACCGACCATTTTGATGAATCGATCATAATAGGCACCCGAGAAATATCTGGCTCAGAGGCAATTAAATTAAGAAAGCGCACCATGGCGGCTTCCGAATCAAGCATGGCTTCATCCATGTTGATATCAATGATCTGCGCACCGTTTTCGACTTGTTGACGGGCCACATCTAAGGCTTTTTCGTAGTCTCCGTCCAATATCAACCGTTTAAACATGGCGGAGCCGGTAACGTTGGTACGTTCACCCACGTTAATAAATACGCTTGCGGCACTTTCTTCAGTCACTAATTCTGTTTCACTATTTTTCATTTATGCGGCCTAATGGACAAAAGGTTCGAGGCCAGATAAACGCATTTTAACTGGGTGTTTAACAATTTTTCGTGGTGCTTTGCCTTTGGTAACGGCAACCATCGCAGCGATATGTTCAGGGGTACTGCCACAGCAACCCCCTACTATATTTAATAAACCTGATTCGGCCCATTCTTTTATGTGGCTGGCCATTTCATCACTTTCCATGTCGTATTCACCAAACTCATTGGGTAAACCCGCATTGGGGTGGGCTGAGACCAAACAATCCGATATTTGCGATATTTCTTCAACATACTGACGCAACAAATCAGGGCCTAAGGCGCAATTTAAACCCATCGAAAACGGATTAACATGACACATAGAATAATAAAAAGCTTCTGCTGTTTGACCTGATAAGGTACGGCCTGAGGCATCGGTAATCGTACCTGAGATCATAATAGGTAAACGTTGCTGACGTTGCTCAAATACGGTTTCAACCGCAAAGGCAGCCGCCTTGGCATTAAGGGTATCAAAAATGGTTTCAATTAAAATCAGATCACTGCCGCCATCAATTAAGGCATGGGTGGCTTCAATGTAGGCCTCAACTAATTGATCAAAGGTCACATTGCGCTTGCCGGGGTCGTTTACATCGGGAGATATTGAGGCAGTGCGGCTTGTTGGCCCCAGCACACCTGCGACAAAACGCGGTTTATCTGGGGTAAGTAGGCTATATTCATCAGCCGCTTTTCTGGCTAATTTAGCTGACTCGTAGTTTATCTCTTTGGCTAAGGACTCCATGTGATAATCAGCCATTGAAATAGTGGTCGAGTTAAAGGTATTGGTCTCTAATATATCTGCACCCGCAGCCAAATAAGCACAATGAATGTCATAAATAAGGTGGGGTTGGGTAAGACTCAATAAGTCATTATTACCTTTTATATCAAATGCCCAATCAGCGAATCGCTCACCGCGAAAATCCTCTTCTTCTAATTTGTGTTTTTGGATCATGGTACCCATGGCACCATCCAAAATTAGAATACGTTGCTGGGCTGCACTATATAGTAGTTTTTCTCGATTAGACTGACTCAACACTTTTCCTCAATAAATCTTTATTAATTAATAACTTAGCATTATTTTAACGAGATAAACTCTCTAAATCATAGGGCGTATTTTGATAAACGTAGTAGTTTAACCAATTTGTGAACAATAAGCTGCCATGAGCCCGCCATTTAACCATAGGAGGCTTTGAAGGATCATCATCTGGAAAATAATTCACTGGAATTTTTGGTGCTAAGTTAGACGCCAAGTCTCTATGATACTCTTGACTTAAACTTTCGGGATCATACTCTGGATGGCCTGTTACAAAAACCAAACGTTTATCATTAGACGCCACAATATGTGCGCCCGTTTTCGCAGAACTGGCCAAGACAGTTAATTCTGGAATACTTTGATAAACCGCTATAGGTATTTCTCCGTAGCGGGATTGCGGCGCATAAAATATCGGATCAAAACCACGCATCAATTCATCATGCTCGTTTTGCACTTCGATAGGGTAGACACCACTGAGCTTTTCGCTATTAAGCACACGATTTTTACCAAAATAATGATAAATAGCGGCGTGCGCCGCCCAACATGAAAACAAGGTTGATTGCACATGTCTGCGCGCCCAATCCATCACCACCGTCATTGTCTCCCAGTACTTCACATCTTGATAAGCAAGATGTGCCAAAGGAGCACCAGTAACAATTAAGCCGTCATACTTTTTATTAGCAACCTCTTCAAAGTTACGATAAAACGCATCCATGTGAGCTTTTGGAGTATTTTTAGGTGCTTGATTATCAATCCGAATTAAATCCACGTTGACCTGCAAGGGGGTATTCGATAATAAACGCAAAAACTGTTCTTCGGTTTCCATTTTGTTAGGCATCAGATTCAAAATACCCACTTCCATTGGCCTAATGTCTTGAGTCGCAGCACGTTCGTTATCCATCACAAAAATATTTTCGCGACTTAATACATTTTGTGCGGGTAAATTACTCGGGATACGAATGGGCATAAAGACTCCAAGGATGAAATTGATGATGACAAATCTCGCTTAATCGGAGTCAAAAGTCAACATCTTTACGTCTAGACGTCTAGACGTTTTTGATATCAGTCATAATTAGCCCCTGTGGTTGCACATTCAGTTGCTGTGCTCCTAGCTCTGATCAACAAGCCGCTTTTTTGGTAAGGAAATATTGCTTATTTCAACTTTTAAAATAAATATTAATTGAATAACAATGAGTTAGTCGAATTGAGACCTTGTTTAAAAAGCTATTTACCCTACTCTTTTCCCCTGTTAATCTGCTTATCGAAATAAAAAATAAAACAGGGATTTTACTATGCTTAATATTGTCAATATCACAAAAACCTATGCCAATGGCGTCAAAGCATTAAATGGCGTCAATCTATCGCTGCCAAAAGGCATGTTTGGTTTATTGGGGCCAAATGGCGCAGGTAAATCCAGTTTGATGCGTACTATCGCTACGCTGCAGCAACCAGATAGCGGTTCGCTTACCTTTGATAATATTGATGTATTAAGCCAACCCAATGAATTACGCCAAAGGCTGGGCTATTTGCCACAAGATTTTGGGGTGTATCCCCGCATCAGTGCTTACGATTTACTCGACCATTTAGCCATACTAAAAGGGCTAAGTAATAAATCTCTGCGTAAAGAAGCGGTGGATGGCTTGCTCGCCCATGTCAATTTATTTCAACATCGTAAGAAAGCAGTTAGTGGTTTTTCTGGCGGCATGCGTCAACGATTCGGCATTGCCCAAGCGTTATTAGGCGATCCAGACTTACTCATTGTGGATGAACCCACGGCGGGCCTCGATCCAGAGGAGCGCAATCGCTTTCATAATTTATTGGTGAGTTTGGGTGAACAAAAAGTGGTTATTTTGTCTACTCATATCGTCGACGATGTATCAGAGCTATGCGCCAACATGGCGGTATTAGGCAATGGTGAAATATTACTTGAGGGAAATCCTCTGGATGTAACCGCAAAACTCAGTGGACAGATTTGGCGTAAGGTCGTAACACTTGAGGAAGCCGCTGAACTTGAAGCTCAGTTACCGGTTATTTCCAAACGTTTGTTTGCCGGTAAAACCGTATTAAATGTACTGGCCAATGAGGCACCCTCCGGTTTTGAAAGTACACCAGCGACCTTAGAAGATGTCTATTTTTCAACTTTACATCGTTCTCGTTTAGCCAACGTCGCCTAAGGGGTCACTCATGTTATTTGCAATGTTAAAATTTGAGTGGCGTTATTTTGTGCGTCAACCCTCGTTCATCGTTACTTGTTTGGTGTTTTTTTTATTACCCTTTTTAGCCATGGTTGTCGATCAGGTACAAATTGGTTCCGGCGGTAATGTGCTGTTTAACAGCCCTTTCGCTATCGCCCAGACCATGCTTATACTCGGTATCTTTGCTATGTTTATGGTGGTTAATTTTGTGGCCAATACGGCAACACGAAACGACCAAACCTTAATGGCAGAAATCATATCCACCAAACCTATTCAACCCTTACCCTACAATTTAGGGCGCTTTATTGGTGCCTATTTAGTCTGTTTAGTGGTTTTTGCCATGGTGCCCTTAGGTTTATTTTTAGGCAGCATTATGCCGTGGTTAGATGCAGAACGCTTAGGACCCAATTCCTTTAACCTTTATTTAGCGCCGTTTTTAGTTTTTTCTACCACCACGCTGTTTGTCTTTGCTAGCCTGTTTTATGCTGTGGCGCAACAAACCAAAAGTACCATGGCGGTTTATCTGGCTGCTTTGGGTTTATTTATTGCCTATGTTATTGCCGGACAAGTGTTTGACGAGCCGGATCAACGCACTATTCGTGCACTGATTGATCCCTTTGGACTCAATACCTTTAGCGAATATTCCCGCTACTGGACCGCGTTCGAAAAAAATAGTTTAGTGCCTCGCTTTGAAGGGTTTGTATTGCAAAACCGGATGCTGTGGATGGGCATAGGTCTGTTATTTCTATTTATTGGCGGGGGACTCTTTAAGTCTTTTAGTCTACCCACTAGCAAGGCTAAAAAAACAGCAGCCGTTACACCACTTGAAATGGCTGAGCTGAATCAAAATTTTCGCCACAAAAGCATCGGCGGCAACAATCTTAGTCAGTTTTTAACCCGCACTGGATTTGAGATTAAACAGGTATTTTTTAGTCCGGCTTTTTTAGTACTCCTGCTCTTTTCAAGTTTTCAACTTATTGCCAACTTTTTTCAAATATCCGGCATGTACGGCACACCTAATTGGCCATTAACCCAAACCTTAGTGAGCCTAATCACAGGGTCGTTTTCGTTAATGTTGATTATCGTTATCACCTATTACAGTGCCGAAATTGTGTGGCGTGAACGCTCAGTGGGTATGGGCGATATTGTAGATAGCATGCCCGTGCACAATTTAACCTTTTGGTTATCCAAATTAGTTGCGGTGATTTTAGTGATCTTGTCGCTTTTTCTACTCGGCGCTCTCTGTTCAATTTCCTATCAATTACTCACTGGTTATAGCCAAATTGAACTTGGCCAATATGCGGTAAGTCTGCTGTATTTTGGCGCCCTACCCTTTTGTTTATTGGCCGTGCTGGCATTCTTTTTACAAGCATTAAGTCCCAATAAATATATCGGCATGTTGCTATTTGTTGGTTATTTCTTTGTATCACTGGCCTTTAGCTCCTTGGGTATTGAACACTATATGTTCAATTATGGTGAAGCACCTGCCATGCAATATTCTGATTTAAATGGTTACGGATGGTATTTGCAAACCCAACAATGGTACATGCTTTACTGGACGGCATTGGCAGTGGTACTGGGAGTGCTCAGTTTTGGTTTATGGCAGCGAGGACCAAGCAGCTCACTTAAACAACGATTCGCTCAACTAAAATACCAGCTAGGTAAACAAGGTATGACAGTCGCCATCAGTGCCCTGCTTATTTTTGTCGCTTGTGGGGGCTGGATCCATTACAACACTAAAGTACTAAACCAATTTGTCAGCAGTGAAGAGAGTCTTGATTTACGTGCGGATTATGAAAAGACCTTTGGTGAATTCGAGCTTGCTGCTTTTCCCACCATTACTGCCGTTGATGCAACTGTTGATATCTTTCCGCAAGCGCGACGAATTGAAGCCAAAGCCGCGATCAAAGTGGTGAACAATAGTGATAGCCCTATCTCACGTTTTTTAGTGAATTTACCCCAATATAGCCGCGATGAGTTAGTCACGATTGAAGGTGGCACAATGGGTGAAATAAATGAGAAATTCAATACCGCGTGGTTTGAATTTGCCAATCCCTTAGCACCGGGTGAACAACGTCAAGGGGAAGTTACCGTGGTCCGTGAGCATCACGGTTTTAAGAATTCTGGCGAAGACCCTACCCTCATCAACAACGGCACCTTTATTGATAATTTTGCCTTATTTCCTAGTTTTGGATTTAGCGGGGATGCTCGCATAAGTGATCGCCATGAAAGGCGTAAACGCGACTTGGAACCGCTTAAGCGCGCTTACGACTTGGAAGACAGCAGTCATTATCAAGAGAGCTTTTTTGGACCCGGCATCGCGTTTATTGACTTCAGTGCCACGCTATCCACCAGCGCCGAGCAATTCGCCATTGCGCCAGGATATTTAGCCAAAGAATGGCAAGAGAATGGGCGTAATTATTATCGCTACGAAATGGATGCGCCTATGGTTAACTTTTTTAGCATTATGTCGGCTAAACTAGACAGCAAAAAAGAGCAGTACAAAGGCGTCAATATTGAAGTGTATTATCATCCTAGTCATGCATGGAACGTGGATCGTATGATTGAATCTAGTAAGGACTCTTTGGATTATTTTCAACAAGCCTTTGGCCCTTATCAGCATAAACAATTGCGTATTATTGAGTTTCCTGGCTACCGTGGCTTTGCGCAAAGTTTTGCTAATACTGTGCCTTATTCAGAGGATATTGGCTTCACCACAGACTTGCGTGACCCTAAGGATATTGATCCCGTTTATTATGTCACCGCTCATGAAGTGGCGCACCAATGGTGGGGACATCAGCTCAATGCCGCCAATGTGCAAGGTAGCGCCATCTTGTCTGAAACCCTGTCGCAATACAGTGCTCTGATGGTGATGAAAAAGAAGTATGGTGAAACTCGCTTACGTCAGTTTTTAACCTATGAGCTTGACCGTTATTTGCGTGGACGAGCCAGTGAAGCCATTGAAGAAATGCCCCTAATGCGTTCTGAGAATCAGCAATATATTCATTATCAAAAGGGCTCTATTGTGATGATGGCACTGGAGCATAAATTGGGTGAAGAAAAAATCAACCTAGCCCTCAGTAAGCTGCTCGAGGAGTTTAAGTTTAGAACTGATCTTTACCCCACTACTTTAGACTTAATGCGCTACCTGAATGAACTTGCTACGCCAGAACAACAACAGGATATTCAAGAACTGTTTGCCCAAATAACCCTTTATGACTTGCGCGCCACAGCGGCTGAAATTGAAACACTGGATGAAGGTAAATTCAAAGTCAAACTTACTGTATCAGCTATGCAACTCAGTGCAGATGGCAAAGGACAAGAGACTGAACAAGACTTTGACAAAGAGGTAGAAATCGTTTTATTCAGCCATGATCCTAATGATTTTAGTAGCGACAATCAGATAATTTATGCACAAAACCATCGCCTAAAAAGTGGTGATTCTGTTATCGAAATCACGGTAGACCAATTACCAAGCTATGCGGGTGTTGATCCCTTTGTACGCTTTATCGACCGCGATACTGGTAATAATATTATCAAACTTTAGTCTCTGTATAACCGACTAAGCCCTCAATCTCGAGGGCTTTTTTAAAGGGCTTGAAAATTAAACATGGCGCATTGCTATATTGGCTGTCCAATTTGGACCCACCCTTCGTGGTTTGGTCATATTTATCCGGCTAAGTCTAGACAGATTAACTCACTTGAATCCTATAGCCGCTATTTCAATAGTATCGAAGGTAATAGTAGTTTTTATCATTTACCCGAGAAAACTACGTTACAAAAATGGGCTAACTCAGTTCCAGAACGCTTCAGGTTTACTCTTAAACTACCGCGCACTATTAGCCATGAGGGTAAATTAGATAATTGTACTGGATTGTTAGAACAAGCACTTGAGCATTTTAGCGTGCTTGGCGAAAAGTTAGGCTTGGTGATGCTGCAGCTTCCTGCCAGCTTTTCTCCTGCCCAATTACCCAGTCTGCAGCACTTTATTAAGCATTTCCCCCCACATTTTTCATTGGCTGTCGAGCTAAGACATCTTGATTTTTTTGCTAAGGGTGAGGCAGAAATCGCGGTTAACCGATTACTGCAAATGCATAATATTGATAGAGTGATAATGGATACACGGGGATTATTTGCTTGTTCTGCAGAGCAATATTCAGCGCAAGAAAGCGCACTTATTCGCGAGGTACAAGCTAAAAAACCACGGGTACCTACCCATGTGATAGCCACAGGACAGCGGCCAATTGTGCGCTTTGTAGGCCAAACAGATATTGCCCAGACAAAACCCTATTATCGACCTTGGCTGCATAAAATTAAACAGTGGTTGGATGAAGGAAAACATCCTAGCGTGTTTTTCCATATGCCAGACAATAAAGATGCTCCTTGGCTAGCACAATCATTCGTGCAAGATTTTAATCAATTATATCCTAACTATGCTCTGCCAAATTTAAATTTAGCTGAACCTCAGAAAGAACAAACAGACTTATTTTGAATCCTGATTTCTCTACACTTTATTATAGTGCGCCTGCGTTTTCTTAAATACCAAGGTGTTGAAAATGAAGTAAAAAAACAAAATAGAAAGTAGCGAAGTCCCTATACTACCTGCTGACGCTTCTGCCGGAGTTTCAGTATCGGGTGATTTTTTAAGCATCAGCTTAACTATCGCATAATCTGTTAATTGACCATCAGACACCGCAAGCGAAAAAGTGACTTGCATGTTTTCCGTGAGTTCTGGAACAACGAAAGAAACAACCGCATTGCTAGCATCGATCAAGTTCAGGTCCGGCCCTTCAGTTTGTGTCCATAGATAAGTTAGGCTGTCTTGCTCTGGATCACTTGAACCCGCTGCCGACAATTGCACCGTGGTACCCACAAAAGCCGCACCCGACAATAGACTAATGTAAGCGCTTGGTGCTTGATTGGCAATAAGCTCAAAGGTCAGTGTCCCCGTATTCGCTAAACTAGGATAGCCATCATCAAACACTTGAACGCTAATAGTATAAGTCCCCACTGCAAGGTCCAAGGGGTCAAAACTCAGTACCAGATCATTCACTTGAGCATTACCCAGTGCGGATGCTAGCCAATTAAGTACAAAACTATCATGGCTATTTGGATCGCTTACCTCTGCAGTAATGGTCACCAAGCCTTTAGCAGCATCGACCTCAATGACTTCCTGATTATTTTGCTCTAACTTAAGACTAACACTCGGTGCAACATTTATTTCTTGGTCTGCAGCACAGCCATTTACATCGACACTCGCCCCGAGCGAAGTCAATGGACATAAATCGCTGGCATTAAGCACACCATCAGCGTCATCATCTAAATCGCCCGTGGTTGATTCATTGCAATAAGCGGAATCATTACTATCGGTAGCTGAACAATAAGCTACATAGTCTACTTCCATGGTTGCTTGCGTGAGGGTTGGGTCAACACTTCCACCCAAACTGCCGCCAATAGCTACATTTAACAGCACAAACATGGGCTCTTTATACTGGGCGCAGTTAGTCACATCATGGCTGGTGACTTTTATGTCATCAACAAAAAACTCGATAGTGGTGGCTGAGCGTTCAATAGCGTAATTATGCCATTGAGTAACATCAGCTGGGCCCCCGGGGTAGTTATATAATGTTTCAGCACCGCAACTACTGGTATTAAAGAAATTGGTAATATAACTGTCTGGTCGATTAGAAAACCATTCCCAAACATCAATCTCACCTGCTCCAGGATTGGGCCAATTAATGAAGTCGTTATCGTTTTTTTTGGGCTCCTCGGCAATGCGATTTTCGAGCATCCAAAAAGCGGGCCATGTCCCTTTTTCGAGATTCAAAAAACGGATCCGAGCTTCAACACGGCCATATAGAAACTCGGCCTTGTCTTTGCTGTTTATCCGACCTGAGGTCCAACTTTTTTGTTGTCCACCTAAGCCAACACAAGCAGTAGTTTGCCGCCGTGCAATGATCTTTAGGGTGCCATTTGATACCTCATAATTCCTGTTTGCTGAACTATCATCCTCGGTATAACACTGGACTTCGTTGTTATAGTTGGCTTGAATTTGCGCCGTCCAATTTTGCCAATTAAGGCCTGAGCCTGTAAAGTCGTCCATCCACTGCACCTGCCAACCGGCATTCACTTTTTGCTGTGAACTCAACAGCAGTAAACTCAATAAGCAAGTGAATCTTGTAGACACTTTAATCTTATTTTTAGCACTCAAAAAATTTGAAATCATAAATTACCTCTTTCGCTCAGACGGCTTGCGGCTTAAAACATACATGATAAATGTAAGCGCTTTCAATCAGCCTAAAACAGCTTGCTCACAAAATCAACTTTAACTTGCCCAAAAAACGTCGCAAGGACTAAAGTCAAGGATTCTAATTTAAGTGATTGTTTTAATTAAAAATTAGATTACAAATAAGATAGAAGTGTTTACATACCAGTGTTGTAGGGAAAAACATAAAAAAGGCCACTGTAATCAAAGTACAGCAGCCCTCTCGTATCTAAAGCATCTGCTCTTCTCTATCTAAACAAGACCTTTTCTTGCTTAAACCAATAAACACAAAAGGCGATTAAGGCTCCAGCAATAAGGACTGTGGAAGCAAATATTGCAATCAACTGGTAATAGTCCATCGTGCCTTTTACCAACTCTTTCATAGCCAGCGCTACATTCGTCAATGGCACCCAAGCCCATCCTCCTTTCAATTCTACTCCGGGCAATAAGGCCAAAATAACCGGAATAATAACAAAAATCACCAGCGGCCCCATATAACTCTGGGCCTCTTTGAAGCTCTTTGCATAAATTGAAATACTCAGCAGTACCGCAGCAAAAATAGCCACCACAGGCACTAACATTAAAAAGATCAGGATAAAGTCAATCACGCCGATTTGTCCCATAAAATCAGCTACAAACTTAATCGCCATACCCTGACTAAGGACTAATCCCCAGCCCGCCATACTGGCAACAGTAATGAGGGCTGTCATGGTGCCGGCAAAGGCAATAGTAAAAAACTTACCAAATACAATTTTATTTCTATCGATAGGTGAAATTAACAAGGTCTCCAAGGTGCCTCGCTCTTTTTCTCCAGCCCCAATGTCAGTAGCTGGAAACATGGCCCCTTGTAAACACAGGATAAACAGTAAATACGGCAGCATACCGCCAATTTTTTCGCCCCAGTTTTCACGGTCATCCGCCGTACTAATTTTTTCTAATACGATAGGTTTTAACAGAGCTTGTTGTTGACTAGCATCAAGCCCTAAGGTAGCAAAAGCCTGCAATTGAGAGGCATCTGCTTGTTCTTTAACAATTTCATTTACTCTTTGGTAAACCAAATTTAAACCAGCATCATTCAAATATAATTGAATAGTTGACTGTCCGTTACCCAGCACTTCTTCGCTGTATGACGAGGGGATAATCAATACAAAATCGATAGTTTCGTTGCGAATTAGACTGGTATAATCGCTATCTGCGCCAATATCAATCTTGGTAAACTTTGCTGGTTGCTGTAATTTTTCAGCGATAACAGGAGCATACTCTGCGCCGACTAAAGCATATTTAAGCACCTTGGTTTCGGCCTTTTCTATTGCTTGTTTAGTCACAAACGCTACACCACCGAAGATCAGTGGGAAGATTAGTAAAGGTAGTGCGATCATAAAAAATAAGGTTTTTTTATCGCGGACTAATTCTTTCAGTTCTTTTAAAAATACTAACCACATAACTCACTCCTTAAATATGTGCAGCCGGACTTTGAATACTGGCCATAAACGCTTGGTGCAAAGACCCATCAGCGAGCGCTCTAAACGTGTTGGTATCGCCCTCAAACATGGTGCTACCTTTGTCGATAACGACCACTTTGTCACATAATTCATCTACTTCATCTAAATGATGAGTTGAAAAAATAACCGGTGTACCTTGTGTTTTGAGACGTCTGATAAAATCCAACACGGTTTGGGTTGCCATAATATCCAGACCGGTGGTCGGTTCATCAAGGATAACCACCTCGGGTTCATGCACCACTGCACGGGCAATAGCGGTTTTTTGTTTCATGCCGGTTGAAAAGTTTTCGCAGCGCCGATCAAGGAAGGTATGTAAATCAAGTAAGTCAGCTAATTCTTCAATTCGTTGTGCGGTTTTACTGGCAGACAAACCATGTAATTGACCAAAATACTCTATATTTTCACGACCAGTGAGTCGACCATATAAACCGGTTGAACCCGACAAAAAACCAATTTTTTGACGGGCTAGCAAAGGCTTGGTTAATACATTTATACCATTAATTGTCAAACTGCCTGAATCGGGCTTTAAGGCTGTCGACAACATCCTTAAAGTAGTCGTTTTACCTGCCCCATTTGGCCCTAATAAACCAAGAACTTGGCCTTTTTCACAAGAGAAAGATACATCCAGTACTGAGTGAAAAAAGCGCCCTTTTAAACGCGGATCTTTCTTTTCTTGTTCACTCATTTTTTTAGGATTTTCTACCTTAAACTTTTTTGCTAATTGTAAAATTTCTATCATTCCATTTCCCTTAATAGATTGAGACCTTTCTATAGTCTGTAATAGATTGAATTTATTACGTACGAAAGTAAAATAATCTATGTAACAATCATCCTATTATCGCGTCAACGATATAATCAGCCAATATACGTTAAGTCGCTCTTTGAAAATACCAGTGAGAAACATCAAATGGAATCCCTTAGTAATCCCTTGCAAGCCTGTAAAAATATTGTTCTAAAACCTAATGGTGTGTTTGCAAAAATAAAAGTCACCGATAATTGGTCGTGGGTACCATTTTTTCTGGTTACTGGCGCTACTTTTTTATCACTCTACAGTTATCTTAATGTGGTAGATATGAGTTGGTTAATCGAATCGATGTTGCAACTAATTGCAAAAGATGTGAGCCCCGCAGAGATTAAGGCTATGCGCGATGGCATGGAACAAGGCAATATTCTATTATTCAGTTTAAGTTTTGGCATGATGTTTAAAATTGTGTTGTTTAATGCCTTTATGGCGGCTTATTTGAATATATGCAGTAAAGTAGACGAGGAATGTGTTCAGGGTTATACCGATTGGTTTGGTTTTTGTTGGTGGACAAGCTTGCCCTTAGTCGCGGTAAGTCTTATTAGTTGCATAGTAATATGGTTATCTCAATCCCCAAATTTATCGCAAGTTGTGCTTGAACCGACGTCATTAGCTTACATTTTTTCAGTCGATTTACGTTCTCCTTGGTTTGGCTTATTTGAGTCTCTAAAATTAGAATATATCTGGATAATTTATTTAACAACGGTAGGTTTAAGTCAGTGGACAAATTTGGCAAAAAACAAAATTTTTCGCATCGCGATTGGCCCCTACGTCCTTGTTTGGGGTCTGTGGTTTGCCCTTCTCTTGTTTTAATCTACTTAGCAACACCTGATGATTTAGGCCGAAAATAATCAGTATTTTGATAAAAATCTGCCTGTTTATTTTCTGTGCAGTAAGCAGGTATACCTAATAAGGGAATAGGGAGTAGGGGCTTTTTATGGGCAAACAGGTTTGCTTGGCTAATTTGCCTAGCAAGTTTGTTGTCTAGCACATTGCGCTGCTGATGGAATGGCAATTGACCAAAGCCTGAGTCTACTGTTATTCCCAACCACTTGCCCGTTAGACCTATAAAGGGATGTAATAACATTTCTAAATTTGCATGACCAAAGATAACACTGTGTATTTTGTCCCCCCATAAGGCTCGGTGTTGTACAAATACAAAATGCCATTGATGTTGTGCCAGCGCTTCAAGTAAGTATTCAAAGCCCTCTTCGACCGCCAAAATAACCCCGCATTCATCAAAATGGGTTAAATTATTACGTCTGAGGGTACGCGGATTGAGTCCAGATTGATTGATATCTTCTATATGTTGCTGATTAAGCAGTGACTTTGTATTGGGAAACTGTAACCAAATAAGGCCATTAAATAAGTCATGCCAACTATCAGGCCGTGTGGGCACGCGTTTGTGCTGATAAATAATCTGCTCATAATACTCTTCACTTTCAGTTAACTGTGATTGACAAACAAAGTCAGGGCAGACTGAGGCCTCAGTTAAAATTTGGCTTTTTAAAAGATTTAATCCTTGTGCATTGGGCCATTGGCCAAACTGGGCTAAGTTGAAAAGTACACTTAAGTGCACAAAGGGCAAAGCCGTTTGTTGAGCGGCTAAAGGCGTATTCCAATTTGATGTCATAGCTTAAATAAAAAGTTTAAGTCGCAAGTTATAAGGCATTATAATGGCATGTCACTATAACTATAAGAGTAATGTATGAAACTTTACGATAAAAAAAGCGTGTTGGCGCTGGGGGTGTTGTTGCTTACCCTCGGATGTTCAAAACAACAAGAGGCTGTTACCCCGCAATCTGACAATTTTCTCAGTGTTTACGAACAGATTAATAATGCAGATATTAAACGCCATATACAAACCCTCGCTTCTGACGAATTTGAAGGCCGCCTACCTACTACTAAAGGCGAGCAATTAACCTTAGATTATTTAAGCACTGAATTGCTTGCCCTAGGTTTACAGCCAGGTAATGGTGATAGTTTTTTACAAGCCGTTGAATTACTTGAAATAACGGCTTTGCCCGATATGACTTTACACATAGGTGAAAACCAGTTTGCCTACAAGCAAGATATGGTGGTCTCCAGTAAACGGGAAAACGTCAGCGTCGAGCTTAATGAGTCTGAGTTGGTTTTTGTCGGTTTTGGTGTCAATGCACCTGAATATGGTTGGAATGATTACGAAGGAATCGATGTTAAAGGCAAAACCGTGGTGATATTAGTCAATGACCCCGGTTTTGAAATGCCCCAAAGTGGTAAATTTCAAGGTAAAACGATGACCTATTATGGTCGTTGGACCTACAAATATGAAGAGGCAAGTCGCCAAGGTGCTGCGGCCGCTATTATTGTGCATGAGACAGAACCCGCCTCATATGGCTGGTCAGTCGTCGCTAATAGTTGGAGTGGCCCACAATATAGTCTAGTGAGTAAAGACGGCAATGCGAGTCGAGTTGCGGTTGAGGGTTGGTTAACCACGCAAGCCGCGCAAAAAATATTTGCTGACGCCGGATTAAATTTTGCAGAGCAAAAAACACAGGCCTTAGCGGGCCCCTATCATAAAACCTTGTCATTAAAGGCCTCGGTTACCATCAACAATAGCTTGAAAAAATCGACCAGCTATAACGTTCTGGCAACCTTGCCCGGTGCTACTTATCCTGCAGAACACATTATCTACTCGGCCCACTGGGATCACTTAGGTAAAGACAGCAGCAAAGAAGGTGATCAAATTTATAATGGTGCTCATGACAATGCTACCGGCGTAGCAGCGAATTTAGCACTGGCCAAAGCCTATTCTGAACTCACAGTAAGGCCTCAACGTTCGGTCAGCTTTTTGTTTGTAACCGCTGAAGAACAGGGGCTGTTGGGATCTCAGTATTATGCAGAACATCCTGTTATTCCTTTAAAAGACACGGTCGCGAATATCAACATGGATGCATTAAGTGTACTGGGTCGCACGAAAGATGTAGCCGTTGTCGGTATGGGAAAATCTGAACTTGAAAATTATTTAGCCAAGGCCGCAATGCGTCAAAACCGCGTATTGGTAGAAGAGAGTCGTCCTGAAGCGGGTTCTTATTTTCGCTCAGACCATTTCAGCTTTGCGCAACAAGGGGTGCCCGCCCTATATGCCAAAGGTGGCGATGAGCCTATTGATGAAGCCACCGCTAAATATCGCAAACGAACCAAGGTCATTGTGACTGGTTGCTACCATCAAGTGTGCGATCAATTTCGTGACAATTGGGACTTAAGTGGCATAGTTGAAGATACGCAGTTATTGTTTGAAGTGGGCTATATGGTAGCCAATTCTCAAGAATGGCCTAAGTGGAGCCCCACCAGCGAATTTCAGCGTAAACAATAAAAAAACTACTTGAAAGAATGATAGGCAAGGTAACAAACCTTGCCTTTTTAAAGAGTAATACTGTCTAAAAAATCAGCAATAAATCGTCGTTATACTTTGCGATAATTAGCTAGTGTAAAAAAATTACAGTTTCCGCTTGCTTTTTTCGCTCAGGCTGGCAAATTCAAGGGCGCAAAAGAATGAATAAAACTAACAACTTCACGCGATCCTAGGGGGTCATTGAGCACTTTTAGCCAATGTAACTCGCTATTTTATTTAATCCGCAACTCAAGAGAAACTTTTTTATGTGTGGTATTTTCGGCATTCTGGACATCAAAACTGATGTGGCAGAACTTAGAACACAAGCGTTAGAGCTTTCCAAATTGCTGCGTCACCGTGGCCCTGATTGGTCAGGTATATGGAATAATAATAATGCCATTTTGTGTCATGAACGTTTGGCTATTGTCGACGTTGATACAGGCGCTCAACCTTTAATTAGCCGAAATAATAATCAAGTATTAGCGGTTAATGGTGAGATATACAATCACAAAACCCTTGAGAAAAATTTAAGCACAGCCTACGACTTCAGAACCAAGTCAGACTGTGAAGTTATCTTGCCTTTGTACCAACAAAAAGGTGTGGATTTTATCGACGAGCTCGAGGGTATGTTTGCTTTTGTACTGTACGACGAAGAGCAAGATGCATACTTGATTGCGCGTGATCATATGGGCATTATCCCCCTTTATACTGGCTATGATGAACATGGCAATATGTATGTCGCCTCAGAAATGAAAGCCTTAGTACCTGTTTGTAAAACCGTGCAAGAGTTTCCTCCTGGCCATTATTTGTGGAGCAAAACCGGGCAGTTAACTGAATATTATAAACGTGATTGGATGGATTACGAAAACGTTAAAAATAATCCGACCAATCTTGATGATCTTAAAATTGCCTTTGAAAAAGCGGTTAAAACTCATTTGATGTCTGACGTGCCCTACGGTGTTTTGTTGTCAGGTGGTTTAGATTCATCCTTAGTATCTGCTGTCGCAGCGAAATATGTCGCTAAACGAGTTGAAGACGAAGATAAGTCAGAAGCGTGGTGGCCACGACTTCACTCTTTTGCCGTCGGTTTAGAGGGTGCACCTGATCTGATTGCCGCGCAAAAAGTGGCAAAAATGATCGGCACTGTGCACCACGAAGTACACTTTACTGTGCAAGAAGGTCTGGATGCTATCCGCGACGTGATTTATCACATCGAAACCTATGATACGACCACCATCCGCGCTTCTACCCCCATGTATTTGATGAGCCGTAAAATTAAAGCCATGGGTATCAAAATGGTCTTGTCGGGTGAAGGGGCTGACGAAATTTTTGGTGGCTATTTGTATTTCCATAAAGCCCCAAATGCAAAAGAATTTCACGAAGAAACAGTGCGTAAACTCAAACGTCTACATATGTTTGATTGTGCTCGTGCCAATAAATCCACTTCAGCTTGGGGCGTAGAAGGTCGTGTACCTTTCCTCGATAAAGAATTTATGGACGTGGCGATGCGTTTAAATCCACAAGATAAAATGTGTCTTAATGGCAAAATGGAAAAATGGGTATTACGTAAAGCCTTCGATAATAACGAATATTTGCCCGCGGAAATTTTGTGGCGTCAAAAAGAACAATTCAGTGATGGCGTAGGTTATTCATGGATTGATTCTTTAAAAGAATTTGTCGAAACTCAGGTTACTGACCAGCAAATGGCCTCAGCAAATTTCCGTTTCCCGATCAATACTCCGGATACCAAAGAAGGTTATTATTACCGAACAATCTTCGAAGGTTACTTCCCGCAAGAAAGTGCAGCAAAATGTGTACCCAGCGGAAAGTCTATCGCATGTAGCACCGTAGAAGCGCTAGAATGGGATGCCAGCTTTAAAGCTAATGCTGACCCTTCTGGTCGCGCAATGCGCAATGTGCACCTACAAGCGTCCAAATAACCCAGTTCATTTATCATTAAAAAGCCAGCAAATGTAGCTGGCTTTTTTGTGTCTAGTGTCCCATCCTGAACTCAGATTTACTGGGTAATAGGTTCAATATTTTCGAACCAGAGTTCTTTTCGATGTAAGGGAGTTTTAATGGGTAAATAAGTATTTTGTAATTGGTAGAAGGTACGTTTATCTAATTCGGATTTTTCCAAGTAAGCCTGATGCTCTGCAAAAAACAGTTCATCGAATTTACCATTTTGAATCGCTTTTTCTAAACCGGTACGAATAAGATTAGCCAACGGCACACTGTTTTTATTGACAAAATAATACATTGCAGCGGGATATCGCAGGCCCAATTTAGTTTCTATTTCAAAATCATCAGAAGGATTGTCGGTTTTTATTTCTTCCCAAACTTCTACCACTGAGCGTGGGAAAAAATCACCTTGTGCATTAGCTAACATTTTAAACAATGCGTCATGCTCGCTGCCGGTCATAACATCAAAACCATTGGCCTGCAATATTTTGGTATCAGGCCAATCACTGCCTTGTATAGGATTAAGCTTCAGAAGATGCTCTAGATTTTGGATATATTTAAAACGAGAATCCATGTCTTTGCGGATAATAAAAATTCGCCAACCAATCAAGCCTTTGTAAATAGGAATGCGAATAGGCAGTAATTGTTCTTCCCGTTGCTCATCCGTCATGCTCCACACTACGTTGACTTCGCGATTGTCCATTAAACGTTTAAGGGCTTTACTCTGCGGCAAAATACGATCAGAGGCAATCAAGCGATAATTAACCCCAGTTTGTTCTAACGCCAGCGCCAACAGTTTCAGTGGGTAATCGGCCCGTCTATCACTTTCTGATAGTGGTCGAGGATAATTGATCCGCCATGATGCAGCCAAACTTTCAACACTTGTTAACATCAATAAAAATATAACTACGCTCGTTTTAATCATCCAAGCCTCAATTCAGTGGGTAACAACTTTTTAAGCTGCTGGTGGTCGTCATCAACCACCGTAATAATAATTTTAAGTTGGCCATCTTCCATCTGCTGCAAAGTATATGATGTAGCCCACGTAATGCTCACTTCATTGTTAGAATCTATCAACTGCCAACGCATATTGGTAAAATATAAGGAATCAGATAAACGCAGTGTTTGATTTATTATGGGTAAAAAACCCGTTATACCCTGCGTAACTAAAGCATTACTAAAGTCCATAAACAAGTTTTCCAGCTCTTTCCTAGAGTTAAACACACATTTATTTTGCTCACCGATAATAATATTGGGCACGACACAGCAGTTAGCCGCTAATTCAGGTTTATCTTGCAAAAAGGTTTCAGCAAAACCCATTAAAAATTGGCTTACTTCGTTGTTCTCTAACATAGACAGAATTCCCTATTCTATTCCAATAAATTTATGGGTTTGCAGTGATAATCGCCAATTTCGTTCAATACATACTTGAATAGCTAGGTCGGTCGCCCGTTTTTGCTGGCTAATAGGTTGTAAATAAATCAAAGGTTTAACTCTACCCTCTAATAATTTTAAGGTCTGGTCTAGTTCTTCTATATGCTTTTCCATAGCAACGGGATGTTTTATCTCGTTTGCTCTTTGCATTGCACTGGCTAACACTTCTCTACCACCTGGCATATTGACCTTAGGCGACACAGTAACCCACGTATTTTCGTGGGTAAGTACTTCATAGGTGCCACTGGTTTCAATCTGCACCGAATAACCCAGTTCAATTAAACGACTCGACAAAGGGATTAGATCGTACATGCAAGGCTCGCCGCCCGTAATAACGACATGTTTTGCACGGTAGTTTTGCTCAGTAAATAAGCTGAGCAATTGCTCTATAGAATGATTAAACCAATGAGGTGATTCACCCTTTTCAGTCATCACCACAGGTGCACTGCGCTCTAACTGACTATCCAAAGACCAAGTATGCTTGGTGTCGCACCACGGACAACCCACAGGGCAACCTTGTAGACGCACAAAAATCGAAGGTAGACCAGTAAAGCTGCCCTCTCCTTGTATGGATTCAAATACTTCATTTATTTTGTACTGACTCACAGCGCTTCCTTATTTCTGTCATATTTTCACCGCTGGTGTATGGGAATTAGTGTGCGGATCACTTAAGATCTTAACCAATTGTAGTTAGATAAAGAAGCTAAACATGACAGCAACTAAAGTAGTAGTGATATTTTCTGGTGGAATGGATTCTTTCACTATCTTAAACATGGCCGTGAAACAAGGTTTCGACGTTTACGCCTTGTCTTTTGATTACGGACAAAGGCATAAAAAGGAACTCGACTATGCTGCTCAGGCTTGTAAAAGTCTGAAGGTAAAACACAAAATAATCGATATTTCAGCCATTAATGAACTGATTGGTGGTTCGTCATTGACCGCTGATATTGCAGTCGCTGAAGGTCACTATGCACAAGAAAGTATGAAGACCACAGTAGTGCCCAATCGTAACATGATTTTATTATCCATGGCGGTAGGTTACGCAGTATCGTTAGGCGCGAATAAAGTCTATTACGGTGCTCATTCTGGTGACCATGCAATCTACCCTGATTGTCGCCCTGAATTTGTCGAGCGCATGAATGAGGTCTGTGCCATTGCCAATTACGAAGCGGTAGAAATTGTCACGCCTTTCTTACATGAAAGTAAAATAGCTATCCTCACCACGGGACTAAAGATGGGTTTAGACTATGGTCAAACCTGGACCTGTTACAACGGCCGTGAATTAGCCTGTGGTAAATGTGGCGCTTGCCAAGAAAGATTGGAAGCCTTTGCAGAAAACGGAACGACGGATCCTTTGGCTTATGAAGTCTGAGTGGTGGAT
>Ga0163215_100853_pt1 | contig 30976 bp, 30 predicted proteins | sample SynspAceP_FD_185934 | JGI IMG/M metagenome (GOLD analysis project Ga0163215, IMG submission 185934) | Saline lake microbial communities from Ace Lake in Antarctica - Synechococcus sp. Ace-P (Hybrid Assembly) | ecosystem: Environmental > Aquatic > Non-marine Saline and Alkaline > Saline | place...
CATGCCAACTGCGGTTTGGATTAACCCACCGATTGAGGAGAAATGTAGCTCGAAAAAAGTTAACCATGCACATTAATTTTAAGACGAAAGGTGTAGCAAAGTCATTGACACATTCCGAACTCGTGCGGGGTAATGAGCAAGTTCGCGTTGTGTCGGACCAGGTGCCAGCGGTTTATAGCCTTGAAGCGTCAAATTATCTAAAAGCAGTGGTTCGTGATGTTCGTGATGACATGTTGGGCCGAGTAAGGCAACTCCAAGAGTACAAGTCGCCAATCAATGGCAGTGAAGAAAATCCAGACGCTCACTTTCTGATGATGATGCAAGCCGTTCAGGTGCTTAATCGGCAAGTGCCCGTGCTCACTCATTTGTTAGAGTCCGAGTGCGCACACCCCTGGGAAGTCTATGGCGCGTTGAGGGTATGCGTTGGTGAACTGAGTACGTTTTCTCAGCGCTTGGATTTGTACGGACGCCTTGAGGGTCAAGAGGAAGGTTTACCAAAGTACGATCATCGTGATTTAGGCAAATGTTTTGGTATGGCTAAGAATCTGGTCACTCAAATGTTGTCTGAAATTGCTGTGGGGCCTGAGTTACGGGTTGTGATGACGCACCAAGATGGCGTGTTTTCTGGAGACATCCCATCAGAATATTTCGCCTCACGAAATCGTTTTTTTCTAGTGCTCCAATCAACTGCTGTTCGTGATCTAGACGTTGCTGAATTTTTGGCCACCTCTCGCCTAGCTGCAGTTTCAATACTGCCACAACTAATCGACCATGCCCTGCCCGGTCTAGGTATCATAGAGCTCACAGGCCCACCGACGGGTCTACCGAGACGAGCTGATGCCAAGTATTTCCGTTTGGAACAAATCAGTGCTGAGTGGGAGAAAGTCGAAGTAGAAGGCGCTTTAGCCATGTACTGGCCTGATGCACCCGAAGACCTTCGGGCTCTAATCGTTGTCACAAGAGGATAGCGATGGCATTGTTAGCCTTTTTTATACCCATCATGTCCTATGTGAGAGACATAGAGCGTCAAATAAGCCCTGATGCCAAGCAAGTTCACGATCAATTGCATGCCCTGATACAAACAGCTAGAGAGCAGGCGCTTATCCACGAGATCGCACCTGAACGTTTTGATCAGGCATTGTTTCCCGCGGTGGCTTGGAGCGATGAGCGTTTAGCGAATCTGGCGCCTTGGCAAGCGACCCACGATTGGCGACCCTTCATGATGCAAAGAAAGCTGTTTGCGACAACTTTAGCTGGGGTGACCTTTTATGAGCATCTACAGGCCGTGCCAGAAGAGGATAGTGAGCTGCGAGAAATTTTTGTGTTGTGTCTATGCATGAACTTTTTAGGTCGTTATGCGCAAAATCCAAATGATCCTGCTCTGGTAAAGCTTCGTTTAGATAATTACAAATTGTTAAGGCCGCAAGACACATTTCTGGCAGACGTCCCTTCCAAGCATTTATTTCCTGAGGCTTACCGAGTTGCTGAAAGTGAAAACAGCAGACGCCACCAACGCTCGCGTGGCCGGCGCTTGTGGTTGATAGGCGTTGTTTTACCCTTGCTGGGCTTGATCACAATCGTCGTGTTTTTTAATTATGATCTGTCTCTTAAAATCAATGTCATTAATGGCATGTTGAACTCATGAGACTGCTTCTACAGATCCTCTTAGTGATCGTTCTGTTACTGCTGCTTGGCATGGTTAGCTGGCTTTTTGTTTTGTACATGCAATGGCCCGCATGGGGCAGATTTGCGATATTTTTTGGTATGCTTGGTGTCTATTTTGGTGTCAAAGCCATCAAACGATTCTGGATCATTTCACGGTCAAAATCTAAACTCCTCGCCACGCAGAGTGCTGCCATTAAAGTGAAGACCTCAGGTGGTAACGCAAGTTCGGTGCTTGGAAGAAAGTGGAAAGAAGTCCTTGAGTTACTAAACCAGTCCCAACTGAAACGGTTCGGTAATCCACTTTACGTTTTGCCTTGGTACATGATCATCGGTGAATCAGGTTCGGGCAAGACAACGGCTATCACTCGTTCGCGTCTAAGCAGCATGTTGCGGCAAACGACGGAGACCAAGCAAATTGTCCAAACCACCAATTGTGACTGGTGGTTTTTCAACCATGCGATTGTGCTGGATACGGCAGGTCGTTATGTTTCTCCCGATGGCAATGATGAGGATTTGCAGGAATGGCATCTTCTACTGGATCTGTTCATAAAGTACCGACCACGTGAAGGTTTGAACGGGCTAGTCATCGTCGTTTCTGCTGATGCGTTGTTATCTGGTGATGTTGAGAGGTTAGAGCGCGAAGGACGAGCCCTGCGCGATCGCATTGATCTCTTGATGCGTATGTTCGAGAAGCGGTTCCCCATCTACGTGATGGTCACGAAAGCTGACCGTATTTATGGATTTACGAAATGGGTCGATAGTCTCTCTGACCTTGAGTCGCAAGAGGCGATGGGTTACCTGCACGAGACCGGGGGAGACGTTGACGATGAACGTCGCTTTGCCGCGCATGCGATCGACTGCATTGGTGAGAGACTGCGTAGCCAGCGGTTAGATATGGCAATGCGCGGCGTGACGATGACGCCTGAAGTGTTGATGTTGCCGGGTGAAATCGATCGGCTCAAAGAAGGCCTACAGATTTTTCTCTCAGCGGTTTTTGGCGAAAATCCTTACTTAGAACAACCCTACTTGAGAGGTCTATTCTTAACAAGTGGTCGACAAGAGGTATCACTGCCCAGTCGATTGAGCGCTCTGATCGGTATGCCCGTCACAGAAACGTCTGCAGCGACGCGCGGTCAAAAAGGTTTGTTTATTCATGATGTATTCGCACGCATATTGCCCAAGGAGCGCTACTTATTCTTTGCGGGTCGAATTGTTAGCCGTTGGCGTACCGTAACAAGAAACATGGCACTGACCTCTTGGTTGTTTGCATGTGGCGCGCTAGCCATTTTTTTCTTTGTTTCTTACCAAACAACAGCGGCCACCATCGATCGAATTAAGGACAGACTGCCAGCGGACTTCAGTAAAACGATGAGCATTAGTGATGATGCCTTCGCCACATCTAACACTGACGAGCAACCACAAATCCGCACAAAAAATGTACGAGACATGTCAACCTTGCTCATAATAGTTGATTTGTTGGTTGAGGAGAAGCGCGATTGGCGCACCAGCTGGCTGGCTTTTAGCCCTGATGTTCGGCGATTAGAGAAAAGCCTCGAAGAGGCATTTGTCAGGAAATTTCGTTTGATCCAACAAAGATCGACAGGCGTTAACCAAGCTGGTCTCAGGATGATGCAAGGGAGCGATCCGGTCGCGAAGGGAGAAGCCCTTTTGGCTGCTGTTCGCTACACCAATATGTTGGAGGCCAGGATCAATGGCGCTAGTTATGATCAGCTCAGGGCAATGCCGCAAGTGCCCAAGCCCATACAGGCAGCAAACCAAATAATTGGTGATGCTGCTCCCAGTGACGTCATTAGATTGGTTCCCGCTGCGATTGCTTGGTCAGAGTCAGACGATCCTTATCTGAAATTGAGCCTAGAAAAAAATAGAGATCTTATTGAGAAGTCAGCTTTAGACAGCCGGCAAATGGATTGGCTGATTCAATGGGCAAATAAAATAAGTAACACATCACCGGTTAAAGCGTCGGATTTCTGGCGCGAGGAGGTCATCCAAGGGTCTGGATTCGTTATAGACCCTGGGTTGACAAAAGTGGGTAGTCAAAACATCGACACGTTCCTTACAGAACTGGGTACTGCCTTGCCAAACCGTCCTGAAACAGTCAAAAAAATGGCTGACTTCCGGTTGTGGTACAAAGATCAGCGCTTTCAGGCTTGGAGAACTTTCTCTCTTGGTTTTAGCAGTGGTCGCAATTTGAAAGGTACTGAGCCGGCTTGGCGTGATGTGATGTCTACATTGGGTACAGATAAAAGTCCATATTATTTGTATTTTACCAAGCTTGACGAAGAGTTTTCAGACCTCGCGGCACAGGACATACCGGAATGGCTTGCTTTCGCGCGGTACTTTCAAAATTTACAATTAAAGGCACAACAAAGCCTGCCGTTAAAGGGCGCGGCCGGTTTTGTCTCGGCTATCAATACGGCAACGGCCGGCGTGATGCGACCCAACGTCAATACCGAGAACCGGTCTTTTGTTAGTTCTATTCAAGCAGCCAATCAAGATATCGACATCTATGAGTCCTTTATAAAGTCCCTGCAAGCAGCAGCTAGCCAAGCCCTCGGGGGTAATGAAGCGAGTTTCAAGATGGCTAATTCGTATTTCTCTGATTCTGCTGAGCTAGCCACTGATCTATCAGTATTGCGTCAGTTAGATAAGACATTCTCGGCGTTCAGAAAAGCGTCTAAATACAACAAGCCAGAAGACGAGGCGATGTGGCGGGTGATTCAAGGCCCACTAGAAATCTTGGTCGGTTACGTGTTGAAGCAGGCTTCATGTCAGATACAAAAAGAATGGGAGACTAGCGTTATCTGGAAAAGTCAGTTGGCGACCAGTCCAAAAGAAGCAAGTGCACAACTTTTTGGTGATCAAGGGACTGTTTGGGCTTTTGTAGATGGTCCAGCCAAGCACTTTATCAACCACGTGGCAGGGCGTTTTGTCGCTGCTACATACAAAGATGAAGAGATGCCGTTTTCAATTGGCACTATGGGGTTTTTGAATCAGGCTGTAACAACGCGGGTTTCACAGCTGGTGAAACAGCAGAGGGCCGCAGGCAGTGATAAAAAATCAGCCAAACTATCGCTCGCGGCTTATCCGTTAGCCGTTAATTCAACCGCTAAGGTTCGTCCTTATGCGGCTACATTGGTCATGCAGTGTGCTGACAAAGTGGTTGAATTGAGTAATCTAAACATGCAGGCGAAAGATACCTTTGTGTGGTCACCAGAGCAATGTGGGGAAACTACACTTGAAATTGAAGTAGACAACATGACCTTAACCAAACGTTATCCTGGCGCGCTAGGGCTACCCACGTTGTTAGAGGAGTTTCAAGATGGCGCAAGGGTCTTTACACCCAACGATTTTCCTGCTGCTGCGCAAAGACTCGATGAACTTGAGATCACGGAAATTACGATTCGCTACGACATTACCGGCAGAGATGAGATCTTACAATTGGCGCAAGATTACCAATACGCCGTGCAGCAATCGACGTCATCCACACAGCCGCCGTTATCAAGAATGGATATTGCGGTCCCAACACGCGTAGGTATCTGTTGGTCTGACACGCTGACGCCAGCAACGCCTTTGACGGTTCCAAAATTTATCAAAGCTCAAGCGGAAAAAAAGGTAAATCCACCGGTTCCCGCACCTGAGAAAAAATTGCCACCAATCAAACCGTTAAAACCAGCACCGACAGACTCAATCACCATTAAAAAGGGTGACACGTTGTTTTCGATCGGTCGCAAGTACGCGGTTGATCCGGGCATTCTAAAAGCGCTCAATAATCTTAAGAGCGATACGATCGTTGTGGGTGCAAAATTATTGGTGCCCATTTGGTCCAAGCCAGACGCCCCTACTAACTAATGAGGTCCGAGAGAGACTAAGTGGCGTCGTACTTAAACAGTTGATCGCCACCCGGGGCATGCACTTGGGCATTGAAGGAGACGATGATTCGATCTCGTTCGCCTTCATAAGGCATGGCCTTATGTGCCAAGTAAGAAGGAAACACCACTAACTTTCCTTCTTCAGGCGCTACATCTAAGGTGTTTTGTTGCAGGTAGGCATTGCCAGCATCCATGTAGGCGCCGCTTTGCCACTGGCTGTAAGGCCCGTAAAAACGGGTCATGCCGTTCATGTCGCCCAATGTCGGATGAGCCTGCCGTTTTGCTGCTGCATCGCACTGAACGTAATACACCCCAGACCAAGAGCAGTTGCCGTGGGTATGCACGTCATGAAAAGTCATGCCGTTTTGAATTTGAAACCAACAGCCAACGATTTGTAGCTGTAACTTCATTCGTCCCGCCGGCCAAACGCCAGCGTTAGCGTTCATCACGGTTTTTTGCAGTGAGTTGGCAATAAACCCCACCAAGGTTTGAAACTCGGGCAATTGGACCCGTTCAAGCAACTGGTCATGGCTGGCATAAAAGGCTGGTTGCAATACGCCTTGCCCCGCGTCGCGGGCCGTGAGGCGCATCGCCTGAAAAGCGCGCGCAAGCGTGGGGTTAATATCGGGCGCCGCATCGCACTGGTGCGTGTCCAATGGCACCGGCCAGTGAATGCTTGCCATCTAAGAGACCGCCAGTCGTCGACGCAGGGCCAGGTAAGCCGGCTCGGTGGCGTTGTTTCCAGCGTTCCCAGCCTTTACAGCATCAGCAGCGCCAGGGACCGCGGGCGCTGGGTCTAAGACTGAGGGCAGGCGCAACGACCAACCAGTTTTTTCCTCAAACGCCGTGATGTCCGCTAGCGTATCGATATCAGTCACAAAATGCTCATTGTCACTGTCTAAATAAGTGACCGCTTCAGGGTGTTCGTCAATGTACTTGCGGCAATACATGTTTTGCCCGTCAGCTAAAATTCGCCCCACAGCGGCGCCCGACATAATGATGGGATTGCCTCGCTGGCCGTTGACTCGTGGGATCAGAACATCACCCCAGGCTCTTTTTTTAAAGGCCGCAATCAACGTGGTGATGTCTGTTGTACTGATGAGAGGCTGGTCACAGAGCATCATGATGACGGCATCAAATTTGTCGCCTAAAGTCTCTATGCCGAGCCTTACCGAGCTCGGCTGCCCCGCACCCGGATTCAGGTTGCGTGCGACTTGGACAGGGAACTGCTCAACCAACGGTTCGACCTGCTCGTGGTAGTACCCAGTCACCACCACAACCTCATCGACCCCTGCACCGCTTAGGGTGATGAGGTGACGGTTAATCAATGGCACACCTTGTAGACGCAATAGCGACTTGGGTTGGTTCCCCATTCGACTGCCTTGACCTGCTGCTAGCAAAACGGCACCGACGCGCATACGCGCATACAAACCGCTGCCTTGTTTCATGATGCATCCCATGGTGTGACTCCTTAGGGCTGTGATCTCAACGGGTGCCAGTGGCACCCGTCAGAGTAGGGCTATCTTTTACTAAAACGGCATCCTGTACTCGATTATCAGGCCGAGAGCGCTTTAGGGTCAAATCCACCAAACCTTCTAGGCTGTTGAGGTGACTCAGGGCCATGAAGCCGGAGATGTCGGCTCGGCTCGCTTCAATGGCTTTGGACGATGGGATTTCTACCGTCGGGTGCAACCAAAACAGATCGGCGCCTGTGCGCCGCACGGCTTTGATGGCTTCAGGCAGTTGCTCAAAGGGATCGGTGTCATACCCGTCACTCAACACAAACACCAAGTCATGGCGGCCCAGCCCCCGAATACGTTGACCATCGGGTCCGCGCTGACAGGCGCCTAAAAAAGACTGCAGATTAGTGGCGATGCGCGTCCCACCACCAAAACCAAATGTCACGGCATTGATTTTCTCTTGTACCCGGCCACTATTGCGTTTGAGTAAGGGGGTGACCTCGATCAGCGTCGTGTGGAACACAAAAGCCCGCGCACCCATGATCTGACAGAACGCGCGCGCCATCCGCAAAAAGAAATTGGCGTGTGACTCCATGGATTGACTCACATCCACCAAAATAAAGACCTTTGGCATGATGGTTTTACGGGTTTTGGTTTGTAGGCGAATCAATTCACCGCCCGTGCTCGCTGCCTTGCGGATCGACTCTCGTAGATCAAGTTTGGTTGCCTGAGGTCGGCGCCGGTAGTGCTGAATCAATTTGCGTCGAACGCGCGCCTGCAGAGGGTAAATAAGCTTGTCTAGTTGTTCGCTGTCGTGGGGCAACCAGTCACCCAACGGCTTGTTGGCGAGCGGATCGACACGACTCGCACCCCCTTGCGCTTGTTCTTGGCGATTGTCTTGTTCACCACCCCCTTCGCTAGACAAGCCGATGCTGCCCTGTGCCTGCTCGCTAGGTGCGGTTTGCCCATCCCCTTTGAGTGCCATCACCAATTCAGGCAGCGATTTTCCTTGTCGCTTCTTTTGTGCAGACTTAACGGTGCCTTTGATGCGGTTCGGAAACCAATAGGCATCAAACAGATCAGGAAAGACGCGCCATTGCTTCTGTGAGGACGCAGCAATGGCGCGCCAGTACTTGCGTATTTGATTCGGCTGTCCTGCGCCTGCCATGACAGCGACCCTAATCATGGCATGTAACTCGGCCAGCCCAATGACGAACCCGTGTTTTCGCAGATAAGCCACAAAATCGCGCATGCGCTGCGAGGGGCGTGTTGCCAAGGTAAGAGTTGAAGCGCTTTCACTCACGGTTTGTCATCCTCACGCACGTGAGGCAACCACCCCAGGGTCAACGCCCACGCGTTGGCGAGAGCCCATGAGCTTGGTGATGACGGCTTGATTGACCTGCCACTGATCACTGCGTGTTTTTAGCAACGCGCTGAGACTATTGGCGAGCTCGACCGGGTCATCAGGCAGGGTTTTCATGCCACGGGCACACAAAATCCGAATCCAATCCAGTGTTTCGGCCACGCCCGGAATCTTATCGAGATCCTCTTTGCGTAACTGGTGAATAAACATCACCGCTTGTTGGACCAAGTCGACATCGGCTTGCGGAATCAACGCCTGCACGATACTGAGCTCACGTGCGACGGTTGGGTAATCGACATAATGAAACAAGCAACGCCGGCGCAAGGCATCGGACAAGTCGCGCGTGCCATTACTGGTGAGGATGACCAAAGGATGGGTCTTGGCTTTGACCGTACCTAACTCGGGCACGGAAATTTGAAACTCACCTAAGACCTCGAGCAGATAGGCCTCAAAAGCTTCGTCAGCGCGGTCGATTTCATCAATCAACAGCACGGCAGGTTCGGCACTGGTGATGGCCTGCATCAGGGGACGTTGCAGTAGGAACGCCTCACTGAATAGATCATCACGCAATCGACTTTGTCCGGCGCCTTCGGCCTCGCGCAGGCGAATTTCCAGCAGTTGCCTGCTGTAGTTCCATTCGTATACGGCTTGGTTCAGATCCAAGCTCTCGTGGCATTGCAAGCGAAACAGGGGGCGACCTAGCGCGGTGGCGCTGGCTTGGGCAATGGCCGTTTTACCGACCCCCGCCTCGCCCTCTAAGAGAATAGGGCGGTCGATCGTCAGCCCCATCCACACCATCTCCGCCAAACTGTCATCAGCAACGTAGCCTGCCTTAGCCAGTTGCTCAGCAATTTCTTTGACATTCATCGTTTTCTAGCCCCTTCTGGCACCAAGGCGGCCGTCCCGCAGTGGGGACGGCGTGCCTGGTACTTACTTAGCAAACAATCGGGCAAAGAAGTTTTTGATCAGCATCCACGCGATAGCCAGCCCGTTGAGCTCGCTTTGCATCTTAGGCGCCTCACCTTTTGCCGCTTTCGCCTTGGGCCCTTTGCTTTCAGTGCCATCAGTGCCATCAGTGCTCTGAGCACCTTTGTCAGCTGAGGCGTCACCGCTGGCCGCTTCAGGTGCTTGTGCGCTTGCGACCGCCTGGGCCTTGATCGAAAAATTATCAGCAAACTGTTTCAAGATCATGTCCGAGACGGAGGTCATCATGCGGCCCCCAAACTGTGCGAACTTACCGTTGACGATCACAGCTGCTTTGCCCACTAGGTTTACGCTGTTGTCGTCCTGTACAGCCAGTGATGCTGTCAGTTCCATTGAGGCGGATGAGCCCCCTTTGTCAGCGCCTTTACCCAGTAATCGAATCTGTTTGGCTGCTTCATCAACACCCAACACTTCGATAGTGCCTGCAAACGCGGCGGTGGCTGGACCCACCTTCACTTTGACGGTGCCTTTGTAATGGGTCTCGTCGACTTGCTCCGTGATGGCTGCACCAGGCATACAGGTGGCGAGCTCGGTGATATTGGACAAGACCTGCCAGCAAGCTTGCTCGCTGGCAGGAATGGGGTACTGCTTGTCAATCGTTACTTCCATTCGGGTGATCCCTTTTTATTGGTCTTTAGTTCAGATTCAGGTTGTGCTTTTTCAACTCTTTCCATGTTCGGAAAGCCGTGTGTGGCATATCAACGTGAGTGACGCCGACATGCGAAAACGCATCCACCATGGCGGCGGTGAAGGTTGGAATACTGCCAACGTGAGGCGACTCCGCCACGCCTTTGGCCCCAATGGGGTGATGAGGCGACGGAGTAACGGTGTAGTCAGTCTCCCAGTGCGGCGTCTCCACCGCTGTGGGTAGGAAGTAATCCATCAAGGAGTTGCCTTGAATATTGCCCTGAGCGTCAAACGACAGCAACTGACCCATGGCAACAGCAAACCCTTCGGTCAAACCGCCGTGAATCTGGCCTTCGATAATCATGGGGTTGATTCGGGTGCCACAATCATCAAGCGCATAGAAGCGGCGAATTTTTGTTTCGCCGGTGGCGCGGTCAATATCCACCACGGCCAAATAGATGCCAAACGGAAACGTAAAGTTTGGTGGATCGTAGTAATGGACAGCTTCAAGCCCAGGCTCCAAGCCTTCAGGTGGCTGATGATAAGCCGCCCATGAAATGTCTTTCATGGTTTTGAATTTATCGTCATTGCCGCGGACTTTGAAGCGGTCGATTTCCCATTCAAGATCGTCTTCACCCACCTCTAAAAGCGAGGCAGCGATCTTCTTGGCCTTGGCGTGAATCTTTCTAGAGGCCATCGCAATGGCAGCCCCGGCCACCGGTGTCGAGCGGGATCCATAGGTGCCCAAGCCATAAGGAGCGGTGTTGGTGTCACCTTCCTCAACTTGAATCACCTCAGACGGGATGCCGAGCTCAGTGGCGATGATTTGTGCGTAGGTGGTTTGGTGTCCTTGGCCTTGTGAAATGGTTCCCATGCGGGCTATGGCGCTGCCGGTCGGGTCAACCCGAATCTCGCATGAGTCAAACATGCCGATACCCAAGATGTCGCAGATTTTGCTGGGACCGGCACCCACGATTTCAGTGAAGGTCACCAAACCAATCCCCATGAGGGTTGGGCTATCAGGATCGGCGCGCTTGGTCGCTTGTTCGGCTCGCAGGGCTTTGTAGTCCACCGCGTCTAAGACTTTCTTCAAAGCGGTGTGATAGTCACCCGAGTCATATTCAAAACCAAAGGCTGACGTGTACGGAAACTGTTCTTTGCGGATAAAGTTTTTCTCACGGATTTCGGCTTTGTCCATGCCGATCTTTTGCGCCAAAACGTCCACCATGCGCTCGATCAAGTAAACCGCTTCCGTGACGCGGAATGAGCAGCGGTAAGCCACGCCACCCGGTGCTTTGTTGGTGTAGACCCCTTTGACTGAACAATGGGCCGCTGCGATGTCGTAGGAACCTGAGACGATGTGAAACAGACCTGCCGGAAATTTGGTGGGGTCTGCGCAAGCATCAAAGGCGCCATGGTCAGCCACCACATCTACCCGCAAGCCTTGGATCTTGCCGTCGGCTGTGGCCGCGAGTTCACCCGTCATGTGATAGTCACGTGCAAACGCGGTCGATGAGAGGTTCTCGATGCGATCCTCAACCCACTTAACAGGACGACCCAGCACGATTGAAGCCACAATCGCACAGACATAACCCGGGTAGATACCCACTTTGTTGCCAAAGCCGCCGCCGATGTCAGGCGAGATGATGCGCACTTTGGATTCAGGAATGCCCGACAGCATAGAGACGACCGTGCGAACCACGTGCGGGGCCTGACTGGTGATGTAAGTGGTCAAGTCGCCACGCACCGGGTCAAAGGAGGCCACGCAACCGCAGGTTTCGAGGGGGCAGGGATGCACGCGGGGGTACATCATGTCTTGTTTGACCGTGACTTGGGCCGATTCGAAGGCGAGGTCGGCGGCTTCTTTGTCACCGGCCGTCCAAGTGAAAATTTCATTGGGGTGGTTGCGCTGTCCGTGCGCACCCTCGGTTTTGCCTGCCAAGTCTTCGCGCAGCACGGGCGCATCTGGCAAGAGCGCTTTCACTGGATCAATCACCACAGGCAATTCTTCATACTCGACTTGCACGGCTTCTTTGCCGTCTGCTGCCGCATAGCGGTTTTCAGCGATAACAACAGCCACTTCTTGCATCTGGAAATGGACTTTTTCGTCGGCCAACACGGCGGCGACGTCACCGGCAAGCGTGGGCATCCAGTGCAATTTCAATGGCTTGAGGTCTTCAGCGGTCAGCACCGCCAAAACACCGGGGATTTTGAGTGCTTCTTCTTTGTGGATGGCTTTGATCCGGGCGTGGGCGAGCGGTGAGCGGACAATATCCATAAAAACCATGTTTGGTAATTTGATATCGTCAACGTAGTTGCCTTTGCCTTGAATGAAGCGCGCGTCTTCTTTACGAAGGCGCGAATCACCCATTCCCATCAATGCGGCTTCGCGATCTTTCAATGGTGCATTCATGTGCTCGTCTCCTGTATTCGTTTAGGCCGCAGCCGTTTCTTGTAGCTTTTTGGCGGCATATTGCACGGCTTTAACGATGTTCTGATAGCCTGTGCAACGGCACAAATTGCCGGAAATACCGACACGGATTTCCTCTTCGGTTGGGTTTGGGTTTTCTATCAGCAAGCGATAACTTCTGACCAACATGCCTGGGGTACAAAAGCCACACTGCAGGCCGTGCTCTTGGTAGAAGCCCTCTTGCACTGCATGCAAAACGCCGTTCTGGGCCAAACCCTCTACCGTCAAAATTTCGCTGTCTTCGCACTGAATCGCCAAGTGCGTACAGGATTTAACCGACTGGCCGTCGATATCAACCGTGCAGGCACCACAGTGGCTGGTTTCACAACCGATGTGAGCCCCGGTCAGGTTGAGCTGTTCACGAAGGAAATGAACCAGTAGGGTTCTTGGCTCGACGGCTTCTTCGACTTTCTTACCATTAATAGTCATGCTGACTAGCTTCTTGGCCATGATCTGTTTCTCCGGACGAATAATTTAATTGAGTGATTACCCAGCGATGCTTGCGGCGGCTTCTAACAAAGCGCGTTTGGTCATTTCACCGGCCATCGCGGTTTTGTATTCAGCGTCGCCACGCAGATCCTCAGCAGGATTGCAAATGGCGGTGACGGCGGTGGCCATCTCGGACAGGGTCTCGGCGGAAAGCGTCTTGCCTATCAAATATTTTTCCGCGTCATATGCCCTGATGGCAGTGTCGGCCACATTGGTCAAGCCAATGCGAACCATCGAGACTTTGTCGCCATCCAACCGCAAGACCACGGCGGCAGCGGCGGTGGCCCAGTCGCCTGTTTTGCGCTTGAGTTTGACGTAGGCCGTTCCTGTGTCTGCAGACAAGGGCGCCATTTGGATTTCGGTCAGGATTTCGTTTTCGGCTAAATCGGTCATGTAGGTGCCATGGAAAAAATCCACGGCTTTCACTGAGCGCTCACCGTCTGGCCCCGCCAACACAAAGGTAGCATCCATGGCCATCATGATGGCCGGATGGTCGTTGGCAGGATCACCGTGCGCGATATCGCCACCAATCGTGCCACGGTTGCGCACTTGGGGATCGGCAATCATCTTGACCGCTTTAGGAAGCAGAGATGCCTTTTTCTTCAAAAGCTCGGCATTGAGAACATCATTCTCACAGGTCATGGCGCCGATCTTAATCACGCCATCTTCTTCCTTCACACCACGCAGCTGTTCAATCTTATTCAGATCAATCAAATGGGGCGGTTCGGCAAACCGCATCTTCATCATCGGTAACAGGCTATGCCCACCGGCTAATAACTTGGCGTCATCGCCCAATTCACTAAGCAAAGCAACAGCAGCACTAAGTGTCGATGGGGCGTGGTATTCAAACTCTGGAGGAATCATCCGTTTCTCCTTATCAAGCGGATTTTTGTGCGGGTATTTGTTTGAAAGGCAACAGCATCCGAAAGTGACCAGTGACCGATTAGCCAGCATGTAGTCTACGGTTTGTACCTAGTGGTGTCTGCGCTTCCAATTGTTTTGGTTCTCCCTATAATGTAACTACCAAATGGTGTTGTGACCACAGCATTCGGCTGACCCGAGGGTTTACACTGACCCACTTTCTCTGCCTTTGCTTTGTGCCTGTTTTACCTGAGGGGCGATTTGACTTGAATCGAGGGTTCACAGCCATAATGAAGCGCACGCATGATTCATTGGCTATCTTGGCGCCATCTAGACGCTGATTTTGGAGACAACCTTTTGCACGCCCCTTTTCTTCTGCGAAACACCAATGCGCTAGTGACTTTGACGTTGGTCAGCCTTGTGGGTATCACCCTGGCTTACGTCAACATGGGTCCCGCAAGTGACTGGTGGTCGATCTCTTATCTGGCCCTGCTGGGGGTGGGGGGTGGCTGCTACGTGTTGTCTCGCCTTCGACCCCAATCCATGGGCTTATCGCCGCCGCACGTGATGTTGTCTTTGGGGTTTGGCGGCATGTTGATCGGTTTGTTTTTTGATTTTCAACGCACCCCGGTTGCGGTGATTGCCTCGATTTGCTCAAGCACAAAAAATTTGTCCCTCATGGATTCGTTGGTCCTGCATATGCAATTAATGCCTTACATGCACATTGGCATGCTGGTAGGCGGTTTGGCTGCAATACCAAGCCTGCGTTTGCTCAGACCAGAATGTCGCAAATTATGCTCAATGCTCGCACAAAACGTGCTGTGCTCTGGCTGGATGCTGTTAGGCATGACGCTGGGTGCGGTCTTTTTTGTGCAAGTGATTCAACAAAGTAATGACGGCAATTTGAACCTCGGTGCCATGCTCGCCGGCATGTTTGCCGGCATGGTCTGGGGCATGGTCTTGAGTGTGTTTTTGTATCGCAGTTATTTCAGCTTGCGCGACTGGCAGCAACAAAACAAGAACCGCAAGGCATGCCAGCGCTAGGCTAGCTAGTTCAGCTCAGTACATCTCAGTACAGCTCAGACCTTCAATCAATACCCAACCATTTGTGTGTTTGTAGGCTGAGCTGCCAGCGCGGGTGAGCCTTGCAGTACTCGACCGCGGCTTGCATGTTGGCCCGCTGGTCCGGACCATCCATGGGTTGCAACAAAAAATGATGAAAAGAGAGCGTCTCAAACGCCTCTGGCGGTGCGTCCGTTTGCGGGAAGACGAGCTTTAATTCGTCTCCGCTGGTTTGATTCAAAGGGGCCGTTGATTTGGGGCTCACGCATAACCAATCGATACCTGGAGGCGCCACCACAGTGCCATTGGTTTCAACAGCAATGCGCCACCCATTGGCGTGCAAGGCTTCAATCAAAGGCGTATCAAGTTGCAGCAACGGCTCCCCTCCGGTGCACACGATCAGCTTATGCGCTTGGGTTTGTCCGCCCCAGAGACCGTTCACCACGCTCACAAGCGCCTCGGCTTTTGAGAACTTACCGCCATTGATGCCATCGGTGCCGACAAAGTCCGTGTCGCAAAACCGGCATACAGCGGTTTGCCGGTCTTTTTCTTGGCCAGACCACAAATTGCAACCAGCAAAACGCAAAAAAACCGCGGCATGGCCCGCTTGGCGGCCCTCGCCTTGGAGGGTGTAGAACATTTCTTTGACGCTATATGCCATCAGTGACCTATACGGGCAGTGCCGGTCCGAGATCACCCCAGTGCAGGATGACGCCGCAGCCGCGCGTTTGATAGAGGTCTAGTCGATCGAGTTGGGGTAGCACGGGCTGGGCCAATTCACGGATATAGTGCGCCAGGCTACGCGTGTCGGCGTCGCGATCTCCGATGATTTCGTGCAGCGGTTGGTGATCGAGCTGCTTGAAAATCGGATCAAATACTGCTTTCACATCCCCAAAATCAACCGTCCATCCCATGACTTGATCCAATGGGGCGTGCAAGTGCAGGCGCAAGGTAAATGTGTGTCCGTGAATGTTGGCGCGAGGGTCACTGGGTGCCACACGTTTCAAACGCACCGCGCTATCTAAGGTTAAGTCCTTCCAGATGCGGTAGTGTTGGCCATCGAAGTGAGCACCGCAACTGCCGGTTTCATAGACGGTCACCCAGGATAAAGCAGGCAGCGTCGGTTTAAGTTGTGCCCATATCCAAGCGGAAAGCGCCTCGCTCGTTGGGTTTTCTAGTCCGGCAATCTCATTCAAACAAGCGTAATTCAAACGCGTCTGCAAAGGCGCCCAGTATTGATCGAGCTCGTCGTAGTCGACAATCAGATGCTTGCCAGCGGCGGCTTGTTGCACATGCAGAATCACCTCGAAGCCATGACCGTGCATCCGGCCGCACTTGTGCCCGGCAGGCACATGCGGCAGCTGATGAGCCGCTTGAAAACGGTAGCGACGCCAGAGGTGGGCGTGATCATCTTTGTCTAGATCCACGCCGCTGTCTGGCGTGCTTTGCACGCTGACGGTGCGCGTACCTGCTAAGGCGATTTGTTGGCGTATCCAACGGGCAATATTCTCGTCCGTTGGTTGGGCGATGCGTTGATTGAGATACTGGTGATCCAACTGATTCGTGATGGTTTGGATGTGTTCTCGCAGCACATCGAGTTCAGTGCCGGGTTCAGCAACGAGTGGGTCGAGTTGCGCACAACGGACATCGGCCAGGTAGCTGTGTCCGTGTAGGCGAGCGGCACGATGCGATGCGGGCAAACAGGGCACATGGCAGGCCGCCTCAAAAGTGGTCGCCGCGGTCAGTAGTTCTCCAACGGAATGACTCATGTGGCTAGTCCGAATTTCAGTAACAGTGGGTCCACCATACCCGCTTCTCGAAATCCTTTGGCACGAAGCAAGCAGGCGTCACATGCCAGGCATGGTTTCCCTTGCACATCGGGGTCATAGCAGGAGCTGGTTTCGGCAAAGTCGATACCGAGTGCGCTGCCTCGAGCGACAATGTCTGCTTTGCTCATATCAATCAATGGCGCATGAATCTGTAGGGCTTGATTGGCTTCGGTTACACCGGCTTTGGTCGCCACTTGCGCCAATCGTTCAAAGGCCTCCAGAAAAGCCGGTCGGCAATCGGGGTATCCGCTGTAGTCTTGAGCGTTGACCCCTATAAAAATGTCTTTGGCGCCTAGGACCTCAGCCCAACCCATGGCAAAGCTTAAGAAAATCGTATTTCGGGCAGGCACATAAGTCACCGGGATCTCGTTAGCCAGCACGGCCGCTTCATGTCCCGGTTTGGGGACGGCAATATCATCGGTCAGCGCCGAGCCGCCAAAGGCACGCAAGTCAATGTCTAGGGTGATGTGGCGATTAACGCCCCGTTCACGGGCAAAGGCTGCAGCCTTATCCAGTTCGATGGTGTGCCTTTGTCCATAACGAAAACTCAAGGCGTACACTTCAAATCCGCCCGCTTGGGCGATAGCCAGACTCGTTGTCGAGTCAAGGCCACCGCTTAATAAACAAACAGCTCGCTTCAAACAGCCCTCAATTGGTTAGTGGTTTGTAAGTAATTTACGACCGCTTTATTTGGCGACTGGCATAGAGAACTCGGCACCTGCCGCGATGGTCTCAGGCCAGCGTTGCATGATCGACTTTTGTTTGGTGTAGAAGCGAACCCCTTCCTCACCATAGGCGTGCATATCGCCAAAGAGGCTTTTCTTCCATCCTCCAAAACCGTGCCAGGCCATGGGCACTGGAATCGGCACGTTGATACCGACCATACCCACCTGAATCCGCCGCGCAAACTCACGGGCGACGTGTCCGTCGCTGGTGTAGCAAGACACGCCATTGCCGAACTCATGGGCGTTAATCAATGTCATGGCTTCGTCTAAAGAGGCCACCCTGACACACACCAAGACGGGTCCAAATATTTCTTCGCGGTAAATACTCATCTCGGGCGTGACGTGGTCGAACAAAGTGCCGCCGACAAAAAAGCCGTCCGCTTGACCGTCGACCTGCGGGTGACGGCCATCGACCACCAAAGTGGCGCCTTCTTTGACACCTGCTGCAATATAGCCCTCGATCCGATCTTGGGCTTGCTTTGTGATCACTGGACCCATTTCTGACTCAGGGTTCATCCCATCGCCAATTTTTAGTGCCTGGGCGCGCTTGGTCAAACGCTCGACAATATTGTCGGCCACGTCACCGACCAAGACAGCGACAGAAATCGCCATGCAACGTTCACCGGCTGAGCCATAGGCGGCACCAATCAGACCATCAATCGCGGCATCGATGTCGGCGTCTGGCATGACAACCATGTGATTTTTAGCGCCACCCAAGGCTTGCACGCGCTTGCCGTGTGAGGCACCTGTCTGGTAGATGTATTGCGCAATGGGCGTTGAACCCACAAAACTCAGGGCTTTGACGTCGTCGTGCGCCAGTAAGATGTCAACGGCGACTTTATCGCCTTGAACCACATTAAAGACGCCGGCAGGCAAGCCCGCTTCATGCAGAAGCTGTGCCATGTAGAGCGATACGGAAGGATCCCGCTCGCTCGGCTTGAGGATGAAAGCATTGCCACAAGCAATCGCCATCGGGAACATCCACATGGGTACCATGCATGGGAAGTTAAACGGCGTGATGCCGGCTACCACACCAAGCGGTTGGCGCACGGTCCAATTATCAATGTCGGTCGAGACTTGCTCCGTGTAGTCGCCTTTGAGCAACTGTGGCGCGCCACAAGCGAATTCGACAATGTCGATGCCGCGGGTTACTTCTCCTTGCGCATCAGAAAACACTTTGCCGTGCTCTTGCGTCAAAATGGCGGCCAGCTGGTCTTTGTGCGCATTGAGCAATTGCAAGTATTTATCAAGTATTCGTGCCCGACGAATCGGTGGCGTATTGGCCCAAGCGGGAAAGGCTTTCTGTGCCGACGCGATGGCTTGTTGAACCGTGGCTTCAGAAGCCAGTGCAACCTGCCGAATCACACCACCAGTGGCTGGATTGAAAACATCTTGGGTGCGGCTGCCAGACTCGTGGACCACTTTGCCGTCGATCCAATGTGCAATGGTGGCTTCTGGGGTGTACTGAGTCGACATAGCGACCTCCTTGGTAGACATGACTTTAATATGGCAGTTGCCAACAGGGAAAGAATAGCGCTTTTATGCGTGCTTGTTAGGCCGACAGACCCGCTTGAAAAAAAACAGCCTCCGCAGATGGAGGCTGTCGTGCCGCAGGATCAGCAGCGGCGCAAAGCGCGATCAATTGCCGGTTTTGTTCTTGTCATAGAGAAAGCCGCCGAACGTGCCAACGGCTGCACCCCCAATGGCACCCCAAATGGGATTGCCACCAGCGATAGCGGTGATGCCAGCACCAGCGGCGGCACCAATGGCCCCGCCAGAGAGTTCACGTTGCTGTGATTGCGTCAGGTTTGAGCAACCGCCAATCGCAAAGGCGGCAACAACGGGTAGCGCGATTAAGGTGCGTTTTACGGTTTTCATGGTCAGTTTCCTTCTCGTGTGTTCTTGAACCAAGTGGCGGTTATTTTGTGCAGGCATAAGTGCCTGCCAAATAGCGCATCATGGTGTCAGCGGCAGATACGCTAGTGAACTGAGGGTTGTTTTGAGCCCAAGCAACAAAGTTATCAATCACGGTGGCGCGCGTGGGGCCTGGATCCGGAAAACAAACAAAGGGTGGGTTTTTTTCGGGGTGCCGGCTCATGACGTATGTGTCATGAACACCTTGGCTGAAACCGTGACAGAAGTTTTGATCGGCGATGCTGCCTTTTGTTTGACACATCTTGACCAATGCACCTGTGGTGACGATTTCACTTTTAGCCGGCGAAGCAAAGATAAAACCCGCTGCTAACAAGGATAGGCTTGATGCCAGAACGCGTTTATTCATAAGAAGACTCCTTAAAGGACGTCCCTTAATTCTACTGGAAGGTGATGCGCTTGGCGAGGGGTGCATCAGCTATGAAATCCGTGATGACACGCGACTTTGGTCTTAGAACCCTTTGCAGTACCTTGAAAAGCACAGAGCCGCTGACGTTGTCAGCGGCTCTGTCAAAGCGAGTGTAATTCGACCGATCTCGCCTTAGCACGCTGCGGTCAGCTGCGTTCAGCTGCGTTTAAACGCGACCTTACCTCGCTACTATCCCGCTTTTTTAACCCAAAGGTTGCACCAACCTTCACTGGCCACTAATTTGCCAGGGAATATACTACAGGCGCCGGCATTGTCGCTTTTGGCGGCGTAGAGTTGGCAGTTATTGCAGAACTGTCCGGCTTTATATTTAGGAAATTTGGCGCTGTCGACGTCTTTGACGTTTTCCTTGTACCCCAATGCGACTGCTTGGGCGTTTGTTTCGGCAAGCATCGGTTGCGCATAAGCAACCTTGGCTGTACTCAATGCGGCCACACTTGCCGCTGATACCATCATGAACTGACGACGTGTTGATTTCATGTCACTATCCTTGTTTAAATCTAGAAACGAACCATACCGCTTCGAGACGATTTTACTCATGATAGTTAACGAATTCATGAATTATTTCGTTTTTGATGGAAATTTTCTTGTGGCGTGGATAAAAAAATAATTGAATAAGAATTGTTTCCAATGAGTGGCTCGGACAAACCGCTCTCTTTACTCTGGATAGGCCCCTTTTTCGTGTTGCTATGGAGCACGGGCTTCATCGTGGCGCGCTACGGCATGCCTTACACCGATCCCATGACGTTTTTAAGCATGCGGTTTGCCGGTGTATTGCTGCTGCTCTTGCCACTGGCTTTGGTTTGGCGCATGCACTGGCCGACATGGCGCTTGTCAGGTCACATCGCTGTGGCGGGTTTGCTTATGCACTTGGGCTATCTGGGCGGTGTTTGGACCGCCATTAAATTGGGCATGCCAGCCGGACTGACCGCCCTGATTGTGGGCCTGCAACCCGTGTTGACCGCATTTTTAGCTGCGCGAGTCGCCGAACAGGTCTCGGCCAAGCAATGGGCGGGCCTATTTTTAGGCTTGGCCGGTGTGGCCATTGTCTTGGCGCAAAAGCTCGGCTTCGAAGGCGTCACCCTTGTTGGTTTGCTACTGGCTGTGATCGCCTTGTGTTCTTTTACCGCGGGCACGCTCTATCAAAAAAGATTCTGCCCGATGTTCGATTTGCGAGCGGGGACGGTGATTCAGTATGCCGCAAGTGGCGCTGCGACCACCGCCCTGATGTTGTTTTTTGAACCGATTGAAGTGCAATGGACCTGGCCCTTAGTGGGCGCCTTGCTATGGAGCATCCTGCCTTTATCTATTGGCGCCATGAGCCTGTGGTTTGTCTTGCTGCGGCAAGGCGCGGCCACCCGCGTGAGCAGTCTGATGTACCTGACCCCGCCGACCGTGGCCATCATGGCGTGGTGGTTGTTTGGCGAAGCGTTAACGCTTTGGGTGATGACGGGCACCTTGGTGACCGTCGCTGGTGTATGGTTAGTGACGCGACGCTAAGTGATTAATTACTTCGCATCACTAATCGCATCACGCCCAATAAAAAGCTAAAAATTAAAGACAAACCAATCAAAGGAACTCACATGCCCGCTTACGTCATTGCAATGGTCAACATCACCGATACCGACAAGTACAGCAAATACAGCGCCAAAGCCTCGATTGCCAATAAAGACCTTGGTGGGAAATTCTTGGTCAGGGGCGGCGCCCCTGCGATCCTGGAAGGCGCCTTGCCCTACCAAAGGGTTGTGGTGAATCAGTTTGAAACGCGCGAACAAGCCGTGGCGTTTTACAACTCAATGGCTTATCAAGACGCCAAAACCGAGCGTGAGGGCGCAGCCGACTTCAACATGATTGTGGTTGACGGCGTCGCCTAGGCGGCTGTTTACAATGTTGTCATCATAGGGATCGATGGCGAAGGGGTGAACTGGTGCAGCAATTACCGTTAGACGGCGTGAAGGTCATTGAGTTGTGCAATGTGGCGGCCGGCCCATTTTGTGGCATGTTGTTGGCCGACATGGGCGCTGACGTGATCAAAGTAGAAAACCCGAAAGGCGGTGACACGCTGCGCAGTTGGCCGCCGATGTCAGACGGCTTTAGTGAAAACTTCGCCTCGTTAAATCGCAACAAACGCTCGGTCACCCTTGATCTTAAGCAGCCCGCGGACGTCACCCGATTTAAGGATTTGATCAAGCAGGCCGATGTTTTAATTGAAAACAATCGGCCCGGTGTGATGGATCGTTTGGGTATCGGCTTTGCAGCGCTAAAAGCCGTCAATCCCCGGCTCATCATGGCCTCAATTTCAGCTTACGGGCAAACGGGCCCCAGGGCCGCCGAAGGCGGGTTCGACTTAACTGTTCAAGCCATGAGCGGCATCATGAGTGTGACGGGCGAGCCCGATCGCCCACCAGTGAAGTGTGGCGTGCCGGTGGCAGACTTTTCTGCCGGACTCTATGCCGCCTTTGCTGTCAGTAGCGCGTTGCGCCAAGTCGCCTCAACAGGTCAGGGTACTCATATCGACGTACCCATGCTCGGTGCCACCTTGGGTATTGCCGCCTTGCAAACCTCGGAGTTTTTTGGCAGCGGCAAAGACCCCGTTCGATTAGGGTCGGCCCATCCAAGAAATGCGCCTTACCAAGCCTTCCGCTGTAAGGATGGCTATTTTGGTATGGCAGCAGGCAATAACGCCCTCTGGCAGTCGGTCTGCGAGGTGGTTGAATTGCCCGATTTAGCCACTGATCCAGACTACGAATCAACCACACTCAGGGCGCAGAACCAAGTGGCCTTGCGCGATCGGCTTGAAACGGTTTTTATGACCGAAGACGCGGGCGTTTGGCTCGCGCGATTCAGGGCGAAAGGCGTGCCGTGTGCACCCATCAATCGCTATTCGGAAGTGCTCGTCGATGAGCAAGTCAATCACATGGCTTGGGTTCAACCCATTGAGTTGCCCAATGGCGTGCAGACACAGACGTTCGCCTCACCCCTGCGTTTTGATGGAAAGGGTGCCCCCATCCGACGGCGTCCCCCCGCTTTGGGTGAGCACAACGAGGAAATTTTTGGGGTGGACTCGTGAAGCCAGACCACGCCACTGACTTGGTTTTAATCGAGCAAACGCCCACAAACTGGACCTTCGTGCTCAATCGACCGGACAAGCGCAATGCGTTGAATGCGGCAATGATTGAGGCGCTGCTTGAAGGGGTTGATCAAGCGCATGCCAGCGAAGTGCCCATGTTGACGTTCACCGGCCGAGGCAAAAGCTTTTGTGCGGGGTTTGATTTCACTGACGTTGACGCACAAAGTGAAGGCGATTTGCTCTGGCGCTTCATTCGCATCGAACAACTGTTGCAGCGCATTTATCGTTCACCGGCGCTCACGCTCGGTTTGGCACACGGCAAGAATTTTGGTGCCGGCGTTGACCTTTTGCTGGCGTGTCAGCATCGGGTGAGCGAGCCCGATGCGACCTTTCGGATGCCCGGTTTGTAGTTTGGTCTGGTGCTTGGGACGCGTCGTTTGGGTCACTTGATTGGCTTTGACCAAGCGCGTCGTCTACAAGAGATCGCCGCCACAGTGGATGCCCCTCGGGCGCTGTCGCTGGGCATGCTCACCGAGCTCACCGACGTGGCGCAGTGGCCTGAGTGCCAGGCGGCCCTGTCACAAACCGCGGCCAACTTAGACCGGCCGACCCGTGGGTTGCTGAGCGAAGCGTTGCTCGCGCCTGGCGACGAGCAGGATATGGCGGCACTCGTGCGCGCCGTGGTGCGGCCAGGACTCAAAGCGCGGATTGCCAAATACCGAGCTCGCGAGTAGGGTGGAAGTATGAGCAGTCACGACATTGCCAGGTAGTGAGTAAATTAGCGAGCTGGTCAGCAAATAGGAAAGCGAATGACAGCATTTCACGAGAAAACCCCCGAGCAAGCCCCGGCGCTTAAAACCTTTGTTTCAGCCCTCGAGGAACTGGTCCAAACCAGCGACGAATTACAAGCTGACTTTTGGCCACGCCTGCAGGCTGCCATGCAAGCCTTGGTCGCGCGCGACGATTGGTTACCAGACAGCGTGGCAGTGCCACACCCTGAATACTATCAACAGTATTGCCTGCACGTGGATGCGCAAGAGCGCTTCTCAGTGGTGAGTTTTGTGTGGGGTCCAGGCCAGTCAACGCCCATCCATGACCACACGGTATGGGGTGCCATTGGCATGTTGCGTGGCGCCGAAGTCTCACAGGACTATGCTTGCGATGCAAACGGCAAACCGTTTGAGACAGGCCAGCCGCATACGTTGCTAGCGGGTGATGTGGCGTGCGTGTCGCCCACGATTGGCGACATTCACCGTGTCAGCAATGTGTTTGAAGACAAAGTGTCCGTCAGCGTTCATGCCTATGGCGCCGATATTGGCCGTGTATCCCGCCACGTGTTCCCGCTGGAGGGCGGCAGCCCTAAAACATTTGTTTCTGGTTACAGCACCCAAGTGGCGAGATAAAAGCAATGATGGACACCATGGATTTTGCGCCTGAAGGCGATCGACCTATTCGTTACATAGAGCGCACGCGCCAGTGGTACTTGGCATTGGGCTATGACAATCCCTATCGGTGGGCGCATTATCGCGAGGTGCCGTTTCAGTTGCTTGGTAAACCGCTTGCGCAGGCAACCGTGACCCTGATCACGACCGCCTCACCATACGATCCAACCAAGGGTGATCAAGGGCCTGGTGCCCCGTATAACGCAAGCGCTAAATTTTATGAAACCTATTCGGGCGAAACCGCACTCGATCATGATCTGCGGGTTTCACACGTCTCGATTGACCGCCGACACACCACCATGACCGATGCCAATGCTTGGTTTCCTTTGCCGGTTTTGCGCGATGTGGTGAATGAAGGCGGTATCGGTCGATTGAGCACGCGGTTTCATGGCGCGCCCACCAACCGCAGTCAGCGTCAAACACTCGAGGTGGACTGCCCAGAAATCTTGCGCCGTTGCCAGGCCGATGGCGCTGATGCCGCGCTGCTCGTTGCCAATTGCCCGGTTTGCCATCAGACCCTGAGTCTCGTGGCGCGTTACTTAGAGGCAAATGGCATTGCCACGGTGCTGATGGGGTGCGCGAAAGATATACCTGAATATTGCGGCGTGCCACGGCTCTTGTTTAGTGACTTCCCGCTTGGGAACGCAGCCGGCAAGCCGCACGACAGCGCGTCGCAACGCCAAACCTTGGATTTGGCCTTGGCGTTGCTGGTCTCAGCACCTGGCCCAAGAACCACGGTGCAGTCGCCCCAACGCTGGTCAGAGGACCACGATTGGAAATGGGATTATTCCAACCCCGAGCGCACCTCGCCCGAAGAGCTTCAGCGATTGCGCGCTGAGGCTGATGAAGCCAAAGCCGAGATTGCACGTTTGAAAGCCCGAACGCCTGCTGGCTCTTAAGCGGCAAAGAAGCGCCAGTCAAATATCACCACGTTGCCAACCCGAGTTGGGCCTAAATTCTTAGGTTTTGTGGGGTCCACCGTGGGGTTCGCTGCGGGGTTCGCCGTGGGGTTCGCTGCGGGGTTCGCCGTGGGGTTCGCCGTGGGGTAAACTCGTTCCAAGATGTGCTCACACACGGAAAAAAGTCGAGGAGATTGATGGAGTTTTCATTTGACGATGACCAATTAAGCATCAAAGAAGCCATTGAAAAAGTTTGTGAACCCTTTGATGAGCACTATTGGTTAAAACGAGATAACGAAGGCGGTTTCCCGCACGAATTACACCAAGCCCTGGCTCAAGGTGGTTGGCTCGGTATTTGTATCCCGACCGCTTACGGCGGCTCAGGTTTGGGCATGACCGAAGCCACCATCATGATGCAAACCATCAGCGAGAGTGGGGCTGGCATGAGTGGGGCGTCCGCCGTGCACATGAACATTTTTGGATTGAATCCGGTGGTGCAATTTGCCACCGAAGAACAAAAGCAGCGCATGCTGCCCCCCTTGATTGACGGTCGCGAGAAGTCGTGTTTTGCGGTCACGGAACCAAACACGGGTCTGAACACCACACAGCTGAAAGTGAAGGCCGAATTCAAAGGCGATCATTATTTAATGAGTGGCACCAAAGTGTGGATCTCCACGGCGCAAGTGGCTGACAAGATGTTGATTTTGGCGCGCACCACACCGCTTGAGGCATGTACTAGCGCGACCGATGGATTGAGTCTTTTTTACACCGACCTTGACCGCCGCTTTGTCACTGCGCGCGAAATCCCAAAAATGGGACGCAAAGCCGTCGATTCCAACGAACTGTTCATCGATGGTTTGAAAGTGCCCGTCCAAGACCTGATTGGGGAAGAGGGCAAAGGTTTTCGTTACATCATGCATGGCATGAACGCCGAGCGCATCTTGATTGCCGCTGAGGCGGTTGGTTTGGGTAAAGTAGCGCTTAGCCGGGCTGCAAACTACGCCAAAGAGCGCGTGGTATTTAATAGGCCCATTGGTCAAAACCAATCCATTCAACATCCGTTAGCGGTGAATTGGATGGAGCTTGAGGCGGCCAATTTGATGGTGTTTCAAGCGGCTAGTTTGTTTGACCAAGGCAAACCCTGCGGCGCGCAAGCCAATGCCGCCAAGTATTTGGCCGGTGAAGCCGGTTTTAACGCCTGTCAGCAAGCCGTCATGACGCACGGCGGGTTTGGTTATGCCAAGGAATACCATGTTGAACGCTACTTGCGAGAGGTGCTGATTGCGCGCATCGCACCGGTGAGTCCGCAACTGGTGATGTGCTACATCGCTGAGCGGGTTTTAGGGCTGCCTAAGTCCTACTGATTCGAGAAAGGACAAAGAAAAATCATGGCTGGACTTTATTTTGAAGCGTTTGAAGTGGGGCAGGTCTTTAAGCACGAGTTGAGGCGCAGCATCACCGAGGCGGACAACATGCTGTTTTGCAACATGACCATGAACCCGCAGCCGCTGCACATTGACTTTGAATTTGCAAAAGGCACAGAATTTGGTCAGCCCTTGGTCAATAGCCTCTTTACGCTGGGCTTGGTGATTGGCATCTCGGTCTATGACACCACACTGGGGACAACGATTGCAAACTTGGGCATGAAAGACACGCAGTTTCCCAATCCCGTTTTCCACGGCGACACGGTTCGCGTTGAAACCACAGTGAAATCGTTACGGGAAAGCAAATCGAGACCGAATGCAGGCATCGTTGAGTTTGAGCACAAGGGCATCAACCAGCATGGCGATGTGATTTGTCTTTGCACCCGTTCGGCCTTCATGCGCAAAGAGTCAACCTAAGTGCGTTCAAGCACACTGAACCCCAAGCCAACGCAGCAAACCTTCACTTCCCGAGGGCAAGCCGTTGGATCAAGGCGGGATCGCGGCCGAGCTTTTCAGCGGCCAGCAAAATATCGCGCCATGTGTTTCGGTCCACGGGTATGCCTTCTGACTCTCGGGTAAGGCGGGTTTGACGTTCCGGTTCGCCAGCGATTTTGACGCCTTCGGTATCGGCCATGGCCGGTGAGGCTTTGACCCAGTCGATAAAAGCCTTGGATTCTTGGACGAATTGGTTGCCTTGCGCCAACTGCTTGGGATCCAAGATGATGGTCAACATGCCATTTAAGATTTGACTTCTGTCGGGACGCTCGCGCAGGGTCATGGCGTTGGCCAAGGCACCGCCCAAGAGCTCGCACACCAATGCCAAACCAAATCCCTTGTGCTCGCCAAAGGTTCGTAATGCGCCCATCGGCGGGTGTACGGCAAAGGCAGGATCGGTGGTGGGTTGGCCTTTGTCGTCGATCATCTGACCAGGTTGTAACGACTCACCTTTGTTGAAGGCCACGCGGGCCTTGCCTTGCGCAATCACGCTCGTGGCCAAGTCCAAAATCACCGGTGCTTGACCCTCGATAGGAATACCCACGCAAAACGGGTTGGTTCCAAACCGGGCGTCGGCCCCATTCCATGGCGCCACAACCGGGCGCGACAGCACGCTCACAAAATGAATGGCAATGAAATCGTGTGCCACGGCCATTTCCGCCCACGCGCCAATGCGACACAGGTGATGGGCATTGCCCAGCGCCAAAATGCAGCTGCCATGGGTTTTGGTGCGTTCGATACCCAACAGCATCATTTCATGACCGACCACTTGGCCAAACCCGGTGTCGCCATCAAGGCCCACAAGCGTTTGGTGATCAATCCGGGTTTGGATGTGGGCATTCGGCTTCAAACCCCCTTCCAAGTAAGCGTCCACGTAGCGTGGCAACATGCCCACGCCATGGGAGTCATGTCCAGTTAAATTAGCAGCGATGAGGTTATCCGTGACCAGATCAATTTCGCTCTGACCACTACCAAAACCGCTCACGAGTTCAGCGATGCCTGCGCGCAGCCCGGTTAGGGGAAAAACATGAGAATCAATCATATGACCCGCTCTTGCGTGGTGTGTGATGGCCTAAATGGGTGGCCTACGCGTTCTGTTAACAAGCACTGACAACAATCACTGCCAGCACTTATTGCATATACCACCCATGGCTGACAACGAACGACTGACCCGTCATGGCCGCCGTTGGGAAGCCTGCCAGAAAGGTTACAACAGAGGCGACGTCTTGCGTGGTCGTAAAAATACCATCGGCCGTTTGACCGAGCATGACGTTTTTGATGACTTCGTCTTCGGTAATGCCCAAGCTTTTGGCTTGTTCCGGAATTTGCTTGTCTACCAATGGCGTGCGCACAAAACCGGGGCACACCACATAAGCACGGACATTTTTGGTAGCGCCTTCCTTGGCAACCACGCGAGCTAAGCCCAACAGGCCATGTTTGGCGGTCACGTAAGCAGACTTTAGTTTGGAGGCTTCATGCGAGTGGACCGAACCCATATAGATGATGGATCCGCCGCGGCCGCTGGCGTACATGTGCTTGATCGCGGCCTGCGTCGTTAAAAAGGCGCCGTCCAAGTGGATAGCCAGCATTTTTTTCCAATCGGCAAACGGAAAGTCTTCGATAGGGTGCACGATTTGAATGCCGGCGTTGGACACCAACACGTCGATACTACCGAGCTTGTTCACGGCCTCTTCAATACCGGCGTTGACTTGCTCCTCGCTGGTGACGTCCATGCCCACGCCCATCGCCTTGACGCCAAGGCCTTCGATTTCCTTGGCAACCGACTGCGCCCCTTCCAGATTCAGATCGGCGATGACGATATGCGCACCCGCTTTGGCCATCTCGATGGCACATTCTTTGCCAATGCCGCTCGCCGCACCTGTCACGAGGGCAACTTTGTCCTTCAGTGTCATAGAAAGTCCTTTGAATTCAATGGGTGACAAAAATAACTGGTCTCTAGTGATAGTAGCAAAGTATGCTTTCCATTTTGCAAAACCCTATTTGAAATAGGGGGCTGGGCAGAGGGTCGGTCAGTGGCATAGAATGACTTTATGGTTTTGTACGGATAAAGCCGACAAAACCCCATCCGATGGGGGAATACGATGACAACGGAAGTACGTTTTGAGACACCAAGTAGCGCCAAAGAAGCGGCTGTATTGCTCTCGAGCGCGCAGGTTCCGGCAAGGGTGTTAGCCGGCGGAACCGACCTAATCGTTCAAATGCGGTCAGGACGCTTAAAAGCGGGCTTGATTGTGGATATCAAGGGCATCGACGAGATCGTCTCGGTGCGTCAAGAGCCAGGCGGATGGCGAGTCGGTGCGGCGGTTGCTTGCATGGACTTGGCCGGTAATAAAGGTTTTGCTGCTGCCTTTCCCGGTGTTGTCGATGGCGCGAACTGGATCGGTTCGATCCAAGTGCGTAGTCGGGCCAGCATGGGAGGCAATCTTTGCAATGCGTCGCCTGCGGCCGACAGTGTGCCAGCGATGATGGCGGTTGGTGCCATCGCCAGCATTGAAGGACCCAATGGGCGGCGCGAGATCCCCGTCGAACAAGTCCCCGTGAGCCCCGGTAAAACCTGTTTGGAGTCCGGCGAGTTGTTGGTTTCCTTGTTCTTTCCCACACAACCCGCCAACAGTGGCAGCGCCTATATGCGGTTTACGCCCCGTACCGAGATGGATATCGCAGTGGTTGGGGCCGGTGTGAGTGTGACCTTAAATGACAAGGGGGTCTGTACCGATGCACGCGTTTGTTTAGGCGCGGTTTCGGCCAAGGCAATGGTTGTGCCCGAGGCGGCTCAGGCCCTCATCGGCACGACCCTAGATGAAGCCGCACTCAATAAGATGGCTGCTTTGGCGAGTGCCGCAGCCACACCCATTGACGACAAGCGAGGCACAAAAGTTTTTCGAACCAAAGTAACCGGTGTGATGGCACGCCGCACGGCGCTCAAAGCGCTGCAACGGGCTAAGGAGAATCACTAAAATGGCGAAGCATCATGTGACCACAACAATCAACGGCGAAGCGGTTGAGTTTTTGTGTGAGACGCAACAAAGCTTAATGGATGTGTTGCGCGATGAATTAGATATGACGGGTACCAAAGAAGGTTGCGGCTCTGGTGACTGCGGCGCTTGTAGCGTGACGATCAATGACGACTTGGTGTGTTCCTGTTTGGTTTTGGGTGTTGAAGCCCAAGGCAAATCAATCCAAACCATTGAAGGCATGGCTCAGGGCGACCACCTGCATCCATTGCAGCGCAAGTTCTTAGAGCACGCCGCTCTACAGTGCGGTATTTGTACCCCTGGCGTGCTGGTGGCATCTAAGGCCTTACTGGCCCGAAACCCCGACCCGACCGAAGAAGAGGTTCGTTATTGGTTAGCGGGTAATTTATGCCGTTGCACCGGCTACAACAAGATTGTTGATGCAGTGCTCGATGCGGCTCGCGAAATGAGAGGAGCCTAATCATGCTCAAAAAAACACAAGCCCCTGACACGGACCTGAAAGTCGTCGGCACGCGCCCCGTGCGTCCCGATGGGGTGCCCAAGGTCACAGGTCAAGCGCAGTATGGTGCCGATTATTCGTTGCCTGGCATGTTGTGGGGCAAAGTCCTGCGCTCGCCACACGCCCATGCGCGCATTCTCTCGATTGACACCTCAGCGGCCGAGGCCTTGGCAGGCGTCAAAGCGGTGTTGGTAGGAGAGGATATTCCCGATCAGCCCTTTAATTACATTGGCCCGGATCGCGTACAAGTCAACTACTGGCACATGACGCGCAACGTGATGGCCCGTGAAAAAGTCCTCTACGATGGTCATGCGGTGGCCGCCGTGGCCGCGATCTCACCGACGATTGCCAGCGAAGCATTGGCATT
>Ga0163215_100856_pt1 | contig 30843 bp, 34 predicted proteins | sample SynspAceP_FD_185934 | JGI IMG/M metagenome (GOLD analysis project Ga0163215, IMG submission 185934) | Saline lake microbial communities from Ace Lake in Antarctica - Synechococcus sp. Ace-P (Hybrid Assembly) | ecosystem: Environmental > Aquatic > Non-marine Saline and Alkaline > Saline | place...
ATGTTGCTGTTGATAGTGCTTGCGAACCATGTTCACTCTCCGAAGATTTGTGTTTGAAATTGCATTTTCTCAACAGTTTCAACGCGCGAACCCGCTTGCGGGTTCGATCTTCGGAGAGCTTTTTCGCATTTTTTCCCGAAAAAAACAGGCGTTTTCAATTTCCGGACAGACACTAGCTACTCTTGGCCGGGCAATATTCGTGAGCTGCAAAGTGTGATGCAATTCTCGGTGCTGCATTCACTCGGTGATACCCTGACCACCGACAGTCTCCCCGATTTGCTGCCCCCGGACAAACTGCGTGAGATCGCGGTCGAAGGGGAGACCGAAGAAAGGATCGAATCTGGATCGATGGCCGAGGCGGTGATAACGGAGCAAGAGAGGTTGTTATCCTCGACTTCCAAAAGGGAGCTACCGGACATCGCCAGGCGCGTCCATGAGATGATCGAAGCGGACGAGCCGGACATGTTCCGAAACATCATCGACGACGCAGAACAGCTGATCATCGAGGAGGTTTTAAATCACTTTCACGGCAACCAGGTGCAGGCAAGTCGAGTTCTTGGCATCTCGCGAACGACGCTGCGAGGAAAGCTTTCAAAAGTGAGAAGTTAAATCTCTTTTCCTCCGACTCTTCGAAGGGTTGAAATGCCTTCGCGACTCGAAAGGCACTCAGCGACGGGGAATCCAAGCGCCCACTGCAAACGGATTTGGGCTTGGTTGTAATCGACCACTGCTCGCAAGTAAGCTCGTTGCGCCGCCTCGAGCGATTGGGCCGACTGCAGCACTTCCAGCGGTAAGCCTTCGCCGTCGCGGATCCGTTCGAGGTTGCGACGATAAGAGTCCTCGGCGTTCTGGATCGCGCCGAGGGTGATGTCGATCTGTCGCGCACGAAACTCGACTTGCGAGTGAGCTTCGCTGACTTCGCGAGCGACCTGATCCATCACGCGAAGTTTCTCGAACCGCGCTTGTTGGACTTGCGCCGACCGCTCGCGTCGAACGGCTTTCTCGCCAAATCCCAAGTTACGGACTTCCCAAGTGTCGGCAGTCAGGCCTTGGCCCGCTTCGGCAAAGTTGACCGTGACCTCCGTCAGCTCCGCAAACCGTCCGCGTGATTGCTCGACGATCCGCAGATCTTGATGCGCGTCGACCAAGTCGAAGTAAGCCGAGGCGGCGGTGAGCAGTTGTTGGTTCATTGTCGCATTGGCGGCGTAGCCCCGTGCCCAAGCAGTCTTCTCGGCAACCTTCGGGAGAAAAAGAGCGTCGGCGAGGTGGAATTGGGCGATGATGCCGGGACGCGTGTTCGTGGTACCGGCTCCCGTGGCTCCGGCCCCAAGACTGGGCTGACGTAACGGCGGAACCGCTTGTTTTTGGCTATCCGGCGAGAGATTGACGGAATTCCGCGTAGGCTTGGTTTCTTTTGGAGGCAAGTGTCTCACCGAGATTCGCTTTCACCCAAACGCGCATCTTCGAAACGGAGACCGCAATCAGGCTCTCGCGAACCAACGGGCCAGTCAGGTCGGTTAGTAGCATTGGCATCGCGGCAACCAAGCTGGCGAGGAAAAGTGCTTTTCTTCGTCCAGGTGTGGGGCTTACTCTGCTTTGGTGGGGCTGGCTTTGCCTTTGCCTTTGCGCTTGGCGGCGGGTTTGGAGATGTTTTCGCCGGGCCTGGGGAGGGTGGCTTTCACTTCGTCCCACTGGGGATTCAAGGTGGCGGAGCAGAGGGTGAAGTTGCGGAAGCAGGCGGACTGACCGAAGGCGGTGAGGTCGTCGACTTGGGCGAGCATGGTGTCGCCGACCATTTCGAGGCGGATTTTATGCCAGGTGCCGATCTCGAGCTGGTAGGGGAAGACGGCGAAGGTGACTGCTTTGTCGGGGCCTTCGTGGTCGTTGTCATCGCGGCGGACGGTAATGGAGGCGGGGGGTGATGGCGATGCGGGCCATGTGGTCTTTGACGGAATTGATGGACAGGAAGATGGCGCGGGCACCGTCGAGCTTGAACTCGGCCTCGATGATGAAGTCGGTGAGCTGAGCGGTGTAGCGGTTGACGGCGCCGTGTTGTTCGGCCTCAAGTTCGGAGCCTTTGAGGCTGCCATCGACAATGATCCACTCTCCTTTGACCGCCTTCCATTCACGGCCTAGCGGGGTATCGAACGCGGATTCGAAAATGACCTCACCGGCGAGGGCGAGGAGGAGTGGCTGCTCGGCGGAAGCGGAGGCGGCGATTAGGAAGGAGGTGGTGAGAAGGGTGCAGATGCGTTTCATGGGTAGGGGAAACGTGGGAATGGTGGGGGTCTTGCAGGGATGCGGGGAACTGGTGCCGCAGGCTGATGGCCGTTGGAATGGGTTGATGGTCACCTGCTTGCGATCAGGTGTCCGATCGGACAGCACTTTTATTACTGCTAGGAATTTCCTTTTTCAACCCTTCCGCAGTCTTGCCACCCTTGGGCTGGGGAAGGAGGGGGTTCAGTGAGGGGTGATTTTGTGCAAAAAAAATTCCGGCGTCAGGGTGTTTGAAAATGCCCGCTTGGTAGTCCACTCAAACTTGGCTCGATCGCATCGCCTGTTGAGCTTAAGTATGTCCCGCCCCTTTGACCATCACGCGAGCGTAATTCCTCATTCCCCACACTTCGGTCGTGATGCGCGGGCTGCCAGCGACCTGCTGCTGTGGCCAAGTCCTGTCCTCAGTTCCCCGAATCTCGAGCACTGGAATCGATTTCAGCTTTTCCGGGCACGGCGCAGTCGTCGTCCAATAAGGACTTGTTTCCAGTGCCGGCACCATCGGTGACCCCATCACTATTCCGCCGGCCAGCAAGTCGGCATTCTCCCGCAGCGTGTACCAGAAGACCCCACTGCCCATCGAATAGCCCATGAGATAAACTCGCTGAGGATCGCAGCCAAACTCGTCGATCCGCTCAATAATCTTGCGGATCACGGTCAAGGAACGATCGTAAGTCCCGCTGTTGTTATGAGGCCGCACGTTGGCCCGGTCCATTGCCGGATAGCCGTCGTCGGCACCCGTAATCGGATTGACACCCGAAGTGAAGTCCTCCGCCCAGGAGTGATTCGTGATCCTGGCACGCCGTTTTTCCACATGGAATGGTCCCTCGAGTGCGAACACCTTTGCTTCGGGACATTGCCGCAGCGCTTCCGAGAGCAGCGTGCTGGCACCGCCGCCATCGCCGTGAAAGATCAGGATGGCTGGCCGCTTTTTACGCTCGTCGTACAGCGGATCAACAACATTCGCGAAATCCTGCGGGCGACGGTCAAGCAAGCTGTGGACCGCCGACTTATTGTTGAGAGGTAGATCGCCGGCTTTTGTCAGCGGCATCTGCTGACTACCGATGGCAGGATTGGGCGGTTGAAACCGCGGCAGGTCGCCCCACGCGGGCACCAGGAACTGATCGATCAAATGCAGGGTCGCAGCGACATCCAAGTAGTTGCCCTTGAGTTCATCGTCTTGGATTTCCAGGGCCGGATAAATGTCGTCGCCAGCGAATGCTAATTCGGCATCGGCGTCGGACTGCCCGGAAGCTTTACCGGCGCGGCCGCGATCTTGCGCCGTCGCATCTCCGGGCCAGCTTGACACGACAAGTAACGCGATGCCGCAGAGCGCGACGTACTTCGATTGAATTTTCATGTTCCTCGTTTGCCTCTTCAAAAGCTGAAGTTTTCAATTGCTTGTTCTCAGCCACCCCGCAGCGGCCGAACCAAATATTTCCCGTAAAATCTCGGCACGCCGATCAGGCAACATACTGTGGTCAAGTATCTGCGTATCACCGCTGAGGTGCCCTTCCGGGTGAAAGAGTGAGTCATCGGAAACTCGCGAGTCCACGAGGGTGAAGGTCTGAGTTGAAGTGTGACGATCGGCAAATTGACGCTCGATCGTCAATCCCCGCACCGCCTTCGTTTCCACATCCACATCCAGGACCGCCCGCTGTAGCTGGCGACGCTGCCCGCTTTTCGGCACCGCCTCGATGCGATGCGTCACCTCGTCAGGCTGGCTGTAACCCAAATCCAACGTTGCTTGCCGCGACTCATTTCCACCCAAAATCGATCGCCCTGCGTCACAATCCGTGCCGAGCGGGCGATTTCAGGCGTCGCGGCATCTCCCTTGGTCAATTCGACAACGTACACGCGTTCGATATTTTGGCCGGCTGTATTAATTGCGGCGCGAACGATGGTGGCGGCGTTGACAACCCCTGAATCGCCTCCGCGAAAAATGGTAAATGTCAAAAACACGAGTGCCGCCAAGATTACAAACGCAGCAACCAACTGCCGCTGTGTTCGTTGCGGCCAAAGGACAAAAACTGGTTTGCGTTGCCCGTTCGCCGGCGGTTCACCTTCCAGAAGATCAACCAGCTCGACGATTGACTCCGAACCAATTTCTTCCAGAAGTAGCGTGTCTAAGATGACGTGATCAACAAAACGTTCCAAGTCATCATCACTCTCCAAAACAAGCCCAGCCAGCCAGCTCCGCTTGCGCTTCGGGCGTCAGACTAGAATCGACAAGTTGAGACAAACGCTGGTCAAGTCGATTGTGGTTTGCTGAGCCGTTGCGGTGACTCGAATTTTCCTGCGACATCAAGAGCCTCCTGCCTTCGCCAGCTTGCCTTCAATACACTTTTGCAAGGCCAACCTGATTCGATAAAGTGTCTGCCGCACCGAACCGGCTGGCCTGTTAATGGATTCCGTGATGGTTTCAATCGTGTGACCGCTGGCATACCGTAGGTCAATCAATTGTCGCTGAGCTGACGAGAGGGCGTTCAAACACTCGCCCAACGCATCACGTCGCTGGTCCATGGCACCGATTTTTTTCTCCGCGACCGAGGCGATTCTCGCCAGCATTTCGTCATCGAACGTTAATCGTTCGTGACCATATTTCCGAATTTGATTAAGAGCCTTGAACCTGGCAATTTGGCTCGCCCAGGCCCAGAAATCGGTTCCCGCCTGAAAAGAGTCGGCTTTCTCCCACAAAACGCAATTAATCTCTTGAACCAGATCGTCAACATCCGCGGGCCGCACAAGCAAGCAGCGCAGGGCTAATGTCGCAGACGCATCGCTGATTGGTTTCTCGATGGGCGGTGGCGAGGTCGTTCGTTACATGTCGCGACATGCCGGACGCGGCGTCCGACAGTGCGGTTTGATTTCGTCCGTCGTGCCGTCCATGTTGAAAACCGATGACAACCCGAGCGGCGTCGACCAGTCGGTTTTTGATCAGATGACCGAAGCAATGCTTGCCGATCGACCGAAGTTCTTCGCGAGTTTTTTCAAAAATTCCACGGCGTTGGCGTGCTCTCCAGTCCCGTCAGCGACGAACTGTTGCCGTGGACTCGCAGCGTTGCGATGCAGGCAAGTCTGAAAGCGACGCTTGCCTGTGCCAACTCGTTTGCCACGACCGACTTTCGTCCTGACTTGGCTGCCGTGACGGTACCCACTTTGGTAATCCACGGAACCGAAGATGCAACAGTGCCGATCGACGCCAGCGGCCGACCGGCGGCCAACGCAATCAAGCACGCGACGTTGAAATTCGTTTAACGAAAGAACTTCTGCGTGGAAACCGCTATTCGGTTTCCGAATCGGGTGCGGTGGACGGAGAACGGGTCGACCATTCCACCCAAGCGATCAAGATGAATTGCAACGGAATTCTGGCGATGAGCGCCAAGTACGAGATCGACGGATATTCTGCCGGATGCATGACCATGTGAAGATTCGCAGGCAACACTGCAATCAATAATGCGATCAACCCCCACCCCGCCGCTCGACGCACCTTCGCGATCAAAACGCCGCCGCCGCCGAGCACCTCGAAAAAACCGGAGACGTAAACCATCGTCAGGGGTGCCGGAATGTAGGGTGGCATGATGTTGACGTAGAAATCGGGGCTAATGAAGTGATTGACACCGGCCAGGATGAATAGCAACCCGATTAGATAGATCGAAATAGCTCTTCCGTTTTTTGTCATCGTGCTTCGTCCAAACTAAAATTTGAGTGCTGTAAGGTAGCGGATGTCGGTAGGCCTCCAGTTCTTAGCGGATGATCCGCTCTTCGACTTGAAGAGCATTTTTGTCAGGACGAATCCCATCGCCATGACGCATCGCATAAACCTGAGTCACTTCCGCGCCCAATAGCACGATCATCGCGGTGTAGTAGACCCAGGCCAAGATGACGGCCAGCGAGGCCGCGGCGGCACCGAGCTGCGCACCAGGAGCACTGAATGAGAAATAAAGTTGCATCGCAACCCGCCCCAGCAGAAACAGTACCGTGGTTACGGCCGCACCGACTGCGACCTCGTTCCATTCCACTTTCGCGTCCGGCATGAATTTGAAGATTGCCGCGAACACCACAAACACGACCAGAGCCTGAACCAAGTAGTTGATCACGTCCGCGGTCCCGCCGCTGATACCGATAACCTCGGAAACTCGTTCACCAGCCCCGGAGAGAACGGACGAAACAACGAGCGATACTAACAGTAAGAACCCCAATCCCAGAATCATTGCGAATGAAATGACCCGCTTCCAAAGAATCGTCATGATGCCGGAAGTGTCGGGATCAGGCCGCACATGCCAGACCTCATTGAGTGACCCCTGCAGCGCTCCGACCACACCTGTCGCACCGACGATGATCCCGGCAAGACTCAGCACTGTCTTCCACCACTGACCGCCCGACTCCCCGTTGTTCTCCAGGATCGTCGAGATACCCTCGGCTGCGGATTCGTTTCCCAGCATCTCCGTCGCCTGATCCTCCAATACTGCCGTCGCACGTTCTTTCGCGTTCTCGCTTTTGTAGGCCACCGACAATCCGAACGTTAGCACCGTCAACAGCAAGTACAACAATGGAGGCAAAGCAAACGCGGTGTAATACGCCAGCGACGCGGCTAATGTGGTGCATCGATCCTTCGAAAATTCCGCGATCGTCTGTTTTAAAAAGTCCATGTGCGTAGCCGGTGCAAGAAAAAAAAGGATTGGCCCGCTGGTCTATGGTGCGATTGCTGTGCCGTTCAACGTCCTTGGCCGAAGTCGCCTTCGGCTTGCCGTTAAACGAGTCCAGACTCTGAACTGGGTACGCCATTTGCATTTTGGTTGATTCCATGTCGACAGCAAGTGGGGCTCGCTTTGAAGTTGGGGCAGTGGACCTCGCCCGATATTACGTATTGGTGGTTTCCAGCCGCCCGTGCCAGGGAAAGCCGCGTTGCAAGTCGCGGCTGGAAGCAAACGCTACTGAGCTGGCGCTGTCCATCTAGTGCCACGCGGTCAATAGTCGTGGCGACTCCCATTGCAAATCAAAATGAGCATTCTCCGAACAATCATCGACGATTACCGCACACTTCGCAACGACTGCCCCGGTCGCCGTTTCCGCAACTCCGTCGACAAGCGGCGTGGGGAACGGGGCGGTCGCATTAGTGTCGGTCGAGTCTTTGGCTTTGCCGTTGGTCTCACGCTAATTGTCGTCGGGCTTGGCGTCGGCTGGTTGCCCGGCCCCGGCGGCTTTCTCGCAATCGTTGGTCTGGCAATGATCGCCATCGAGATTCCGATCATTGCTGACACACTTGATCGTCTCGAGTTGCTGTGCCGACGGATCATCCGTAGCGTCAAACACTTCTTCCGCTGGAATCGTTCTGCATAACGCAAGTACAGGAAACGCTATCAAGATTGAACTAACAGCCAAGTAATTATCGTTACCGGCACGCCGATTTGGATTGATGGTGGACAATCACTGCTGATCTCGGATCGCCTTGCGCACCAGTTGCCTGAATGTTGGAGAGATCGCAGGTCCGGCCCCGCCGAGTTCGATAGCATTCTCACTTTCGTAAATTTCCTTGACGGTGCCACGATTTAGGACTTGCTCCACCACTTGCTGCGTCAACTTTTTATTGAGTGGTTTGCTGATCGCGGTTGTTCCTTTGAACTTTTGGACGACACTGGCAAGTGCCTGATCCTGCAAGCTGGTGATGACGATCACTGGCACATCGTTGATCCGCTTTGACGAACTTTCGTGAATACAACACAACAACTCCAAACCTGTCATATTGGGCATCTCGATGTCTGTAATCACCAGATCAGGCGTTTCGGCTTGAATCATGCGCCACGCTTCCTGCCCATCGTCAGCCAGCATTGCTTCGATATTCATTTCCTTCAACCAACGAAGCAAGAGTTCTCGGGAAGCTCGAATGTCGTCGGCGACAACACAACGCTGTTTTTTTGTTGGTTGCTGCATTTCGATCGATGATGTTTGAGATCTGGGATTGTGTAAGAATCAAGTGCTTTGCAGGGCGAATCGATCCAGCGTAACGGGAGCAGTGGTTTTCAGTGCGGCTTGAGCTTCGTCAAGACGTGGTGGAGTGCTCGTGACGATGATCAGTATGGAACCGTCGCGGAGACATTGTCTTGGTTCCGGTTCACTTTCTCCAATGCGCTCTCGTGGCCGCCCCAAGCCACCGAGATCGCATCGGTGTGGAAATCGCACTTGCGAAGGACTTCCAGCGTGATCTTGACCTTATCGGGTGATCGATATTCGGCAACCAAACAAGCAGCTTGCATCATGAATTTTCCACTAACTTCGGTTCCAAAACAACCAAATTGCGATGCCAATGAGCGCCAGGATCAGCACGATCATGTACGATAAACCGACCAACCCGAACACGGCACTCGGCGTGCGACGCTCCATCGGCATGCTCTCACCCTTGCCGCGCTCACTCGGCGGCACGCTCTCATCGCTCTCGTCACGTCGGTTTTCGTCACGTTTGTCGATCGGGTCCATTATTCGCTCCTAGTCGATGCACACGTCCATCCATTCCTGGCAGGTCGCTTAGCGGTCAAAACTCGAACTTGCTTATTTTCGCAAGAACCGTGCCAAAGCTCAAGATAAGCAGGTCTTATCAATTGATTAGGTATAACTCGAACGGCTCGGTTTCTCATAACCCGACGCGTTAGTTAGGAATTGAGCGTGAATCCCTCGCTAACGCGTCGGGTTATCATCTTTAGTTTCGCCAAAATGCATCACCAGACCTGCTTAACAGCCGTTATTTCCACGTATCGATCCCTGGCACACATGATGCGACACCGATCGAGCACGGGTTGTTGCTGAGCAGCAACTAACATGGATCAGAGGAGCATCGGGGTATTCTCGAATAATTTGGCGTCGCTACGCTGATGATCGTCGATCACCAATTCGTCTTTCATGCAGTGAAAAAGGGATTGGTTTTGGACGCGGATCTGGTGGCGGAATGGGTAAAGGCGGATGGGGGCCAGGCGGGGCCGGGGAGGGTTCAGGGCGAGGCGGTTTGACATTCAATGGCATCAGGGTTTTTTGGACCATTAGAGGTGATCCTTCGAAAGCATTTCGCGGCAGGCTTTTTCACACTCAAGACACTCGTTAGCGCACTTCATCATGTGCTGGTCATCCGGAAACTGCTTGCAGGCCGCCGCGCACTCGGAACAAGCGTCCGCACAGGCCTTGCAAATCAGCTTCGCAAACGGTCCACCGCGTGAAACGATCTGCGATGCGACACTGCAGATGTCCGCACAATCCTGGCAGGTCGCTAGTGTTACCGCGTGACCCGCGTGCCCTTCTTTCAACTGGATAGCGCAGTGAGTCGCACAGGAACTGCACTCCCGCTGGCAATCGGAGCAAGCGGTGGCACATCGCTGCATCACACCGTCGCTTTTGGCATGGCCTTCGTGATGATCACGCTCGGCTGCCTTGAGCGACGCTTGCGATGTTTGAGATGCTGCGGCAGCGGCGACAGCGGATAGCCCAGCGACGGCAAATTGTCTTCGTTGTAACATTGTGAACTCCTGAGTCGGGAAAAGGTGGCGTACTGACGAATTTCGATTAGAGCAAACGGTGCGCCTGTTATTGTCTCAAAGGGCGGAGAATACCCGCTTTTTGAATTGGAAAGTTGGCACACGCTTTGCTGCTTTTGCGATCATCAGTCTGCCGAACGCTCACTCTCAAGGTGCAACCATGTTTCGATATCTTCATTTCTCGCTCGCGGTGCTGTTAGTCGCCCTCCCGTTCACTGCCGGTTGCGACGGCAGCGCCAGCACAACTGACGACTCCACAAAACTCGAACTCGAAGTTCCCAAAGTCGAAATCGGCGATGATCCGGTGGATCTCAACCCAGCGACCGACGGTGATCTCGATATCGACACTCCCATGAAAGGCGACTCGTGAGTACCACCAACCCACAAATTTAAGGACAATTGGAAAAACTCGCTGATCTGTGCTGCCAATCGCTCGAAGGGAAGCAACCGAACGCGAGCGATGAATCCGAAGCGTTGCTGAAAGCGATGTTGATGAGCGGTTATGCCCGCATGGAGGGTCGGTCGTTGCAGCAGGACATCGAGGCTCGTGTCAAAGAAAAATGTCTCAAGCCAGCCATGCATCGCGGGGGAGAGTTATCGGCGATGACGAGTGAACTTAGCAAAAAGTTCGATAAGTTGAAGCTTTGGGAGTCCCAGCAACCAGAAGATCGCGACAATCCGAAAGCGGCAAACTTGAGTTCGGCGACTGACTCATAGATGGCTGCCTACGACGACTCCTCGGGTGACGACAGCGATTTTTATGGAAAGGTTTTTTCGGTTGATGATCGTGTTGGTCCCCGACGAGGCGTTGTTGCCGCGCAAAGCGTGGCGTCAAGTTTCAGCATGCGATTGAAATCGCACACGCAAGCTGGAGAGCCTGACGCGACTCAGCAAATTTCATGAACGACCCACTCGTTGAAATCGGCGTGATTGTGGCCGGAACGCTTGACGAGGTTGATGAGGCAGCGGTCGGGCGGGCGATCGACCAGTTCATCGAGTTCGTGGAAAGTCGATTCCCTGATTTCCGCTGGCGAATGATTCCGTCTCGGCGACCCGAGTCGGTCACATCCAAACGCACCGCTCCCAGTGCGTTATTGCAACAAGCATTGGAGGAACGGGACGAACAGCATTGGGATTTCGCGTTCGTGATCACCGCCGCCGAACTGCAGAGCCATTACGCAAGCCACTGCTTTTCGGCCCTCAGCCGTCCGCTCGACGCAGCCGTATTCTCACTGTCCTTGATTGACCCACGAGCGATCGGGCGGGGCGTAGAATCCGAAGAACGAATTGCCACGATCGCCCATCGGCTGAGTCGCTTGATGCTCCACGCACTCGCCCACTTGTCGGGACTTGCGCGGGATTCAAATCCGGCCAACTTGCTGTTCCACCCATCGTCAGCGAAGCAGGTGGACGCGATGGTAGACCTGACCGATTCCCAAGTCGAGAGGCAGACTGCGGCGCTCAATGAAATCGCCGATCAGCGGCTGGAGGAGCAATCCGGCAAGCCAACCGCCTCGTTTACCTTTGTTGTGCGTTCGGCGGTCATCAACGCTCGTGAAATCTGGCAAGCGATCGTCGCGGCGCGGCCCTGGGAATTTCCTCTGCGCTTGAGCGGCTTGACATTGGCCGCCGTATCGACGCTGGTGGTCCTACTGATGACTGCGGAATCGTGGGACTTGGCGTTGTCACAGAACATTCTCAGTATGAGCGTCTTGGTTCTGGTATCGTGGTTGGGAACAACTGGCTATGTCGTGTCACGCCAACAGTTGATCTTGTTGAATCGAAATCGTCCAAGCGAGCAAATCGTCGTCACCAATCTGTCAGCCATCGGGATCGTCTTCGCTGGCATGTTGGTGACTTGGCTGATGCTCGCGGCAGCGGCACTGGCGATCGCCAGCCTATTGTTCGGCCCCGGTTTGATCGCGTCATGGGCCAGCTCGCATGCGCAAACTGCTGTACAAATCGACTGGACGGAGCGGCTGCGAATGGCAGTCTTCACCGCATCGCTGGGGCTCATGATCGGCGCGTTGGGCACCAGTTTTGAATCGCAACACTACTTTCGACACATCATCTTCGTGGATGAAGAAATTTGACATATCAACACGCCGAGACAGCTTCTTGACGCTGATCGGGAATGTCGAAACGATCCAGCATCATGACTTTGTGCCAAGCCGCGACGAAGTCCTTGACCATTCGCTGGTGACCGTCGGCTGCGGCGTAGACTTCCGCGATGCTTCTCAATTGCGAGTTGGAGCCGAAGATAAGATCGCAGCGAGTTGCAGTGTATTTGGTTTCTCCGGACTTGCGATCAACCAAATCAAACACTTGTTCCTGGCCATCATGCGGTTTCCATTGAAAGTGCATGGAGGTGAGGACATGGAAAAAATCATTGGTCAGCACTCCGGGCGCGTCGGTGAACTGGCCATGCGAAGACCCATCGTAGTTGATCCCCAGAACCTTCAAACCGCCGGCTAGGACGGTCCATTGCGGTGCGCTCAGGGCCAGTAAATGAGCCTTGTCCAAGAAAAGGTGCTCTGTCGGAACGCGGCACTTGACCTCTTCATTTCGATAGTTGCGAAACCCATCGACAACCGGCTTGAGCCACTCGAAGCTTTCACCATCGGTCAATTCATCGCTGCTGTCCATTCTGCCCGGAACGAACGGCACGGTAACGATCACGCCCGCGTCGGCGGCTGCTTTTTCCACCGCGGCGACGCCACCCAGGACGATCAGGTCCGCCATGGAAATCTTTTTGCCGCTAGTTTGCGACGCCTTGAATTCGCTCTGAATGGTTTCGAGCTTTTCGAGAGTGGCTGCTAATTGTTCCGGACGATTGACTTCCCAGTCCTTTTGCGGGGACAAGCGAACTCTCGCACCATTGGCCCCACCCCGTCGATCGCTTTCGCGGTAACTGGACGCGGAAGCCCATGCGGCCGAGACTAACGCGGAAACGGACAATCCGCTCTGAAGAATTTTTCGTTTGAGTTGATCGATGTCCGAATCGTCAACGACCTGGTGATCGAGCTTGGGAATCGGATCTTGCCAAGGCAGGGAGACCTCCGGAACCTCCGGCCCGACGTAACGGTCCATTGGTCCCATGTCACGATGGGTCAACTTGTACCAGGCGCGTGAGAATGCGGCGGCGAAGTAATCGAAATCCTCGAGAAAGCGTTCGCAAACTTCGCGGTAGGCAGGGTCGACCTTTAACGCGATGTCCGACGTCATCATCATCAAGGCATTCATCTTGCCTTCGTCGTGAGCATCAGGTGTCTTCGGGGCGTTCGGATCAACCGGAGTCCACTGCAAGGCGCCCGCAGGACTTTCCGTTTTCTTCCATTCGAATTGGAATAGATTGGTCAGATAGTCGTTGTCCCATCGGGTCGGGTGGGGAGTCCACGAGCCTTCGATTCCATTGGTCATGGTGTACTGCGCAAATCCCGTTCCTTCCGGATTTTGCCAGCCCAGACCCATCGCCTGGATCGGAGCACCCTCGGGTGCGGGACCGATTTCCCCAGGGCTGACCATTCCATGCGATTTGCCAAATGCATGCCCACCGGCTATCAGGGCGACGGTTTCTTCATCGTTCATTGCCATGCGTGCAAAGCTTTCACGAATCTCCCGAGCGCTATCCATGGGGTCGCCGTTACTGCCGGGACCTTCTGGATTGACGTAAATCAATGCCTGGTGCGTGGCGCCAAGCGGATTCTCTAGGTCCCAATATTCTTCCTTGGGGCTGCCCTCCCAACGCTCGCCCAGGTTAACCATTTCGTCCGGGTGCCCCACGCGGTTTCCTGGTTCGGGCTTGCTCTGCCAACCTTCCGGGCCCCAGTAGGTCGCGCGATCGGATTCCCAGGCATCGACGCGGCCACCACCGAACCCAAACGTCTTGAACCCCATTTCCTCCAAGGCAACATTGCCCGTCAGAATCATCAGATCCCCCCAACTGAGCGATGCGCCATACTTTTGCTTGATCGGCCAAAGCAAGCGACGTGACTTGTCGGTATTCCCGTTGTCCCACCAAGAATTGATGGGTGCGAATCGTTGCATGGCCTGCGCCGCACCACCGCGACCATCGGCGATACGATAGGTTCCCGCAGCGTGCCATGCCATGCGGATCATCTGCGGACCGTAATTGCCGTAGTCCGATGGCCACCAATCGACCGAGGTTTTCAATAACTCGCGAATATCGCTTTTGAGCTGGCCGTAGTCGAGTGCTTTGAAAGCCTCGGCGTAATCCAGATCTCGCAGCGGATTGGCTTGCGGCGGATTTTGGTGAAGCAGCTCCACCTTCAGACGGTTCGGCCACCAAGTATCCAATTGGGGCTCTGATCCGATCGCGCCGCCGATGCGGGTTCCCCGAAAAGGACAACCACCTTGCGTTGCGGCGCGTCCAGTGACCTTCGTCGTCGTGTCGTGTCCGCCATTGCTCATGTCGGCGTTGGCTGATGTCATGCCATTCTTGGTTGTCGCCACGGATTGAATTCCCTCTGTTTAGTAAAAAAATTGTCGAAGTCGGTTCGGCCTGTATCTCGCAACTCGCAGCAGGCCCTGTCACTCGAATCCTTCGGCAACAACTGCACATTGCGGACCAAATTCAAAGGCTCATCCGTCGGAAGGGTGCGCCGGAGGTTTTTGAGGCATGCTCCGATGTCCGAATGCTTGGTGATGGACGGCGTTGAAATTAAAAAAGTCACCGGCATGGGGACCACGCCGGTGGCTCTCGAAGCACCTTCGATGCATCACAGACCAAGGAATGACTTGGCGAATCGCTCCTCGGCAGAGTTCGCTTCTGCGTCCCTTGGCAAGCGTCCCTTGGCAAGCGTCCCTTGGCAAGTCAGGCAAGAGGGCAGTCGACCGAACATGGTTGGTATGTGGAATGCAGTGCGAGGAGGCTGCTGACGAGTGTCAACGACAATTTACACCTCAAAGCCTTGTATGAGCATTCAACAGATGACCGAACAGTTTGCCGATCGAATATCGCGGCATCAGCTTGTTGAGTGTCGAAGGCGAAACGATTCGAGATTTTCGCGCCGATTACGATAGCGCCGCGTTTCTCGAAACTGCGGTGCGGGAGTGAGGCAATGGATCAGTGGATTCGCGATTTCCTAAAGCAATTCGGGGCTCCGGGTGTTGGCGTGCTGATGCTTGTGGAAAACGTCTTCCCGCCGATTCCGTCCGAAATCATGATGCCTCGGGCGGGATACTCGGTCAGTCAGGGCCAGACGTCGTTCTTTGCGGTGGTGTTGGCCGGCAGCGTCGGTTCCTTTGCCGGTGCGATGCTGTGGTACTACCTCGCGCGGTGGATTGGCAAGGACCGCTTGGCGCGGTTGATTGACGGCCACGGTGCTTGGTTAACGATCACGCCGCATGACTTGGATCGTGTGGACGACTGGTTCAACCGCTGGGGCCCGTTTGCGGTTCTGGGATGTCGATTGATTCCCGGCGTGCGTACGTTCATCAGTATTCCAGCAGGGTTTTCGGACATGCCGATCGGGAAATTCTCGTTCTTAACCGCGATCGGAACGGTTGCCTGGACGGCGCTGCTGGCCGGCGTCGGCTGGTGGCTGCGTGATAACTATGGTGACTTAGCTGGTCCGCTGGGTTGGGTCAGCAGCATCGTCGTCGCGGGACTGTTTCTGTGGTGGCTGGTTCGAGTGATTCAGCAACGACTATCGCGGCAACCGAGCTCTCAAGTAGGTGGGCAGGATTGAAGGGGCCATTGCCATTTGCGATGACGGAAACTTAGTCTCGCCGCGGACTCGCACCGGCCGATTTGACGAAGCAAGTCACCCACGGCAACGTATTGCAATCATGCGGCACGGAATTCCGCGACCACTTTTACCAATTGGACAGCCGAGTCGACACCCATTTTCTTGGCAATGTTGCTGCGATGGTTTTCAACTGTCTTTGCGCTAATGCCCAATAGCCCAGCAATTTGCTTGGTCAGCCGACCATCAAGAATTAGCTCCAAAACCTCGGACTCGCGTGCCGTCAAGGTTTCCAACCTTGAACTCGTCCTGTTCTGAAGTCGTTGCTTTCCCCGCATGACTGCGTCTTTTCCGATCGCTTCTCGAACACGATCTAAAAAGATTTCACGAGCGAAAGGTTTTTCAAGGAAATCGATCGCGCCACGACGAAATGCCGTTATCGCATCGGGGATCTGGCCGTGTCCGCTCACGATTAAAAACGGCAGACGGCAGCCCGCTTCCCACAATCGGCTTTGAAGCTCCAAACCCGTCATACCGGCCAGATGCAAGTCAAGCACCAGGCAGCCCGCTCGCTCAACGTCAAGCGACGCCAGCAACTCAGCCGGACTGGCAAACGCCTCGCAAGGAATTTCTGCGCGCAGCAGCAAACACACCATCGACTCGCGAAGCGGCTGAAAATCTTCCACGATAAAAACCGTCGAATCGTTCATGTCTGTATCCACGGGGATGCCCCTACAGAGAACTGGGTTGCCCGCCCCAGCTCCCCGGTTTGAAAAGTGACCGGTAGAAAAAACTGACTGGTAAATCAGTTATCGGCTAGCCGTTGTCGCTTCTGTGATAGGGAAAACCCTCGTTTGGGGCAAGATGTTCCGCTCGGCGACCTTCCTGCTTGTAGTGTTTTGACGTGTTGGGCAAACGGTGCTGCGGCAATCGCTTTTCTGTGAAGGGATCAAACCAGTTTCACACACGTACAATCAATCGGGGCAATCGATGGACATTTGTATAGACGAGATGGCGGACAGAACGGCACTGCGGGACGCGTCGATCTCGGGTTTGGCATCCTGGGGCGTCATCTTGGTCGCTGGCTCCGCGATGCTCGTGACCCCCTCCGGCTCACGAGCCTCGTCCACAATGTGCGATGCGACAAGCGGAAAACTCTTGTTCAGCAAAGGAAAATCCAATGAAAATTAGACAACAGTGGCAAACCCAAAAAGGCGTCTGGGCCGCGATTGCGATCTTACCAATTGTAGCAATATCGTTCGCGAAAAACGATCAACGGTCAATCGCGCCGACGCATTCGGAGACGGTTCGACAGATCAAAGCGGAACGAGTATACGAACGCAGCGTCGAACCGATTCGCCCGCTAATCAAGCAAACCGATCTGAATCGAGAGAAGGTTCAGCTCGGTAAGTTGCTGTTTCATGAAACCTCACTTTCCGCCGATGGTTCGCTGTCGTGCGCTTCGTGTCACGATGTTGGCAACGGAGGTGATGATGGTCTGGAGACCAGCATCGGAATCAACCATCAAATTGGTCCGATCAACTCGCCCACGGTTCTCAATAGCGTTTTCAACGCAAACTTTTTCTGGGATGGGCGATCGATATCGCTCGTTGACCAAGTCGCTGGACCGATCCATAACACGCTGGAAATGGGTTCCGATTGGAAGGAAGTGATCCAAAAACTCAGTCGCAAGCCAGCCCTTGTTGAAGTTTTCAAGCAACTCTATGGAACAACCATCAACGCTGAAAATATCGCGGATGCGATCGCTGAATACGAGCGGGCTTTGGTTACGCCAGGTGCCCCTTTCGACTTGTACTTGCAGGGCGATCCGAATGCGATTAGCAATCAAGCAAAGCACGGCTACCAAGTGTTCAAAGAGGTCGGTTGCATCGCCTGTCATCAAGGAACAAATGTTGGCTCCAATGCGTTTCAACCTTTCGGCGTGATGGGAAACTATTTCGCCGATCGGGGCAACATCACCGCAGCGGACTACGGACGATTCAATGTCACCGGCCGCGAACAGGACAAGCACCACTTCAAAGTGCCGACACTTCGCAACATCGAACTGACGGCTCCTTACCTCCATGATGGGAAGGCAGCCCAACTGGGTGATGCCGTTCACATTATGGCTCGATACCAACTCGGGTTCGAATTAAGCGACCAAGAGGTCGATGACATCGTCGAATTTCTACGTTCACTCACCGCTCGCCTGCCAGAGGAATTGATATGAATTTGACACACTTGAAAACCATCGCAATCGTATTGATCCTAGGCTCGGTGACAGCCGCCTTTTATTGGTTGGCGAACGATGAGGGCGAACGCAAAAAATTAGACTTTCTCGGTCTGGTGCTTCAAATCAACGAACTCAATGCAAGAGTCGATGCCGAGGTTTTTTCGATCCACTACGGAGTGGTGAACGATTTCGATCGATTGACATCGTTTGAAAGACAACTACGTGACACGGTCGCGCCGTGGAAGTTGCAGATCGCTGCGTTGGACTGCTTGGAGCCTTGGCAAGGCAAAGCAGAACTGGTTCGGTTGCTAGATCAGAAGCAAAGTCGAGTGGAGGATTTCAAGTCGATGAAGAGCGTGATGCGAAATTCGCTTGCCAGCTTTGTGAGACTTGCAACAAGTTTGCTCAATCATGAAGAGAGCCAATCCGTTGAATTACTTAAGCACGTTGCTGACGTCAGGTGGCGAGGGCTTGAGTTCGCGCTCTCCGCGAATACCGACACTGAAGTCCGGTTTCGAGCCTGTTTGGTCCAACTTGAAAATGCTTCGCAGTCCCGAACCAGCTCTTACAGGAACAAAGTTGCGCTGCTTCAGCGTCACTCCCAAGTGTTGTTGTCTCGTGGGATGGGCCTTGAGAAAACGATCCGCGAGATTTCTGACCACTCCTCGGAGTCGCTGCTCGGCCGCCAAATGGCCGCCGTTTCGTTGTGGGCAACTCAAGAAAAGTTGACATCCAACCGTTTTCGGTTTGCTTTGTTTGTTTCAACGGTGCTGCTAATCGCCTACTGCGGAGTGAAAATGGCGCAGGTCCAAAGAATGATGCGACAACTTGCTGAGTCCAACGCGATGCTCGATCACCGTGTGGCCTCTCGAACTCGTGAGTTACAGGCAAAAACTGATGAAGCGGAGCAACTCGCACTCGTCGTCCGGTACACCGATAACGCGGTCATCATTTCGGACGACCAAGGTCGAATTCAGTGGACTAACGAGGGGTTTACACGAATTTCGGGGTACCCGCTCAAGGAAGTAATCGGACTCAGCCCTGGCAAACTCTTACAAGGACCCGAGACAAGTCAGGCGACGGTTCGCCGGATGCGTGATGCGATCGCAGCCCGTAAAGGTTTCGATTTAGAAATCGTGAACTATCACAAGAACGGCGCACCCTACTGGCTCGCGATCGAGGTTCGACCGATCGTCGATCAGACCGGCAATGTTGTCAAGTTCATTGCAATCCAAAGTGATATCACCGCCCGCAAAAACGCTCAAGCCGAGCGGGATGCACTGCAAGCAGAAATGCTCGCCATATCACGGCAAGCAGGTATGGCGGAGGTCGCGACCGGTGTGCTGCATAACGTCGGTAACGTGCTTAACAGCGTCAATGTGTCGGCGAACATCGTCGTTGAACGACTGAAATCAAGTCGCGTCGGAACGCTTGCCAAAGCGTCATCCGTTATCTCCGAACAACCCGACTTGGCGGACTTTTTCTCGTCGGATCCTCGTGGCAAGAGTTTCCCGAGACTGCTGCAAGAATTGGCAACGAACTTGAGTTCTGAACGAGATGCACAGCTTTGTGAGCTGCACTCATTGGTTGAGAACATCGATCACATCAAGGAAATTGTCAACATGCAGCAGGCATTCGGTAAAGTTCACGGTACGACCGAGTTAGTTGATATGGTCAAGTTGTTTGAGGAGGCATTGAGAATCGATGACGCCGCCTTCGCCAGGCACAAGGTCGAGGTGGTTCGGCAATTCAACGAGTTGCCACCGATACTGACCGAGAAGCACAGCGTGATGCAAATTTTGCTGAATCTCATAGGGAATGCAAAACAATCAGTCAATGAGTTTGGCGGTGATCACAAAACACTGACACTCACTCTTGACGTCGGTAACGACGATATCAGCATCCAAGTGCGTGACAACGGGGTCGGTATCCAACCTGACAATTTGAGCAAAGTATTCACGCATGGCTTCACGACGAAATCAAACGGTCACGGATTCGGTCTGCACAGTTGTGCTTTGGCAGCGCAAAAGCTCGGCGGATCACTATCGGCTCACAGCGACGGTATCGGCCGTGGCGCCACATTCACTCTTCGACTTCCCACCAACAAGGAATCACTATGCAAAGTTTAGTTTCGGATTGTGATCAACCTCAAAACCGTCGCATCCTTGTGATCGATGATAACCCCGCGATCCATGACGACTTTCGTAAGATATTCACGTCGGCAAAATCCGCAAGTCTCGATGATGCGGAATCCGCATTCTTTGGTGAGACTTCCGAGCCTTCCGAAGTTGACTTCGAAGTCGAAATCGACTCGGCGCACCAAGGGGAAGAAGGTCTGCAAAAAGTGATCGCTGCGATTGGACAGGGTTTGCCCTATGCGATGGCGTTCGTCGACATGCGGATGCCACCGGGTTGGGACGGACTGACCACAATCGAGCGACTGTGGGAGGTCGCGCCGGATTTGCAAATCGTCATCTGTTCCGCATACTCCGACAATTCGTGGAGTGACATCTGCAAACGACTGGGATGTTCGGACAGGTTGTTGATCCTTAAAAAACCGTTCGATAATGCGGAGGTGTGCCAGTTATCACTTGCATTGACCAAAAAATGGAATCTTGCCAAAGAGGCGAAGTTAAAACGGAGCGAGCTCGAAAGGCTGGTCGATGAGCGGACCCGTGAACTGGAAGAAAAAGACATCGTACTGCGACAAAAACACAAATTGGAGGCCGTCGGGTCACTGGCGGGAGGCATCGCGCACGAGTTCAATAATTTGTTACAGGCGATTCGCGGCTACACCTGTTTCGCGCGGGAGGAAGTGCCTGCCGACGGACAAGCCTACGAGGATCTTGGATACGTCATCGACGCTACCGATCGAGCCGCAGGGATAGCAAGCCAACTACTCAGCTTCAGCCGCCGCAAAACAGCCAAAAAGTCTCTCGTGCAGGCCAGGAAAATTGGCAAGCTCGCGTGGGAGATGATCAATCCACTACTACCATCGAACATCGAGACGACGATCGATCTAAGCAATGTACCGATGCAGGTAAACGGTGATGCGGATTTGCTGTCCCAAGCGCTCTTGAACCTGTGCATCAACGCTCGCGATGCGATGCCCAAGGGTGGACAGTTGCGGATCTGTTTGCAGCAGCACACGATCTCCCAGCGTAAAGGTTGTGCAGTCTCCGCTACGGAGCCTTTGCTTGCGTCCGGAAAATACGCCGTGTTTTCGGTGTCAGATACCGGTTGCGGGATGTCTCCCGAAGTTCAAGAGCGGATTTTCGAACCCTTCTACACGACAAAAGAGGTCGGCAAAGGAACCGGAATGGGGTTGGCAATCGTCTTCTCGGCCTTGCAAGACGTTGCCGGGATGGTGACCGTCGAAAGTAAAGAAGGATTCGGATCAACCTTTCGCCTATTTCTGCCAGTCTCGTCGCAGCAAGCTGACGATGTCGGCTCGACGGTCGACCCATCGTTTGAAAGAGCGTTGTTTGGTTCCGAGACAGTGCTGCTAGTTGAAGACAATGAGATGGTTCGTACGGTGACGGCTCGGATGTTGTGTCATGCTGGATACCGCGTGATTGAAGCGTGTGACGCCGAAGAAGCGATCGCGAAATTTCTAGAGCACGTCGATTTGATCAAGTTGGTTATTCTTGACGTGATCATGCCGAAAGCCTCCGCAATGGAAGTTACGGATCGCATCGAATCGATTAATCCGGAGATAAAGTTTATCTACTGCACAGGATACGACCAAGATGATCTGTTTGAAAATGGGCTGACCGATTCTTCCTTCAAAGTGATTCAGAAACCAATCGAACCGGAAACACTGTTTTCGGCTGTCCGTGACACCCTTAACGAGCCCTTCTTATGTCAATCCTTATGAAATCTCAGGCCAACAAGCTGCCACAAGCTCGTGTTTTAATCATTGACGACGAGCATGCGGTACGTGACGTCGTACGTCGTGCCCTCGAGCGGGCTGGTTACGCCTGTGCGGTTGCGGCAGATACTGCGGAGGCATGGACTCATCTTCAAAGCCATCCGGTCGATCTGATTACGCTGGATATTGATATGCCGGGAGGTTCCGGACTCAGCTTCCTGCCTCACGTACAACGCGAATTCCCTGATTTAGCAGTAATCATGTTAACTGCCATTGGGGAGCTGGATACGGCAATCGAAGCTCTCACAAACGGCGCTCACGGGTTTTTAACAAAGCCTGTTGATTTTTCTGACATGTTACAGTGTGTCGAAAAAACGTTGAAACACCAGGAAGCAATCCTTCAAAAAAACCACTACATCCGACAATTAGAAAAGAATGCTTTTACGCAAGACGATTCAATCCGGTCGACGGATCAGCAGACCGTTCGTTTGCTCGTCCAGGCCTCGTTGTATCGTGATGAGGAAACGGGTTCACACGTTCAAAGAGTAGGGGAATCCAGTGCTCTATTAGCTTCCGCGATGGGTTGGTCAAGTGAAAGCACTGCTCGCATGCGATTGGCCGCTCCGTTGCATGATGTCGGCAAGCTAGGTGTTCCAGACGGTATTCTTCAAAAACCAGGTAAACTGACGGCCGATGAATTTCAGTTGATGAAAACGCACGTGGCGATCGGAGGCAAGTTGCTCTCGGGATGTGAATCGCCGACGTTGAAGCTGGCAAGTGAAATTGCCCTAAACCATCACGAGCGGTGGGATGGCAAAGGATATCTGAATGGTCTATCGGGAACATCCATTCCCCACAGTGCAAGAATTGTTTCAGTGGTCGATGTTTTCGACGCGCTCACTCACGACCGCGTCTATCGCAGAGCGTTTCCAGTCGATGAAGCAATCAAAATCGTTCGTGAGGGAAGTGGAAGCCAGTTCGATCCTGAAGTCGTTGATGCATTCTTAGATGTACTCCCATTAATCCTCGAGGTTGATAGCGGTGTCCAAGACGAATTTTGTTCACCTTCAGACGACGCAACCAATTCGTATACTTCCACTCGTGGTGTTTCACCTGCTTCCCGAATTGGGAGCGCAATATCCGATTCCTTTCGTTGCCCCCCCGCGTCCATCTGTTAGCCTCTTCCGCAGAATCTATGGGTGAAACAACTGAAAAAATCACCGTCTACTTCGAAAATCACGAGATTTGCAATGAAAACGGTTGATTCTGAAAGTGACATCGGGTTTCGACATGCGATTGCGTGCCTCAGGATGGTGGATTTTCTGAGGTCTGGGCTCCTGCGTCCAAAGGGCAAAAGGAACCCTCGGCGAGAGATAGCCCGCCGAGGGTTAACCGCACCGCCTGCGCGCTATCGACCGAGTTATCCCTTCAAAAGCCAGCGTCCCCGCAGAGCTTTCGTCCGTTTCCCCCGGCATCGCCAGTATATCGCAATGTCGCTTGAAAACCAAAATCTTTGGACGCAGGAGTCCAGACCTTCAAAAATCCGCCATCCTGGATGGGCTTCTGCTACGATTGGCTCGATGCACCATTGATGGACGGTAACTGCTCAATAACCACTTGGCAGCGTTGAGGCTGCCGAGGCTGAGGGCGGACTTGGTTGCGAAGCTGAGTTGGGCTGCGAAAAGGATGAGCTAGGTTGATCCCGCTGTGATTTCTCGCTCTGCCGCCGTCGTTCGCATTAACTCGGACAGCAGCGGTATTTCGCCTAGCCCCCGGACCCGATCACGAAGGTATTGTTGAAAGTTCACCCCAAGTTTGCGGCAAGTCTTCTTCAGACTCATGAACGTGTCGCGACACCGTCGGCCCTCGTCACTCCGCGTCCCACCGCTGATCTTTCTCAGCCTCGCGTATTCCCGAATATCGTTTTCCGACAGATTGTTGTGCAGCGCCAGATGGGGATGATCCAAAACCGCTAAAAACTCGTCCCGCTTGTCATGCAGCCGAGTCAAAGCTTCGTTCAGATCCGGGTAACCCGTTTTCGTTTCGCACAAAGCAGCGAACTGGTTGCGGATCGTCGCCGATGCGGATTCCGTCGGTTGCTCGCGGTACGACTGCAGGCTTTTGTAGATTTCCCAGAACGTGTCTTGAGCGGTTTCCTTGGCCTTGCGATGCCCAGTCGTCAACGGAATCAGACGATCAATCTTTCGCTCGCCATGCACCCAGCACAGCCCGTGAACGAAACCAAACAGTTTGAACTGCGGTGCGTCGTCACTGACCAATCCCAGATTTGCGTACCAATTTTCGGTCAACAGTTTGCCGTACAAAGCCGCTTCGCTGAGCTGACGGCAGTGAGTTTCGCTGGTAATTCCCCACGCCGTGAGTTGCTCTTGCCAAGCTTCGCGGCCCGTCCAAACACCGTCCTCCAAGCCATTGATCTTGGCCTGGAACTTGATGCCAGCTCCTGAGAATTCCAGGCAAACGCGAGCTTCTTCGCAAAGCCGATACTGTTCTTCGGGCTGGCACAGCAGACGAAGGAAATTGAGTCTCGATTTGGAATCCGTTGTGCTGAAACTGGCGAACAAGTCGTTGCCAATGTGGGTGCAAACCGCTGCCTTGCCTTGATGCCGAGCCGACGTATCGTCGCAGTGAAGTGTGCCGCTGATTTGACGCGCCGTAGGAAGTAACTCGTCCTTTTCGGCATGGAAATCGTCATGCCCCTTGAGCAGAATATTGGAAAGCTGTCCCGAGGAGATGTCCACGCCCAGTTCCGTTAACTGCTCCAGCAAACGCCCTTGGGTAACATGATTCTGATGAGTCTGCAGCAGGATGAATTCGATCAGCGCGGGACCGAAGTGCGAATCGACACCAACGGGTCGCTGGCCGACGACGAGAGTCCCATCGGGCAGTCGGTAAACGGCCCGACGGTAGCGAGTATTGTGAGACTCCATGACGATATCTTGGACGACAAAGTCGCGATAACCCTCGAATTTGGCATCCGGGGGCAACTCATCGGGAGGAATGATTTCGTCGCTATCGATACGGAGGGTTTTGGTTTTCTTTCGTTTCGCGGAGCCGGGACGTTTTCTTTTGGTGCCCTCTTTAGCATCGTCATCCGGAGTCGGCTTGAGCATTCGACTGGGTTTGATGGTCGGTCGGACGGTGGTCTTCTTGAGCCGCTGAATTTCATCTCGCAGATCTTGGATCTCGGCAGCCTGTTTTTGAATAACCCCCAGCAGCGCAAGGACCAGTGGAGACTGATCGGCGACGGGAATTTCGATGCCGGCAATCGTGATCGGGCCGGGCGATTTGGGTTCTTGCGTGCTCATTCCCCATAGAGAGCGCGAAATCGCCTGTCTGTGTAAATGTCAAACCAGACGGATTATTGAGCAGTTACGAAAAGATTTTCTGCGCAGCCAAGTTGCCAGTGCATGTTCAGAAAATATTCAAACCAATACTGCGGCTGCTTGATCTAGCCGCGTAAAGTGCGAAAGTCGAACTTAGCGAGCCAAGATAATGTCGTCGCGTTGCCTTTGAACCCTTACTGACCGTACGTACGTACGCACGCGGTCGGATTGTAACGATCATGGGGTTTGGCAACTGGGGGTTTCCCCTAATCGTTAAAGTCTACCAGTCGTCTCGAAGGCCTGTTCATCAACCATAGGGAATGTTTGGTTGACGCCCAACAACCAATCAATTGTATAAATATTTACAAAGTATCATCTCCATGAGTATTGAAGATCAAGAACTTTTAATGGAGTTCGTCATTGAATCTCAAGAGCATCTGTCAGATGTTGAGAACCAGTTGTTGACTCTGGAATCGCAAGGCGATTCGATGGACGTCGCGCTCGTCAATACAGTCTTTCGTGCGGTGCATTCGATCAAAGGCGCTGCAGGCTTCCTGGGACTCGAGGTTCTGCAAGGCTTGGCTCACCGTGAGGAAGAGATTTTAAACAAGCTTCGCAGCTGTGAACTTCGTCCCACCTCCGTCGTGATCGATACGCTTCTGAAGGCTACTGATCGCTTGAAGGGACTTCTCAGCGAAATCGAAACATCAAACGACCAAGACATATCCGAGCACCTGGCGGCGCTCGAAAGCATTCTGAACGGAGAGAGTCCGCAGTCTCAAGAACCCGCTGCGAAGGCAAGCCAAGCCGCTGCCGCGCCGGCGATACATGACGGTCTCTCCGGTGAGGCGATGCGAGAGTTCTTGATCGAAAGTCACGACAATCTGGAACAACTCGAGCGAGACCTCATGTCGCTCGAGGCGGATCCCGAGTCCGACGCGCTGGTCAATGGAGTCTTTCGAAGCATCCATACGATCAAGGGAACCGCCGGCTTTCTTGGATTTAGAAAGCTGGAAAAATTGACTCACGTCGCCGAGACGCTTCTCGGAGACGTCCGGGCGGGCAAACTGAAAATGGGTGCGGAGATCACAAGCGCGCTCCTCTTGATTGTCGACAAAGTGCGAGAACTCTTGACTTCGATCGAAGAAACTAGCGCTGAGATCGAGTGCGGGAGTGAATCGCTTGCCGATGCACTGACCAAGCTGCACGAAATGCTGTTACCCAATGCTCCCGCAAAACAACAGCCTCCAAAGGCGGCAAAGCAACCGGCCAAGCAACCGGCCAAGAAACCGGCCAAGGCAACCGCGAAACCATCGCGCAATCCGCCCAAAGTCCGAAAAGCGTCTCCCCGAAAAGTGACTCCTCGAAAGCCCGCCGCGAAGTCGGCAAAGGCGAAGATCGAACCCGCGCCGACTCCCAACGAGCCTCTCGTTCGATCGCAGTCCGAAAGTGTCGTCGAAGCTGCTCCGCAGACGAGCACCCAGCCAGTCGTTGACGAGCAGGTCGACCGATCCGTCCCAGCGACGATCAGTCCCGTCGTGGCTGGCAAGACGAACAATGTGGGCGTCGAAACAAATGCGGCTGACAGCACCATTCGCGTCGACGTCGCATTGCTTGACCGACTGATGACCTGCGTAGGGGAATTGGTGTTAGCACGCAATCAGGTTTTGCAGTTCACCCACGCAAATACCGATAGCGCGTTTCATCGCACTTCCCAGCGGCTCAACCTGATCACTAGCGAGTTGCAAGAGAGTGTCATGAAGACTCGCATGCAACCAATCGGTAACGTCTGGAGCAAATTCCCGCGTCTGGTCCGAGATCTAGCGGGAATTTGTGACAAGCAAGTTCGCATCGAGATGGAGGGAAAGGAAACCGAGCTCGACAAGACCATCATCGAAGCCATCAAAGATCCACTCACGCACTTGGTTCGCAATACGGTGGACCATGGGATCGAACGCGCCGAAGTACGGCTGAAACACGGAAAGCCCGAAGAAGGCTGTCTAACACTTCGCGCTTACCACGAGGGTGGTCAGGTCAATATCGAAATTTGCGATGACGGTGGCGGGATCAATCCCGAAGCCATCAAAGCGAAGGCACTGGAGCGAGGCCTCATGACTCAAGAGCAGCTTTCAAGAATGTCCGACCGTGACGTTGGAAATCTGATTTTCCTGCCTGGATTTTCGACCGCCGAAAAAGTTTCCAACGTGTCGGGACGCGGCGTCGGAATGGACGTGGTCAAAACGAACATCGAAAAGATTGGTGGTACAGTCGACTTGCAAAGTCGGCGAGGAGTCGGAACCATCATCAAGATCAAGATTCCGTTAACGCTTGCGATTATACCTGCTTTGATTGTGGCGTGTGACAATTACCGTTACGCCATTCCACAAGTCAACTTGCTCGAATTGCTGCGTTTGGATCGTGATGAATTCGAGGGGAAAATCGAATGGATCCAGTCGGCACCCGTTTATCGTTTGCGGGGCCGCTTGCTTCCCTTGGTTTACTTGCGAGACCAATTGCAAATCCCCAAAAATGATCACACCGATGCACTCAATATTGTTGTCCTCCGTGCGGACGATCGACAATTCGGACTAGTCGTGGATCGGATCAACGACAGTGAAGAAATTGTTGTGAAGCCGCTCAGTAGTCAACTCAAAAATATTTCCGTCTATTCCGGTACGACCATCATGGGTGATGGACAAGTTGCTCTTATCCTGGATGTGATGGGATTGGCTCAGTCGGCAAATGTAATATCCGACACAAGTAAGGGGACCAAGCAAGAGTTTCGAGAGCAACTCCAGGGGAACAATCAAGATCACCGTACCCTTCTGGTTGCGGGCATCGGGCTGACGAATCGGGTTGCTGTCGAGTTATCGCAAGTCACACGCCTGGAGAAGATCGAATTACGAACGATTGAAATCGCTGATGGTCGAGAAGTCGTCCAATATCGTGGCGAAATTTTGTCCCTGATTCGACTCAACGATGTGCTCGGCGTTCCAAGTTCACGCGATCCGGAAGACCCGTTTATCGATGTTATCGTCTACAGCGAGCCTGAACGTACCGTCGGAATCGTCGTGGACCGTATCATCGACATCGTCGAACAAACGATCGAACCTTCCAAAGACTCGCAAGCAAATGGGCGAGTGGTTTCCGCGGTTATTCAAGGCCAGGTAACCGATCTAATCGATTTGCCAGCGATCATGAGCCATTGCTAGTTTAAACCACTTATCTCCCATATTCTCAATTCAAAGCTATTTACTATGGTCGCAACGACACGACAGTTTTGTACATTCTTCTTGGACGACCACATCTTTGGTGTGGACGCACACACTGTGCAAGAAGTAATCCGCTATCAAGAAATGACTCATGTTCCGCTGACACCGGCGTCTGTCTTTGGCCTCATCAATCTACGTGGCCAGATCGTCACTGCTCTCGACATGAGAACACGCCTCGGATATCCGGACAGGCCAGAGGACAAGCTACCGATGAACGTCGTGATCCGCTCGGAGGACGGCGCCGTCAGTTTGCTCGTCGATCGTATCGGGGATGTGATCGATGTCAGTTCGGATCTCTACGAAACACTGCCCGATACTCTGCAAGGCCCGACTCGCGCCTTTGTTGAGGGCACTTACAAACTCGAAACACAATTGCTGTTGGTGCTCAATACAACAGACGTTGTTCGTGAAGTCAGCGCCGTCTAATTCAGAATCACTCTAACCAACCTTTTCAAACCACCACTTTCCAAAAATCGGGGACACAAAATGACCATGTTACGCAATCTATCGATGAACTCAAAACTACTTGCGCTCGCAAGCGTTTTCTCAATCGGCTTTATCTTGTTCGGCGCCACCGCGTTCTCAACGCTGCAAGCCGTGAAAATCGACGGCCCGCACTACAACAAGATCGTGGAAGATAAAACTTTGATGGCAGATATTCTGCCGCCTCCAGCGTTCATCATCGAAGCGTCCTTGCTATCGAGAAAGCTACGTGATGCTACGTCGGCAGAAGACATTGCATCCATGGAAGCCGAATTCTCGCGCCTTCAAGATGAATACAATGCATCCATCGACCATTGGCAAGACCACGTCGAGGATCCGGAGGTGCGGATCGAACTGCTGAAGCGATCACAGGAAGCAGCTCGCAAGTTTTTTGATGTGGTCAACACCGCCTTGATACCGGCTGCCAAGCGACAAGACCGGGAAGCAGTCGCGAACCTATTGGTCAACGAACTGGACGGCCACTTTCGCGTTCACTTCGCCGCGATCAAGCAAGTGGTTGAGCGAAATAAAGTGATCGAAGCAAATGATCAGCGATTGGCAACTGAAACAACTAATTCAATGACGTTCTTGCTGAAGCTGCTCGGCGGATTTCTGTTGTCCTCCATCCTTGGATTTACGATTTGGTTGCGAAAGGACGTTGCCAACCAAGAGCGTAAGAGCAACGACTATGCCAGCCAACTCAACGCCGTCAGTAAGTCTGTGGGCGTTGTCGAATTCGATCTCAACGGCGTTGTGCGGGATGCGAACGAAAACTTTCTCAAAATCGTGGGGTACACGATTGACGAACTGCGAGGGAAAAGCCACGAGAAACTCGTTGACGCCACGCGTCGTAGCGGTGAACAAGAGGTCCGATTGTGGGAAGAACTGAACAACGGAAAATTTCAGTCAGGCGATTACAAACGCATTGCCAAGGGAGGAGGCGAAGTTTGGATTCAAGGCAGCTACAACCCGATTCTTGACGAAGAGGGCAACCCGTACAAGATCATGGCATTCGTGATCGACAGCACGGAAAAGAACAAGATGTTGGAACGAACTGAGGAATTGAAGGTTCGAGAAGAAATCATGAACCTGACGAGCATCGTCTCCGAGTCGGATCTGAAGGGAGACATCCTTTCGATCAATGAAAAGTTCATTGAGATATCGAAATACAGTCGAGAAGAGTTAGTTGGCAAGCCTCATAACACCACCCGCCATCCCGACATGCCTAAGGATGTGTTCAAGGAACTTTGGTCCACCATTGGACGTGGCAAGATTTTCCGCGGAAAAATCAAAAACCGGGCCAAGGATGGAACTCCGTACTATGTCGATGCCTGTATCGCCCCCGTGATGGGTGAGAATGGAAAGCCCAGAAAGTACATCGGCGTGCGATACGATATTACCGAAGCTGAAATCGAACGGCAAAATGCCGCAGGTATATTGAGTGCGATCGATGAATCGTACGCATATATTGAGTTTGAAACCAATGGAAAGATCATCACTGCGAATGCGAACCTGCTCAATGCTCTGGGATATCAGCTAAGCGAAGTCGTTGGTAAACATCATCGTATGTTTGTCGAGCAAACTTTTGCAAATTCCGGTGTCTACACGCAGTTCTGGAGCGATCTGAACGAGGGCAAAGTTGTGTCGGACACGTTCAAACGTATTCGCAAGGATGGAAAAGAAGTCTGGGTGCAGGGTGTCTACGCACCCGTTAAAGATGAAATGGGCCGTGTCTACAAGGTGATCAAGATCGTAACGGACGTAACGAAGACAAAAGAAGCTGAATTTGCGACCATTGAAAATGCAAAACGCGAGCGTAAGCAAGCCGATGAGCTTCGCGAGGCGATGAACACCATCGGTGAGAACGCCAACGCCTTGGCCGGTGCGTCGGAGGAGCTTTCCGCAGTGAGTCTGCAAATGAGCGGAAATGCCGAAGAAACCTCTTCGCAGGCCAACGTGGTCTCCGCCGCATCGGAACAGGTAAGTGTCAACGTAGGCACCGTTTCAACGTAAGCGTTCTATCTGCCCATGCTGGCAATTCTTCGCTTTTGCTCGCCACGATTGGCCGAGGTTCGATGGGGGCGGTAGCGGCGTGCTGGCAATCGTTCGATCCGCCGATGCCTCCCGCCAATCGC